>ERZ827492.6-NODE-6-length-329959-cov-6.998857_pt1 | contig 329959 bp, 314 predicted proteins | sample MGYA00519704_ERZ827492 | MGnify/ENA primary metagenome ERZ827492 (study PRJEB31778, sample SAMEA3449325) | human gut metagenome | biome: human gut; feature: human-associated habitat; material: faeces | place: United Kingdom | collected 2010/2012 ... | reverse complement strand
TCTGACCGCATTCCGATTTGCCCGAGCGGATACACCATTACCGTGATGTATGACGACTATTCAGTTGTTTGTAAATAGACTTAACGTTATTTGCTTAATGATTATACTAAACATATTCCGTTATGTCAAGTGGTTTTCGCAAAAATATTAAGCTTTTTTGTTTTATGTTACTTGACATTGCTTAACTTGTTATGCTATGATATTTAACAGTAAAATGAGAGGGGCTATATTATGGCTATCGGTGAAAGAATTCGCTTTTTCAGAAATTTAAGAGGTATGACTCAAAAATATCTTGGTATGCAGGTTGGTTTTCCGGAGAAAACCGCTGACATCCGTATGGCACAGTATGAATCCGGCAGCAGAACGCCTAAGGCTGATTTAACAAACAATCTTGCAAACGTGTTTGGCATATCGACAAGTGCCTTAACTGTGCCCGACATTGACAGCTACAACGGATTAATGCACACTCTGTTTACTCTTGAGGATTTATACGGTTTCCGTATTGATAAACTTGATGACGAGCTTTGCATACGCCTTGATAAAGGTATGGGAACAAACTATCTTAAATTGTTCGATATGTTTTCCGCTTGGCAGGAGCAAGCCGAAAAACTTAAGAACGGAGAAATCACAAAAGAGGAATACGACCGTTGGCGTTATAACTATCCTGCAATCAATATTGAATAAAGGTGTTACTTATGAAAATACAAACTAAAATTGATTTCTTTTCAAGCAATTTCATAGAAGCAATTGGAGCAGGTGTGTATAAAGTAAGTGTTATCAATGCAAATGGTGATATCGCACCTTTATACATTGGCGAATCTGTTTTTGTGTTAGTCCGTTGCGCAACTCATTTATTTGAATTTAAGAAAAATCCCGCTTATTTCGGTTTTAACGAGAAATCCATTGTTAATCCAAAAATAACATTAAAATTCGAATTATACCGTCAAATAGATGAGCAACAAAAACGAAAACAATGTGAAAAAGAATTGATAAAAGAAATACTAAAAACACAACAAATCATCTGTCAAAACGGCATAAGTGACCGTATGAAGGGTATTGACGAAAAAATCAAAGCACTAGAAAACTTTTTAAGTCAAAACAAATAAGCAAATAAACGCAAAAAAGGCATTACCGACTGCAAAAGTCAGTAATGCCTTTTATAGTATTAAGATAATTGTACCTGCAAACCGATAGAACATTTAGAATAAAGTCGTTTTATGGTTTGCTATCATTTTGCTATCAAATCGGGAATTTGAGAGCCTAAAGCCCAGTGTTTATGCGGGTTTACGCAACTCTTGATATTATTCCCACTCTACTGTTCCGGGGGGTTTACTTGTTATATCATAGACTACTCTGTTGACATGTTCAACTTCGTTGATGATGCGGTTGGAGACTCTGCCTAGGATTTCGTAGGGTATTTTTGCCCAGTCGGCTGTCATAAAATCATCGGTTGTAACGGCACGGAGAGCGATGAGTTCGTCATATGTTCTTGCGTCACCCATAACGCCAACGGTTTTAACACCCGGGAGGACTGCGAAGAACTGGCTCATTTTATCTGCGTAACCGCACTTATCCATTTCATCACGAAGAATTGCATCAGCTTCCTGAAGAATACGAACCTTTTCGGCTGTAACTTCACCGATTACACGCACACCGAGTCCCGGACCCGGGAACGGCTGACGCCATACGAGGTCGTGCGCAAGTCCAAGCTTCTCACCTACTACTCTTACCTCATCCTTGAAGAGGTCTTTAAGCGGTTCAATTACACCTGCAAAGTCAATATCTTCCGGAATACCAACCTGATTGTGATGTGTTTTGATTTTTGCGGCATCGCCTTTACCGCTTTCGATACGGTCGGGATAAATTGTACCCTGTGCAAAGTAACCCTCGCCGTAGCTTTCACGGATTTTGTTCCAGAACACCTTATAAAATTCTGTGCCGATGATGTGGCGCTTTTCTTCGGGTTCTTCAACACCTTTAAGCTTTGCAAGGAACTCTTCCTGACAATTAATGCGAACAAAGTTCATATCAAAAAGCTTTGTAAAGGTCTGCTCTACAAAGTCGCCCTCGTCTTTTCTCATAAGTCCCTGATCCACGAAAACGCAGGTAAGTTGTTTACCGACTGCCTTACTGAGAAGTGCTGCGGCAACAGATGAATCTACACCGCCCGAAAGTCCGAGAACTACACCCTTGTCACCAATCTGCTCCTTAAGCTGTGCAACAGTTGTGTCGATAAAACTTTCCATTTTCCACTCACCCTTACATTCGCAAACATCATAAAGGAATGAACGGAGCATATCTTTACCGTTATCTGTATGATTAACTTCAGGATGGAACTGAACACCGTAAAACTTTTTTTCAGGACATGACATTGCGGCTACGGGACATACATCCGTTGTAGCTGTAATGCTGAATCCTTCGGGAGCTTCATTGATATAGTCACGGTGACTCATCCATGAAATTCCTTCACTCTTTACGGATTTAAAGAGGATATCATTGTTATTATATCTTGTAACTGTCTTGCCGTACTCACTTGATGAATTGTCTGTAGCCGAAACAACATTGCCTCCGAGCGTGTATGCCATAAGCTGACAACCGTAGCAAATGCCGAGAATCGGGATTCCGAGTCCAAAAATTTCAGGAGTATAGTGCGGTGATGACTCGTCATAAACGCTGTTAGGACCGCCTGTGAAGATAATACCTTTTGGGCTAATGTCTTTGATTTTCTGAATATCAACGGTGTAAGGAAGAATTTCGCAATACACATTGCACTCACGAACCCTTCTTGAAATCAGTTGATTGTACTGACCGCCGAAATCAAGAACAATGACAGTTTCTTTTGTAGCATTGCTCATAGTAAAATTCCTTTCAAATTTAAAGAATACCGCACAGAGTTTGTGCGGTATTCAATTAATATTTTAATTATCTGTAAATAATATCGTTTCTGGAAGGACCGTTTGAAACCATTGTAATCGGAACACCGATAGCCTTTTCGGCAAATTCAATGTATTCACGGCATTCCTTAGGAAGCTTGTCATATTCTGTAATACCTGAAATTGAACACTTCCAGCCCTTGAGCTTTTTGAGGATAGGTTTGCATCTTTTAAGCTTTGTTGTTGACGGGAAGTAGTCAATTTCCTTGCCGTCAAGCTCATAACCTACACAAACAGGGATTTCATCAAGATATCCGAGAACATCAAGAACCGTGAACGCAACCTGTGTTGCACCCTGAACCATACAACCGTAGCGTGTTGCAACGAGGTCAAGCCAACCCATTCTTCTCGGTCTGCCTGTTGTTGCACCAAATTCTCCGCCGTCACCGCCTCTTCTGCGAAGTTCGTCAGCCTCATCGCCGAAGATTTCAGAAACAAATTCACCTGCGCCTACTGCACTTGAATAAGCCTTGACAACTGTGATGATTTCTTTGATTTCATACGGAGGAATACCTGCGCCTACAGCACCGTAACCTGCGATTGTATTGGATGAAGTAACCATAGGATAAATACCGAAGTCAGTATCCTTGAGTGAACCGAGCTGTCCTTCAAGAAGAATATTCTTTCCGTCTTTGAGCGCATTATGAACAAAAGTAAATGCGTCACCGACATAAGGAGCAAGAAGTTCCTTATATTCCATTAGCTTGTCAAAAACTTCCTGTTCTGTGATTTCGGGCTTGTTGTAGAGGTTTTTCAGAGTTGCATTCTTAATTTCAAGAGCGTGTCTGATTTTCTCTCTGAGTGAATCGGGATCATCATAAAGCTCATTGATCTGGAAACCGATTTTTGAATACTTATCAGAATAGAACGGAGCGATACCGCTCTTTGTTGAACCGAAAGAATTTTTGCCGAGACGCTCTTCCTCATAGCAGTCAAATGCTACATGGTAAGGCATAACAATTTGTGCTCTGTCAGAAATAATAATGTTTGGCTCGGGAACTCCGCGATCTTTGAGGTGAGCCATTTCCTTAACGAAGTTTTCAACGCTGAAAGCAACACCGTTGCCGATTATATTGGTGATATTCTGATAAAAAACACCCGAAGGAAGCTGGTGAAGAGCAAATTTTCCGTAATCGTTGACTATTGTATGTCCTGCATTTGCACCGCCTTGAAAACGAATTACGATGTCGCTGTCGTTTGCGAGAACATCGGTAATTTTACCCTTGCCCTCGTCGCCCCAGTTGGCACCTACAATTGCTTTTACCATTTTACAAAACTCCTTTTTACAGACGCATGGTCTGCTATAAATAAAATATATACTTGAACCAAAGGTTCGATTAAATCAGTCTAATTAAACATTGATTTCAGGCTTGTCAGACTCAACATCTGCGTACTTCTCAAGAACAGGCTTGATGCACTCGTTGAGGAAGTCCTCTGTCTGCTCTTTTGCTCTGCCTGTGTAGTTTTCCGGCTTGAGAATTTTTTCAAGCTCTTCAAGAGTAACGCCGAATGCCTCATCTGCGGCGATTCTTTCGAGAAGATCATTTTCGCCGCCTTCAACCTTGACTACTCTTGACGCAGCCATTGAATGCTCACGGATTTTCTCGTGAAGCTGCTGTCTGTCAGCACCACGCTTTTTAACTGCATCCATCATAATATTCTCTGTTGCCATGAACGGAAGTTCTTTTCTGAGTCTTTGTTCAATTACCTTTGGATAAACGACAAGACCGTCTGCAACATTTGCATAAAGTGAAAGGATACCGTCAACTGCGAGGAATGCCTCCGGAACGCTGAGACGCTTGTTGGCGGAGTCATCAAGTGTTCTTTCAAACCACTGTGTGGCAGTTGTAAAGTAACCGTTGAGAACATCAACCATAACATATCTTGAAAGTGAACCGATACGCTCACTTCTCATTGGGTTACGCTTATAAGCCATAGCCGATGAACCGATCTGATTCTTTTCAAACGGCTCTTCAACCTCTTTGAGGTGCTGAAGAAGTCTGATATCATTTGAGAATTTAGCGGCTGACTGAGCAATTCCCGCAAGAACATTGAGGAACTGTGAATCAAGCTTTCTTGAATATGTCTGACCTGATACAGGGAAACAAGCCTTGTAGCCCATTTTTTCTGCAATCTTACGGTCAAGCATTTTGCACTTTTCGTGATCTCCGTCAAAGAGTTCAAGGAAACTTGCCTGTGTACCTGTTGTACCCTTTGAACCGAGAAGCTTAGCCTTTGAAAGCTGATACTCAACATCTTCAAGATCCATAAGGAGCTCCTGAAGCCAGAGAGTCGCTCTCTTACCTACTGTTGTAGGCTGTGCAGGCTGAAAATGAGTGAATGCAAGGGTTGGAAGAGCCTTGTATTCATCGGCAAACTTTGAAAGGTTGCGGATAACGGTGATAAGCTTATTTCTGATAAGCTTGAGTCCTTCTGTCATAATGATGATATCTGTGTTATCACCGACATAGCAGGAGGTTGCTCCGAGATGAATAATGCCCTTTGCGTTCGGACACTGAACACCGTAAGCATATACATGTGACATTACATCGTGACGAACAATTTTCTCTCTTTCCTGTGCAACTTCATAGTTGATATCATCAGCATGAGCCTTGAGTTCGTCAATCTGCTCCTGTGTAATTGGGAGTCCGAGTTCTTTTTCCGATTCTGCAAGAGCAATCCAGAGTTTTCTCCATGTTCTGAATTTTTTATCCGGCGAGAAAATGTATTTCATTTCCTTGCTTGCATAACGGGCTGACAAGGGTGATTCATAAGTATCTTTTACCATTATTTACATCCTTTCAATTAGTTGTCCTTTTTATTGTTTTCATCGAAGTTCATTCCGCCGCGCTCTTTGCCCTTAAAGGTTTCTTTTGTGATAGGAGCGGGGTAATTACCCGTAAAGCAACCGTCACAAAAGCCTACCGGAGCGTTGTGAATCATCTCACGAAGTGACTCAACAGGGAGATATCCGAGGGAATCAGCCTTGCTGAGCTTTGTGATTTCTTCGATTGTATGGTTGCAGGCAATAAGTTCTCCTCTTGACGGAATGTCAGTACCGTAATAACACGGCCACATAAACGGAGGTGAACTGATACGCATATGTACCTCTTTTGCGCCTGCCTCTTTGAGCATTGTAACAATTCGGTCAACAGTTGTACCACGCACAATGCTGTCATCAATAATAACAACTCTCTTGCCTTTGATTTTGTCGGCAATCGGGTTGAGTTTAATTTTTACGCTTTTCATTCGTTCCTTCTGACTTGGCTTTATGAAGGTTCTGCCGATGTAGCTGTTCTTCACAATAGCCTTTTCATAAGGAATTCCGGATTCTTCGCTGTAACCGATTGCGGCATCAATTCCCGATTCGGGAACACCGACAACCATATCAGCCTCAACAGGGTATTTTCTTGCAAGAATTCGTCCTGCCTGCTTTCTTGCCTCATAAACGCTTACTCCGTCAATAAAGGAGTCTGAACGGGCAAAATAAATATACTCAAAAATGCAAAGTGCCTTTTTCTTGTCACCAAAGTCGGGTTTCATACTGCGGACACCGTTTTGGTCTACAATTACGATTTCACCCGGTTCAACATCACGGACAAATTCTGCACCGCAGGCATCAAGAGCCGCACTTTCACTTGCAAAAACATAGGAATCGTTGTACTTGCCCATACAAAGCGGTCTGAATCCGTGAGGATCACGAGCCGCAATAAGCTTTCTCGGGCTCATAACAAGGAGCGAATAAGCTCCCTCAATTACCTGCATCGTTCTTGCAACGGCATCTTCAACAGAATGACATTTAAGTCTTTCACGGGCAATTACATAGCAGATAACCTCGCTGTCGATTGTTGTCTGAAAGATTGCGCCGCGCTGTTCAAGACTTCTGCGGATTTCAAGCGCATTGGTAAGGTTGCCGTTATGGGCAATTGAAAGCGTACCCTTTACATAACGCATAACAAGCGGTTGTGCATTTTCCAGCACAGAACCGCCTGCAGTTGAGTAACGGACATGCGAAACCGCCATTTGTCCGTTGAGAGAATCAAGAATTTTGTTGTTAAAGACCTCGGTAACAAGGCCCATATCTTTGTGATAATCAATTACACCTTCGTCAGATACAGCGATGCCGCAGCTTTCCTGTCCTCTGTGCTGGAGAGCAAGCAAGCCGTTATAACAAGCGTATGCAGGGTTAATTGTGCCGTCGCTGAATATGCCGAATACTCCGCACTCTTCGTGCAGACCTTCTTTTGCAAAATTATCGAAAGAAAATTCCAAGGTGCCACCATCCGATTAATCAAAATAACTATCCAAAGTTTAATTCACATATCTTAATTCAAAAATTCACAATGTAGTTATTATGCAAGACCTACACGCTTCATCATTTCGGCATAAGCCTCTTCAACACCGCCCATATCACGACGGAAACGGTCTTTGTCGAGTTTTTCCTGAGTATCCATATCCCAGAAACGGCATGTATCGGGAGAGATTTCGTCAGCAAGGAGAATCTTGCCCTTATATCTGCCGAACTCAATCTTAAAGTCGATAAGATCAACCTTGCACTGCTTGAAGAATTCAATCATAATCTCATTAATCTTGAAAGCCATTTCTGTGATTGTGTCGATTTCTTCCTTTGTAGCAAAGCCTGCTGCGAGGATGTGATATTCATTTACCATAGGATCGCCGAGTTCATCGTTCTTATAGCAGAATTCAAGAACAGGAGTCTTCATCGGAGTGCCTTCGGGAAGACCGAGACGCTTTGAAAGACTGCCGGCAGCTTTATTTCTTAAAATTACCTCGAGAGGAACAATTTCAACCTTCTTGAGGACTGTATCTCTGTCGTTAAGCTCTTCAACAAAGTCTGTTGCAATGCCGTGCTTTTCGAGAAGCTTGAACATAAAGTTTGACATACGGTTGTTTACAACACCCTTGCCAACGATTGTACCCTTTTTCTCGCCGTTGAATGCAGTTGCGTCATCCTTGTAGGAAACGATGCAGAGATCGGGATTTTCTGTAGAAAATACCTTTTTAGCTTTTCCTTCGTAAAGTAATTCTTTCTTTTCCATAATCAAATCCTCCATAAAGATGCGGCTTTGCGCCGTAATTAAAAAACAATACAAGATACATTATAATATATAAATCAAAAATAAGCAACCGTATGAGAATTAAAAATAAAAAAATTGACGAATTTTTTAAAAAATTGCCTGTATCAAAAAATTATGAAACAAAAATAATCTTAAACAGGGCATTTTTGCAAAAGGAAAAGGAACAATACGGCGTGTATTGCTCCTTTGAAATTAAAATCTGACTGTATTCTGTTTATTTCTGAATACAAAAAGTATTATCGGTCTAAAAAGTCCGAAAGTAAGGACATTTACTACAGTGAGAACATCCGAATATCTGATGTTAAGATTTTTGAATATTTTATCGGCGATAATTACATCTATCACAAATGAGGCAATGACACAAGCTAACAGGGCAATCAAGCCGATGATACCGATTTCCAGTTCAAAGCAGAAAAACAGAACGGCAACGGTTGCGATTGAAAGATTCAGCACACCTTCTATTATGCCTAAAGCCTTATTCCCTGCAATTTTACCGAGCAGATATTTATTATAAAACGGAATCCAAGCTGTACCGCTGTGCTTATAGTACAAGTTCTTGCACATACCCATTGCCGCAATGCTCTCAAAAACATAGCTTACTGCAAAATAAATAATCAGCACGGCAATTACTGCTATAAAAAACACATACATAGCCGAAAGCATTCCCATTAAAAGCATAACGCTTATTCCGCCCATAATTATCGCCCTCCGAAATATACTAAAAAAGGGCACTAACTCTATGAGTTAATGTCCTTTTGGTGCCGGTGACCGGACTTGAACCGGTACGGTATCGCTACCGGCGGATTTTGAGTCCGCTACGTCTGCCAATTCCATCACACCGGCAAATGCAAAACATATTATACAATACAAATCAGGAAAAATCAAGTTATATTTTTAAATTTTTTGCCTTAATCACTACGCTGTAAATAGAGGTGAATCAATTAGTATGAAAATACAAACGGTTTTTCTTCTTTGGCGTCGATTTTGGGTGAATTTATTATACTGTATTTTAAAGTTACTTTTTGTCGGGTTACATCATTTTAATCATGCAAATACATTATACGGATGTTTTAATCCTTGAAAATAATATGCCTCTATGTTAGAATAGCTTTGAGGATGTGATAATTTGATAAATAACCAGTTTTCGGGTAATAATATGCCGTTTTACGACAATAACCTTAATTATAACCGCAATTTCAAAAAAGAGTTCCAGTATGATAATCTCAAGCAAAGATCAAGCGGTTTAGGTTTTTTTGTATTTGCGTATTCGCTTACAATGACAGTAAGCGCAATGATAGTTGTAGAAGTTTTCAAGGCTTTTGGTTCGGCAAAATATATTTATTCTGACAATTATTCAATACTGACTTACTTTATGGATATATTTATTTCCGTATTTGCCGTTGTTGTTCCTGCATTTTTTTATATAAAGCTTTCAAGAAACAGTTTAAATGATATTATCAGCACAAAATATGTAAAACAAAAAAGTATGATACCCATTCTGTTTCTCGGAATGGGGGGTGCGATGATTGCAAATGTTGCCACGAGTGTTATCGCAGACAACTTCTCGCTTTTCGGAATTGAAAACACATCTTCGGGATTGACAATCGGAGATTCAAGTGTTTTGAGTATTGTTCTGAACATAATTTCAACAGCAATCGTCCCTGCTTTTGCCGAAGAATTTGCTTTCAGAGGAATAGTTATGGGTTCTCTGAGAAAGTTCGGTGACACAACAGCAGTTATAGGCTCTGCAATTTTGTTCGGTGCAATGCATCAGAATATATCACAAATTCCGTTTGCGTTTATTCTCGGACTTATTTTTGCGTATGTCGATTGCAAATTCAATTCCATTCTTCCGTCAATTGCAATCCATTTTCTTAATAACCTATATGCTGTTTCCATGAGCATTTTAAGAGATGCAAACATTGTTTCCGATTATGCGGCGACAATAATCAGTTACAGCCTGATTATTTTCTTCTGTGTTGTAGGCTTTGTTTCATATATCGTACTTGCAAAAAATGATAAGAACTTTTTCAAAATGTCTGATAAGAAAGACGGAATTGTAAGTGAACTTAGCTTAAAAGAGAAAATGACTGCATTTCTTGTGAATCCCGGTATCATACTTTCACTTGTACTTTTTCTGATAACTACAATCACAAATTTAGGATTAATTAACAATGGATAAAACTTTATACTATATGCAAAAGGCTATTGAACAGGCTGAGATTGCCGCTGCGGAAAACGAAGTTCCCGTCGGTGCGGTAATTGTCAGAAATGATGAAATTGTTGCCACAGGAAGAAATCGCCGTGAACAAGGCAAGAACGCTCTTCTTCATGCCGAAACAGATGCAATCTACAATGCCTGTCAAAAGCTTGGCGGTTGGAGATTGTGGAACTGTGAAATTTATGTAACACTTGAGCCTTGCCCTATGTGTGCAGGTGCAATAATCAACGCTCATATTCCAAAGGTATATTTCGGCGCATACGACTTAAAAAACGGCGCTTGCGGTACAATTACGAATCTGTTCCAAATGCCGTTCAATTTCAAGCCCGAATCAGTCGGCGGTATTATGCAGGAGGAGTGTTCAAAACTTCTCACCGACTTTTTTAAAAACTTACGCAATAAAAAATCATAGAAAAAATCCCGCTTACAAAAGCGGGATTTTTTATTTGCTGTTATTATAATCAAAGAAACAGGGTTATATTATTTTTCATCTCTTAAAATCTTACTTGCCGCAAGCATTACACCAAGCTTACCGCTGTGGAAGTTAAGACTTCCCTGCATCCATACTGCATACGGTTCACGCAACGGTGCGTCTGCAGAAAGTTCAATAGATGATCCGAGAGTAAATGCGCCTGCCGCCATAACTACCTGACTTTCATAACCCGGCATATCCGACGGAATCGGAGATACAAAACTGTCAACAGCCGAACCGCTCTGAACACCCTCGCAAAAACGGCATACCTTTTCTGCATTACCGAGCATGATAAGCTGAATGATATCTCCTCTTGCATCATTGTACTTAGGACTGGTTTCATAACCGAGAATTTCAAAAAGTGCCGATGCAAATACTGCAGTTTTAAGTGCTTCACCCGTAACATGAGGAGCATGGTATGCACCCATAAAAAGTTCTCTGTTTGCGTTAAGGGTAGCACCGATTTCTTTGCCTGTACCGGGAGTGGTAAGTCTGTAGGCACACATCTCTACAAGTTCTTTCTTACCTGCAATATATCCGCCTGTAGGAGCAATACCGCCACCCGGATTCTTGATAAGAGAGCCTGCCATCATATCAACACCAACCGACAAAGGTTCAACCTTGTCAATGAATTCACCGTAACAGTTATCGAGCATAATAATACTTTCGGGCGAATTGGCTTTTGAAATTTCACAAAGCTTTTTGATTTCTCTCCATGTGAGCGTAGGTCTTGTGCTGTAGCCTCTTGAACGCTGTATGTAAACCATTTTAGGCTTTTTCTCTGCAATGTCACTTGCGATTTTGTCATAGTCAAGTGTGCCGTCAGGTTTAAGTTCGGTCATTTCAAAATTGATTGAAAAGTCCTTGAGTGAACCTGGATAGTCACCCTCAATGCCTATAGCAGAACGGATTGTATCATACGGCATTCCTGTTACGGAAAGCATTGTGTCCCCGGGTCTTAAAACGCCGAAAAGTGCAACTGTAAGGGCATGAGTACCGCTTACGAAATTATGACGGACAAGTGCGTCCTCTGCATCAAAAACATAGGCATAGACCTTGTCAAGAGCCTCTCTGCCTGCATCATCATATCCGTAGCCTGTAGAACCCCAAAGGTGGCTTTCACGAACATCTGCAAGCTGAAAAGCCTTTATCATCTTCTGCTGGTTGTATTCCTGAATATCGTCAATCTCCGCAAGCTTGTCCTTGCAAAGCTCCATTGCCTTTTCGGATGCTTTTATAACTCTTTCATCTATATCAAAAAAACTCAAATATATCACCTTTCAAAATAATATTCCTGCCATGATCCGCACTGTTCAAAACCGAGATTATTATAAAACGACTGATTTGCATTCTTGGCTCTGTGAAGATACACGGTCTTGTTCTCGGCAATCAGTCTGTTGGATATGTACTTTACAACAGTTGAACCGTAGCCGTGCTTTCTGTAGTCGGGATGACACGATACCGCACCCAACACGGCACCGTTACTGCTTTCGGCAACGGTCATAGCCATTGCAACAAGTTTTGTGCCGTCATAAACTCCGTACATTCTCGTCGCATTATGACGAAGCTTGTGATTCACATCAACATAAAAATCATCAAACGGCGGCGGAACAAAATTTTCATCGGCACAGCTTACGATGAGATTATAAACCTCTTTAATATCGGGAACATCAAAATTTATACTTTCGTCAACATTTTCAAACGGTTCTGATTTTTTCAGAATAACACCTGACACAGATTTACTGCCGTATAAATTAAGGTTAAAATCTCCGCTGCATATTGCACTTGACGCACCCGCAACACGCATAAATGACGAAACTTCTTCAAGATTTGTTTTATCTGTGAGAAATAAAATGAAGTTTGTTCCGCATCGGGAAATTGCACCTGTACATTCATCTGTTTCATCGTCAATTATCGTCCAGTAGTCAACGAAAGCAAGCGATGAATCGTAACTGTTGTACTGAGAAATTATTCTGCACGCAAACGGATCTTCCGCCGACAGGTTCATAATTACATTTATATAATTTTCATTGGCGGTTACTATCATTCAGACCGTCTTTCCTTTCGCTAAATTTCCGCCCGCAATATAATCGGACAATACTTTTGCAAGTTTTAAAACGCTTTCGCAATCATCAAGGTTTGCCGCAGTTGAAGGAGCATGAATATATCTTGACGGAAGTGATACCGCAAGAGTTCTCACTCCACCTCTGCTCTGATGAATTGCACCCGAATCATTACCGCCTGCAACTGCTCTCTTATACTGAACAGCTATGTTATTCTTTTCGGCAAGTTCAAAAGCGGCACTTATCATTTCTTTATCATAAACTGTCGCCCTATCCATTACGGTAACCGTTGCGCCTTTTGACAAATTGCATACCTGATGAGATGCATCAACCTCTGCAACATCAGCGGCAGTTGTGCTTTCGATAACAAGAGCAAAATCAGGATTAACCGTAAAAGCCGCAGGTCTTGCACCACGCAATCCCACTTCTTCCTGAACAACAAATGTGAAATACATATCATATTCGGGTTCGGATTTTATAAGATTAATAAGCACATAGCAGCCGAAACGGTCGTCAAGTGCCTTTGTAACAACAGTTTTGCCGTTAATCTTAAAGTCGCCCTCAAAATTAATGCCGTCACCGTAGTTTACATATTTAAGCGCATCTTCCCTGCTTTCGGCACCGATATCAATGTACATATCATTCATTTTCGGAACAGCAGTTTTTTCATCACCGTTTGTAAGATGAATCGGTTTCACACCGATTACACCGTTAAGACCGTTTCTGCCAACACACACACGCTTACCGGGAAGAACTCTTCTGTCAATTCCGCCGACCTCGTCAAATTTAAGGTAACCGTCAGATGTTATATCCGTTACCATAAGACCTACTTCATCCATATGTGCCGACACCATAAGTTTGCTTTTTGCAGATTTTTTTCCCTTTTTAAACACAATAAGGTTGCCGAGATTATCCGTTTTAATATCATCGGCACAGTCTTTAATCTCGTTAATTATAAGATTACGAACATTCCCCTCATCACCCGAAATACCGTTGCAAAGGCAAAGCTGTTCAAGCAATTTTATGTCAATCATTGAAAGCACCTCCGCATTTAATGTATTCGGCAATAAGCTTTGCCGTATTGTCAACATCAGCTACAGAAATAACTTCATTCTGTGTATGCATATATCGCTGTGGAATTGATACAACAGCAGTTTTTACACCTTTTCCGCTGATTGAAATATGGTCGGCATTTGTACCTGTTCTGCCTGCTATCGGTTCAAGCTGATACGGTATATTTTTATTATTTGCAACGCTTTCAAGCGATTTGCTCATTTCTTTGTTGAGAATTGAAGAAATGCAAATCATTGGTCCTTTGTCGAGTTCAACCGAAGAATAGAACCCTGAAACATCCGGCTGAGATGCAAAGCTTACATCAACAACAATTGACTCGTCTGCTTTAACTGTAAAAGCACCTGTTTTAGCGCCTGTGCCAAATGTTTCTTCCTGAGAGCTTAAAAGGATAATTACTTTATAATCTGTTTCATTGTCTTTCAATAACTCTGCACACTTAACAAGTGATGCAACACCGCATCTGTTATCGAGGCAAGGCGCAACAATTCTGCCGTTCAAAAGATTTGCCGGCTTTGAGGCAAATGTCAGCATATCACCGAATGAAATGAGTTTACTAACTTCATCATACGGCAGACCGAAATCAACCCAGATTTTGTCGGTTGGCATAGCCTTGTCCTCTTTTCCGTCGGAAAGATGAGGAGGCATACAGCATACAACACCTGTTACATCAGGATTGTTCTGCAGACAAAGCAGAGTATCGGCAAGAGTTCTTGCGTCAATTCCTCCGCACGGAGAAACTTTTACAAATCCGTTTTCATTTATTTCGGTAACCATAAATCCTATGCGGTCAATGTGAGCGTCAAGTAATATGGTTTTATCTGAATTTTTGTTACCGCAAACAGCCATAAGACTGCCGTTTGATATCTTTATGTCATCCGTGTAGTCCGATAAAAACTTTTCGGCAACAGACAAAGCGGGTTCTTCCCTGCCCGACACACCCATTGCACAACAGAGTTCAAAAATAAGTTCTTTTGTGTTCATTGTATATCTTACTTCAAAGCGTTCACAATTGACTTGAAGTGATTACCTCTTTCTTCAAAATTCTTGTAAAGTCCGAAGCTTGCACTTGCGGGTGAAAGCGAAACAATATCTCCCTTTGTTGAACGCTCACGGGCAACAGCTACAGCCTCTTCCATATTTGTTACATTGACGATTTCAATTTCATCTGCATCATAGTTTGAAGCCTCTTTAACGGCTTTTTCAATTTTCGGGGCAGTATCACCGAGAAGAATAAGGAGTTTTACTTTATCGTTGATTACGGGTCCGAGCGGCTCATAAGGAATATGCTTATCATATCCGCCTGCAATAATGCAGATTTTCTGCTTGTAAAGTGAAAGTGTGCCAAGTGCGGTTCTTGTAGGGCTTGACGCAATTGAATCGTTGTAATACTTAACACCGTCAACCTCTCTTACAAACTCTGCACGGTGAGCAACACCGCCAAAAGTCTTTGCAACGGCTGCCATTGTTTCTGCATCAACAAGTCCCCATACGGCTGAAATAGCGGCAAGATAATTTTCTACATTATGCATACCGGGAATTTTGATGTCATGAATGTTCATAATACGGGTAATTTTTCCGTAGTCATTATAGCAGATTGTATCGCCGTCAAGAAAAGCACCGTTTGAAACATTTTCCTTTACGGAGAACTTTGCGAGCTGACCTCTTACGCTGTCGGAAAAGCCGTTTGTAATCTCATTATCAAGGTTGAGAACAGCCTTTGAAAAAGCATTCTGATGAAGAATGATATTTTTCTTTGAATCAATGTACTCCTGCATATCCTTGTGTATATCAAGATGGTTAGGAGCAAGGTTTGTTACCACGGCAATATCCGGACTCTTTCTCATAGAGATAAGCTGAAAACTTGAAAGCTCAACTACTGCACAGTCATCATCATTCACGCTTTCAATCTCAGGAAGAAGCGGCTTGCCGATATTACCTCCGAGGTGTACATTAAAACCTGCCGCCTTTAAAAATTCCGAAATAATCGTTGTTGTGGTTGTTTTGCCGTCAGAACCTGTCACAGCAATAATCCTGCACGGGCAAAGGTCGAAGAAAACTTCCATTTCGGATGTAAGAACAACACCCTTGTTACGAAGTGCAACAAGCTCATCCTTATAAAAAGGTGTGCCGGGACTTCTGAAAACGATGTCGGCGTCAATCTCGGAAAGATAATTTTCACCGAGTAAAAGTTCTGCACCGTACTCTTTAGCCTTAATACCGTTCTGTCCCAAATCTTCAAAATTCTTCTTATCGCAAGCAGTAACTTTTGCACCCTTTTCAACAAAAAGTTTTATAAGCGGAAGATTGCTTGTACCGATTCCGATAAAAGTAACTTTTTTCCCTTTTATACTGTCAAAAAATTTATCAGCCATAGCATTCATTGTAAAATCCCCTCTGCAATTAGTATTTTATGCCATTTCAGTGACTTTATGCCATACCATATAATTATACATTTTAACGGAAATAATTTCAACCGTAATACACTGATATTGCAATAATATTTTCAAAATGTTAAAATACGGTAGGTGATGTTATGCTGTACGATTTTATAATTATCAATAAAAAAGACAAAACTCCGCTTTACAGGCAGATTTATATGTCGGTCAGAAAATCAATTGAAACGGGAAGTTTGAAAAAAGGAACAAAGCTTCCGTCAATAAGGCGATTGAGTACCGACCTTGATGTTTCAAAAACTACTGTCAACGGAGCGTATGAACAGTTGTGTGCAGAGGGATATATATCAAACAGGCCACGAAGCGGATATTATGTTGAAGCACAGTTCAGCGGTACACCGTCAAAAAGCGATAAAATGTCTTCAAATATCAACAAAACAAAAAGATACTATGAATATGATTTCAGCAGTAAAAGCATTGATGACGGTATAATCAACATAAACGAATGGAAAAAATATGTTAAAGAGGTTTTAAATCAAAACTATCTGCTCACTTCCTACGGTGAAGAACAGGGTGAAGAAATTCTGAGAAATGCTCTGCAAAAATACAGCCTCGGCACACGGAGTGTAAACACCTCATACGAAAATATTATCGTCGGAGCAGGTACTCAGACGCTTTTGCACATACTCTGTTCACTTCTCGGCAATAATAAGAAAATCGCACTTGCGGATTACAGCTACATTCAGAGTGAATATGTGTTCAGCAGTCACGGTTATGACATCAAATATTTCCGATGTGATAAATACGGAGCCTGTATTGATTCACTTGAAGAAATCAAGCCCGATATAATTCTTATAAATCCTAATTTCACCGTAAACAGCAACATTACAATGCCTGTTACACGCAGACTTGAGATAATAAAATGGGCAAAAGAAAATAATGTTTTGATTATTGAGGACGATTACAACGGTGAACTTCGATACAGTACGCACCCTATGCCGTGCGTACAGAATTATGATACCGAAAACACGGTTTATCTCGGCTCTTTTTCAAAGATACTTCTTCCCTCTGTCAGAATCAGTTATATGGTTCTTCCGCAAAAACTCACCGATGAATACAACAAAATTAAAAAATACACAAATCAGACAGCGTCAAAAACAGAACAAATTGCCCTTGCAAAGTATATTAATAACGGTAAGCTTGATGTTCATCTGAGAAAAGCAAGAAGAATTTATCTTGAAAAAAGCAACCTTATGCTTTCAAACATAAAGAAATATTTCGGAACCTCCGTTAAAATTGTGTTTAACGAAACTTCGCTTTATGTTTCGCTGATTTTTAAGGATAAAACGATTGACGATTCTGTTATAAAGAAAATTGACGACGCATTAATTAAAACTATGCAGTTCAACAAAGCCGAAAATATGATTGTGTTAAGCTTTTCGGGAATAAAAGATGTAAAAATTGAAAGCGGAATAAAATTACTTTATGAAACAATTTCAAAATAGCATAACAAAACGGGACTGAAATCAGCCCCGTTTTTCTGTATAATCAGTTTTCACAACCGCATTTAAAAGAAGATGTATGAGAAGAGTCACGGTCGCCACGGTGTATTGCGTTCGGCGGGAAGAATGAGTCTGTAGGAAAATCAATTTTACTGAAAACTTCGCACGGATCATCGGGCGCTGACGGACATTCCTTGCGGGGAACACAAAAATCATAGGACGGAATCATAATCTGTACATCTCTTTCAAGCCTTGTAATCGTAAAAATACCGATTGTAACAAGCACTCGCTGTGTTTCAGGCTGTGCAGGTTCTCCGTCAAGGTAATCAATAACACAAGTCGGAAATGTTCTGCAAACAGTTATCGGATTCGCATTATTGTAATCCTGTAGATTTGCAGACAATGCCATTGGATTTGAAATTTGAACCGTTGCTCTCGGCAGGCAATAGGGATATTTGCACGGACAATCCGAATCTGATGTATCGCAAACAACATCTTTGTCACTGGAGAATGACTTTACGCAGCCTTCACCGCCGTAAAGCACAACTCTTTTGCCGTACATTGCAAGACCTGTGACAGTTTCGGGAATCGCACCTGCGGCTGTATAGGCTTCAACGGTGACGGCAAAATAGTACATCATATCAACCGAATAAAAGCCACGATGGAACGCAACAGGCTCAACCTCTACCGTAGATGTAATTATGCGCACATTACTTATCTTTACGGAACAAGCCCCATCAATAATTTTCTGGTTTGCTTCGGTAAACATAACAGGAAGATTTGAAAGGCAATCTTTTGCTCCGCAACTGTCATAGATTCGTGAAACATTGATACAAACAGGTTCACAACCGTTAGTTTGCTCGCCGCCTTCGGTGCATGCATTTTCCGAGGAACAGAAAGGTACATCTGACATAAAAATAACCTCCGTAAAAGTATTGACAGTTCAATTAATGCACTGTAACAATACATTTTATGGAGGTTTTGATTTTTGGTGATTAACAGCCGAAAATTAACCGTAAAACGGGGCAAGTGTTTTCTGAATGTTATTAAACAGATTAATCGGACTGCTGTTTGAATAGTTTGAAAGTGCTATATAAATTTGATTTTCGTCTTTTGTAAAAACAAGAGCGGCATTATACTTGTCGATTTTTCCTGTGTGAGAAATCATATTGCTGTCTTTTGACACAACAAAGCCGTAACCGTAGTTACCCTTGTACGGCGTTGTCATTTCTTTAAAAGATTTTTCCGAAATGAGCTTGTTTGTACAAAGAGCGTCAACCCATTTGAGTAAATCGGGAACATTGGAAATTAAACTTGTTGCAGAATATCCTACTCCGGGATACAATGTCCATGCGTTATCATAAATATCCTGATATCCTACAGCGAGCTTATCAGTGCCCTCAAAGCCTGTGTTCATCATTCCCGACGGTTTAAGAATATTCTCTTTAATATATTTTTCGTACGAGGTTTTGCTGACCTGTTCGATGATATCACCGAGAAGAAAATATGCGCTGTTTGAGTACATATACTTCTCATCGGGTTCAAAATTAAGTTCCTGATCAAGTATCCAGTCCATTACGGCTTTTTTATTTTTCTTTGCGGAATTTTCGGCCGAAACCTTAAATTCAAGCTGAGATTCGTTGTATGCATAAGTATTTGTATCGCCGTCTTTGTTGATGTAATCCTTTATGCCCGCTGTCATTGTAAGCAAGTTTTCAACGGTGATTTTTTTGCCGTATTTATATGACGGAAAATATTTGTCGATTGTATCATCAAGTGAAAGCTTTCCCTCCTCAACAAGCTGCATAACCGCAACAGCAGTAAACTGCTTTGTGAGCGAAGCAATTCTAAAGCATGTGTCCGTAGAATTCTTTGTGTGCCTGTCCTTGTCGGAAAATCCGTTAGTGCCGATATACTCAAGAGCATTTCCGATTTTGACATAAACCGTTCCCCTGAATTTGTTATCGGTTATTATTGCGTCAAGATTTTCGGAAATATCGGAAGATTTTCTTTTGAGTTCGGAATAGTTCCATGTGGGTTCTTGTGTCTGCTCATCGGATGTTGCCGCCTTTGTTACAGGCTGTGAAGCAGCCACGGCGGTTGTTTTCTCGGTAGCAGATACAGAAGACTGCGTGTCTTTTCCGCAACCTGTAAGGCACACAGAAAAAGCTGTCAACGCAGAAATTGCAAGACACAGAACCTTTTTTGATGATATAAGCACTTTAATCACCTCAGATTTTTTTCATATTACTGCAATAGTTCGCCATAAGAGTTTTTGTGCCGGCTTTGTCAAAGGCAATTTCAAGCATAGTATCTTTGCCCATTTTCTCAGCTTTCATTACCATACCCTTGCCAAACACCTTGTGCTGAACACAATCTCCTACATTGAATACAGCACCGCTCTTAACAGGAGGTTTTGTAAATCCAAATGATTTATTCGGTGAATACGAGCTACCCGATAATTTGCCGACGGAAACTTTTTCACCTGTTCCCGATGCAAACCCGGAAGTCGCCTGTGTGAACATCTGCTTTCTTCCACCGCTGTATTCAAGAAGATTATCGGGAATCTCGTTTAAGAATCTTGAGCCCTTGTTATAGCTTGTTGAACCGAACAGCATTCTCGAATTTGTTTTTGTGAAATAGAGAATTTCCTTTGCTCTTGTAATTCCGACATAAGCAAGTCGCCTTTCCTCGTTGAGTTCATCGGGATTCATCATTGTTGCAACGGACGGAAACATTCCTTCTTCCATGCCTGCGATGAATACAACAGGAAATTCAAGTCCCTTTGCCGAATGTAATGTCATCATTACGCAGGTATCTGCATCTGCATCGTAGTTATCAATATCGGTCTGGAGGGAAATTTCTTCAAGAAACGCAGAGAGGTCTGCCTCATCGCCGTAGTCCTCTTCAAACTTGACGATATTTGAAGAAAGTTCTTCGATGTTTTCAATACGAACTTCAGGGTTGTCCTTTTCGGTTTTAAGATACTGTTCGTATGATGTGTGTTCAATCACAAGGTTATATAATTCCGCAAGAGAATATTCACCGCTCTGCTCGGCTTCAATAAGTCCGTCAATAAGTGCAACAAAAGCTTTGAGCTTTGCAGAGGCACGGGAAAGCTGCGGATAGTTTTCCGCCTCCTTGATTACATCGTAAATGCTTTCGCCGAGTCCTGCGGCAATGTCTGCGGCATGGGAAACGGTTGTCGCACCTATTCCCCTTTTAGGAACATTGATAATTCTTGAAAGTCTGACATCATCATGAGGATTATTTATAACCTGAAGGTATGCAACCATATCACGAATTTCTTCACGGTCATAGAATCTGTGACCGCCGATTACACGGTGCGGAACACCGCTTCGTGACAAAGCCTGCTCAATTGCGTTTGACTGGGCATTCATTCTGTAAAGAATTGCATAGTCGGAATATTTTCTTCCGTCGGCAACACCGTCAAGAATAGTCTGAGCAATGAAATTAGCCTCGTCACGCTCATTCTCGGCTGTATGTACCTTGATTTTTTCGCCCTGACCGTTTTCGGTCCACAAAGTTTTACCCTTACGCATTGTGTTATTTGAGATGACCTCGTTAGCGGCATTGAGGATATTCTGTGTACTTCTGTAATTCTGTTCAAGGCGAATCATCTTTGCGTTCTTAAATGAATTTTCAAAAGAAAGAATATTTTCGATTGTAGCACCACGGAATTTGTAGATACTCTGGTCATCATCACCGACAACGCAGATGTTTCCGTATTTGCTTGCAAGCAGGCTTACAAACTTATACTGCACCTTGTTAGTATCCTGATACTCATCGACCATGATGTACTTGAACTGATTTCTGTAATAATCAAGTATATCGGGTGCTGTTTCAAAAAGCTTTACGGTATTGCAAAGCATATCGTCAAAATCCATTGCATCGGCTGTTTTAAGCTTTGTCTGATAGATTTCATAAACCTTTGCAATCTGTGCTTTTCTGCTGTCAAATTCGGCCTCTTTACGCATTTCTTCGGGAGTAAGCATTTTATCCTTAGCCTTTGAAATTTCGGAAAGGATTGATTTTACAGGCAAAGTTTTTTCGGCAATATTGAGTTGCTTTAAAATATCCTTGACGAGTTTTTTCTGATCGTCAGTCCCGTAAACCGTGAAATGACTTGTATAACCGATTCTGTCGCCGTATCTGCGAAGGATTCTTGCACAGGTTGAATGAAAGGTAGCCGCCCAGATGTCGGCACCGCCCTCGGGAACTGCCGCACAGATTCGTTCTTTAAGCTCTCCTGCGGCTTTATTGGTAAAAGTAATGGCAAGTATCTGCCATGGTTTACAAAGCTCACACTGCAAAATGTAGGCTATTCTGTTAACAAGAACAGTTGTTTTGCCCGAACCGGCACCTGCAAGTATGAGCAAAGGTCCTTCTGTGCAGAAAACAGCCTGTTTCTGCATATCATTCATATGTGAAAAGTTTTTTTGAATCTCAGTCTGTACCATTTTTAACCTGCCTTAAAATATTGCAAAAGAAAGGGGCGAACGATGTTCGCCCTCAGTAAATTTTAAATGAATTATTTAATGCTGTCATTAAACATTGTAAGCATATCGGATGCCTTTTCACCGATAATCATCGTAACAAAGTTACCGTCTTTTGTAACCTTACAATTTTTCACCATATCAAGCTCTTCAGCCGAATAGGAAGCATTCTGCTGGAAGATTGAATTATAGCGGTTTGTAAGAGCAGTTTCAACTCTTGAAGCGGCATCCGAATCAGTTGCCTCAACAAGAACTACCTCTGTATTTTTGCTGTCTGTATCAGACTTACCGACCTCAGCGGCAAACTGCTTGATATCGTCGGCATTGATATTGTAATATTTGTACATATCATCCTTTGTTTCATACTTTGTTGCATCTACGCTGTACTCGGAATTCATCTTATCCATAAGATCAGCAAGATTAACTTCCTTTGCGCCACAACCTGCAAATATCGAAAGGCAAAGAACAAGAGCAACTGCAAGCGAAATTACTTTTTTCATAAAATTACCTCCAAATTTTTAAAAAAGAAAATGCGCCGAACTTAAAAAAGTTCAGCGCTAAACTGGTCGAGGTGACAAGATTCGAACTTGCGACCCCATCGTCCCGAACGATGTGCGCTACCAAACTGCGCTACACCTCGAAATAAAAGAGCCCCGAATTACTTCGGGGCTGTGGCTGTGGAATAGGGATTCGAACCCCAACAAACAGAGTCAGAGTCTGTCGTGCTACCGTTACACTATTCCACAAGATGTAATTGCTACCGAACTTGCAACGATATGAATTATAAGACATATCGTTCAAAAAGTCAATACTTTTTTAAAAATTTTTTCAAAAAAGTTTTCAGACCTTCAAAACAGCCGACAGCAACAGGATTTTTGACGAAAATATTTTAAAATTATTTTCGTCTGATCCTTATATCTCTGCCCAAAAAATCAAGCTGACGGGCATTTCCGCAGATTCTTGAAACAAATCTGTCAGTATAATTCTCCTGCAAATCTCTTATTGTCAGATTTGTATTTATAATTACGGGCTTGTTTGACAACATTCTTGAGTTAAAAATGTTGTAGAGCTGTGATACGGAAAATTGAGAATGAAATTCCGTTCCGAGGTCATCTATAATAAGTAGGTCGCATTCAACAAGCATATCGAATGTTGAATCATCTTCCTTGTTTGAAAAATATATTTTTTCAAGCTTTGAAACAAGTTGCGGAGCAGACGCATAAATTACACCGTAACCCCTCTTTATTGCCTCGTTTGCAATTGCAAGCGACAGATGAGTTTTGCCAAGTCCGGTTGCGCCTTTCATAAGTATACTTTCCGAATGCGAGTTAAAGTTATCTGCATAATTCTGACAATATCTTAAAACTCTGCTCATATGGTCGTAAGGAGATACCTTAAGCTTTGGATCAACAGTCTTGTCATAATATTCAAGATTAAAGCTTTCAAATGTAGAAAGTGACAGCGGAGCGTTTCTGTTAAGCTCGGCACATGCACAGGCTATGAGAGCAGACTTCATGCATGAACATCTGACAGTTTTGCCGTTTATGTCACAATAGCCCTTGTCATTACATTTCTTACAAAAATAATCGGGTTCAAAATAATTTTCGGGATAACCGTTATCTGTAAGGATTTTCCTGACCTCTGCCTGCATTGCAAGATTCTGATCACGAAGCTTTGAAACGGCGTCCTTCACATCTCCGCCCGCAAGAACTGCTCGGGCTGTTTTGATTCCGCCCACGGAAATCTGTTTTTCAAGTTCTTTCACACGGGGGAATTTTTTATAAACCTCTTCTTTTCTTCTTTCCGCTGCCTTTTCGGCGTTAAGTCTGCGTTCATGTAATGTGTCCGAAGCAGCCTTATAAACACTATTGCTGTATCCCATACCAACCTCTTAATTAAAAATTATCAAGTGAATTAAATTTGTCGAGTTCATTAATATCATAAGATGACGACTGTTTCTGCGACGGCTTTGACGCTGATTTTTCATACTTATGAAGTTCGTCAAGCGTGTGCAGATTGCTTGCATTCCAACGCTTTAAGATTCCGTCAATGTAGCGAAGATTCATTGTTCCCTTTGTATCAACGCATCTTTCATATGCCTCTCTGAGCATTTCGGGCGAAAACTTCCACTCGCTTACCCACTTGTCACCGTATTCAAGCTGTTTTTTTGTAGGAGAACCGACATTTTTAAGTCCGAATGCTTTTGAAACAATTGAAAAGTTTGCCGTTGTTTTTTGAATCTGCTTAATCTTGTTATCAGCCGCCTCGAGCGAATAAACACCGTCATTTGCCCATTGAATACCGATATTTTCAATCGTTCTTATATTGCCCTTATCAATGCTTGCACAATAATGTATAAGCATAAAGATAACATCAAGCGGAAGTCCGCAGGTATCCTTGAGCATAAGCAGAGTTGCAATATCGGAATTTGAAAGAACCTTTCCGAGTGTTGTCTGCGTTTCTTCAACAAGCATTTTTAATTCTTCATCAACAGCAAGCCTTTGTGCCGTAAATACAAAATCAGGCTTTTGCGGTCTTGTAGCCGTAAAATGTTTTTGCGGTTCTTCTGCGTTTTCCTTTGGTGACTGTTCTGTTTCCTGTTTTACAGGCTCTTGAACCGCTTGAACAGGCTGTGGCACTGTCTGTTGTGGCTGTAAAACAGTCTGAACAGGTTGCGGTGTCTGTTCCGTTTGAGCAGGAGTCTGCGGTGCAGAAACAAATTCCTCGTTATTTTTTACGGGAGTAAAGGTATTTTCAATTCGATTAAACACACCCATACTTACCCAATAGTCAAGCGCCTCGGGAATATCGGTTACATTGACACCTGTTGCCTTTGAAATTTCTGTGTCGTCAACGGAACGACCGGCATTACGAAGGACAAACAAAAGGACTTTAAGCTTTACGCCGTCAGAAAATTTTAATCCTTCATCGACTACTTTGGAGGGAACTGCAAAAATTGAGTTCCATGCTCCCAAATCTATATTAATTGACATTATATCCTACTTTCTGTGATTTGCTTTTTGTAAATGTCTGTTACAATATTTATAATAGTTCCATTCTATCAGAGCTGTGGAACATCTGCACTTGGATTTTAATCAGAACAACGCTCTGCTTTCATAACAGGGAGCAAAGTTTGTAACAAAGTGCAATCTGTATTTAAATTATAACATAGATTTTCAATTTTAAAAACAAAAAAATAAAATTATCTGGATTTTTTTCTGTTTCTGTGATAATATGATTTCAAATTATGAAAAGAGGTATTACAATGAAATATTCATATTTCCCTACGGGAGTTTGTTCCAGACAGATTAATCTTGAACTTGATGACAACGGCAAAATCACAAGCTGTGAGTTTGTGGGCGGCTGTTCAGGCAACACTCAGGGCATTTGTATGCTTGTTAAAGGTATGGATGCAAAAGACGCTGTTGACAGATTAAAAGGCATTGACTGCCGTGGCAGAGGCACATCCTGCCCCGATCAGCTTTCAAAGGCTCTTGTTGAAGCATTAAAACTTATCTAAATAATTTTGCGTATAAGTTTAATTATTATTCCGATAAGGAATTTTACTGCATAAGAAAGCGCAATTACAAACAAGGTAATCACACTTATTATTGTTATGATAATGAACAAACACAACATAAAAACATCCTTACAGATTTTTAATTTCATTATATCTGCAAGGATGTTATTTTTTTGGTTTATTATGTAGTACAGAGCAAAAATTATTTAGAAAGGAAGTAATCCATCATTGTGAAACCTTTTTCAATATAGTTGCCTGTCTTTTTAGCCTCTTCTTCACAGAATTTGCTTACGCCGCTGTCAACTTCGTTTTTGCTGTCATAGATAAGATAAGGAACAGGATTTGAAGTGTGTGTGCGGATAGAAAGAGGTGTGGGATGATCCGGACATACGAGTACGGCAAAATCATCAAAAGTTCTGAGAAAATCGGTTACGGGCTTGAGAATATGCTCATCAATGAGTTCAATAGCCTTAACTTTGTTCTCAATCTCTCCTCTGTGACCACATTCATCGGGAGCTTCAACATGGATATATACAAAGTCCGCACCGTTTTTGAATTCATCAATTGCGGCTTTGCACTTTCCGTCAAAGTTTGTGTCAATATAGCCTGTTGCACCCTCAACATCAACGCTCTTCATTCCGGCACAAATTGCAATACCTTTGAGAAGGTCAACAGCAGAAATCATACTGCCCTTTTTGCCGAACTTGCCGAAGAAGCTGTCAAGAGCGGGTTTTGTACCCTCGCCCCAAAGCCAGATTGAGTTGGCAGGACGAAGTCCTTTTTCAACTCTTGCCTTGTTTACAGGATGATCTTTGAGCAAATCATAGCTTTTCTTCATCAAATCATAGAGAGCGGCAGTATCGTCACCCTTTGGAATGTATTCTTTAATTACACGACCTGAGATATCGTGAGGAGGTGTGAGTTCGCCCGGATGAGGATTGCCGTTTTTCCATACAAGACAATGACGGTATGCAACACCCGAATAGAACTTGAAAATATCGTTGCCGAGCTTTTCCTCAACATAGTTGATAAGCTCTCTTGCTTCTTCTGTTGAAATGTCGCCTGCACAATAGTCAACCATAGACTTGTCCTCGTAGTTTTCTTCATCGGACAAAGTTACAAGGTTACATCTTAATGTTACATCGGTGTCTTTAAGGTCAATACCGATACTTGCCGCCTCAAGCGGAGAGCGACCGCTGTAATAAACAGCAGGCTCATAACCGAGAACCGAAAGGTTTGCAACATCGCTGCCGGGTTTGAGTCCTTCGGCAACGGTTTTAACCATTCCGACCTCGCCTTTTGAGGCAAGGTAATCCATACAAGGCTTAACAGCCTTTGCCATAGGAGTTGAATTATCAAGCTGTGCGTTTGGCTCATCAGCCATACCGTCACAGAGCATTACTAAATACTTCATACTAATTCATAGCCTTTCCGTATAATATGAAATTTATTTCTGAAGTGTGCCAAGACTTGCACACTTTAAATATGCGTTGATAAAGCCGTCAAGATCGCCGTCCATAACAGCCTGAATGTTACCTGTTTCAAAGCCTGTTCTGTGGTCTTTTACCATTGTATACGGCATAAATACATAGCTTCGGATCTGTGAACCCCAGGTAATTTCCTTTTGAACACCCTTGATGTCCTCAATCTTTTCAAGATGCTCACGCTCTTTGATTTCAACGAGTTTTGAGATAAGCATATTCATAGCAACATCACGGTTCTGATACTGACTGCGCTCAACCTGACTGGCAACAACGATACCAGTAGGAATATGAGTAAGACGAACAGCAGATGAAGTCTTGTTGACCTTCTGACCGCCTGCACCGCTGGCACGGTAAACATCCATTTTGATATCTTCGGGCGGAATGTGAACCTCTGTATCTTTTGCAATTTCCGGCATAACCTCAAGAGATGAGAAGCTTGTGTGTCTTCTGCCTGCCGAGTCAAACGGAGATACACGAACAAGACGGTGAACGCCTGCCTCGCTCTTTAAGTAGCCGTAAGCATTTTCACCTTCAACAAGAAGCACGGCACTTTTAAGTCCTGCCTCATCGCCGTCAAGGTAGTCAACTTCTATAACCTTAAAGCCGTGAGCCTCTGCCCAACGGGTGTACATTCTGTAAAGCATTTCAGCCCAGTCCTGAGCCTCTGTTCCGCCCGAACCTGCGTGAAATGTAAGAATTGCGTTATTTTTATCATATTCGCCTGTGAGCAAAGTCTGCAAACGCTGTTTTTCAAGATTTTCCTTGACAGCCTCCACTTCGCTTTCTGCCTCTTTAAGAAGAGATTCGTCCTCTTCCTCATTTGCAAGTTCAATCAAAGCGTGAGTATCCTCGTATTTGGCAACAAGGCCTTCGTAAGCCTCAACCTTGCCCTTTAAAGAGCCCGTACGCTGTAAAACCTTTTGTGATTTTTCCACATCGTCCCAAAATCCCGGCTCGGTTGCCTTGAGTTCAAGCTGTTGAATCTCCGAGAGCATGCCCTTCATACCGAGTGCATCGGACAAATCGTCTATTTCAGGCTTGAGAGCCTGAAGCTTTAAAAGTAATTCCTCAAACTGTACCATAAACATGTACCTTTCTGAATATAGTTTATCCTTTCACAATTTAATATTATAACAAAAACATCCACAAAAGTAAAGAAAAACAGCTATTTTATTCATAAGTAAACTTATACACAAAAACAAGTTGCATTTGTCAATACTATTTGTTATAATTAGAGTGTATAGGTACACTATATCGTGTATTCTTTGGAGGTTTATAATGGAATTTACAGAATACAAATGTCCGGTATGTGACAAACAGTTCAAAAAGGGTGACGATATTGTAGTCTGCCCTGAATGCGGCGCACCGCATCACAGAGAATGTTATGAAAAAGAAGGTCATTGTCATTTTGCAGACAAACACGGTGCTGATTTTTCTTTTGAAAAGGAACAGTTGGAAGAGGCCGAACAACAGGCAGAGCAGGACGCTAAAGACGGTGTAGTTCTTTGCAAGCGCTGCGGAGCGGAAAATCCGAAAGAAATGTTCTATTGCTGCAGCTGCGGCGCACCGCTTTACGGTGATGACAAAAATAATCCGAACTTTCAGCAGAATCAGAATAACGGTCAGCCTAACCCGAATTTTAATCAGAATCAGGGTATGCCGCCGTTCGGTGTTCCTTTTGGTCAGGCAAATCCGCAAATGGCTGCCGCTTTTGATCCTATGGCAGGAATGAAGAGCGACGAACCGCTTGTTGACGATATCACTGCAGGTGAAGCCGCAAAATTCATTGGTAAGAACACCCCTTATTATCTGAGGATTTTCAACTTTATCAATAAGTTTAAAAAGAGCAGATTCAATTTTTCCGCATTTATTTTATCGGGAATATATTTTCTGTACCGAAAGATGTACGGCTTAGGCGTATTGTTCTCAGCTCTCGTACTCGGTTCAATGGTAGGTTCTGCTTATATTTCATCGCTTCCCGCTTGGAAATCTATCTACACAGGCATAGTACAGGCTCAGCAATCCGGACAGGTGCTTTCGCTTGGTAATTCTTTCGGTCTTTCACCGACTGAGTTTTTACTGTTTCTCTCTCCTCTGCTTGCAAATGCGGTCTCACTTATAGTAATGGTTATCAGCGGTTTAATTGCAAATAAATGTTACTACAATCACTCTGTTAAGAAAATTAAAAAGATAAAAAGTACAACAAATAAAGAGCTTTTGAATGAGGCACTCGAAACAAAAGGCGGAGTAAATCTCCCGATTGCTGTTTCTGTAGCTTTTGCTTTTCTTGTTGTCAATTATCTGCCGATGTTCTTAATGTAAACGACAGAAACACTGTAATAAATGTATGGAAACATAATAAGTAAAAAGTTTAATGAGAAAGAAGGAATATTATGCGTATAACAAAGGCGGTTATCCCGGCGGCGGGACTCGGTACAAGAGTTCTTCCCGCAACAAAAAATATGCCGAAAGAAATGTATCCTATCGTTGACAAGCCAACTATTCAGTTCATAGTTGAGGAGGCTGTTGCGGCAGGAATTACAGATATTCTCATCATCACAAACCGTGGCAAAGGACTTATGGAGGATCATTTTGACGCTTCTCCCGAACTTGAAAGTCTGCTTGAAAAGAGCGGCAAAACAGAATTTCTTGAAACAGTCAGAAATATTTCAAACCTTGCAAACATTTCTTTTATCAGACAGAAAGAAATGAAAGGCCTTGGACATGCCGTTCTCAAAGCAAAATCTTTTGTAGGCAATGAACCTTTTGCTGTTATGTACGGTGACGGCGTTATTACAGGCAAGGTTCCTGCAATCAAACAGCTCATCGATCATTACGGTGAATACGGTGAAGGAGTTGTAGGCGTTAAAAAGGTCGACGCCAAAGACATTCACAAGTACGGTTCGCTCAAAGTTGAACATATGCACGACAATATTTTTGCCTGTACGGACATGAAGGAAAAGCCGCAGACTCCCGAAGAAGTTCTTTCGCTTTATTCGATTCTTGACAGATGCGTGCTCCCGGCTGAAATTTTCGGAATTCTCGAAAATACAAAACCCGGAATCGGCGGAGAAATTCAGCTTACAGACGCAATGAGAGAGATTGCAATAACAAAAGGAATGACAGCCGTTGAGTTTGAGGGCAAGAGATACGATATGGGCAATAAATTCGGAATCTTGCAGGCTCAGATAGAAATTGGGCTTGAACACCCTGAAACAAAAGATTTATTGAAGGATTACATAAAAAATCTTGCAAAAACTTTGTAAAAAGGTATTGCAATTTTCAGAAAAGTGCAGTATACTGTGCTACAGTTAAATATTGGATTCAAAAAAACAAGGAGGATTTCACATCATATCAGTGCGAAATCCTCTTTTTGCTTTTAAGAACTATTTTAATTCTTTGTTATTCAATTGTTATTTCATAAGGGCAACAGTTTTCATATATATAGTATGATTTGAATCCGGCTTTAAAAGCAAGCTCTATTCCCTTTTCAATATCTCTGCCGACATCATTTATATTATGTGCGTCACTTCCGAAGGTTATATACTTACCTCCAAGGTCGTGATAGCGTTTAATTTCATCAAATGCAGGGAGAGTTTCACCGAGTCCCTTGAACAGCCCCGAAACATTAATTTCAAGAGCCTTATCCTTTTTAATAAGTGTTTCGTAGATAAGGTCAATCTTATCTCTGTACGGTGAAAGACTCGGAATAACGCCCGTGTCACGCTTAATATATCTCAACGGATATGTAAGGTGTGCAAGAGTACAAAAGCTGTCAAAAGAGGCGGTTTCGAGAAGTTCATCAAAGTACATATCGAGAATTATATGTGCATCTTCTTTTTTGAAATCCATATAATAAAAATCCGGTCTGTTTCTCAGGTTATGCACGGATGCGATTATTATGTCAAAATCTCCAAAACAAAGTGCTTTTTTTGTACATTCGTCATTGTGCATCGGCTCACCGAGTTCAATGCCTCTCAGTATTTTGATTTTACCCTTGTATCTATCTTGCATAATCGAAGTTTCATAATTCGATTTTGGAATTAATTTGCTGAAATCTCCGTACTCACTTTCAGAGCCGAGCAAAATCTCGGGAGCTTCGCAGTGGTCGGTGATTGCAAGTGCAAAAAGTCCCTTATTACAGGCACTGTTGCACATTTCTTCAACTGTATTTTCAGCATCAAAAGAGTTGCTTGAATGGGTATGAATATCACATATTTTCATTAGTAAAACACCTCACAAAAAAGATGATAACATATGAAAAAAATTTTTTCAATATTGCACTTTACTTTATTAAAAATTAGTTATATAATATGCACAAATAAAGAAAAGCAGTTTTATGCAGAATTCCAACGAAAATCTGCATAAACAGGAGGTAAAAAATGAAGGCAGTTATCACAGTAATCGGTAAAGACAGCGTTGGAATCCTTGCAAAAGTTTCAGAGGCCTGTTCAAAGGCTGATGTTAATATCGTGGAAGTAACACAGAGTGTTCTTCAGGATATGTTTGCTATGATTATGCTTGTTGAAATTGACAAATCCAACATCGGATTTGAGCAGCTCCGTACAAATCTCAAAGCAGTCGGAGAATCAACAAATACAAAGGTTCATGTTATGCACGAAGACATCTTTAACAGCATGCACAGAATTTGATCAGTGCTACCGAATTGAAAGGATATACATAATATGTTAGAAACAAGAGATATACTTGAAACCATAAATATGATAGACAATGAAAACCTTGATGTAAGAACAATTACAATGGGTATTTCATTGCTTGACTGCATTGACGAGGACATTGATAAGGCTTGCACAAAGGTTTATGACAAAATCTGTCGAAATGCAAAAGACCTTGTTAAAACAGGTGAAGACATCCAGAAGGAATTTGGTATTCCGATTATCCATAAAAGAATTTCAGTTACCCCTATCGGTATGGTAGCCGCTCCGTGCCAGAGCAAGAATGTTGTCAAGTTTGCCCACACTCTTGACAAAGCCGCAAAGGAACTCGGCGTAAACTTCATCGGCGGTTATTCCGCTCTTGTTCAGAAGGGTTTTGCAAGCGGTGACTACGCTCTTATCGAGAGTATTCCACAGGCCTTGAGCGAAACCGATTTCGTTTGTTCATCCGTAAATATCGGTTCTACAAAAGCCGGCATCAATATGGATGCTGTTAAGATGATGGGTAAGGTCGTTAAGCAGGCTGCAGAAGTTACAGCCGACAGAAACTGCATCGGTGCCGCAAAGCTCGTTGTATTCTGTAACGCTCCCGAAGACAACCCATTTATGGCGGGTGCTTTCCACGGTGTCGGTGAAGCCGATACTGTTATCAATGTCGGTGTATCGGGTCCCGGCGTTGTAAGAGCCGCTCTTGCAAAAGACGGTGCCGGAAAAGACATCACGGAAATTGCAGATATGGTTAAGAAAACTGCATTCAAAATCACCCGTATGGGACAGCTTGTTGCAAGAGAAGCAAGCAAGCGACTTTGTGTTCCCTTTGGTATTGTTGACCTTTCACTTGCCCCGACACCTGCTGTCGGTGACAGTGTTGCATATATTCTTGAGGAGATGGGACTTGAAGTGTGCGGATGCCACGGTACAACCGCTGCACTTGCACTTCTTAATGACGCTGTTAAAAAAGGCGGCGTTATGGCTTCTTCCCATGTCGGCGGTCTGAGCGGTGCTTTTATCCCCGTTTCCGAGGATGCAGGTATGATTCATGCCGCTACTGAAGGTTACCTTGATATTACAAAACTTGAATCAATGACAGCCGTGTGTTCGGTTGGTCTTGACATGATTGTAGTACCCGGTGACATAACTCCCGAGGTTATCTCTGCAATTATTGCAGATGAGGCTGCAATTGGTATGGTAAATACCAAAACAACTGCGGTAAGACTTATTCCGGCTATCGGAAAAAGTGCAGGCGAAGAACTTAACTTCGGCGGACTGCTCGGCAGAGGTCCCGTTATGCCTGTAAGGAAAGGTTCACCGGAGGCATTTATTAAGCGTGGCGGAAGAATTCCGGCTCCGCTTCAGGCGCTTAAAAACTGATTTTTCACGGGGGTGGTTTTATGGAGAATATGATTAAAAAAATCGTTGATGCCGACAACGAAGCCAAAGCCATGGAAAAGGATACTCTTGAAGAAAAAGAGGAACTTTCCAAAACTATTGAAGCCGAAACGAAGAAGATTTATGACGACTTCATGGCAAAAGCTGAAGAGGTTGTGAAACGCAACGACATTCAGGAAACAAAGAAAGCCGAACAGCAATGGGAGGAAATTCAGGGCAAGCACAATTCAGTGCATATCAAGCTTGACTCTGATTTTAAACTCAACTGTGACAAGTGGGTTGACGAAATCGTCAAAAGAACGGTTGCACAGTAACATTCCATTTACTGTTTACAAGGAGGTGTATGCGGATAATGTCAAAAACTTCGTTTGCAGTTCTGACAAAAGCAAGGTCAAAGTTCGGCAACAGACTTACCGAAAAGGATTACCAGAGTTTGCTTGCATGCCAGAGTGTCGGAGAGATTATGTCGTATCTAAAAAATAATACGCATTACTCCAAGGCTCTGACGGATGTCAGTGAGCGTGAAATTCACAGAGGACGGCTTGAGGCTCTTTTGAGGCAAAACCTTTTCTATGAATTTGACTCTTTGTGCAGATACGATTCGAGCGTAAGCTCGGGTTTGTCATCGTACATTATCTCGACATTAGAGGTTGAGCAGATTATAAGATTCCTTATCCTGCTCAGTTCAAACTCGACTGACAAGTTCATCTATCAATTCCCGGGGTATATTTCAAAGCATACGGAAATAGATGTTAACAAGCTTGCCAACGCAAAAAATTATGAAGAGTTTCTGAACGCCACACAGTCCTCCCAATTCTACGATATTCTCAAGCAATTTTCTCCTGATGAGAAAAATCGACTTCCAATATCGGACATTGAGAACAAGCTGTATAACTTGGTGTTCGGAAAACTGACAAAACTGATTAAAGCTACAACAAAAGGACAGGAAAAGCACGAGCTTATCAATTTTTTCTTTACGATTAACGATTATAATATTTTCTCGAGAATTCTGAGATTGAAAAAGTATTATAAGCTTTCTCCCGATGATATCAAAGCAAACCTCTTGCTTAATTACACAAATCTCAGCGAAAAGACCGTTGACATGATGTGTAAGGCGGAATCTTCGGGCGAGATATTCTCAATTATGCAGAATACGCATAACGGAAGATTGATTGATAAAATCGGATATGTTTATGCAAGCGATATTTCACCGAGAGTAAAATACAGGCTTGCAAGGAAAAATATGCACTTTTCCAACAACCCTTCGGTTGTAATGATTTCATATGTTTTTGTTGCCGAAACAGAGCTGATGAATATTGTCACTCTGATTGAGGGCACAAGATATGAACTTGACAATAAAATTACACAGTCATTGCTCATTAAATGATTATTTGACTGTCAAGAAGAGGTGATTATAATTTGGCTGTTTCAACCATGCAGGCCGTAAGCATTATCGGACTTACAAGGGATATTGATAATGTAATATCGGTACTTGGTGAATCAGGTGTGTTCCATCCCGATGATGTTTCATCTTTCTACAGCAACACAAAGGATTTTACACATCTGCAATCAAAAAACATCTATGCTGAACCTCTTAACACTCTTAAAGCAACATTAAGCCTTACAAAACGCAAGTTTAATCTTGTTGATGTAAGTGACTTTAATCCGACCTTTAAAGAAATTGAGCTGTTTACAAATCAGATAAACAGCGACATTGAAGTTCTTGCAGATGACAGGCTGTTTGTTGAAGAGCAGTTGATGCAGGCAAAGGAAAATCTTGTTGAAACAACACACTTTGTCGGACTTGGGGTTGAAATTGAAAAGGTTTTAACCTTAAAGTATATCAGTTCACGCTTTGGCAGATTGCCTAAGGAAAGCTTTGAAAAGCTTTCAGCCTATAAAGATAATCCTTATGTGGATTTTATTGTCTGTTCCGAGGATAAATCACATTATTGGGGCGTTTATTTTGCTCCGATTGACAAAACCGAGGAAATTGACAGAATCTTTTCAGGATTGTACTTTGAAAAATGTGATGTTCTCGGAGTTAATGATACACCGAGAATTCATCTGAAAAAACTTGAGAGCCTTATTCCCCATCTTGAGGAAAAGCTTAAAGAAGCTCAGAAGCGAGTTGACGATTATGTTGACAAGTATGAGGTTAGAATCTGTAAATATCTTTCTAAGCTTGAAGAGCTTAATCTTTATGCCAAAATCCGCACAAAAGCATTGCAATACAGCAAAAGCTTTATCATTGTAGGTTGGGTTCCTACAGAGGACGCTAAGCCTCTCAGACGCAGACTCAAAAAAATTGCCAGCGTCAATGTAGATTTTTCAGACGGCAAGACGGAGATTGCAAAATCGCCGCCTGTCAAACTCAAAAACTGTTTCCTTGCAAAACCGTTTGAATTTTACACAGAGATGTACGGTGTTCCGAAATATAACGAAATTGATCCGTCACTCTTTATCGCTATCACTTATGTCATTATATTCGGCATAATGTTTGCTGACCTCGGTCAGGGCATCTGTGTATCAATTGTCGGTGCGCTTATGTGGAAACTCAGGAAAATGAAAATCGGTAAGATTCTTGTGCCGTGCGGAATTTCTTCTGCGATATTCGGCTGTGTGTTCGGAAGTGTGTTCGGATTTGAGCATGTGCTCGATCCTCTTTACAAGGCACTCTTCGGACTTGATGAAAAACCGATTGAAGTAATGTCATCAGGCTCAATTGTAATGATTCTTCTTGCAGCTGTTGCAATAGGTATTTCGCTTGTTGTGGTTGCTATGGGACTTAATATTTACAGTTCCTTCAAGCAGGGAGATGTGGGAAGAGCCTTGTTCGGATCAAGCGGTTGTGCAGGTCTTGTATTCTACTGTTCAATTATTTTCGGTGTTGCAGGACAGCTCGTATTGGGTCTGCAGGTATTTTCCCTTGCATACATTCTTTGCCTTATCGTTCTCCCCTATCTGCTCATCTTCTTTGGTGAGCCTCTCGGACTTCTTATCGCCGGTGAAAAAGACTGGCAGCCCGAAAGCTGGGGCGGATATATTCTTGAGCATGCTATCGAGTCAATCGAATTTTTGCTTGAGTATGTTACAAACACGGTAAGCTTTTTAAGAGTCGGTGCATTCGTTCTTGTACACGCAGGTATGATGACGGTTGTTTTCGTACTTGCCCAAACAGCTCCCGCAGTAGCATACTGGCCCGTAGTTGTTTTTGGTAATGTTTTTGTAATGGTTCTTGAGGCGCTTCTTGTTGCAATTCAGGTGTTAAGACTTGAATATTACGAGATGTTCAGCCGTTTCTATTCCGGTGAAGGCAGACCTTACGAACCTGTTAAATTAAATATTGATTGATAATTTTTTGGAGGTATTATTATGTTATTCAATTTAATTATGTTAGCTGTTCCGGTAGTATTCCTTTGTGCATCTGCAATTCTTGCAGTAAAGGCTTTTGAACACGGCAAGAACAGAAAGAAAACAGTTCTTACTCAGATTTGCTCATTCGCTGCTGTATTTGCATTCTGCATGGTATGCCCTATCGTAGCAAGTGCTGCAACAGGTGATGCCGCTGCAGCTACATCGGGTATGGCTGACGGTCTTGCATATATCGGTGCCGCTCTTGCAACAGGTCTTTCATGTATCGGCGGCGGTATTGCCGTTGGTAACGCTGCTCCTGCCGCTATCGGTGCTACAAGTGAAGATCCTAAGGCATTCGGTAAAGCAATCATCTTCGTTGTACTTGGTGAAGGTATCGCTATTTACGGTATGCTCGTTTCAATTCTTCTTATCTTTGCAAGATAATTTAAGCGATTTAAGTTTCGTTAAGGATTGATTATTATGAAATTTTTTCTTATAAGTGATAATGTCGATACCAAAATGGGTATGAGATTTGCAGGTATTGAAGGCGTAGTTGTTCATCAGGAGGATGAGGTACGCAGTGAGCTTGAAAAGGCTGTGAACAGGGATGATATTGCAGTTATTCTTATTACGGAAACACTTGTTTCGCTCTGTCCCGACCTTATTTATGACCTCAAGCTTAACCGCAAACAGCCGCTTATTGTTGAAATTCCCGACCGTCACGGTAACGGAAGAACCAAGGACAGTATTACAAAATATGTTCAGGACGCAATCGGCGTAAAGCTGTAATTATCACATATCTTAATTTATTCAGGGAGGTTATTTTTAATGGAAAACTCCAAAAACAAAACAGATAACTTTCTGAAAGCCATTAAAAAATATGCTGATGAACAAAGAAGTGCCATGCAGACAGAGGTTGCTCAGCTTAAAGAAGAAAAGCTGAAAGAGGCAACCGAAAAAGGCAGACATGACAGCGAAAAATATATCAAGGACAAACTTGAAGAATCAAGAAACAGGCAGACTGGTATTCTTGCAAAGAAAATTCAGGAAGGTCAGAAAAAACTGTTTCTCGAGAGAGCTGAAATGACTGAAAGCGTATTTAAAAAGGCTGAAGAAAAGCTTGTTGAATACACAAAAACATCAGATTACTCAAACAGCCTTGTAAAAAGTGCAAAGGAAGTTGCTAAGCTTTTTGCAGACAACGACTGTGTTGTTTATGTCAACGAAAGAGATATGAAGAACTCAGACAAAATCAAGGCAGTTTTTGCAGGAAGCACCGAGGTTGTTGCCGACAAATCAATTAAAATCGGCGGAATCAAAGGCTTTTGCAAGGCAATGAATATTGTTGCCGATGAAACTCTTGACAGCAAGCTCTATGCACAGAAAGAATGGTTTATTGAAAATTCCGGACTGAGTGTGCTTTAATCTTGCTGACTGTTAATTTCTTTTGAAAGAGATGGTAATAATATGGAAAACAACAATGTTATATATGGAATAAACGGACCTGTTGTTACCGTAAAAAATACCGACAGCTTTGAGATGATGGAAATGGTTCATGTAGGCAAGCAAAAGCTTGTCGGTGAAATCATCGGTATTACAGACGACATCACAACTATTCAGGTTTATGAGGAAACAACAGGACTTAAACCGGGTGACCCCGTTGAGGGTACCGGTGCTCCTATGAATGTTCTTCTCGGCCCCGGTATTATTGACAACATCTTTGACGGTATCGAAAGACCGCTGAAGGCTATTGAAGAAGAAGCAGGTGCGTTTATTAACCGTGGTTCTTCGGTTTCTGCTCTTGATGACAAGAAGCTGTGGAATGTTACAATGAAGGTTAAAGTCGGTGACAAACTTGAGGGCGGTCAAATTTACGCTACTCTCCCCGAAACTCCTATCATTGAACACAGACTTATGGTTCCGCCTGAGCTTTCGGGTGAAGTTGTAAAGGTTAATCCCAACGGCGACTACAAGCTCTTTGATACAGTTGTTGTAATCAAGGATGACGAAGGCGTTGAGCACAACCTTACCCTTTGTCAGCAGTGGCCAATCAGAACTTCCCGTCCTGTTAAGGAAAGACTTACATCATCTGTTCCGCTTATCACGGGTCAGAGAGTTATTGATACTCTCTTCCCTATTGCAAAGGGCGGTACAGCAGCTATTCCGGGCGGTTTCGGTACAGGTAAAACAATGACTCAGCACCAGCTTGCAAAGTGGTGCGACGCCGATATCATCATCTATGTCGGTTGCGGTGAGCGTGGTAACGAGATGAGCCAGGTTCTTGAGGAATTCTCAGAGCTTATTGACCCAAAGTCACAGCGTCCTATGACCGACAGAACCGTACTTATCGCCAACACATCAAATATGCCTGTTGCGGCTCGTGAGGCTTCAATATACACAGGTATTACTCTTGGCGAATATTACAGAGATATGGGTTACCATGTTGCCATGATGGCTGACTCAACATCCCGTTGGGCTGAGGCTCTCCGTGAGATTTCAGGACGACTTGAAGAAATGCCTGCCGAAGAAGGTTTCCCTGCATACCTTCCTTCAAGACTTGCCGAGTTCTATGAGCGTGGCGGTCGTGCCGAGGTTCTCAGCGGCGGCGAAGGTTCTGTAACGCTTATCGGTGCGGTTTCTCCGCAGGGTTCAGACTTCTCTGAGCCTGTAACACAGAACACAAAGCGTTTTACAAGATGTTTCTGGGCTCTTGATAAGGCTCTTGCTTATTCAAGACATTATCCTGCCATTAACTGGATGGACAGCTACAGCGAGTATTTTAACGACCTTGATCCGTGGTTCAGGGAAAATCTCGGTGAGGATTTTATTGAATACAGAAACAGAATAAGCGCACTTTTACAGGAAGAAAGTTCACTTATGGAAATCGTAAAGCTTATCGGTTCGGATGTACTCCCCGATGACCAGAAGCTTGTAATTGAAACAGCAAGAGTAATTCGTGTCGGTTTCTTACAACAGAACGCTTTCCATGCAGATGATACTTATGTTCCGCTTGAAAAGCAAAAGCTTATGATGAAAACCATTCTTCATCTTCATGCCAAAGCTAAGGATATAGTTGCTCAGAATATTCCGCTTTCCAAGATTCTTAACCTTGGTCTGTTTGATAAGCTTACAAAGATGAAGTATGATATTCCTAACAGCAAGCCTGAAATGTTTGACGATTACATTAAGGAAATTGACGAAAAGCTTGCTGCAATTTCTTAATAAGGAGGGAACGCAATAATGATTATAGATTATGTAGGCGTTAAAGAAATTAACGGCTCTCTTATAGTTATGGACGGTGTTAAGGGCGTTTCCAACGAGGAAATTGTTGACATTCGTCTTGATAACGGTACAATGCGTCAGGGTCGTGTCGTTCAGATTGAGGGCGAAAGAATAGTTGTTCAGGTTTTTGAGGGTACAAGAAGAATCAGCCTTAAAAACACAAGAACAAGACTTACAGGTCATCCTATGGAGATGCCTCTTTCCCCTGAAATTATCGGCCGTGTACTTGACGGTGCGGGCAAACCTATTGACGGACTCGGAGATATTTTCCCTGTTAAAAAGGCTAATATCAACGGTACTCCTATCAACCCTGTTTCCCGTGTTTATCCTAAAAACTACATCAACACAGGTATTTCAACCATTGATACGCTTATGACTCTTATCAGAGGTCAGAAGCTGCCTATCTTCTCCGGCTCAGGTATGAAACATAATGACCTTGCCGTTCAGATTGTAAGACAGGCTAAAATCAGTGGCGCAAACAGCTCTAACTTCGGTGTTGTATTTGCCGCAATGGGTGTTCAAAAAGATGTTGCAGAATACTTTAAGAAGAGCTTTGAAGAAAGCGGCGTACTTTCAAGAGTTGTAATGCTTTTGAACCTTTCAAACGATCCTATCATTGAAAGAACTCTTACACCGAGATGTGCTCTTACAATTGCTGAATATCTTGCATTTGAGCTTGATATGCACATTCTCGTTATTATGACCGATATGACATCTTATGCCGAGGCTCTTCGTGAGTTCTCGTCATCAAAAGGTGAAATTCCGGGCAGAAAGGGTTACCCAGGCTATCTTTATTCTGACCTTGCATCACTTTATGAGCGTGCAGGTATGATTAAAGGTCACAACGGTTCTGTTACACAGATTCCGATTTTGACAATGCCTAACGACGATATTACTCATCCTATCCCAGACCTTACAGGTTACATTACAGAGGGACAGATTGTTCTTGACCGTTCACTTCAGGGACAGGGATTGTATCCGCCTGTCAATGTTCTTCCTTCCCTTTCCCGTCTTATGAAGGACGGTATCGGTGAGGGTTATACAAGAGCCGATCACCAGCCTCTTGCAAACCAGCTTTTCGCTTCTTATGCAAAGGTAATTGACGCAAGATCGCTTGCATCTGTTATCGGTGAAGAGGAGCTTTCCCCTACTGATAAGAAGTACATTGAGTTTGGCAGATTGTTTGAATCAAAGTTCGTTAATCAGGGCTTTAATGAAAACAGAAGTATTGAACAGAGTCTTGACCTTGGTTGGGAATTGCTTTCAACATTGCCGAGAGCAGAACTTGACCGTGTTGACGATGCTTTACTTGATCAGTACTATAAGGGTGACAAATAATCGTTTGAAGAAAGGAGTGTGAGCATTTATGGCAGTACAGACAGTACCTACCAAGGGTAATCTTATGAATACTAAGAAATCCCTTGCACTCGCCAAAAACGGCTATGAACTGTTGGACAGAAAGCGTAACATTCTCATCAGAGAAATGATGACGCTTATCGACCATGCAAACGCAATCCAGCAGAAAATTGATGACGCTTATGCAGAGGCTTACACAGCACTTCAAACGGCAAATGTTACCAACGGCTTTTGTGAAGATATTTCTAACGCTATTCCCTATGAGAACGGCTTGAAGCTTGATTCAAGAAGTGTTATGGGTGTTGAAATTCCGATTCTCACTATTGAGGGACAAGAAGACCATCACTACCTACACTACGGTCTGCGCACAACAAATTCGGCAATTGATAAGGTTTATACAAAATTTACCGAAGTTAAAAACCTTACAGTTGAGCTTGCCGAGATTGAGAACAGCGTTTACCGTCTTGCCGATTCAATCAAGAAAACTCAGAAGAGAGCAAACGCTCTCAAGAACATTATGATTCCCCGTTTTGAGGAAACAGTTAAGTTCATTTCCGACGCACTTGACGAAAAGGATCGTGAGGAATTCAGCCGACTCAAGGTAATCAAGAAGAAAAAGCAAAAAGATGCTGCTTTGAAAAAAGCTAAAGAATTAAGTGCTGAAAGCGCATAAATTATCAGCCCGACCGTAATTTGGTCGGGCTGTTTTAATGCAAATACAGAAATAAAAAAACGGGTTGACAAGTTTTCAGCAAGTCAATCCGTTTTTGTTTTTGATTTTTTATCACTTACGGTCAAGTTTTCTTCCGTGCATTTTCTCTTTTGTCTTTGTGCCCTTTACTTTGAAGATAATCAGGTATCCTGCAAGAAGTGCAAGGAATGTTGTCTGAGTATAGAACAAGTCGTAATCTCCGCTTGAAAAGCCCTTGCCGTGCTTTACGGGCTTATCCTCGGGCTTTTCTGTGGGAATAGGCTCAATGCCGTCATAATTGCCCGAAATTACCGCCTCATCGGGCGAAGACGCCGCAGATACACTTACACAAAAGGCTGATGAAAAAGTCATCAGAACAGCCATTAACAAGGTGATTATAAATTTAGTCTTTCTCATATTATTTCCCTTTGTAAAAATTAAGATTTAAAATAACTACAGTTAATTGTATCACAAGAGAAATATATATGCAACTGCTCTTTATTCTTCTGTCCAAACCTCTTTTGCCATATTGAAAGCTGCCCAAGCTTTTGGCCATCCTGCATAGAATGCGGAATGAGTGATGATTTCTGCAATTTCTTCCTTTGTAATGCCGTTGTTTTTGGCTGACATAAGATGATACTTAAAAGAAGAATCTACAAGTCCCTGTGACATAAGTGCAACAACTGTAACAAGTGAACGGTCACGAAGCGAAAGCTTGTCTTCCCTACTCCACACTTCACCGAAAAGCACATCGTCATTAATTTCTGCAAATTTCGGTGCAAACTCACCGAGTTTATCTCTTCCTGCTGTCTGTTTTACCATTGATATCAACTCCTAAAATTCGTTTATAATAGTTATTTTAAAATTATTTAAATCAAAGCGACTGCATCTTCTGCAATCTGTTCGGGTGTGAGGCGGTTTTCTTTGAGGACATCGGCAGGATTATATCTGTCAAGGAATTCCTTTTTAAGACCGAAATTGATAACCTTAACATCTGACGGACCGTAGAAACGGGCAATCTTCTCACCAAAACCACCGTCAAGCACTCCGTCTTCAAGTGTCACAACAACATCATGGTCTTTCTTGAGGCTTTCAAGAAGTTCCGTGTCAACGCCTGTAATGTAGTAAGGATTGATAAGAGTAGGTGCTGTGCCTGTTTTTTCTTCAATAAGCTTTGCAGCCTGTTCGCCCATTCCATAGAATGATCCGAGTGCGATTACGGCAATCTTACCGCCCTGCTGAGCAACTTCATATTTATTAAGTTCTGCAAAATTCTTTGTGCAAGGCTTGCCTGTTGAAACAAGTTCTGCAACGGGAACACGAATTGCAACAGGGTAATCTGTCTGCTCAATGCTCCAGTCGAGGACTGCAAGGTAATCTTCCTTAGTTGTCGGAGCGATATAAACAAGGTTAGGAATGTTTGAAATCATGGGAATATCAAAAATTCCGAGGTGTGTAACATCTGTCATACCGTTTACCGACGCAGTCTGAACAAGGATTGTTGCAGGGTTTGAGTCAATGCACAAGTCCTGTGAAAGCTGATCGTAGGTTCTCTGAATGAATGAGCTGTAAACATTGAATACGGGCTTGCCGCCGTTCTTTGCGATAGCAGATGCCATTGCAACAGCTGTCTGTTCTGCGATACCTACATCAAGGAACTGTCTGCCGAATGCTTTTCTCTCATCAGGAGTAAAGCCGTAAAGTGCCGGAGTACCGGCTGTAATCGCCACAACTGACTTGTCAGACTTCATCTTATTTCTAAGATAATCTGTTGTGATTGAGCTGTAGTCCTCCTCATCAGGGAAATTAACAGTAGTTTTGCCTGTTTCAATATCAAACGGCATACACCAATGCCAGCTTTCTTTGTCGGTTTCAGCAGGCTTATAACCTTTACCTTTAAGAGTGTTAATATGAACAACAACAGGATGATCAATGTCTTTTACAGACTTAAAAGCCTTGATAAGCTCTTCAATATTGTTGCCGTTCTTGACATATACATAATCAAGCCCCATTGACTTGAAAAGGTTACATTCAGCCTTGCCGTCTGTGTCACGAAGAAGTTTGAGATTTTTATAAAGTCCACCGTGATTTTCTGCAATTGACATTTGGTTATCATTTGCTATAATAATCAGGTTTGAATCCATTTCACCGGCAACATTAAAACCTTCAAGAGCCTCACCGCCGCTGATTGAGCCGTCACCGATGAGTGCAATAACATTGCCCTTGCCGTTTGTTACATCTCTGCCCCTTGCAAGTCCGCAGGCAAGGCTGACAGAGGTTGATGTATGACCGACAGTAAAAATATCGTGTTCGCTCTCTATGGGGCTTGTATAGCCTGTTACATCATCGTAATGCTCCTGTGCAATATATGCCTCTTTTCTGCCTGTGAGGATTTTATGAGGATATGACTGGTGTGAAACATCAAACACAAACTTGTCCTGTGGTGAATCAAATACATAATGAAGGGCAATTGTTGCCTCTACAATACCGAAATTCGGGCCGAAGTGACCGCCGTGAACACTTGCACGGTGAAGTAAAGCGTCACGCATCTCCGATGCAAGAGCGTTAAGTTCATCAATACTGAGTTTCTTAACATCCTGCGATCCGTTTATTTTTTCAATATACATCGTAATCAGAGCTCCTTATCATATAAATTTTAAATATAAATCAGAGATATCTCTCTTTAGCTATATTATATAACCTCAAGCTAACTTTAGGTCAAGAGTATTTTTAAAAAATTTATCTTTTGCATTCTTTTTTATGTATATCGTTACAACGCAATAGCATAACCCTCGACAGGTAACTATAATTGAAACAGGCACTTACATAATTGCAAGTGCCTGTTTCATGGCTGAGCCGGCGGGATTCGAACCCACGGGTGACGGAGTCAAAGTCCGTTGCCTTACCGCTTGGCGACGGCTCAGTATATATTCTATTCTTATTGATTATTAAAAAAACAAGCCGCCAAAGAATTTCTTCAGCGGCTGTTGGTGACCCATCGGAGATTCGAACTCCGGACACCTTGATTAAAAGTCAAGTGCTCTGCCAACTGAGCTAATGAGTCAAATGGGGTGGAATGCCGGATTCGAACCGGCGGTCTCCAGTGCCACAAACTGGCGCGTTAACCAACTACGCTAATCCCACCATAAGTGGCGCGCCAAAAGGGACTCGAACCCCTGACCTACTGCTTAGAAGGCAGTTGCTCTATCCAGCTGAGCTATTGGCGCATCAGTTGCTGACCTCAGTCAGCCTTTATATTATACCCATATACGGCATATTTGTCAACACTTTTTTGAATTTTTTTCATATTTAATTTTTAAAAAGTTTTTTTCGGACAAAATCCGCCAAATTACAGCTTTCCGTATTTCTGAGCAAGTGCAAGATTCCTGTAATCGGGTTCAGACGAAACCTCTCTTATAAGCTTTACAAACTTAGGAAGTTGATACCGCTGATCTTCACTAAGCAATTCAATTTCTATTGTTGCCCTGTCATTCCAGAACGGATAAACATCAAGTTCGCAGTAGGTGCTGTTGTCAACAATGCAATATCTGTCTTTACTGATGACGCCTGTAACATACTGCCTTTGAGCAAGGTACGAATCGTATTGTTCTTTTGAAATATAATTTTCAATTTCGATCCGCTTAATATCCGATATTTTGATTTTTACAGTTTTGATATATACAGCCTTGTCACCCTCTCCCCTTTTGCGGATTCTGAAATATCCTTCCTCGGGAGTAGTGAGGTATGCCTGTGTAATAGGAATTCTGCGACAGGTTTTTATGCTGTTCAAAAATTCAATATCAGGATATTCAATCAAAAATTTTCTTTCAATTTCAAGCGGTTTCGGAATTCCGAGAAATGCGACAACCTCCTTGAGAAGTCTTTTCAGCTTAGTATCAAAGTCGGTCGAATTATCAATAATTCTCAGATGCGGTGTGCCTGTCCACACAGCCATAACATCTGTGTCAACTTCTCTTGCTTTTTCAAGACTTTCTTCTCTGCGGAAAATATTAGTTTCTTTTCCGTAATACTCTTCTGCACCGTCTGCAGAAGTCACAAGATGAAATACTGCGTCATAAGAATTTCGTATTACATCTTCATTCAAATTGTGGATACTTGCATACTTTGCAAAATCATCTTCCGTAACATATGCTCTGCTGTCAAGCAATCCTCTGTCAAAAAGCAAAACCGCCTTTTCACAATCCATATTTTTGGCAATTTGCGTTTTTTCATTCTCCTCGGCAAGCTGAATTTCAAACAGTTCTCTGTGAAATTCATAGGAACCTACATTTTCGGGGGTTTTGCCCTCACTAAACAATCTGCTTGCAACCTCACCGATTGTAATTGTAGGAATATTAAGCTTTTTAAGCTCTTCGCTGATATATTTTAATGCGGAAGTCTTGCCACCGCAAGGTCCTCCCGTCAATACTATTTTTACAACTTCAGCCATAAAATCACCCATGTAACTTATTAAATTAAGTATATATCCCAACAGCAATTTTTTTATTCTGTAGAAGAACATTGTTGTTTGTTTTAGCCCTTTAAAAAATAATATCGGCAAAATGAAAGTTTCTTATGCAGTAAAATTCATATTATACATTAAAAAGCGTATAAATTATCATAAAAACGGTGAAATATGCTGTTATAACATTGACAAGTTGCGTGTTAAAGTGCTAAAATATGTGTATAACCAATGAGGTTTTTTCTTATATTGAAAGGAAGTATTTGTGATGGAAAAGCAGAATATTGACTGGGCAAACATTGGCTTCGGTTATATGCCCATCGGTGAAAGATTTGTAGCTAATTATAAAGACGGTAAGTGGGACAACGGCAGTATGACAGCCGACACCACAATTACTATCAGCGAATGTGCAGGCGTTTTGCAGTATGCTCAGACTTGCTTTGAGGGTATGAAAGCGTACACTACCTGTGACGGCAGAATTGTTGTGTTCAGACCTGACCTTAACGGACAGAGAATGGAGGACAGCTGTAAGCGTCTTGAGATGCCTGTATTTCCAAAAGAAAAGTTTGTTGAGGCTGTTTGCAATGTTGTTAAGGCAAATGCAGATTACGTTCCTCCGTACGGCACAGGCGCAACACTTTATATTCGTCCGTATATGTTCGGCAGCGGTCCTGTAATCGGTGTTAAGCCGTCGGCAGAATATCAGTTCAGAGTATTTACTACTCCTGTAGGTCCTTACTTCAAGGGTGGTGCAAAGCCTATTACAATTAAGGTTTCAGACTTTGACAGAGCTGCTCCTCACGGCACAGGTCACATCAAGGCAGGACTTAACTATGCAATGAGCCTTCACGCTATTGTTACCGCTCATGCAGAAGGTTTTGACGAAAATATGTATCTTGACGCCGCTACAAGAACTAAGGTTGAAGAAACAGGCGGTGCTAACTTTATTTTTGTAACAAAGGACAACAAGGTTGTTACTCCAAAGTCTAACAGCATTCTCCCCTCAATTACCCGCCGTTCACTTATGTATGTTGCTGAGCATTATCTTGGTCTTGAGGTTGAAGAAAGAGAAGTTTACTTTGATGAAGTTAAGGACTTTGCAGAATGCGGTCTTTGCGGTACAGCTGCCGTAATCTCGCCTGTCGGCAAAATTAACGACCACGGCAAGGAAATTTGTTTCCCGAGCGGTATGGATGAAATGGGTCCGATTACAAAGAAGCTTTACGATACACTTACAGGTATTCAGATGGGCAGAATCGAAGCTCCCGAAGGCTGGATTAAGGAAATCAAGTAATCATTTTTATACATATAACAAGACGGTCTGCGAGAACAGACCGTCTTTTATTTGCAGTTTTTAATTATATTGTTGTAGGCAACATCTACGGCACACTCATCTGTATTGCAATGTAACACATAAAATTTTGTATGCCGAATAAGATTATCGAGATTTGAGAGCAAAGACATTCCGTCTGACTTATTCACAAATTTGACAGTCGATTTGTAGAGCCTCTGTACAATCTCATTTGTGTCGGGAATTGTAACAAAATTATCGTCTGAGCGTTCTATGAATATTATAGCGCCTACGGGAACGGTTTCGTTGTTAGCAATTCCGCTTCCGCCGTCAAACGGAGTTCCGCAGCATAGCGGGACTTCGTTTTTAATTTTTACAACAGGCTTATCGTCATTGAGAATATGAGCTTTTGAGCCGAATCTTTTCAGCCACATCTTAGTATGAGTGGATTTGCCGACGCCTGAATCGGCGGAAAATAAATACGCTTTTCCGTCAAAAACGAGTGCCGAGGAATGCACAAGCATAGCGCCACAGTGAATTATTTTACGGTTAAAAATTGACGCCGTTGCAAATTCTTCGGCTTCATCAATGGTTGAACCTTCAACCATACGGCTCAACAGGGAATTTAAGTATGAGTCTGACGGTATTGCAGAAAAATCTGCACTTCTCTCCCCTTCATACAAAAACGGTTCGCACAATTTTTTTAAGTAATCAAATTTTGGTTCAATTTCAACGATAAAATCAGCTATTAAGTATTTTGGCAAAGCGTCCTCCGAAATAAAACAGACTCACAAAAAGTGAGCCTGTTTTTTTATTGGTTAGTTTAAATGAACGATAAACTTCTGAATTTTCGTTGCGTCAACTACCGTGATGTCACCGTCGTTGATATAATCGGCAAGATGTTTTTGTTCTGCCGAAAGTTCAACAATACCGGCAACATACTTCTGAATAAGAGTTGCATCTAAAATATCAATTCTGCCATCCATATTAACATCACCGACATCATAAGCAGAAATGCCCTCAAACGGAATATTGTTAACCTTTGCATATTCCTCGGCATAAGAACCGTAACTGCCCTTGATTGTTACATTCGGAGAGCTTCTGAAAGCGTTAGAAGCAATAGAAGTCACGGATGTAGGAATATACACCTCTGACAGTGATGCACATTCAGCAAAAGCACTCTTACCAATCGCACTTGTACCGGCAGGTAAATATACCTTGTCTAAAGAAGTACAATTGTAAAACATCTGATCGGTAATTTTACTCGGCACACAGTTAAAGGTAACAGATTTCAAACTTGTGCAATTCTGAAACACGGCAGAACCAAAATCTCTCACCCAGATAGGAATTGAAATTGATTCAAGTGAAGTACAACCGTAAAAAGAATCAGTACCGATTCTTCTAAGATATCTTGCTTCGTTAAGCCTGACCGATGTTATTGCGGTCTTTCCCACAAAGGCAAAATCAGAAATTTCCGATACAGACCAGCTTTGTAGCTTAAGCGGAAGAACAATATCGGTCTTATCACCTTTATATCCGGTTACGCTCGCATTACCGTCGGAAACAGAATATACAAAGCCGTCGGTTTCATATGAAGCCGCAGAAATTTGAAATGTAGAAATCAGCACCAATAAAAATGCGAAGATAAAAGCAGAAATCTTTTTTATCGAAACAAAAAACTGTTTATTGGTTTTCAAAGCCAAAATCATCTCCATCATTTTTAGTTACTTCCGGAACATCATCTATTAAGCTTCCTGTTAAAATTATATCCTCAAATTTAAACTTAACAAGCTCAAATTCAGGGGAGAAATATTCTTTTTTCATAAAAAACTCCTTAACTCATTCTGTATGTGCAACAGTTGCCTGCTGCACATACAAATTAAATTTTATTATTACTTGTTTGCAATATCATAAAATGTGAAGTAAACCGGATCGCTAAGTTCAACAACCGTTTCACCACTTGCACCGGTATACTGGATATATGTATAGAGTCTAAATACACAATCATTATTACCTTTGACATTGTTAAAACGAGTATAATACTGAAGTCTGTTCTTGTTATCAAGTCTATTATTATTAATCTGTTGTTTTACAGATGTAATATCAGACTTATTGGTTGTAATTTTGTTGATTGCATCATTTTTAGCTTGAGTAAGAGCAGTCTCATCATACTTATTAGCATAATAATCCAAGTCGATTATATATCCTGTACCAGTCTCATTTTTATCAAGAGCTAACCTCTGAATAAGAACACCTGTCTTAACATTTTCGCTGTTAGGATCAAATACACTAAGCTGTTTGCCGTTATAGAAGAAGTTAAGTACAAAGTCAGCGTAAAGCTTGTCTTCACCGTCACCCTTAATGAAATCTTTAGCTGAATCAAGTGTAGTCATACTATCAGCGTCAAATCCTACAAAACTGGAATTTGTATCAGCTGTCCACTGGTTTCTTGTTACTTCCATAAACTGAGTTGAAGTATAAACTTCCTTGACAGATGCACTTGGAGTTGAGCTTTCGCCATAAACAGGAACTATCCAATAGTTGTCATATGATACATAGCTGAATCCACCGTCGATGTTGTATGCTTTAATAACAAGATTATTACATCCCGGATCGGAGTAGATTGCCCAATACATAAACTGAAGTGTTTTACCTTTATCTGTATATGTTTTCGGAGCAGTGATATCATACTTATAAGTTCCGTCAGGATTTTTTGTATAGAACACCGAATTATAAGGTAATTCAGCTGAACCACCTTTTGTGAAAAGTTCAAAATGACCGTTTTCGTTATTATAAGAAGTAGGTTCATTAGTATTCTTATCACGGAAAACATTAAGGTGGATTGTTCTGTCTGACTGAGTTGAATTAACAACAGCTGATGCTATTGACTTACTATCTGATGAATCGAAAGCTGTATTGCTATCAGGAGTCTCGTTCCAAGTAAGATTCTTTGTAAAGTTTGACTCATACGGTGCAAGAGAAAGGATAAAGCTATTTGTAAGGGTTACCTTTACAGAATGTGATTCTACACCTTCAACATTAGTAGCATTCTCAACAAATGTGTATGATGAAGTGTTTTCGGGATCAACATAACCTGCCTTGTTGTAATACTTTTGATTACCCATTCTGTCAGTATAAGAGAACTGAACCTTATACGGTACTTTAATAGAAGTAATGTCAGAATAGAAATTATAATATACTGTTCCCGCATCAGCAGCAGTAAGAGTGCTTGCATACTTATTATAGTATTCATTAAACGAGAACGTATATTCTGATGTAGTTACAAGACCTTCTGTTCTGTCTCCGCTAACATTTGTTGTAAAACCAGTAGTAGGATTAAAAGCAGTTATATCTGTTGTGTTTTCAGCAGAATAGTAACCATTGAAATTATAAAGGTTCTTTGTTGTTGTGTAAAGAGTAACAGTTACAGTAAGACCTGTTTGCGCTGCTAATTCAGCAATCTTAGTCTTATCGATTGAAGCTGTGCCGGCAATCCTGCCTGAATCATAAAGAGATTTACCCTCGTTGTTTTTAACAACAACCTGAATTTCGGGAGTGGCTTTACCGCCGCCTGCATTTGTTCCGTTGTACAATGAATGGTGGAAGGTCATTGAACCGCCCGGGGTTTTGATATAACGAGCAACAAGCGTTACATCTGAATTTCGTGTAACTGCACCTGTCAAACTGCTCATATCTGAAGGATTGATTGCCTTGTAATCACCATCAATAAGACGGTACCAACCAACAAATGTGTATGCTGCAGTTGAAGTTGCAGTAACTTCAAACTTATAATCCTGAGTATTATCAGCTTCAGTTTCAAGTTTTCTTACTCTATCCGCTGGATCGGTAAAGTATGCACTTGCTCCTGTTGTCGTACCGACAATTGATGAAGCATCTTCATCAGCAAATGTATCTTCATTGAAACCGCCTACTTTGTAGTCATCAAGTGTATTTGCATACTGAATCTTGATTTCACCGGTGATTTTCTGTTTACTCTGAGAATAGTACCAACGACCGTCAAGACGATTGCCATAATCGTCACCGCCTTTGATAGCTGCCTCAAAGTTAATCTGAGCATAAACACCTTTATAATCATTATATAAGGTTTTAAATGTTGCCCAATAAGAATCTCTATCTGTCTTGCCGGGGAGGAAGTCAGTAGGAGTTGATACAGAAGCAATGGCAGTTTCCATTTGCTCATCGGACTTGCCAAGGGCATACAAGAGAGCTGATGAAGGAATAGTAGCCACTCTATCGCCAACCTTGTTATAAATGCTCCACGCAGTTGCATATTTACCGATGTAGTTATTTTGATAACCGTCCGAAATAATTGACAGGTAATTATCCTTACTGGTTACACTCTTAGTGTCCTTATAGTCAAGCTTCTCTGTACCAATTTTATTGCCAAAAATATCTGTCGGATAATTCTGGTAGTCGAGGAATACTTCCCAACCGGCAGCATCAGCTTTAGAAGCAGCAAACGTATCAGCCGGTTCATTATCGAATTCATTATACTTAAAACGATAAATAATGTTATCAGCAGCAGCACCGCTCTCAGCTATCTTAACAAAATCATCGTAGTCGTATGTCTGTGCATTATCACTTTTTTGATCTTTACCGTTATAATCTCTATGAACATCGTCCCAAACATAGTTATTAAGCGTCATACCTGTAATTTTTTCTGTGGTATCACCATTGACTATAAATTTAGGAATCTGAGTAAAGATAGAACCGTTGTAGTCAACCATTGGTTGTCCGGGGTAATAGCCTAATGCTTCTAATGTTGTCTTACCACTACCATAATATACATAACATGAAGGAGTATTGCCCCAAATTTGTTTTGCAGAATCGTAGTTCTCGATGTAGAAATATACGCAGTTATCATCATTTTTGAGGAAATACACAGGAGTGATTTCAAGCTTTGAACCATAAATCTCTTGATTTACTTCAAAAGTATAAGTATATACATCACTACTATGATTTTTACCTTCAGTCTGTGAAAGAACTCCGCCAAAGATACCGTTTACGCTGAATCCCTTAACATAGTAATCACTGCCCTTGTGACCTGCAAAGGTTGCGTCAGGGTCAATTGTGGTTGTAACGGTTACTGTTGAGCCATTAGGAACTCTTTTAGCAGTAACAGCACGATTTTTACTATCAATCTCATATGAATCAGATGCAGTAATTATTTTATCATCAGGAGTTGTTATTGAAAGAGTTGTATCACCTAAAACAGCAGTTGTTTTACTGGCACCAGTATCAGTATAGCCCGCACGAATTGTACCGTCTTTTGCCGTGATTTCAACAGTATCAGCAGGTGCTACATCAAAAGTAGGCTCACAAGAATAAGTTACTTTCTTATTAGGAACATCAATATCTGAAACAATAATTTTGAATCCAAGCAAATCAGCATTTTCGTTCCAAATTTTTGGAACCCTTGTATTACCTACACCACTAATATCACTATTGTTGCTTTCAAAATAAAATTTGTTTTGAGCGACTTCATTAATTGTTACATTGGTTTCTTCATGTGTAACGCCACTTGTTGTATTACTTGTAGAGAATACAAAGTAACAATTTTCTTTCGTACCTATCTTGTCAGTTGCAACATCAAAATTTGCGTAATACTTACCATCATCCTTTAAATAAAGCTCTTTAGCTTCGTACTTGGAAAATGAAGCATTTTTTCCCCAAAGGATATAGTAGCCGGATGGTGTACCTGAATCTTCTACTTTAAAGTTAGCGGTTACGGTTGTGTCTTTTTGGACTGTAATTGTATACGGATTAGCTGTTGAAGAAGCTGATACACTGTTTACAGTCCAACCGTTAAATGTGTAACCTTTGCTTGGAGCTGCAGTGAATGTTACTTCATCGCCCTCGGTTACTGTTGCAGGGGAAGTGAGTGGAGTTGTTCCGTTCGTTGCAGAAACAGTACCGTATGTTTCGTCGCTTGAACTGAATGTTACTGTGTATGTTTCTGCGGTATGGAATTTTACATATACATTGGTATCTGCATTTACTGTTACCGTATAAGTCTTATTAGTTCCTGCAGATTCAATTTTTTTAGTACATTCAGCATCGTTGTACCAACCCTCTACTGCGTAGCCTTTGTTTGGGTTTGCTGTAAAGGTTACCTTTGTGCCACTATTTACAGTAGAACCTGAGCTAGATACGCCTGTGGCACTAAGAGTACCATTGACACCATTCACACCATAAGTTACAGTGTATTTTGTTGGGGCTATTGTAGAAACATCATAATTATTATCGCCCTTAACAGTAACCCAAAGATCACTATTGTATTGACCATCATATTTTTTTTCAGTACCATTATTAAAAATAATAAGGTTCCAGTTACTAATAGTGTTTATGAATGGATAATCATGCCATTCATGGTCATTAATAGTAAAAGTTTCCTTAGAATCCCAGTTATTATAGCCATATGCATTAGTATTATTTGGAGCTCCATATGCCCAAAGTGAAAAGCTATATGAACTAACATTGTCCGCAAGCTTAACATGGATAGCATACTTATCAGACGAATCAGAAGTAGCAGTAACCTTTACTGTATTCGTAACTGAACTATAATTCGCAGCAGAAGCGGTAACTTTAAATGTATAATCATCTGCTGTAGCAGGGGTGAATTTATAGGTGTTTCCATTAGGAGTACCTGTTACTGTTGCTCCGCTTGTTTGCTCAAATTTATAAGTTACATCGGTATCATTTAAACCGGTTGCTCTATCATTTAAAGAAGCAGTAAGTGTAACTTCTGTACCTACTTGAACCGGTGAGGAACTTGCTGTAAGTGATACGCTTTGTGCTACAGGGGGCAGCGAAGATTCAGAGCCAGCTGTATAATACAACCGCATATCGTTATTAGTAGTATCAAGCCAAATAGTTACTTTGTCATTAGATGGATCAGAAGGATCACTAAATTTTATAAGTCTTTTTTCCGGCGTGTCATCATTAGTAACAAGCGTTAAATAATTTTGACTATTCTTATTATTTTGAAAACTGTGACCTGCTTTATCGTCAGAAGTCAAATATTTACCATTACTAGAACGGATATAGAAGTACCTGTCATAATTACCATATATGCCTTCAGGTATCTGTCCGGAAAGTGAAGCAACCGTTTCTTCTGTATCATAATAATAAAGACCTTTCTGTTCAGATGACTCGGTAAACTTATATTCAGTGGTATCCGCATTCCATTTGGTTTTAAATCTACCTGCAATGTAGTAGTCGGTAGATGTCGAACCACCGCCTGAACCGCCTGAATAGATTGTCCAAGTTCCTTTCATATCTCCATTATTAAGTGACCAACAGTTCTTATCGCCCTTATCAGCTATTGTTGTATCAGCACTTGAGTAAATATTACTGCTGTCCCAATTTTGCTCAGAGTTAAAAGCCTTACCATTAACCCTTGTAAATACAGCTTGATTCCATTCTCCATTCGGAACTGTACCGGAATATACTTTGCTGTTTTCAATTTGGCTAAGTTTCGACCAACTAAAACTATCAGTACCTTTTTCATAAAATTTTATGTAAAACTCAGCATTATCCGCAGTAGCATCATAATTTGCATCTGAAATATCCAAATATAAAGTATCTCCAACTGTAAAATAATCAGCCGCATTAACACTTATAGTACCGATAAGCATTGTTGACAGGAGCATCATTACCGCAAGGATGACGGAAACAGTGCTTCTGCCAAAATGAGAAATTTTTGTTTTCATAATTATTACCTCCATAACCGAATATTTTGGTTTTGGTTAGGTTCGGGTTTGACCTTTACCGCCTGACCAACGGTGAAACATAATCGGCAAAGCCACGGGATTTTGTTGCTAATTTACAAAAAGTGCCGTGTCTTTAGCTAAAAAATGTGTCCTTGAGCTTGTTTCAGTCAAAATGTGAACACTAACCCATATTCTTTATAGTAGATTATACCATTTTAGATTGATTTTTTCAATTAGGTTGCAATAATTTTATTGTGTTTGTTTAATGTGATAGTTTTGTGTTTGTTTTTACATTCAGTTTTGCCGTTTTGACAAGATAATTTTATGTTATGCACAAGTTATGGTGCATTTTTTGTAGAATTCGTCTATATATCGGTATTTTTAATTATTCCGATTAAGAAATTGTTATGCCGTGTGTTACAAATTTGATAATGTTATTTTGCTGAAAGTTCAATATTTGAATGTTGTACAGTAACATTATAAAATCAGTTTGACGGAAAATTTTCTGCCTTTGCTTGACGGCAGTCCAACGGACACCGCTACGGGTAACCGTGCATAGTTTAATATACAAATAAAAATGCCCGACTGCGGTGTCGGGCATTTTATTTGAGATTATATGATTTTTGATTATTTATCCTTACTTAAAAGCATACGGTCGTTTTCAAGCTTTGAACCGCTTGCTTTTTCAAACATTTCGAGGAGGTGTTCAACCGTAAGATTTTTCTTTTCTTCACCTGAGATGTCGAGGATAATTTTGCCGTCACTCATCATAATAAGACGGTTGCCGTGAGTAATTGCGTCATGCATATTATGAGTTACCATAAGTGCCGTAAGGTTGTTTTCGGCAATGATTTTGTCGGAAAGCTCAAGCACCTTTGCGGCTGTTTTCGGGTCAAGGGCGGCTGTATGCTCGTCAAGCAGGAGAAGCTTTGGCTTTTTGATTGTTGCCATAAGGAGTGTTATTGCCTGACGCTGACCGCCAGAGAGAAGTCCTACTTTTGAGGACATTCTGTCCTCAAGTCCGAGGTCGAACTCTGCAAGCATCTGACGGTAACGGATTCTTTCGTCAGCCTTTACGCCCCACGAAAGTCCTCTTTTTTTGCCTCGTCTTGCGGCAATTGCGAGGTTTTCTATAATTTCCATATCGGCTACCGTGCCTGTCATCGGGTCCTGAAATACTCTGCCGAGGTACGGCGCTCTTTTATGCTCGGGCAATGCGGAAATATCCTTGCCGTCAATGAGAATCTGACCGCAGTCAACAGGCCACACACCTGCAATTGCGTTGAGTGTTGTTGACTTACCTGCACCGTTACCGCCGATTACCGTACAAAAATCGCCGTCATTGAGGGTGAGATTAACTCCGCAGAGTGCCTGCTTTTCGTTTACTGTGCCTTTATTAAAGGTTTTCCATACATTCTTGATTTCAAGCATTCTTAACCCTCCTTCTGTGCGTTTTTAGCATTCATTTTTGCAACTTTCTTGAATGAAGTCTTTCTCTTTTTCTGGAGATACGGAACTGCAAGGAAGATTGCAACGATAATTGCCGTGAAGAGCTTTGTATCGTCTGTCGGCATCTTGAGCCAGAGTACAATGCCCATTGCGATATAATAGAGAATACCGCCGACAATTACAAAGACCATTCTGATGATGAAATTCATGTGCTTGCGGAAAATTGCCTCACCGAGAACTTCACCGATGATTACAGCAGCAAGACCGATTACGATTGCACCTCTGCCCATGTTGATATCCGCAAAGCCCTGATACTGGGCAAAAAGTGAACCCGAAAGTGCAACGAGTCCGTTTGAAAGTGCAAGAGCAATTACCTTTGTAAAATTGATGTTAATGCCCTGTGCCTTGCTCATTGCAGGGTTTGAACCTGTTGAACGGATTGTTGAACCCTGTTCCGTGCCGAAATACCAATACATTGCGGCAATTACAACGGCACAAATTCCAAGACCTACGAGAATTGCCATATTTATATTGCTTGCAGAAACAACAAGCGTATAGTTTCTGTAGCTGATTGGGAGGTTTGATTTTCCCATAATATTCAGGTTAATTGAATAAAGAGCAATCTGTGTGAGGATACCTGCGAGAATGTCGGGGATTCCGAGAAGCGTGTGAAGAAGTCCCGTTACAAGACCTGCCGCAAGACCTGCAAGGATTGCTACGATGATTGTTGCCCAAACTGGACAGCCGTTGATGAGCATAACTGCGGTTACTGCACCGCCTGTTGCAAATGAACCGTCAACGCTGAGGTCGGCAAAGTTCAAAAGCTTAAAGGTGAGAAATACACCGAGTCCCATAAGTCCCCAGATTATACCCTGAGCAATATTACCCGGAAGTGCGGATAAAAAGCTCATTGGATTAAGAGAACCGAAGTAGTTTGCTAAAAAATCCATAAAAACCACCTATACATAAAATATCGGGGTGTCGCTTGCACGGCACCCCTGCCAATATTATTTTTCCGAATATGAATTATTCTGCTTTGATTTCTGTGTAACCGTCGGGAACTTTGATTCCGTATGTGTCACAACGATCTTTGATATATTCTTTTGTTACATTCGGAGCGGCCTCAACCTTCATCTTTGTGATGTCCTCGCCATTTACAAGAATGTTGTAAGCCATTTCGCCTGTTTTTCTGCCGAGTTCATCATAGCTGATTGAAAGTGTTGCAACACCGCAGCCCTTGCAGATGCCTTCTTCGCCGGCAACAATAGGAGTTTTTGCGGCTGTGGCAACATTGTCGATGATACCTGTGTTAGATGCCGCTGTGTTATCTGTCGGGATGTAAAGAACATCGCTCTCGTCACAGGCAGTCTTTGCAACTGCGGCAACATCGTTTGAATCTGCAAATGAATATGATTTTACAGTATAGCCTGCATCCTTGAAATAAGGAGTGATTGTATCGCTCTGATACTTTGAGTTAGCCTCAGCCGAGCAGTAGAGAATTCCGACATTCTTTGCATCGGGGAAAAGCTCCTTGAGCATTGCCGCCTGCTGATCAAGCGGAGCAAGGTCTGTTGTACCCGAAACATTCATACCCGAAACGCCGTTCCAATCAGACTTGTCGAGCGCTGTGCCGTAGTCTGTGATTGAAGTACCGAGAATCGGAATATTCGGTGTTGCTGTGTATGCTGCCTGAAGTGCGGCAGTACCGTTGCCGAGAATAAGGTCATAGTTTGAAGAAACAAACTGGTTACAGATTGTAGCGCAAGTTGCGGAATCGCCCTGAGCGTTCTGCTCGTCAAACTTTACATTGTCTGCACCGAGTTTCTCAGTAAGATAATCTTTAAAGCCTTTTGTTGCGGCGTCAAGAGCCTCGTGCTGAACAAGCTGACAGATACCGATATTGTAAACCTTACCGTCCGTGGCTGAATTATCTGCCTTTGAGCTTTCTGCAGAACCGCCGCATCCTGCAAATGCGAGTGACATAGAAGCCGCCGCAAGAGCAACTGCGACAATTTTTTTAGCTTTTTTCATTTTAATTTCCTCCTAAGCTTTCAGCACTTTCACGCTGTAAAGCATCATATACTTCTGCACTTTTATGCAATAAAGTGTTTTAACAACATAAATTATAATACAAAAAAACGAAATTTTCAATAGCTTTCACCAATTTTTATTGCAAATAACTGAAATAAAAGTTTGTTTTTGGTTATTTTGCCACCACATTTTCGTCACCAAGCTGATATTTGAGTTCTTTTATCATTACAGGATTGATATCAACCCACATTGACGAGGGGGCTTTCACCTTTCTTTTAGTGTCGGTAAGATAGAAAATAACAGGCGTTCTGCCGTCAAAAATATCAAGAACACGCTTTGCACGGTTGTATTTGTCGGTATTGAGGTCATCAATACGCAAATACAACGCAGAAGGCTTTTGTGTATCATTTTTCACGGCTTGCATCTGATAATTTTGCGAAAAATGTTCTGTGTTTTTTATTGCAACAGGGTTATTTTTGCAATCCTCGTTTGTACGGGCAGACACTATGGAATCGCAGATGATTTTCGGCTCTTCGTTTTCTTTTAAATTGACAGTTCCACGGAACAGCAACGCACCGCCTGCACCGAGGAGAGCGGAATATTTTTCATATACATTCGGGAAAATCACGATTTCAAGCATTCCGTATCTGTCCTCGGCATTGACAAAAGCCATAATCCTGTTATTTTTTGTGAGCTGGGTTTTCAGCTTTGCAACTATGCAGACAAGGCTGACTTTTTTTCCGTCAAAATACATACCGCTGTCATTATTGATTATATCACCCGTTTTGTCGGCATGGATTGCTTTTGAAAAAGTTGTGTATTCATCGAGCGGATGACCGCTGAGATACATTCCCGCAATTTCGTTTTCCATATGCAAAAGTTCAGAAACGGGAAATTCGGGCAAATCGGGGATTTTTGGCTTTGATGATTGAGCATCAACCTCTGCGTCATCAAAAAACGACATCTGACCGCCCGCATTTCTTCTGCTTTCATACTCAACATCGTCAAGAACGGTTTTACTGATTGCGAGCAATTGTCTGCGATTTGCTCCGAGTCCGTCAAATGCACCGCATTTTATCAGACTTTCAATTGCTCTGCTGTTCATATTTCTGCCGTAGAGCCTTTTGCAGAAATCAAAGAAATCTTCATAAGGATTATTTATGCGCTCCGAGATGATTTCATCTATGAAATTTCTGCCGAGATTTTTAACGGCAAGAAGTCCGTAACGGATATCGTTTCCGCTGACTGTAAAATGAAGATTGCTTTCGTTGACATTAGGCGGTAATACACGGATTCCGAGCCGTTTGCACTCAGTGATATATGACGCAAGTTTATTTTGATTATCAAGAACACTTGAAAGCAGAGCCGCCATATATTCACGGGGATAGTGGCATTTGAGCCATGCAGTTTTGTAGGAAATGTTAGCATATGCCGCAGCATGGGATTTGTTGAAAGCGTAGTGTGCAAAGCTTTCCATTTCATCGTAAACGGAAATTGCCGTTTTTTCATCAACCCCACGGCGAATGCATCCTTCAACTATGATATTTCCGTCATCATCAGTAAGACCGTGAATGAATATTTCACGCTCCGACTCCATTACGGCAAGTTTTTTCTTGCTCATTGCACGGCGCACTATGTCCGCTCTGCCAAGACTGTAGCCTGCAAGCGTTCTGAAAATCTGCATAACCTGTTCCTGATAAATTATGCAACCGCTTGTAACTCCGAGAATTTCCTTTAAAAGCGGATGTTTGTAACGAATATGCGACGGATTGTGACGACAGTCAATATAAACTGGAATGCTGTCCATAGGTCCGGGACGATAGAGTGCCGTAACGGCTATAAGATCCTCAATTCGCTCCGGTTTTAGCTGAGTGAGAACATTTTTCATTCCTTGGCTTTCAAACTGAAACACACCCTCCGTGTATCCTTTTGAAAACATTTCAAAAACTTTTTTATCGTTTTCATCGACCATATCGGGATTATAGTCGGGATTTTTATGTTTTATCTGCTTTTCTGCATCATTGATTACGGTTAAGTTTCTGAGCCCGAGGAAGTCCATTTTTAAAAGACCGAGTTCTTCAAGCGCCGTCATGGTGAACTGTGTTACAACATTATCGTCATTTTTTGACAGCGGAACATAGTCGCTGACGGGCTTATCGGTGATTACAACACCTGCGGCGTGCATTGTTGCGTGACGGGGCATTCCCTCAATGCTCATTGCAACATCAAGCAGTTTTTTTATCTGCGGATCGTTATTGCAGCGACTTCTCAGATCGGGACTCAGTTTCAGCGCTTCCTCGATTGTCATATCATGTTCCATAGGAACAAGCTTTGCAACAGAATCTACTGTCGCATACGGAATTTCAAGCACCCTTCCAACATCTCGGATTGCACCTCTTGCCGCCATTGTACCGAACGAAATTATCTGTGCAACATGATCTTCGCCGTATTTACGCACAACATAGTCGATAACCTCTCCCCTGCGTTCCTTACAAAAATCGACATCAAAATCGGGCATACTGACTCTTTCGGGATTGAGAAATCTTTCAAAAAGAAGATTGTACTTTATCGGATCGATTGCGGTTATGCCTATGCAGTAGGCACAAAGTGAACCTGCACCCGAGCCTCTGCCGGGTCCGACAGGAATTTGGCATGATTTTGCGTAGCTTACAAAGTCATTTACAATGAGGTAGTAATCTACAAAACCCATTTGCGACACCGTGTTGATTTCATATTCGAGTCGGTCAATCAGAGATTGGTCGGGATTCTCGCCATAGTGTTTATAAAGCCCCTCATAGCATTTTCTTCTGAAATAATGCAGATGATCTTCGTTATTAGGAACATCAAATCTCGGAAGCTTGCGTACACCGAATTCAAAATCCACATTGCACATATCGGCAATTTTCTGTGTATTGTCGATTGCTTCGGGGTAACTTGCAAATACCTCACGCATTTCATCTTCTGTTTTAAGATAAAATTCCGAAGTTTTGAACTCCATTCTGTCGCTGTCATTGACTGTTCGGTTGGTCTGAATACAGAGAAGAATATTGTGAACCGTGCTGTCCTGTTTTTCGATATAGTGACAATCGTTTGTTGCAACAATGTCAACACCGATTTCACGGGCAAGCTTTATAAGGCTTGGAATTATCCTTTTCTGTTCCTCAATTCCGTGGTCTTGAAGCTCTATAAAAAAGTTCTCACTCCCGAATATATCACGGTAAAATTCTGCCTTTGACTTTGCGCCGGCATAATCACCGTCAAGGAGCTTTTGAGGAATTTCACCCGCCAAACAGGCAGAGAGGCAGACTAAGCCCTCATGATACTCGGCAAGGAGTTCATCATCAATTCTCGGCTTTGTATAGAATCCCTCCGTAAAACCCTTTGACACAAGCTTGATAAGATTCTGATAGCCTGTATGATTTTTGCAGAGCAGAACCATATGATAGTATTTTCCATAGGATGAGGTCTTGTCAAAACGGCTTTGCGGTGCAACATACACTTCACAGCCGATTATCGGCTTTATACCCTGCTTTTTGCATTCCTTATAAAAATCGACTGCACCGTACATTACACCGTGGTCGGTGATTGCGAGTGCAGTCATTCCTTTTTCTTTTGCGGCTTTTGCAAGTCTGCTCAGACGGCAGGCACCGTCAAGCAGACTGTATTCTGTATGAAGATGTAAATGTGTAAATGCCATTTTACTCACCTGTTGCTTTTGCCTTTATTTCACCGTCTGAAAAACGGAGTGTAAATTCATCTCCGCTTTTCAGCATTTTTGCGGAATTTACCGTCTTACCGTCTTTTTCGGCAATCGAATAACCTCTTGAAAGAATTTTAACGGGGTTGAGTCCTTCAAGTTTAGCGGCTGTCTTTGTGATGTCGGCAGCCTTTTTATTTATTGTTTCCTGAACAAAATGCTGTATTTTCGTTTTGCAAAGTTCAATAGATTTTTCATATTCAAAAATTCTCTGTTGTGGTGATACAACGGACAGTTTTGTTTTTAATTCCGTAAGAGCATTATATTCCTGTCTTAATTTCAATGTTGCCATTGACGAAACATACTGCTTTTGCGATTTATAGTAATCAACAAGCTCCGCAGTATCGGGAACTGCAAGCTCTGCCGCAGCAGACGGAGTCGGCGCTCTGAGATCGGATACAAAGTCACAGATTGTAAAATCGGTTTCATGACCGACAGCGGAAATTACCGGAATTTTACAGTTGTAGATTGCATAGGCAAGGTTTTCATCATTGAATGCCCACAAATCTTCAATTGAACCGCCGCCTCTGCCGATTATGATAACATCACAGGCGTTGTATTTATCAAGTTTCTGTACGGCGTCAATAAGTTGAGCGGGAGCATTCTCGCCCTGAACAAGTACGGGACACATAATTATGTCGGCAGACGGAAATCTTCTTGAAAGAATGTTGCGGATATCCTGAACTGCCGCACCTGTGGGAGAAGTAATTACACCGATTGAATTCGGAAACGGCGGAATTTTCTTCTTATGTTCGGGAGCAAAAAGTCCTTTTTCGGCAAGCGACTTTTTAAGTTGTTCATAAGCAAGCGAAAGCGCACCTATTCCGTCGGGCTGCATATCTTCAATATAAAGCTGATACTGACCTGTGGGTTCATAGACTGCAACTCTGCCACGGCAGATTACTTTCATTCCGTCGGTCGGTCTGAACTTTAAATTACGGGCATTGCCGGCAAACATTACGGCTCTTATAACAGATTTTTCGTCTTTGATTGAAAGGTAGATGTGTCCGCTTCTGTAATGGTCGGTTAGGTTTGAAATTTCACCCGTAACAAAGACAAAATTCAGCCTTGCGTCATCTTCAATAATTGACTTTATATAAAAATTCAGTTGTGAAACACTTAAAACTCGTGGTTTTCTAAACTCGGGTGTGTACATCGTTATACTTCCTGTATCCTAAATATGCAATTCCTGCCGAGTTATCTGCCGAAAACTGCGGCGGTGCGAATATTGCATTATATTTTTCTTCAAAAGAATTTTTTATTATTTGATTTGACATTACTCCGCCTGCAAAGAGCAATGGAAGTTCTCCGTATTTTTCAAGCAGTCCTTCGGTCATTTCGGACAAGGTCTGTTCAATATATTTAAGACAGAATGCCGAAACATATTCGGGAGATTTGCCTTCGTCAATCAGCTTTTTGGAAAGATTTTCAACTCCGCTCAGGCAACAATCGCAACCCTTGAGAGTTGGTTTTACCTTGATTTTTTCTGTATTTTTAAGGGCAAGCTGTTCAAGCTGAGGACCGCACGGGAATTTTAAACCGAGCATAAGCCCTGTGCGGTCAATCGCCTGTCCCGCATTGAGATCGAGTGTGTGTGCCGCAAGTTCAACGGAAAAGCCCGTGCCGAATCCTTTGGCAAATACTGCCTCGGTTGTACCTCCGCTGACATGGAAAGCGATAAACTGCTTATCAAACAAATCTGTTCTCTGCGAGCCGAACAATGCCGCCGAGATATGTCCCTCCTGATGTGAAAATGTGTAAAGAGGGATTTTCATTGCGGAAGATAAAATTTTTGCCGTGCTCTCTCCAACGGTGAAACACGGCATATATGAGCCGTCAACAGGTCTTGGACGGCTTGACGCCGCAATTGCGGCTATTTTGCTTGTATCAACATCTTTCAAAAGTTCTTCAATAAGCGTGTGCAGCTGTGCTGTGTGGTGAAACACAGCGTCACTCTGACGAAGTCCGAGCTGACCTTCTTTTACGGGAAGAAGTTTTTTCTGCTGAACCATTTCGCCCGTTTTGCTGTCGTAAAGGGCGGTTGATGTTGTGTAATTTGAAGTGTCAATTCCGAGAAAAAGGCTCATATTACTTCCCCGACTTTCCCGAAAATTCACGGGAATATGTGCCGAGAATACCGTTTACAAATTTGCTCTCGTCAATTGTATATTTCTTGGCAAGTTCAACAGCCTCGTTGATTGAAACGCTCTGCGGAACATTGTCAAGATACTTCATCTCATAGATTGCAAGGCGAAGAATAGCAAGCGACGGCTTTGAAATTCTTGAAAGAGTCCAGCCCTTTTTCAGGTGGCTTGCAATGATTTCGTCAATCTCCTCATGCTTGTCCTCAATGCCGGAAACTACAGCCTGAGCATATGCGCAAACACCGCCTATAAACATTTCAGAATTATCATCTATTGTTTCTTCAAGAGGCTCATCGTCAAAAGACTTTGAGAACAAAAGCATAAAAGCCTGCTCTCTCGACTCACTTCTTGTAAGATTAACCTCTTCCTCAAAAATATCATTAACTTCAATATCATTAGTTACATTGTTCATTTCATTATCCATATTAAGCCCAACTTTTCGTTAAATTAATTTAATAAAGGTAGTTATTATCATCAAGATTATACCATAACTGAAATTGAATGTAAATAAGAATTGACAAAGATATCTGTGACAAATCATTTGAATTTCGGAAATTTCTTTCTGAATAACTCTTCAATAATTTTAGTGCTCTCATCACAGCCGAATGTATCGGACTTTATGCACAAATCGTAGTTATCTGCATTGCCCCATTCGGAAGATGTAAAGTATTTGCAATGGTCGGCTCTTTCACGGTTTACCTTTCTGACCTTTTTAAGAGCATCGTTTACGGAAAGATTATCCCTTTCGGAAATTCTCTCTGCCTCGGTATTTTCATCGGCTGATACAAATACATTGAATGTATGCTTTTTGTTTTTGAGAATCTCGTTTGCAAGTCTGCCGACTATTACGCAGGATTCATTCTGTGAAATGGTTTTTATTACATTTTTTTCACGGTTAAAAAGGCTTTCGACATTCGGCATATTTGCGGTATCAAGCGGTCCGCCGTACCACGCAAAGAAATCGTGAAGTAAAGGATTTTTAATTGTCTGTTCATTCTTTTCAATAAAATCAGGAGAATAGCCGCTCTTCTCAACAACAAGTTTTATCAGCTCGTTATCGTAATACTTAAACCCAAGACTTTCGGCAAGTGCCTTTGCAATCTGTCTGCCGCCGCTGCCGTATTCCCTTGACACGGTGATTACATATGTAGGATTCTGCTCATCATCAGTTTTTTCATCAACCTGAACGGACGGAGTCTTTTTAAGAAGTTTATCTCTGTATTTTCCGAAAGCTTTGTTGATAATGCCGAGAATAAATCCGACAAGAAATGCCGCAATTACTGTTCCTGCACCGACACTGCCAAGGCTGTGAATCATAATCAGACAAGCCGCTGCCGACACTACCACCATAGTGATATCAAAACCCATTTTTATCTTTGAAAATTCGATTTTTGTAACCTGTGAAACAGCAGACATTACACCCTCGCCTGCGAGCGGAATAACATCGGCAGGAAGATACAGAAAAATTCCGACTGCGACAATAACGGAGCTTGCAAGCACCATTAAGATTCTGACAATAAGATTATCGGGTGTCGGAAAGAATGATGCAAGGTAGTTGCAGAATGTTGTAAAATAGCCGAAGATAACGCCTACGGGAATCTGCAAAAGGGTTATTAATTTAAAGTTTTTGCGAAGTAACAAAAACTGAATGAACACAAGAACAATGTGGAATATGATTGTTGCCTTGCCCATTTCTATGCCCCATATGCAGGTCATTGTGTATGGGATTGAGCTTACGGGAGATACACCGAGATTTGATTTTACCGAAAGTGCAATTCCGATTGTCATTATAAAAAGACCGATAAAATACATCGGCAATCTGATTTTCATATTTTTTAAATTCATTACATAACTTCCTTTTCAAAATGCTTTGTCATATTTTCATACACTTTTGCAAGCAGACTTTGGAACACTTCCGTTTCTTCTTCTGAAAAGCCGTCTGTTGCAATACTTTCTACGCTGTCAAATTTTTCATTGAGATATCGGACATACTCTTTTCCCTTATCGGTGAGAAAAACATAGAGTGACCTTCTGTCGCCGCCAAGAGATTTCCTTGCGATATAGCCTTTGGTTTCCATACCACGCAAAATCACGGTTATGGACGCAGGCTCAATGTGACAGCCTGCCGCAATATCCTTTTGTACACAGCCGTTATGGTCTTTTAGGTAATCGAGTATTTTCGGCTGACCCAATGTAAGTCCCGATTCTTTGATACTGCCGAGAAGTGCCTTTTGCACAAGCATATGGTCAGACATCAGCAGATAGTGAATTGACTCTTTCATACACAACCCTCTCTTTAATAGTTTTAATTCTAATTGTTATAATTCTAATTATATATCCGTTTAAATCGATTGACAAGTTTCCGGAAAAATTTCAGCCTATTGCGCAGTATTCTTTGTGAACATAGGAATATTTTTATGCATAAAAAAAGCAGAGGACACTATGCCCTCTGCTAATTTCATGCCCCTATTACCGATATATCGTCATAATCAACCTCATAATGAGTAACCACGGCATCGTCAATAATCAGAACAGATGTATCGTCAAGCTGAGATTTCGGAACAATTACCGACACACCTTGATCGCTTATATGGCAAAGGCATTCTGAAAATCCTTTGGCTTTGACAATACTTTCAATGCTGTCCTGAATTGTAAAGGTTTTTAGAAGCTCTTCAACATTCTTTTCAGCCTCGCTTTTGTCGGCATCAGATGAGCTTTCAAGATTGAAAATTTCTTTTGCATCATCAATTATTTTATCCTGAGTTGCCTGCCGCTTTGTCCTTTCGGCTGAAAAATAGCTTTTGCTCTCGTTTGAAAGTGCCGCCGTCTGCTGTACCTCATCATCCGACGCCGAAGCGGTTGCACTGACATATGACGCCGCACCGAGTTCTTTGGCACTTTGAGGAGTTTTAGCTCCCGAAAGCTGCCAGTTTATGTACACAGCCGCTGAAAGTGCAAGCACAAGTGATGCAAAAACGATATATTTTTTCTTAGATTTCATATTACTCCCGACCTTTATTCTGATAATTTTGTAATACATACTTTTGCTGTTGAAATATCAAGCGCTTTTGTGACTGCATCGGTGACACGCTCAACCACAACAGGATCATCACCGCCTTCACACACTACAAGCACTCCTCTTATCAAAGGTTCAATTTCCTTTGTTTTGGTGGTGCTGTTGTCAAGATAAACATATTCAACGGAATTTTCCATTGTGAGCAACACTTCCGTCTTGCCTGCTCCCTCAATTTTTGAAATCACCGTCTGCAAATCATTTTCTATTTTTGTGCTGTATGTTTTTACGGAAAATGCTTCATCTCCTTTTCCTGATGTCAAAGAACCGAAATCAACCCAGTTTGAAAGAAATATTAAACCAATACCGATAAGACCGACAACGATTATGATATTTCTTATTTTTTTACTATCGAGCATTGATTTCAGCTTTGAACTTGTTTTTTCTTCCATAATTCACTCCGTCATAATGTTTGGTGTAATTCCGAAATTGTCATAAACAATTGACGATACAAGATTTGTGTACCGAACAAATTCTTTGTCTATATATATGCTGATTGACGCTATGATTATGCCGTTGTTTTCAACTCTGCTCAAAATTATGTCACACGATTTGATTGTTATATTATTCTGTAAAAGAAGATTTTTTAATGCAGTTTCAAGATTTATCTCCGTCTGCTTTATAACGGCATTGCTGTATGCCTCATCATCAGTTGATATTTCTTTAACAGAATTTTGCTTTTCCTCAATATCGGTATTAAATGACGATACGGCATTTTTTACGGGAACAACCATACAGCAGATAATAAAAGCGCCTAAAACAAGGCTGATGATTTTCTTTGTACTGCCGTCTGTAACAAAGGTCTGAACAAGCGAGCATATTAACGCAGACGCACACATTACAACAACAACCGTAAAAAGTCCGCTCATGATGAACCTCCGCCAAGCATAATTACCGCCGCCGTTGAAAGAATGTAAATTGACATAATGCACAGCAAAACGGCTATGAGAGTTGAAAACACAGACGAAATGTTTTCAAGCAGTTTTGCCGGACCGTTTAGATTGAGAACCTCTGCCGTTGATTTGCCGATCCAAAGGGTGAACATCCACATTACTCCCTGCAAAATCACAGGCATAAACACAATTGTAACGGACAGAATCACTATTATTCCTATTCCCGATTTTAAAAGTCCGATACTTCCCTGAACTACCTTGTAAGCATCCGAAAGTGCCGAACCGACTATCGGGATAAATGAATTGAGAGTAAACCTTACAGCACGGGTTGAAACATTGTCAACCGAAACGCTTATAAGCTGTCTGAATGTCAGCACGGCTGTGAAGATTGTCATAGCAAAGCCCAAAAGCCACTTTACGCTCTTTGAAATCATTGACATAAAACCGCTGAGATTTACGGACGGCGATACAGATGATGTTATTGACAAACCGAGGAACATATTGAGCAGAGGAACGATTATTTTTGATGAAAGCTGTGACACACCCTCCCCTGCCCCTATCATAACGGCATAGTATGATGCCGAACCTGCCACAGAACCCGAGCTTGCCATAATTACAGCCATAACAGGAACATAGGCGAGCATTATATTTGATGCGGTACAGATTACCGAACCCGTTGATGCGATGACTCCGACAGCGGGGACTACTGCGGCACAGGTTATACAGAGCGTTGCGGTTATATTCAACGAGTTTGAAATATCACAGGACAGCGAACCGTTGTAGGCGCTGATTACGGAACAGAGCAAAAGCAGGGCGGTTATATTGACAAGACCTTTGAGCGGTGAAGAAATGTTGCCGAGTGCAAGCGAGAGAATTTCGCCCATTACATTTTCAAAAGACAGGTTGGCAAGCTTTGAAAAATCCCCCAAATCAACGCCCATATTCTGAAGGCTTTGCTTTATATCGTCGGACAGCGAATCAAAAACATTTGACATATCATAAATCATTTCACCTTCTTCAGCGTTTGCACAGACACATGAAAGGGCGATAAGCACAAACACGACAGTAATTATTACAACACTTTTTTTCACTTCTTCACCTCAATTGCCTGCAAGTAACAACACGGTTTTTAAAATATCCGAATAAAGCGGAAGTGCCGTTACCGTGACCATAATTTTTCCGGCAAGCGAAACATTTGACGCAAGCGACTGACTGCCCGAATCCTTGCAGGTATTCACGGCGAACTCGGTGACAAGGCATATTCCGATTGATTTCAGCAAAATTACTATGTAGTCAATGCTTATTCCCGATGACGCTATGATTTGATTGATTGTTGTAACGATAGCCGAAACCTGAGTAAGCACACCGATTAAAATAATAACGGAACAGCTTATACCGAGCATTACGGAGATTTCCGCATTTTTCGGTTTGAGCATTACGCAGATTATTACGGTCACAACGGCAAGCACGGAAATTGACAGAATATTCATATTAAAAACCGAAAAGCTGTTTTATTGTGTTGAACAGAGTGCTGATTTGCGTTATTATCAGCGTCAACACAACTATAAGTCCGGCAAGCGAGGTCAGCATTGCCTGCTCCTCTCTACCGCTTCGTATGAGAAGTTGGGTAAGAACCGCAACAATTATGCCGACAGCGGCAATTTTGAAAATAAGCTCAACATCCATTACTACCTCTAAATCATCATAAGGGCGATTGCACTTCCTGCAAAAAATCCCATTGTTTTATATAGCTTTGATTTTTTTGTTATGGCATCACGGGCTGATGAAAGCTGTTTTGAAAATGACACCTCGTAGAGTTCAAGATGTTTTAACTGCCCCTCTGTATCGGTTTTTCCGAGCTGACCTCCGAAATCGTTCAGCATTGAAATATCAGATTTTGAAAGCGGTATTTCAGAAGATAATCGTTTTACCCTTTCAAGCCACAATTCGTCAAAAGGTCTGTCACATTCTGAAAAAAGCAATAAATCAAGGCTTGAATTTTCCGCACAGGAATTAACCAGAGTGAAAATATCATCACCGCTGTAGCGAAGATTTGTTGCAAGCAATGATATAAATTCCGTGAATGATTTCAGAAAATCTCTGCGTTTGTATAACCTACCCGACAAAGCAAAACCTATCATTGTACCCGTGCAGACAACAAGCAAACATCCTATGAGTTTAAACGGCAAAGTTGTCACCTACCTGCGATATTTTCACAATTTCACCTGCGTGGGTTCGATTTGAGAGAAACACAAGCGTTTGAAATGCTCCCGTTTTCATGAGAGAAACCATGTTTGCTTTCTGTTTCAGTTCGTATTCATTTGCACAATGCGTTGATGAAATTATCCGAACTCCGCAGTTGACCGACTTTTCTACGGCATAGATATCTTCTTTTGAGCCGATTTCATCGCAGATAACAATTTCGGGAGCCATACTGCGGATTGCGTGAAGCATTGCCTCGCTCTTGTTGTATGAATCATAGACATCGCACATTCCGATATCATTCTGAAATTTACCCGATGCCGTGCCTGCAAGCTCTCCTCTTTCATCAATCAGGGCAACATTCTTCTTGCCCTTGGTTGACAGAAGTCTTGCAAGGTCACGAAGTACGGTTGTTTTTCCGCTGCAAGGTGCTCCGCATATGAGAACACCTCCCGAAACGGTAATTATCTTATTATAAAGAGAATCCGCACAACCCTTATGCTCCCTTGCAATTCGGACATTGATTGATGTTATGTCACGGATATTCACAATTTTTCCGTTGTTTACGACCGCTGTTCCGCAGATTCCTGCCCTGTGACCGCCGTACATCGTGACAAAGCCGTTAACAATTTCGTTTTGTCTGTTATACACGGAGTAGTTGCAAATGTTGTTGAAGGTATCGACAATATCGGCTTTTGAAACAACAAGCATTGCACCGTCAAGGATTGTATTGCTAAGTCCGCCGTTTTGCGTTAAGTAGTATGTATTGTCGGGACAGACAAGTGCAAGCGGTCGTGAAAGCCGCAGTCTGATTTCCTGAACCGAATCGGCTAATTTAGGTGCAAGCGGTAAAAGTCTGCGTGAAATATTCTTGCAAAGGCAGTTGAGTGCAGCCGTAAATCTCTTTTCGTTTTGTTCAGCAAGCATATTTTAAATTCCTCCCAAAAGAGTTTGTACAATAAATACTATGCAGACAAGCACAGTCATATGTCAAAAGGGCAAAAAAAATCCCCCGACATAAATCGGAGGATTTGAAGTATTTTATTTTGAAATATAAGCTGTTACTCGTAGTGTCCTTTGCAGGCGATTATACAAACAGTATCGTCTTTGATAAAATACACAACTCTGTTACCGTTATCATCAATTCTTCTGCTCCAAAATCCACTTAAATTTTCTTTGAGTGGTTCAGGCTTTCCTATTCCTTCAAAAGGGCTACGGCAAATATCGGTAATAATTCTATTAATCTTTTTAAGTGTTTTCTTATCTTGAAATTGCCAATATACATAATCTTCCCACGCATGGGATTCCCAAAGAATTTTCATCAGTCTTCACCGTCAATAAGTGCGTGTTCAGAAAATGTTGCCTTTCCGTTTTTTATATCAGAAGCAATTTTTTCAAGGTAGCGAATATTGCTTTCTGAATAAAAAGGATCTGCTGTTATTTCAAACGGTATTCTTTTTTCACGACCAACCTTAACAAGAAACATTGTTATTGCCGAAGACATAGTGAGTCCCATATCTTTTAATGCTTTTTCTGCATTTTCTTTAATATCTTCTTCAATTCTAAAGTTTATCTGTGTCATAAATAGCACTCCTTTCATCATCATTATATATCGTTAAATATACAATGTCAAGCATTTGCTATACATATTCATCAGCAAATATTGCAAATGATAAATAAACATAAAAATCCCCCGACATAAATCGGAGGATTGAAAATTGTTTTATTTGCTTTTTATTTCACTAAAGATAGCAGCATATTCTTCGTTAGTGTAATCACCTGTAAAATTAATATTGCCGTCAGTAATTTCAACATTTATATACGGGTTTGAAACCGTCTTTCCGTTAATAACAAACCGAACAGCAGAACCGATATTATTTTTAGTGTAGTCTGCAAACTTATCAGTTCCGTCAGCTGTAAGTTTCATATTTAACACCATACCGTTAATATCATCAAGCAAACACACATACTCGATTTGAGAGGACTCAATAATAACTTTATTTTCGTCTTCATTATCACGGATTTCTACATTGGTCGGATTATAAATTTTCGGCAATTCAGCATTTGATGTCTGAACTGTTTCATTAACCGAGGTTGAAACCTGAACAGTTGTATTTTCAGCAGAAGTATCATTACTTTTTACATTTCCGCTACAAGCAGATAATGCAACAGCAAGTAAAGTTACAACAGCTAAAATTAAATGTTTTTTCAATTTAAGTATCCCTTTCGCCATAATTATGCAACAGCATATATACAGTGTCAAGTATTTATTGTAACTATTTCATTGACAGCATTTCTTTTAATTCTTCTTCGGAAATTATTGTAACACCTAAGGTTTGGGCTTTGGTTAGTTTACTGCCGGCATCTTCGCCTGCCAAGACATATGAAGTCTTTTTTGAAACTGATGAACTTGTTTTGCCGCCGTTCTGTTCAATGAGTTTTGAGGCTTCACTTCTTGTCATTGTCGGAAGTGTGCCTGTGAGGACAAAGGTTTTGCCTTCAAAAAGACCGCCCGTGTTTTTCGGCTGAGAGGGTTTCATTCTCAGACCGAGTGATTTAAGGTCGGCAATAAGCTCCTTTGTACCGTCAAGTGAAAAATAATTTTCAAGGCTTTCTGCCATAACAGCACCGAAACCGTCTATTTTTTCAAAGTCCTCAGCCTTTGCACTCATAATATCGTCAATTGTTGCAAAGTTTTCGCAGATTATCTTTGCGGCTTTAAGACCTATGTTACGGATTCCGAGAGCAAAAACAAGCCTGAAAAGTTCGTTTTCTTTTGATTTTTCTATTGAAGAAATAAGATTCTGAGCAGATTTTTCAGCCTTGCGTTCAAGACTTGAAATATCTTCCGCTTTAAGTCTGTAGAGGTCGGCAGGAGATTTTACAAGTCCTTCATCTGAAAGCTGTTCGAGAATTGCAGGACCGAGTCCGTCAATATCCATTGCGTCACGGCTTACAAAGTGAATAAGATGTCTTGTAAGCTGAGCCGGACAGTCCGTATTTGTACAACGGATTGCCGCCTCTCCCTCATCGTGTGTAACAGGGTTACCGCAAGACGGGCATACGGACGGAAATTCAAACGGCACGGCATTTTCAGCGTGTTCCTTAACTGACAGAACTTCGGGAATAATCTCCCCTGCTTTTCTGATTATAACCGTATCGCCTACGCAAATGCCTTTTTCGTCAATAAAATCCTTGTTGTGAAGTGTGGCACGGCTTACTGTTGTTCCGGCAAGAAGTACTGGTTCAAAGTTGCCTACAGGAGTAAGCACACCTGTTCTGCCGACATTGATTTCAATGTTGAGAAGTTTAGTAGGCTTCTCCTCGGGCGGATACTTATATGCCTCTGCCCATTTGGGATATTTTGCGGTACTGCCGAGAAGTCGGCGGCTTGCAAAGCTGTCAACCTTGACAACAGCGCCGTCAATTGCATAATCAAGCTCTCCACGCATATTTCCTATGCGCTCAATTTCCTCAATCACCTCGTCAACATTATCGTAAACGCTGTAAAATGCAGTCGGAAATCCGAGTTCCGTAAGATAGTCAAGCCCCTGAATATGGCTTTCAATCGTCATTCCTCTGATTTGCTGGATATTGAACACGAATATATCAAGACTTCTCTGAGCGGTTATTTTTGCATTTTTCTGACGAAGTGAGCCTGCGGCGGCATTTCGTGGATTTTTAAAGGTTTTTTCCTCGTTTTCTTCCTGTCTGCGAGTGAGTGCGTCAAACGAATTGAACGACATATACACCTCACCACGAACCTCGAGATATTCGGGTGCATTCGGAATACGCTTTGGCAGACTTTTAATTGTCATAAGATTTTCGGTTACATCTTCACCTACAGAGCCGTCACCACGGGTTGAACCTCTTACAAAAACACCGTTTTCATATTCGCACGATACGGAAAGACCGTCAAATTTAGGTTCAACAACATAGCGTACATTCGGCACGGTTTCTCGCACTCTTGCGTCAAATTCACGAAGCTCTTCGTGTGAAAAACTATCGTGAAGGCTTTCCATTACAACCTCATGAGTAACGGGAGAAAACTTTTCTCCTGCATTACCTCCGACACGGTTTGTCGGTGACATAGGAGATTTGAGTGACGGAAATTCCTTTTCGATATTCTCAAGTTCACGCATGAGCATATCGTAATCGTAGTCGGAGATTTCCGGATTATCCTGATTGTAGTAAAGGTTGTTGTGGTATTCAAGCTGTTTTGTAAGCTCTTGGGCACGATTCTGAGCTGTTATAAAATCCATTTTGGTTTCCCCATATCATAAATTTATCGGTAAAATAAGTATCTGCACCTGTGTTTAAAATATTACCTGTTATTAACCTGTGAAGTTCCTTTTTCACGGAGGAAGGTTGATTCAAGGTCTGCAAGGTGAAGCTTTACGGCAAGCGGATACTTGTCATAAGCCTGACTGATTGTGTTGCTGTTTTTGTCACCGAATTCACCCATATGCCAACGAATTGCCATAGCCTCATCAATTTTAAGGTGCATTTTGCGTTCAATGAGAAAAACAGACTTTTCACCGTGGCCGTAGGGAAACTGATCTTCAATTGCATAATACGGAACTTTTTCCCACTGACCTGTTTTTTCATTCTTAACATTTCTGCTTGAAACCTTGTAGAACTGAGCCTTGCACAAATCGTGAAGAAGTCCGCAGATTGCAAAACTTTCAATATTGTCGGTTTCTTCATCATAGTGCTTTTCCATCATTGTATTGAACACGCTGACGGAGTGCATTACAAGACCGTTTTCACAGGCACAATGATATTTTGAACTTGCAGGGGCGGTAAAAAAATCAGTTCTTTTGAGCCATTCCAGAAGCTCGTCAGCACCCTGTCTTGTGATATATTTGTTGTAGATTTCAATAAATTCTTCCTGCGGCGTCATATTAATCCTCCTCATATTATTGTATTTTTAAAAAGGCAACAGCAGATAATCTGCCGTTGCCCTGCATTAAAAGTTCAAAAGATTTACTTTGCTGAAGTTGTAGCTGTTTCCGTAGCCGCCTCGGTTACTGCTGCTGTAGTTTTTGCCGAATCGTCATCCTTTGTATAGAGAATGTCATTGAGCTTGAGTCCGTTGCTCTCTACGGAATAAGCAACATCCATTTCAACTTCATCTGTGTAATAGTACTTGATGATGATTGTACCGTTCTTGATTAAGTAAGTACCGTCAACATTGAGTGCGTCTGACTGGTTGATTTCAACAGTACCGTCATCATTGAACTTGTATGTCATCTTAGCGTAACCGTTATCATAAGTCCATGAACCTGTGATTTTCTTGTCAGCCTTGAAGTCCTTATCAACCTTCAATTCAGGCTTAACCTCTGAACCTGACTTGAGTTTCACCTTGTTGGCAGCAGTTGAAGTTGAAAGCTCAAGAGTTCTGCCAGAGAACATATTACCCGAAACAGCGTAGTTACAGCTTGTTTCATTGCCGTTAAGCGTCATGGCAAGTGTCTGTTTACCCGAATCATCTGTTGAAACCGTGTATGTACCGTTCCAAACCATTGAACCGATTCTGTAATCAAGAGTATTGTCACCGTTAAATGTGTAGTAAACATCAACCTTTGACGCCTCGTCGGATGATGCTGAATTGCCTGTTACATCAACAGATTCAATCCATGTTCCTACAATGCTTGTATCAAAAAACCCTTTGATTACGAAAAGAGTAGCTGCCGCAACCGCAACAATTACGATACCTATAATGATAGGAAGCTGAATAATACTCTTTTTCTTTGGCTGCGGAGCAATCACGCCGTTTTCGTTTGCAGGTTCTGTTTCAGCAAAAGACATTTCTTCGCTTTCTGTGGGCTCATCTGCAACGAATGTTGTATTTTCTGTTGTTTCTGCTGTTGTATCTGTGTTGGTGTTCTCTGCCTCATTTTCAGAAGTAAGAATTTCTTTATTCTCGTCCAACTGTGATACCTCCTTAAATTTTGTCATCGCTTTCTATCATACTATAAATATGAAAGAAAATCAACTGTTTTTTATGCCGTTAAAATGTAATGAAAATTATTTAAAATACATATAAAGTTCGCATTTAAGCGTTCCGTTATAAAGTTTGCGGCGTTTGTCAGCCTTTCTACCGAAGATTTTTTCAAAATCATCATCGGGGCTTATAACGGTGTAGCTTTTACCCTTCATTCTTTTAAAATGTTCACCCATAACTGCATACAGCTTTTCAGCTAATTTTACATCAAGTAATCGTTCACCGTATGGCGGATTTGTGATGATTGTCTGAAAACCGTCCTCAAGTTCAAAATCTTTAATATCACGGTTTGCAAATGTTATTCTGTCGGCAACTCCTGCAATTTCAGCGTTTTTCTTTGCGATTGCAAGGGCTGAATCATCTATATCGTAACCTGTTGCCCTGAATGTTGCGTCGTGTCTTATTTTCTGCCTTGCATTTTCTCTTGCTGTTTCAAAAACATCTTTCGGAACACAATTCCAATGTTCACAGGCAAAATAACGGTTAAGTCCCGGGGCAATGTTAAGTGCTTTCATAGCCGCCTCAATAAGAATTGTGCCGCTGCCGCACATAGGATCGGTTACAAAGTGGTTTGCCCTTACTCTTGAAAGGTCAACCATAGCGGCGGCAAGTGTTTCTTTTATAGGAGCATCATTTGAATCGGCACGATATCCACGCTTGTGAAGTCCTGCGCCCGAAGTGTCAAGCATAATACTTACCTTGTTGCGAAGAATGAGAAACTGAATCTGATGCGGAGCACCTGTTTCATCAAACCACGGGAGCATATATTTTTGTGAAAGGCGGTCTGCGACTGCCTTTTTAACGATTTTCTGACAATCGGGAACGCTCATAAGGTCGGAATCAAGACATCTTCCCTTTACGGGAAAAGCATCGGAAATTCCGATATAATCTTCCCACGGGATTGCCTTTACACCCTCGAACAAATCGTCAAAGGTGTGAACCTCAAATTCTGCAAGAAGAATGAGTATTCGCTCCGCATAACGGGAATTTATATTTGCAAGTGCAAGTGTTGACCAATCGCCTGTAAAGGTAACTCTGCCGTTTTCGGCATTGACATTTTCAACACCGAGATATCTCAGCTCATTTGCACAAAGACCTTCAAGACCGAAAATGCATGGAGCGGAAAATTTCATAGTCATATTTATCTCCTGTTTTATTGATACACAAATTCTATTAAGACTGAAAGACAAAAAAACAGGGTATCGGAATAACCGATACCCCTTGCTTTTAAAAAATTAATCGGTTGTCGGCTCGAGCACACCATAGTTGCCGTCTGCACGCTTGTAAACAACATTGATTTCATCTGTCTCGGAATTGATAAACATAAAGAAGTTATGGTTTACCATATTCATTTCAAGAATAGCCTCATCAACCGAAATCGGTTTTACAAGAACATGTTTTTTACGAACTACGCTGTATTCATCGTCCTCCGGTTCATCAGTCTGAGCTGCTTCCGTGATTAAATCTTCAATACCGGCGGATTTAATTTTCTTTTCAAGCCTCGTTTTATTCTTACGAATCTGACGCATAAGAATGTCGCAAACCTTGTCAAGAGCGTCATTCATTTCGGGCATTGTGCTTTCGGCACGATAAATCATACCGTTGTCACGGATTGTAATTTCAACAGTCTGACGGTTCTTTTCGAGGGTGACAACTACATTGACAGAAGCATCCTCTGAGAAAATACGATTAAACTTTGAAAGCTTTTTCTCGCATCTTTCCTTAAAGTTATCTCTGAGGTTGACTTTTCTTGCTGTGTAGGTGATTTTCATAAAATCTGCCTCCCTTATATAATTTTTTATTTTCTGCCGTTGCCGTTGCCTCTGCGGCTGTAGCCACGGCTTTCTCCGCCACGCTTAAGATCGGACATCTTATCCTCGCTTGTCTGCTTGAACTTTGACATCATATCCTCAAACGAAGAGGGAGCATTTCTGCGTGAACTCTGCCACTCGTAATCACCCGGTGAAGTTACGGGCGGAGCAGGCTTGTATGGCTCTCTGCTTCTGTGATTCTGTCTTTGAGGTCTGTCAGAGCGTTTTCTCTGCTGTTGCTGTTCTTTCGGGAGAGCCTGTTTCATTGACAGACTGATTTTTCCGTCATTAAGAGCAAGCACCTTAACCTTTACTTCTTGTCCTACTTTTACATAATCACTGATTTCATTGATGAAGGTAGGTGCAACCTCCGAGATATGTACCATACCGGTTTTTGAATCCGGCAAATCAACAAATGCGCCGAATTTTGTAATACCTGATACTTTGCCTTCCAGAATCATTCCGACTTCAATAGCCATAAAAATTTATTACCCCTTAAAATTATTTCTACCCTTTTATTCTCCGGCAACATTAATGAAAATTCTTTCACCGTCACCGACATAGCCTAATTCATCCTTAGCTATTTTTTCAATATATTTTTTAAGATCGTCACCCTTGTAATTCTGAACCTTTTTCAGATACTGCGACTGAATCTCAACCACGCTGATTTGCTGCTGCAAATCCGTAAGTTCTGCCTTTTTCTCGGCAATCTGAACATTCTGATTGATAATTGTAATTACGGCATAAAAAACAAAACCGATAATTGCGAGATAAATCAGAATATATCTTCCTTTTTTACGCTTTTTCGGAGTTATCTCCTTTATTGCGCCGTCTTCTGTCTGCCGAGAAGCCGCAGTGCTTTCTTTTACTTTCTTTGTGCTTTTTTTCATCTTCAAAACTATCTGCTTTCTCTGCTGAATTATTATTATCGTTTCTAAATATACCTTTATTCTTACCCTCATTATACAATATGTTGTTGCTGTTTTTCAATAGCTTTTTCAGATTTTTTTTAATTTTTTGCGAAATTTTCACACAGACACTCTCCGTAAAACGAATCATCGGACAATATACAAGCGATAAAAGTCTGCCGAGGGTTAATCGACAAATAACAAAACCGAGAAATGAACCGACCGTTACAAACACTCTGAAAAATCCCAGCATATATGCAACGGAAAAAATGAACAGATTAAGTGATACAATAAAAACATAAAGAAAGTCTGTAACAAAAACCGACGCTTTTCCTTTGCAAAGCGTCATTCTGATTATTTTAAATATATCATACAGCAATCCTGCCGCCGCTCCGAATACAAGTGAACAGAGAAATGCGGTTGACTGCTGTGCAAAAGTCAGCTCCAAGATTACACCTACTTAAAGAGTTTTGAAAGTTTGGATTTTGACGCACCGTTGCCGAGGTATTGCATTGCGTTAATTTTTCCGTCAATTGAAACATCTCCCGTTTCAAGGTTTAACTTATCAATGTGCAGATTTTCCCCTTTGATTACAAGGCACCCGCAGGAGGTTTTTACCGACACCGTTTCCTCGTTGAAGCCCGACACATCCTCCGTGCCTGTCATAACAAGCTTCCCCCTGTTATCAAGCATAACCGTATGATTCTTAGCCTTTGGCATTTCCTGCATAAAAAAACCTCCGTATAAATTATTTGTCAGTAATTTATACGGAGAAAAAAATAAAATTATTCTTCTTTTTTTGAGATTTTATGTATAACAACATAGTGCATCAGATTGCCATCAACAATAACATGAGCAATAGCAAGAAGAGGGAATTCAGAGAAGAACGCCTCCTGATTGCCTTTTACACCCTTTGCCGTAAAACCAAGCACCACAATCAGTTATATCACATTGTTTAACACAACAATATTTCATAGTTTAATACCTCAACTTACGATTTATTTATATTTATTAAGTTGATAATTATTCCTACTAGTAAACCTGATGAATGTCGTGGTATACACATATTCTCCTCGTGTGTAGATTATTTTAACGAATTTAAAAATTGGCATACCGAAATAATGAACAATAAAGTCATTATTACGAAAGAGCCATTGGGTATATTTATCTGTGTGTAAAACTTCATTACAATAATCCCAATGTAAGTAATTACAGATAATATTGCCAATATTAAATTAATTGTCTTATTCATAATCTACTCACCTAATTTCATCCAAAGTAATATTTTGTGTTTTAATTTTGGTAAAAAATCAGACTGCCGCCTCATACATTGTTGCCGCATCTTCCTTGCGAACAACTTCTTTTACCTCTGTAACCTTAACCTTTACACTTTTTGAACCGAGTGTGATTTCGATTACATCACCGACTTTTACATCATAGGACGCACGGGCAACCTTGTCATTAACTGTGATTTTGCCTGCGTCACACGCCTCATTTGCAACTGTTCTGCGTTTGATGAGTCGGGATACTTTTAAATATTTATCAAGTCGCATATTATAAACCCTTCCGATTTTTAATAAAAAATTTTTAACAAAAAAGGGTAATGATACAGCGTACCATTACCCGAAATATAAAACAAGATTACTTGTTTACTACATCCTTAAAGCCCTTGCCTGCCTTGAATGCAGGAACCTTTGAAGCAGGAATTTCGATTGATTTACCTGTTCTTGGGTCACAACCTGTTCTTGCATTTCTCTGACGCTGTTCAAATGTGCCGAAACCTGCGATCTGAATCTTTTCGCCTTCAGCTACTGTATTGATGATTGTGTCAATTGTTGAAGAAACTGCCTTTTCTGCATCCTTCTTTGAAAGTCCGCTCTGCTCGGCAACTGCAGCAATAAGTTCTGTTTTGTTCATAATAATAAACCTCCAATTAATAATTCTTAGATAATTTAACTTCATCCCAAAGGGAATCGAGTACAGATAACGGTGCCGTTTTCATATCTATTCCACGCTCGTTTGCAAGCTTTTCAACAGACGAAAAACGGTCGGTGAATTTGTCACAGGCATCGTAGAGTGCATGTTCGCTGTCAATGTTCAAAAATCTTGCAACATTAACTGCTGAGAAAAGCACATCACCGAGTTCTTCACGCTGATTTTCAGCATCATTGTTTTTAACAGCGGCTTTAAGCTCTTCACATTCTTCAAAAAGCTTATCAAGCGCACCGTTTACATTTTCCCAGTCAAAACCGACCTTTGCGGCCTTCTGCTGGATTTTTGTACTGCGCATGAGTGACGGAAGTGCCTTTGACACGCTGAGAATTGCCTGTGTCTGAGTTTTCTGGGATTTTGTTTTCATCTTAATGGCATCCCAGTTTTTGAGAACCTTTTCGGTAGTGTCAGCGTTGACATCACCGAAAACATGGGGATGACGGATAATGAGCTTTTTGCAGATTCCGTCACAAACATCGTTTATATCAAATGTTCCCTGTTCACTTTCGATTTCCGCATGCAGAGCAACCTGCAGAAGAACATCACCGAGTTCTTCTTTAAGCAAATCGAGGTCGTCGGTATCAATTGCCTCAACAGCCTCATAGGTTTCCTCAATAAAATTTGAGCGGATTGACTTATGAGTCTGTTCTCTGTCCCACGGACAACCGTCGGGGGCACGAAGGATTTTTACTATCTCAACAAGGTCATTAAAATTATAATTTTCTTTTTCTGTAAAGTTCATTCGTGACATCTCCGATAATCTTATTAGACAATGCAAATTTTATCTGAGAAGCGGAAACAACCGCAACAGATATATATTTTACCTAATTAATCCTAATTTTTCAAGTGTTTTTGCAATTTTCTCACCTTTCGGCAAAAATTTCAGTTCTGTTGCCGTAAAAGCACGCAATATCAACAATACAACAATATAAACGATAACCGCAACAAAGATTGCAACTGCAAGCGAAACTGCGATTGACATTCTTGCAGAGCCGATAATGCTTTCCATAAGGTGATATGCGCCGAATGCCGAAGCGGCACTTGCAATCGCACCGATAAGCGGTTTTACTGTTGTACCGAATAAATCAGGCTTGATTTTTGAATACTTGATAAGCAGATACATACCTACGATTGTCATAATTGCATAGGTAATCATTGAACCGACAGTTGCACCCTGAACATTGATTTCCGGAACGCTTACAAACATCCATGTAATGCCAATCTTGACAGCCATACAAACTGTGTATAGCTTCATCGGGAGGTCAACTCTGCCGATGCCCTGGAGCATACTGCATACAGGAGTTGACGCCGCACCGAATATTGTTGTAACACCCATGATGAGGAGAATTCTTCCGCCGACATCTGTAATAAGCGGATCGTTATACACAAGTCCCATAATCGGGAACGAAAGTGCCATCATACCGAGAGCCATCGGGAATGTAAAAAGCATTGTAAGACGGATAACAGTTTCGATTGACTTTTTGAGTTCGTCCTTGTTGCCCTTTGTCCATGCACTTGTTACATTCGGCATAGCACTTGAACCGAACACCTGTGTTACGGCTGTTACAAGCTGAAGAAAAGTGAGGGCGGCTGAGTAGCAGCCCCAAAGGCTGGTGTGGATTGTCTTTGTGTCAGCATAGAACATATCGGCTGTAAAATACTTACTGTACTGTGCCTGCAAAGCCTGCGGATTAGTTTCAATCATATTGAGGAGTACACGCTGAACAATTACCTGGTCAATAAGCGAACCTACGCTCATAATGAGTGAACCCATTGCAACAGGAATGGCTGTTTTGAGAATCTTGTTAAAAGTTTCTCTTTTTGAACGAGCGTCTACGGAATTACGGTAGTATTCTTCCGGAATTCCGTCACCCTGAATTTTAAATTTGAGAATATAGAACACAAATGATGCGGCGCTTCCGAGGGTGATACCCATAATTGCACCGGCAACCGAGAATGAAACGATTGTCTGATAAGCCTCGGTTTGATTTGCAATGTAAAGTCCGAAAACCGTGCCTGACTCAGCATAAGAATTCATACCGAGGTGCGCAATGATGTAAGCGAGGAATGCACCGATAAAGAGCTTGATTGTTGCCTCGATAATTTCCGAAACGGCAGTCGGGAACATATTGCGCTGACCTTCGTAGTATCCTCTGTAAATTGAAACGAGGCAACCGAATAATACCGTCGGAGAAAGGCAGAGCATACCGAGCAATGAATACGGTGACTCAATAATCTGAACATAGATAAAGCTTGCACCGACAAGAATTGCAAATGAAAGAATGCCGACAATAACGAAGAAAGGAATTGAAACCCTATGAATTTGTTTTACATCGTTAAATCGTTTTTGTGCCGTACTTTCAGATACAAGTCTTGAAATTGCTATCGGCAGACCGCCCGTTGCAACTGTGAAAATTACGACAAAAATTTCGTAGGCATTACTGTAAAGACCCAGACCGAAAGATGCAAAATTGACGGTTTCCGTTCCGCCTGCAACAGCCTGTTCAAAAGAAACACCGGAGAAAATACCTGTAAGAATAACCTTGTCAAGAAGTCCGAAAACCTTGACAATTACCATACTTAAAGTAAGAATTGCCGCACCTTTGACAAAGGTTTGAGAAGCGTCCTTCTCAGCGTTTGCAACGGCATTGTATTTTTTAGTTTTTAATTTAGACAAAAATAATCACCCATTAATAAAAAATCAAAGTTCAAAATCCTCATCAGTATCGTCAATCTTGATACCGCAGATGTTGCAGAATACAGAATTTTTAGGAATAACAGCATTGCATCCGGGACATCTTCTCTGATCTTTTGCCACGGCAATATGTTCGTTTACAACATCAAGATTATCTTTCAAATCGGAAATTTCCGAAACGATAAGCTTAATCTGCTGTGAATTGTCTGTTCCGTGAACCTCAGATTTGTATGTAAGAGCACCGAGTTCACGAAGCTTTTTGTTGATATCGCCTCTGATTTCAGCGGCAGTAATCTTGTGCTTTGAAACATCATAAACTGTTGACGCTTTCTGCGAAACAGCAGACGCACAGGCTTTTGCATTGACAACTACATCGTCAAAAATTTCATCAAATTTTCCCATATTAATCCGACCTTTCTTAAAATTATCTCATCAGAAAAACAAATTATGAACAAGAATTCTGTTTTGTTCAATATATGACAATTTCACTTCTGTATGCAATCACATATGTCGTATTATAACACCGTTGACAGCATTAATCAACTGTGTTATTGACCATAAAACTGCATTATCCCGGACTTTCTTTGAATAAGTTCATCAAAACGGTCAATGTATTCGTACGGATATTTAAAATTGAATATTCTTTCGAGATAATCGGGATTGTTGCGTTTCAGTTTTGTAACACCGCCCGAACCGCAGGCAAGGATTGTGTGGGTTTCGTCCATAACATAAACATTGTATAGGCTTTCAAAGCCTTTTTTTGACCAGCCGACATTTTCAAGATTACCGACCATTCTGCTCTGGCGATACATATAGTACGGAATGTACTCGTTTTGTCCGAGAATATTCTGCGTGTATGCAAGCATTTCTCTTGCATCTCTCGCCTGTTGCAAATCAAGCGTTACTCCCTCGGTTGTAAGGCGTGACGCTCTTTTCATGCACAGCGTGTGAACCGTGATACATTCCGCATTCAGCCTGACGATTGAATCAAGTGAATTTTTAAAGCTTTCGGGGGTATCTGTCGGCAAGCCTGCAATGAGGTCTGTGTTGATATTATCAAAGCCGCATTTTCTTGCAAGCTCAAAAGCGTCAAAAAACTGCTGAGCAGTATGCTTTCTTCCGATAGTTTTCAGCACCTCATCGTTTACAGTCTGCGGATTTATGCTGATTCGGTCAACTTTATTTTCTTTTAAAGCAAAAAGTTTTGCAATGTCAATTGTATCGGGGCGACCTGCCTCGACAGTAAATTCACGACAGGTTGACATATCAAAGCTTTTGTTTACTGTTCTAAGCACCGTATCAAGCTGTTCGGCACTCAGAGTAGTGGGAGTGCCGCCGCCGAAATATACGGTTTCAAGCCTTAAACCAAGCTTGTTTGCAATTTCGGCTGTCCGTTTAATTTCTTCGCATAATAGCTTTGTGTACGGTTCAATCAGCTTTTCAGCCCTTTCGATTGACGCCATTACAAATGAGCAATAACTGCACCTTGACGGACAAAAAGGGATTCCGACATAAAGACTGAACGATTCGGGTTTTGAAAGTTCAAGAATTTTTCGTTCGTTATGCTCGGTTTCCCTTGACAATGCTATTTTTTCGTTGCTGACAAAAAAATCGTTTTCAAACTTTTTTACAGCCTGTTCTTCATTTGATTCTTCGGCAAGTCGTCTTAAAAGCTTTACGGGGCGAACTCCCGTAAGTATTCCCCACGGCTGTGTAAGTCCCGTAAAATCACAAAGGAGTTTGTACAAAAGTTGTGCCGAAACAAGCTCGTTGTCATCATCCGTAAGCTTTTTCACAGCTGTTTCGGACTTATTAAAAGAGCCGATATTCACCGAAATTGTGATTTTATCCGAAACCTCCGTATAGATACACGGAGGCTGTGGTTCTGAAAAATCTCTTATTACCGTTATTTTTTCATTTGGAAAGAAAAGCCTTGTAAGATTTTCAAGTTCAAAATGAAAATTGTGATTTTTTACATATAAATTCATATTAAAGAATCCTCATCAGCGGATTGTATTTTCTCTCGTGGTCAAGGGTTGTTGTCGGTCCGTGACCGGGAATTACACGATAATCACCCTCAAGATTTTTAAGCTTTCTGATTGACTTTGCCATTTCGGCATCGTCACCTGTGGGAAAGTCTGTTCTGCCGTATGATTCGCAGAAAAGAGTATCTCCCGAAATAATCGTGTCATCAAAAATATATGAACCGCAACCGCTTGTATGTCCCGGCGTGGTGATATATTTGATTTCAGTGTTGCCGAGCATGAAATTGTCACCGTCTTTAAGCAGAATATCGGCTGAGAACGGTTTGAGTGAAAGTCTGTGCTTTTCGGTAAGATTGAGTGTAGGATTGCTGAGAAATTCGTTATTCTTCTCGCCCGTAACAATTTTTGCGTCAAACTTTTCCGCAAGCTGTTTTGCATAGCTTATGTGATCGTAGTGACCGTGTGTAAGAATTACATATTCAAGCTTTCCGCCGTTTTTCTCAATTTCAGAATTGAGTTCTTCATTCGGTGCGCCCGGATCGGTTACAGCCATTTTGCCTGTTTTTCTGTCTGTAAGCAAACAACAGTTTGTCATAAGAACCGTAACATTAAAAATTTTTACATCTATCATATTTTCAAATCCTTTGTGTTGATTTCAATAGTAACGGGACCGTCATTCACAAGAGAAACCTTCATATCGGCACCGAAAATTCCCTTTTCAACACGCTCAATTCCGTTATCGTGCATTTTTTTGCAGAAATATTCGTAGAGCGGATCGGCTGTGTCAGGTCTTGCTGCAGCCATAAAGTTAGGGCGTCTGCCGTGTGAGCAGTCGGCGCAGAGGGTAAAGTTTGAAATTACAAGCACCGAACCGTTTACATCGGCAAGAGCAAGATTCATTTTACCATTTTCATCAGTAAAGATTCTCAGACCTGCAATTTTTGCGGCAAGTGCGTCCGCCTCTTTTTCGGTGTCACCGTTTTCAACTCCGAGAAGAATAAGAAAACCCGTACCGATTTCGCCCACGGTTTTTGAATCAACCTCAACCTTGGCCTCGGTAACTCTTTGTAAAATTGCTTTCATAAATTATAACCTCAATTACAGTCTTTTTACTTCGATTGTTCCGTTGATGTCGGAAAGCTTTGAAATTACACCACGGAGGTGATTTCTGCCCATTACATCAATTGTTGCGGTAACTACGGCAGTGCCGTTGCCAGCCTCTCTTGAATTAAGCGAATGTATAAAAATGTGCATATCCGAAAGCTTGATTGTAACATCTGCAAGAAGTCCTGTTCTGTCGGTTGCGGTGATCTGGAGCGTACTTCTGAACGCCTCTCCTACCTCGTCCTCCCAGTAACAGCTTACCCATCTTTCGGGTTCTTCACTTTTACTGATATCTTTCGGCACATTTGTGCAATGTCTTTTGTGAATTGAAACGCCGTAGCCCCTTGTAATATAGCCGATAATATCGTCACCCGGCAGAGGATTGCAGCACTTTGAGAATTTTACAAGAACATCGTCTGCACCCTCAATTACAACGCCTGCGGATGCCTTCGGTCGCTTTACGGGTGCTTGCGGAACATCAATTTCTTCAATATCTGACGCATATGCTTTCTGATATTCTTCTTTGAGCCTTGGCATTATCTTCCAAAGCTGAATACCGCCGTAGCCTACTGCGGCATAGAAATCATCCATGGAATTATACTGCTTTTTAATCATCAGTTTCTGGAGAAAATCGGGATATTCTTCTTCGGAAAGATTAATCCCGTGGCGCTTGAACTCCTTGTCAAGCATCTGCCTGCCTTCGGCAATATTTTCATCACGCTTTTCATGCTTATACCATGAGCGGATTTTTGATTTTGCCGATGCGGTTTTACAGATATCAACCCATCCCCTGTTTGGGTGTTCCTCTTTTTGGGTGATAATTTCGCAGATATCGCCTGTTTTTAGCTTATAGTCAATCGGAACGATCTTTCCGTTGATTTTTGCGCCGACCATTCTGTGACCTACCTGTGTGTGAATAAGATAAGCCATATCAATCGGAGTTGAACCCTGCGGAAGATTGAACACATCGCCTCTCGGGCTGAACACATAAACATCGTTTTCCGTAAAATCGTTTCTGATATTCTTTGCGATGTCGGTAACATCTTCTGCCTCAAGCTGATCAAGAATCATATCCTTGACCTTTTTGATGTTCTCCTCCATTTTGTCATTATTTTTGCCGCCTGCGCCCATTCCAAGCTTATACTTCCAATGGGCGGCGATTCCGTATTCGGCGGTGTAATGCATTTCCCATGTTCTTATCTGAATTTCAAAAGGAATTGCGTTTTTGTCGAGTACGGTTGTATGGAGCGACTGGTACATATTCGGCTTAGGCATTGATATATAGTCCTTGAAACGGTTAGGGATAGGCTTGAATATATCATGCACTACACCGAGAACATTGTAGCAATCGGATACTGTATCAACGATTACACGCACGGCAAAAATGTCAAAAATCTGATCCATTGTTTTGCCCTGCATATATGTTTTGCGGTAAATACTGTTAATACTCTTTACTCGACCGCTGATATACACACCGGGGATTGTACCCTCGGTTTTTGCGAGAATCTGATTCTTAATGGATTCAATAAACTTGTCACGACCCTCTTCGGTCATAAGAAGATCGTCTTCAATTTCCTTATAGCCAATTGGATCGAGGTATTGAAGAGAACGATCCTCAAGCTCATCTTTTATGGTTTTAATACCGAGCCGATGAGCAATCGGAGCAAACACCTGCATATTTTCAAGTGATTTATCTCTTCTTTTTTGTTCCGGCATACAATTCATTGTACGCATATTATGAAGCCTGTCGGCAAGCTTGATGATAATTACACGGATATCATCAGCCATTGCGATAAGCATTTTTCTTATATTTTCAGCCTGTTGCTGTTCACGGGTTGAGTATGGAATTTTTGAAATTTTTGTAACGCCGTCAATCAGCTTGGCAACATCTGCACCGAAAAGCTTTGCAACCTCTTCAAGTGTGACTCCTGTGTCCTCTACTGTGTCATGAAGCAATGCACCGCAGACGGAATCGGTATCCATACCGAGCTCTGCAACAATACAGGCTACTGAAACGGGATGAAGAATGTACGGAATTCCCGATACTCTGCGCTGGTCACCGTGAGCTTTTTCGGCAAATTTATATGCCTTTTCGATTTTATCCATATCGTAAGTGTTGGCAGCAGATGCGGAAAGAATCTTTTTCAGTTCCGTAAAATCCTGATAGTGTGCAACATTTGAAAATTTACCCATCAGAATACCTCCCTTAATTTCTTGATAATCGGGGCTGATTCGAGGTCAACCCTGCCGTTTACGGGCAGGACTGAAATTTTTGAGGTTTTCATTCCATCTGAAATTTCGATAAGCCTGAGCTCTCTCATGGCCTCAAGTATCACTTTAATTTTACCAAAAGACAGCCTGTTGTCAAGCATGTGAACCAAAGTTGCGGTTTCAAAAGCGTAACCGCCGTTACTTTTCAGATATCTGTAAAGCAATGCAAAATCGTTTCTGTCGGGCATTAAATCCGAAAGCTGTGAGCGGTCAAGCTGTTTTCCTCTGCAAAAATCCTCGTAGTTTGTACGGCTGTCAAGGAGCTTTTCGGTATCGCAGTCCGATGATTTTATATCTTTGACAATTACGGAAACAGACACATTTCCGTTGAACTCATTGCGGTCAAGATTTACTGCAAGATCAAGTGTTTCACCGATTTTATACGGGAATTCTTCGGTTGATGTAAAGAATTTCATTGCAGTAATCTGTATGTTATTGCGGGACAGAGTGAGTCTTAAATGCCTGTTTGCCGAAAGCGGAGTAATGTTCTTCAATGTCATATTGTACAAACCGAAAACAGGTGTCGGATTGCCGGCACCGTAGGGCTGCATAAGCGACAGAGAATCAATCAAATCAAGGTTTATGTATGCCGGATTGAGCTTGCACTCAATGTTGATTTTATCATACGGCATCTTGCCGAAATTGTCGGCAAATTCGTTTATTTTCCTGCGAAAAGCAGGGATATTCTCGGAATCAAGAGAAAGCCCGACCGCCATAGGATGACCGCCTCTGTGTGTGAGAAGATCCGAACAGGCAAAAACAGCGTCACAAAGAGGAAATCCCTCAACACTTCTGCCCGAGCCCTTTGCAATATCACCGAGCTTTGAAATAACGATTGCCGGCTTGCCGTAAGCCTCTTTGACTTTGGCGGCAATAAGTCCGATTACGCCCTGATGCCAGTTTTCACCGTCAATTACTATGATTTTATCATTGACAAGCGACGGTTTTCTGCGGATTATTCCGTCAATTTTTTCAAGAATATCACGCTCAATCTCTTGCCTTTCTGAGTTGTCAACGCAGAGCTGCGATGAAATTTCAGCCGCCTCGTCATAATCTTCCGTAAGAAGAAGCGACACCGATTTTTCGGACAAACCGAGTCGTCCTACTGCATTTATTCTCGGAACAATTGTAAATGACACATTTGTTGAAGATACGGTTTTGCCCGTAAGACCGGAATTTTTGATAAGTGCCTGCAGTCCGGGACGGTCGGTATTTGTAATGCTTTCAAGTCCGTGTTTGACAAATACTCGGTTTTCATCCTTCAACTCAACAACATCACCGATTGTGCCGATGCTCAAAAGGTCGGAATAGTTGTCAAGCAAGGTGGTTGTGTCACAGTATTCGCCTTCAAGCGCCATAATCAGCTTGAAGGCAACACCCACCCCCGAAAGATTTTTGAATCTGCTTTTACAGTCCTCTCTGTGCAAGTCAACTACAGCACAAGCCTTTGGCAACTCGCCTGACGGCATATGGTGGTCTGTGACCACGGTATCAATTCCGAGTGAGCTTGCGTACGCAACCTCCTGTGCTGCCGCAATTCCGTTATCAACAGTAATTATAAGTTTTATTCCACGCTCATTGAGTTTGTCAACAGCGTTTTTGTTCATTCCGTAGCCCTCGGTTTCACGGGACGGAATATAGTACATTGCGTTTGCGTCAATTGTTTCAAGGTAAGAATATAAAAGTGCTGTTGAGGTGACACCATCGGCATCATAATCACCGTAAACACAAATCGGTTCACCGCAATCAAGCGCCTTGTTAATGCGTTCAACAGCCTTATCCATATCTTTTATTTCAAACGGATCGGCAATGAAAGAATCGTTGTAAAGAAAGCCTTCAATTTCATCTTTCGTTGTAATATTCCGTATCTGAAGCAGCATTGCAACAATTGCAGGCAGCTCATAGCGGGACTGAATCTCCCCCGCCTTAGTTTTATCAAGTTTTGCAACCGACCACAGCTTCAAAATGCCGCTCCCTTTCGTTTATATAGTTGATTTATATTAGTTATTATACTTTTCAAGCATTGATTCTGCGTGTTTAAGTGCGGCATCGGTTATATCAACACCGCCGATTATTCGTGCAAGTTCGCCTGCTCTGCCGTTATGGTCAAGGAGGGTTACATTTGTAAATGTTCTTCCTTTTTCAACCTGTTTGCGGATAAGATAGTGATAATCCGCAAGAGCTGCGATTTGTGCCTGATGTGTCACGCAGAGAACCTGACTGCTTTTGCTGACTTCACGCAGTTTTAAGCCGACCTTTTCTGCCGCTGAACCCGAAATACCTGTGTCAACCTCATCAAAAATGAGGGTATCAACCGTATCCGTGCTTGCAAGAACTGTTTTGATTGCAAGCATCATTCTTGAAAGCTCACCGCCCGATGCGATTTTTGCAACAGGGCGAGGTGTTTCACCAGGGTTTGCTGAGATGAGCAGTTCCATTTTATCCGTACCCTTTGAATTTGGTTCGCACTTTTCAAAGTACGGAACAAGCTCAACATTCGGCATATTCAAAAATGCCATTTCGGATTTTACTTTTGTTGCAAAGGTTTTTGCGGTTTTTCTGCGGAGAGTACCGAGTTTTTCGGCAGCCGCAAGCATTTTTTCTTCGCTTTCTCTGCATTTTTCCGCAAGCTCGTCACGGTTACGGTCATAGTTCATAAGTTCGTCAAGTCTTGCCTGATATTTTTCGGCAAGGTCCGAAAGCTCGTCTGACGGACAATTATATTTTCTTGTAAGATGATTGATAAGGTCAAGCCTTTCTTCAACTTCTTCAAGCCTTTGCGGATCGGATTCAAGCGAATCAATAGCGTCGGAAATGCTGTCGCAACAATCCTTTAAATTGTAATATGCATCTGTAAGCGTATTTGCAATTTCTTCATATTCAGCATTATATGATGACGCTTTTTGAAGGGCAGTTGATGCAGAATCGACCGATTCAAGACCGCCGCCATAGTTTTCGTCACCGTCAAGAGCCATTTTAGCATCATTGAGCAGAGAAAAGATTTTTTCAAAGCTCATAAGCGCTGTTCTTTCGCTCTCAAGCTCCTGTTCTTCGCCCTGCTTAACATCGGATTCTGTGAGTTCATTTACCTGATATGAAAGTAAATCAATTTCTTTCAATCTTTCACTTTCGTCCGAATCGGCTGAATTTAATTTCTTTTTGAGAATTTTATATTCATCATAACATTTTTTATAATCAGACAAAAGCTTTTCGCAACCGCCGAAACGGTCAATATAATCAATATGAGTTTCAGGAGAGAAAAGTTCGTAGCTTTCATGCTGACCGTGAATGTTTATAAGATGCTTTGAAAGTTCTTTGAGCATTGAAACCGTTGCAGGCTTGCCGTTGATTTTACAACTGCTCTTGCCGTTTCTGTTGAGAGTTCTCTGCAAAATGAGTGTTCCCTCATCATCGGAAAAGCCGAGTTCATCAAGCTTTTCAACAATGCTTTGGTTAATATCGTCAAATTGGGCGCTTACAAAGGCTGAATCAGCCTCGGTGCGAATAATTTCCTTTGATGTTCGCTGTCCCATAATTGCATTGATTGCGTCAATTATTATACTTTTACCTGCACCTGTTTCACCTGTGAGGACATTAAGACCGTTTTCAAAATCTATTGAAGTTTTTTCAATCACGGCAATGTTTTCTATATATAAAGTTCTGAGCATTTCAATCAGTCCTGTCAAATAAGCTTTTTGAGTTCTTCGGTAAGTGACACTGCAAGATCGGCTGTTCGGCAGGCAATGAAGATTGTATCGTCACCTGCAATTGTTCCGACAACAGACGGATAGTCGGCTGAATCGAGTGCGGCACAAACTGCCTGTGCCATACCGCTGAGGGTTTTTATTACAACAAAATTCTGTGCTACATCTATTGAATTTACCGAAGTGCTGAAAAGATTTGAAAAATTGGTACGGATATCGGTTGAACTGCGAGATGCAGAAACATAGCGATATTTTCCGTCACTTCCGAGAGTTTTAACAAGGCGTAAATCCTTGATATCTCTTGAAATTGTAGCCTGCGTTGCCTTGAAACCTTCCTCACGAAGTCGGGTAAGCAACTCATCCTGTGTTTCAATGGGATGTTCGGCTATAATATCAAGAATTCGTGCGTGTCGCCCTGTTTTCATCAAAAATCCCTCTCTTTCAGTTTTTCATTGAGCAGTTTATAAAAATTGCGGTTGTGGAGTAACGCAAGTTTAAGCTTTAAATCGGATTTGCGGATTACAACCCTGTCAGTTGCAAGAACAGGAACATTTTTTTCACCGTCAATTGTCAGCACACAACAGCATTCTTCGGGGATTTTCACATGAACCGAAAGCTCCGATTCTCCGCTGAAAAGTACGGAACGGGAAAATAATGAATGGGGACAAACGGGAGTCATAAGAATACATTCCATTTTAGGTGCGAGGATAGGTCCGCCTGCCGACAATGAATAAGCGGTTGAGCCTGTCGGAGTTGCAAAAAGCAGACCGTCCGCTCTGTATTTTGAAATTTCGTCACCGTCAAGCGTCAGGTGCAAATCAATTGTTTTTGAGAGCTGACCTCTTGCGACAACGGCATCGTTCACTGCAAGATAGTGCTTTGAGCCGTCCTCTTTTATGACCTCAACATCAAGCAAAATTCTCTCCTCTGTTGTGTAATCACCCGTAATAAGCCGTTCAAGCTGTTCATATTCGTGCGGTTCAACATCTGCGGCAAAACCGAGTCTGCCGACATTAACACCGATAAGCTGTTTATCTGCTTTTGCGGCATATTTTGCGGCATGGATAATCGTTCCGTCACCGCCTACTGTAATTGCCATATCGCAGTATTCAAAAAGCTCCGTAATATTTTTTGAATAATGAATGTGGATTCCCTTAAAATACTGACTGCATTCCTCAATCATAGCAATTTCTGCATTTTTATCAAGAAGAAAAAGAGAAATCTTTTTTGCATATTTAATTGCCCGTTCTTTTGAAAGATTTACCACTAATGCAAATTTCATAAAAGCACCTGCTCATTTTTTGTCAAGAGCGGCATGTGAATTTTCAACAAGCTGCTCGGGTGTTACATCTGTGTATGACTTTGGATCATCACTCTTGCGAAGATGGATAAGGTATTCTATATTGCCCTCGGGACCTTTGATTGGCGAATAGTCGAGATTAAGTACATCAAAGCCGTTTTCAAGGCAGAAATCAAATATTTTTCTGACAACCTCAACATGAACGGCAGGATCACGAACTACGCCCTTTTTGCCCACCTTTTCCCTGCCTGCCTCAAACTGCGGTTTGATTAGGCAGACAGCCTGTGCGTTTTCGCTCATAAGCTCTCTCGCAACAGGCAGAATCAGCTTTAATGAAATAAATGAAACATCAACCGAGAAAAAATCAATTTCATCGGGGACCTGCTCCCTTGTAACCTTTCTCATATTGGTGCGTTCAAGATTGACAACACGGGGATCGTTGCGAAGCTTCCAAGCAAGCTGACCGTAACCAACATCAATTGAATACACCTTTTTTGCACCGTTTTGTAGCATACAGTCGGTAAAGCCGCCCGTTGACGCACCGATATCCATTGTTATCTTATCTTTTAAATCAAAGTCAAAATTGTCTATGGCCTTTTCAAGCTTTAAACCGCCACGGCTGACATATTTCTGTGTGTTGCCTCTTACTTCAATTTTAACATTTTCATCATAAGAAGTTCCGCACTTGTCGGCTTTCTGATTGTCAACATAAACCTGTCCCGACATTATAATCGCCTTAGCCTTTTCACGGCTGTCGGTAAAGCCCTTTTCATACACAAGAATATCAAGTCTTTTTTTCATTCTAATTCTTTTCCTTTAAATTTTTGGTAATGGTATCTACCATTCCGTCATCATCGAGTTTCAGTTCATGAAGAGCCTCGCTGACAGACATCTGCTTGACAAATTTGTCATTAATAGCCTTTATATGATAATCTCCGCAGAACTGTGTGCAACAGAGTAAATCGGAGAAATTTCTCGCAATACCGCCGTTTTTGATGCCCTCTTCAAAAAACCATACATTATCGAAATCTGCCGCAAAATCAACGGCATTTTCGTCAATCGGTTTAATTCTGCAAAGTTTTAATATGCAAACCTCAACGCCCTGTTTTGCAAGGGTTTCCTTGGCTTTGCAGGCATAAGAGAAAAGTCTGCCGTAGGTTATGAGAAGATTTTTACAATTCGGATTTCCGTAAACATCGTATGAAAGGTTTTCTTCACCGAAATCATCGGGTTTGTAAAGCTCTCCGCCACGGGGATAACGCACAACAGCGAGGCTGTCGCAAATGTAAATTGAGGTTGAAAGAGATTTTCTCATACCGTCAAAATATGCCGGAGAAAAAATTGTTGTGTTCGGAATGGTGTTGAGTATCGAAACATCAAACACACCCTGATGAGTTTCACCGTCATCACCAACAATTCCCGCACGGTCAACCCCGATTACGAGGTGAAGCTTTCCGAGAGCCGCATCATGCAAAAGCTGGTCATAGGCTCTCTGGAGAAATGTTGAATACACGGCAAAAACAGGTCGCATACCCTTTGCGGCAAGTCCGCATCCAAAAGTTACTGCGTGTTCTTCAGCAATACCGACATCAAAAAATCTTTCCTTAAAAAGCCTTGAAAATTCGGTAAGTCCCGTTCCTCCCGACATTGCGGCTGTAATTGCGCAAATCTTTTTATCGTCCTCGGCTAATTCGCACATAGTCTTTCCGAACTCAGCCGAAAATCCCTTGTGACTTGAAAGCGGTTCGCCCGAATCAATATCGAACCTGCCTATTCCGTGAAATCCGCCCGGATTGTCCTCGGCAGGCTGATAGCCTTTGCCTTTTTTGGTAACAACATGAACAAGAACGGGAGAGTTCACCTTTTTTGCACACTCAAACGCATTTTCAAGCTCATCAATGTTGTGTCCGTCAATAGGTCCGAGATAGGTAAAACCGAAGCAGTCAAAAAGAGTGTTCTTGTACACAAGATTTTTAAGTTTAGACTTTCCTCCCTGAAGAAATCTTTTCAGAGGTTTTCCGATAAGCGGAATGTGTAAAAGAATTTTTTCCGTAATTTTCTTGACTCGCATATACCACGGCTGAATTCTTACCGTTGTAAGGTAGCGTGACAATGCGCCTACATTCGGTGAAATGGACATTTTGTTATCGTTGAGAACAACAATAAAGTTCTTGTTAAATCTGCCTGAGTTGTTCATTCCCTCAAAAGCAAGTCCACCCGTAAATGAACCGTCACCAATCACGGCAACGGTGTAGCTTTGGTCGCCCATAAGGTGTTTTGCTCTTGCAATTCCGTATGCGGCTGATATTGATGTACTGCTGTGACCTGTGTTAAAATCATCGTATTTGCTCTCGGCACGCTTCGGAAAGCCTGAAATTCCGCCTTTTTTGCGGATTGTGTCAAACTGCTCGTAGCGTCCCGTCAACAGCTTGTGGGTATATGCCTGATGTCCGACATCCCATACAATGCTGTCTTTCGGCAGATTAAAGCTACGCTCAAGAGCAACGGTAAGTTCAACAACACCGAGGTTCGGTGAAAGATGTCCGCCGTTTACAGACACGGTTTCAACGAGCTTTTCCCTTATTTCGGTACACAGCTTTTCAAGCTGTTCGTCATTAAGCTTTTTGACATCATGCGGTGATTTAATTTTAGAAAGCAGTTCATACTCACCCATAATTTATTTCCTATCCGTTTAATTAATATTTACAAAGAATTATTTATTTCTCTTTGCAAGCTTGTAAGCAAATTCTTCAAGCTCTTTTGTATCACCGTCAAAGCCATGAAGTGCGTTAACAGCTTTTTCGGTAAGTTCATCAACAAGCTCACGGCACTTTTCAATTCCGAGAAGTGAAACATATGTTGATTTACTGTTTTCTGCGTCACTGCCAACGGGCTTGCCGAGTTCCTCATCGGAGGAGGTTACATCAAGTATATCGTCCTGAATTTGGAACGCAATGCCGATGCATTCACCGAATTCAGAGGCGGCTTTAATTTGCTTATCGTTTGCACCTGCGCTTATACAGCCCAGTTCACAAGCTGCTTTGATAAGACAGGCTGTTTTTTTGTAGTCCATTTCACGAAGGACTTCAATCGGAGCGTTTGTGTTTTCGCTCATAAGGTCAATCACCTGACCGCCTATCATTCCTGTCGCACCTGCGTATTTTGAAAGTACGGAAACACCTCTGCAACACGCAGAAGTTCCGCAGATTTTTACTGTCTTTTCGTTTGTAAGGATTTCAAAGGCAAGCGTAAGAAGGGCATCACCTGCAAGCAATGCGATATCTTCGCCGAATACCTTGTGGTTTGACGGCTTGCCTCTTCTGAGGTCATCGTTGTCCATACACGGCAAATCATCGTGAATGAGAGAATATGTGTGAATCATTTCAACTGCACAGGCAAATGCCGTTGCAGACTCTTCACTTCCGCCGCAAAGGCTGTTAAACGAGAACACAAGATACGGACGGACACGCTTTCCGCCTGCCTCAAGGCTGTAAGCCATTGCGTCAATTAGCTTTTTTTCACGGCAATCCGTACTCGGCAGACAGCTATTTAAAGCGTTTTCAATATTTTTTGCATAATCTTTAGTCATTGTCATCACCCATTGAAAGCTTTGAAATTCTCTCGTTTATATCAATAATTTTACCCTTGCATTGTTCAAGCTGTTTCATACAATAAGCAAGGAGTTCACACGCTTTTGCGTACTCCTCCATTGTCTGTTCGAGAGTAAGTTCACCGCTCTCCATTTTTGAAACCGTTTTTTCAAGCAGTTCGTTCGCCTGCTCAAAAGTCAAATTTTTATTTTCCATTGGTTTTTACCTCTGTACCTGCATATTCGAGCAGTCTTTGCATACGGTGATTTGCACCGCTTCGGCTGATTGGGGTTGAAAGATTCTGTCCCAAATCACGAAGTGACATATCGGGATTTTCAAGCCTTAAATATGCGATTTCACGCAAATCCTCGGGCAAAGAATCGATTCCGACTGTCTTTTTTATATGTTCGATTGCACTGAGCTGTTTTGCAGACGCCGTTGCGATTTTTCCGATATTCGCAACCTCGCCGTTAATTCTGCGGTTCACATTGTTGCGAACCTGCTTTATTGCCTTTGTACCCATAATTTCCATTGATCTTATCGGTGAGCCTATGTAGGTAAGCAAGTCACAAATCTGCTCGCTCTCCTTAAAATAGACAATGTAACTGCCGCTGCGGACAACCGTTTTTGGAATAAGGGTACATTCGGTTATTTCGGAAAGAATCTTGCACAAATCCTGAGAAAGATTTTTGTGCGGAACACAGAATTCAAGATGATAGCTTTTCATGGGATCGGATACCGAACCGCAGCTAAGAAAAACGCCACGCAAAAACGCTTGCGAAAGTTCTTCGCTTGAAAGATTTGCCCTGTTGACACGCAAAGTAATCTGACCGTCCGTATGACCGAAATCTTCAAAAATACGCTTGCAATCGTTTCCGTCAACCACAATTATTTTGTAAAGATGGCTGTCGCTTGATTTTGTTCGCAAAGCCGATTGTTTTTCAATTATCGGCATATATAAATTCTGCAAAAGAAATATAAGACGATTTCCCGCATAATTGCTTTCTGTTGTGAAGGTTATTTTGTTCGGAGAAAAATTTCTGCTGAATAAAAGCATTCCGTAAAGCTCCGCTTTGAGAGCCTCACGGTCAAACTGTTCAACCGAACAAATTTCTTTTTTTACATCCGAGGAAAATGACATTTCTGCACCTTACCTGTCAATATCTCTGTGCTGAATAACACACCTATAGCCTTTTTCACGAAAGTGGTCGTTCAGCTGCATTGCGATTGTAACACTTCTGTGCTTGCCGCCCGTACAACCTATGCCGACAACAAGCTCGCTTTTGCCCTCTTTGAGATAGAGCGGTACGGAAAAATCGAGCATACTCAAAAGTCGCTTTAAAAATTCGGTTGTTTCTTCACTTTCAAGAACATAGTCACGCACATCTTTGTCAAGTCCTGTAAGATGTTTGAGTTCGGGAATATAAAAAGGATTAGGCAGACAACGCACATCCATAATGAGATCTGCCTCAAGCGGAATTCCGTATTTGAAACCGAACGACATAAATGTCAGCGTAATGCTTTGTGAAGTGTCCTCCATGAACATTGACATAATTCGCTCTCGGAGCTGTTTGTTTGACATATATGTAGTGTCAATGTTATAATCGGCTGTTCTTTTAATAGGCAAAAGAAGCTCCCTTTCAAGCTCAACGGCAGACAGTACCGAACCGTCCTTGAGTTTATCCGAAAGAGGATGTCTTCTTCTTGTTTCCTTATAACGAACAACGAGCCTGTCCGTCATTGCATCAAAGAACAATACCTTTACATTTTCGTAATGCATTTTGAAGTGTTCAATCTGAGAACACATTTCCTCAAATTTTTCGTTACCTCTTACATCGACAACAACCGCAACCCTCTTCATTGAATCATCTTCAGATTTGAGGCAAAGCCGATAGAGTGTTGACAACAGACTTGACGGAAGATTGTCAACACAATAATAACCGATGTCTTCAAGCACATGAAGAGCGCCTGTTTTGCCTGCACCCGACATTCCTGTAATGATTACAAATTCCATAAAATTACACCTTTTTTGCTTTATAGAAAAATAAGTTCACATTCAAGCTTGTAGCCTGTTTTATTTTCAACAGTTTTCTGAATTTCCGACACAAGCTGTTTTACATCGTCAGCCGTAGCCTTTGATTTGTTGATGATAAATCCTGCGTGCTTTTCGCTGACCTGAGCACCGCCGACTGTTTTGCCCTTGAGTCCGCATTGCTCAATGAGCGCACCTGCAAATGCACCCTCGGGTCTTTTGAACACACTGCCTGCGCTCGGATATTCAAGCGGCTGTTTTGTTGAACGGCGATTCATATAATCGTTCATTCTGTTCTGAATTTCTTCGGGATCATCTTTTTTAAGTTTGAATACCGCACCTGTGATTATGCAACCGTTTTTGCGGTAAACGCTTGTTCTGTAGCCAAACTCAAGATTCTCCGCCTCTGTTCTGCCGATATCACCGTTCTGTGTGATGTGAGAAACGCTGTATACAACATCTTTCATTTCACCGCCGTATGCACCTGCGTTCATAAACAAAGCACCGCCGACTGTTCCCGGAATTCCCCACGCAAATTCAAGTCCCGAAAGTCCGCATTTTTGGGCAAACTTACAAAGACTTCCCAAAGCCGCACCTGCGCCGCAATAGATTGTTGTATCGTCAATTAATGAAATATTCCTGAAATCACCGTCAAGACGGAGAACCGTGCCGTGGATTCCCTCATCCGGAACCAGAACATTACTGCCGTTGCCGAGAAGAATATACTTCTCCTTGCAGACATCGCATTCCTTTAAAATTTTCATCAGCTGAGAAAGATTTGTCACCTTTATGTAAACATCTGCTTTTCCGCCGATTTTAAATGAAGTGTGTCTGCTCATCGGTTCAAATCGTCTTGCGTCACAATCAAGCTTTTGAGCACAGTTATATATAATATCGGTAGTGTCCATTCAATTACCCTCCGTTGTTAGTTTAGAATATGAAATTTCTGTTCCCTGTATTCCGTTACAAAGCGGAATTATTCCCATGTATCAACAATAACCTTTGGTGACGGCGGAAGATCCTCAACAGCCATTCCTAGATTTTTGAGAAGTTCTCTTGCGGCATTGTAGCCCATTTTCTTCTGTCTGTTATTCATGGCGGCAACCTCTATGATTACGGCAAGGTTACGGCCGGGCTTTACGGGAATTGTAAGAGTCGGCACTTCGACACCGAGAATCTTCATATATTCGTTGTCAAGTCCCATTCTGTCATAAACCTTTGCGCTGTCCCATTGTTCAAGGTTGATTACCATATCAATCTTTTCCTGCAGCTTGATAGCACCCATACCGAAAAGTTTTCTGGCATTGATAATTCCGATACCTCGAAGCTCAATGAAGTGACGGATATTTTCGGGCGACTGGCCATAGAGTGTAGTCTGGGCAGTTCTTCTGATTTCTACGGCATCATCGGCAACAAGACGGTGACCACGCTTAATAAGCTCAATTGCGGTTTCACTCTTACCGACGCCGCTGTCGCCCGTAAGCAGACAGCCTTCGCCGTACACTTCAACAAGAACGCCGTGACGGGTGATTCTCGGAGCAAGCTCTTTGTTAAGATATTGTACAAGTGACGCAGTAAGATCCGATGTACTCTGCGGGGTGCTGAAAATAGACACCTTGTGCAGCTTTGCACTTTCGAGAATTGCGTTTGACGGTTCAATATCACGGCAGATTATTACAGCCGGAGGACCAAAGCTGAAAATGGAGTCAATAACCATTTTCTGAGCCTCCGGACCGTATCTGCCGAGATATGAGAACTCTGTATTACCGAGAACCTGAATTCGCTTGTTGTCAAAGAATTCAAGATAACCCGTAAGCTCAAGTCCCGGTCTGTTGATTTCAACAGTCGATATGTTAGTTTCCTTGTAATTTTCAGCGACATAAACTTCGGTGAGGTTCAATGCTTCTGCAATTTGCGACAGCGGAACAGAAAATTCAACAGACATAAATCATCGTCCTATCCTAAATATTTATTACCTTTCACAAATCAGAGCAACCGCTCTGCCGCCTAACAGGCAGATGTATGCTCTCAGGCTATATACTTATTGCTATTATACACCATAACGCAGTTTTGATAAAGTCTTTTTGTGAATTATTTTTCAATTTTTAATAAAATCTTCTCATTTTTCTGTTACTGTTTTAACAATGTCTGTTTTTAATTCTTTATCGGAACTAATATAACAAATACTCAAATAGCCGTTGTTTTTACCCTTAAAATTATTGAATATGGATAAAGATGTTACGGAAAGGTTGTTATTATTATTCTTCAGCAGAACAATGTGTTCTTTAACTTTTTTCAGTGCGTTTTTATCTTTTGAAAAAAGTTGCAAAGTTTTTGTATCCGAAAGGGCAGTATAGGTCAAAGGTGAAATTGCGGTTTCTTTTGAAATATAGTCAATATCGGTTTTGAGAGTTTTTTCTCCGAGATTTGAGTCGATAATATACAATTCAAGCTTTGAAAGCGTCAGCGCAGGGATATAGGCTTTCTTTGCCGATATTACGGCTTTTTTAAGGCTGTCAGCCTCAACCGAAACACTTTGCACATCTTCGCTGTTCTCAAGCAGATAGAAATTATACACGGCTTTGCCCGATTTGTTTTCTGCAGTAATCGTCTGAACAAGCGAAGAAGTATCAATTCGGTTTGAATTTGAACAACCGCCTAAAATCAGAACAATTGCCATAATCGGCAGTAAAAATAATTTTTTATTCATAAAGCTTTCTCCGATATACAAAAAGATAGATTATAGGAATCAGAAGTGCGGAAATAAAATTGAGTACAGTCAGAAAAATATTGTTCAGTAATAATTCTTTTACAGCATTATAACTATCTACACAAACAAACAAAACAAACATTATAAGCGCAATTATCGAAACAAAAACAAGCGTTCTTTTTGAAGATGTATTTACAATGCAGTTTGAAACACTGATGAGGACAGCCGTTACAAAAACGAAAATACAGGCAGTTACTGCGGCAAGGTAAAAACTGTCAAAGCCTTTCATATCACCGAAATAAGCGGTTTTTGACAATAGCTGAACAGAAAACGGTTGCTGTGCAGAATATGCACCGATAACAAAATCGGTAAAAAACAAAGTCAACATTAATGTGCCGAATATAATAAGAGTTGTAATTACAGGTTGTTTTATCGACAGATTTTTGGTGCTTGTGGAATTGAATCCAAAAATAACAGGCAGAAACGCAAAGATTAAACAGTCTGCAACATTGCTCCGAATATTTGAAAAATCGGGTGTAACAAAGGTGCTGTTCGGTGCAAATTCAAAAGATTTTATATTTCCGAAATATATCACGGCAAAAGCAATTATGAGAAATGCAAGCACAAAAATGCTGACTCTTGAAAGCGGATTTATCCCCTTTGACGCACCGTAAACACAAATGCAAAGTATCAGAAAGGCAATCACCTTTGTGTCGACATCGGGATTAACTCCCGAAACAAACATATCGCAGAATCTAATCAGAAAAGAAACGGTTATCACGGTGAAATACATACAATAATATGAAGAAACAAAGAAAAAGCCCGTTTGCGATGTGTTTTTTGCAAAGGCTGAAAAATCAAGTCTTGTTCTGTGCTTTATCGAATAAAAAGGAACAAAGCACAACAGCGTGAAAAATATTCCGAATCCGATTGACGCAAGACTTGAAAAAATATTGTCGCTCTGCAAAAAGCTCCGCCCCATTAACAATATTGGAAGTACAGAACATACAAACAGCGAAAGCATAAGTCTTTTTGACGGAAAAGTTACATTTGATTGCATTACATCTCCTCCGTTTCGGGGAATTTCTGAACCTTGATTGTGTGCTTTGAAAGCCTTTTCCAATCTGCTCTGACAAAGACATCACGCATACTCCGCCACGAGAACGGTGCAAACGATGACATATATGGCACGCCGATTGATGTTTTGGAACACATATTAACAAGCACTCCGCAGGTGAGCAGAACTATTCCCCACAAGCCGAACATTCCGCCTGCGATGACGCAGAAAAATCTCAACACCATAATAGGCGGATAGAGTGCGAATGTGACATAACTGCAAATTGCCGCAGTTGCAACAACCATAAGAGTTGACGAGCTGATTATGCCTGCACTGACGGCACTTTCACCGATTACAAGCGCTCCGACAATGCTGACAGCGTGTCCGAGCGGCTTTGGAATACGCAGTCCGGCCTCTCTCATGACTTCATAGATAAAGGTTATGAGAATAACTTCAAGTGTTACGGGTAAGGGTGTTTGCGACAAAGAATCGGATGTTTTCACGAGCAATCCGGTCGGAAAATATTCGGGATGAAACTGTGCAAAAGCCGTGTATATTCCCGGCAAAAATACGGCTATAAGGAACGAAATATACTTTAAAATCCGTATAAATGCCGCATAATACGGGCGGTTTGAATAATCATCAACGCTTTGAAATTCTTCTGCAAAAAGGTGCGGAATGATTATCACCGACGGTGTTCCGTCAATCAGAATTGCCACTCTGCCCTCCGACAGCTTTCCGCAGACCGTATCCGGTCTTTCGGAAATCCCGACACCCGAAAAAAGTGATTTTGAATTGTTGTCTTCAAGATAACTGCTTAAATATCCCGACGCAAGAATCATTTTCAGGTTGCAGTTTTCAAGCCGTTCTCTGATTGCTTTAAGAATTTGCTTTGACACGCTGTTTTGAAGATAACAAATCATCATCTGCGTGTTTGAACTGTATCCGCTTGTCACGGTTTCAAAAACGAGGTCGGGACTTTTGATTCTTCGTCTTATTAAAGTCATATTGATTCTCAGCGGTTCTGTAAAACCTTCTCTGCAGCCTCTCTGCACTACCTCACTTTCGGGTTCCGAAACACTTCTGAATGAAAAGCCCTGTGCTCCGATTGCAAGCATACGACTGCAACCGTCAACAACAAGCAGGGCAAAACCTGATGTTGAAAAGCTGATTGCCTCGTCAATTGTCGTGAACTCGACAATTTCACTTGATGTCAGCACGGTATTTTTTATAAGGTCAAAAACCTTATCGGGGGATTGGCAGTCAAAATAATAATCGAGCAGAGGATTGATTACCGACAATGCAAGCGTGTCCTTTCCGCACATTCCCTCAATTGTGATTATTGCGGATTTTATACTGCATTGTCCCTTTAGATTCATTTCACGAACCGTAAAGTCTGCCGAATTTTTGAACATTTTCTTCAGAGTTGAAATATTTTCTTTTAATGAATTATACATTTAATCACCGTCTTAATATATCTGCTTTTTATTTTGCGGTATATCGGCTCAAATTATGCAAATATTAGTAACGGTGATGTTATGTTAATTTCAATAATAAGAACAATTTTGCTCTATGCCTTTGTCATTCTGGCAGTCAGGTTAATGGGAAAGCGACAGATGAGCGATATGCAGCCGAGCGAGCTTGTAATCACAATGATAGTGTCAGATATCGCATCAATTCCTATGCAGAACACATCTCAACCGCTATTGAGCGGAGTTATTCCCGTTGCAATTCTCGTTGCACTTGAAATTACCGCAAGCATTATTATGATGAAGTGGAGCGGTTTCAGAAGTCTTGTGTGCGGAAAACCCGTTATAGTAATTAAAGACGGAAGGATTCTGCAATCGGCTATGAAAAAGCTGCGGCTTACTACAGAAGATTTGAGTGTCAGATTAAGACAACAGGGTATTTTTTCAATCGAGGATGTTCAATACTGCATTGTTGAAACAAACGGTGAGGTGAGCGTTCTTGAAAAGCCTGAGAAGAGAAAGCCTTCTGCCGAGGATTTCGGGTTAAAAATTAAAGACAATAAAATTGAAACCGTAGTTGTCAGCAACGGAAAAATTCTTGAAAATTCGCTTAATTTATGTGAAAAAGAAAAGGGTTATGTTAAAAATATTCTGCAAAAGAAAAATATTAAGCAGAGCAATGTTTTTCTGATGACTCTTGACGCACTCGGAAATTACAACATTATAAAGAAGGAATAACAATATGAAAAGAATTTACATTGCACTTTCACTTGTTCTGGCGGCACTATGCTTTGCATCTGTTGAAACAGGATTTATTTCGGGCAAAACCGATTCATTCATTGCAAAAATTGAATGTGCCGACAGACTGATGAGCAGACTTGAATTTGAAGATGCGCTCAAAATTTGTGAAGAAACAGAGAAAGAATGGTATGACAACGCAAAATTGATTGACACCATGCTCATTCACGATTATGTCGACAATATCGGATTAAGCATTTCGAGAATGACCGCATTTGCACAAAAGCAGAACCGTGATATGTACTTTGCCGAAAGCGTTCAGGCAAAAAAAGAACTCGCCTCCATTAAAGAAAGCGAGTTTCCGTTAGTTGAAAATATTTTGTAATTAACTTTTATTCTCAGCAGTCTGCAACGGTACAATTGCAAGTGTTTTTCCAAGAGGAGCAAGAACTTTTAAAATAGTGTCAAGTTGTGGACTTGTAACACCTTTTTCCATTCTTGCAATCACCGGTTGTTTCACACCGCTAAGTTCTTCCAGTTTTTTTTGACTTATTCCCTTTTCCTGACGGGCTTTAATAAGTTCTCCAATCAAAGCCACTCGTAGGTCACTTTCAGCAATCTCATCCGGTGTAAAAAGCTGATTTCTTACATCAGACCAACTTTTTCCAATAGCATTATTACTCATTAGAAAGTCCCCTTTCTGTCAAATCTGCAAACTCACGCTTTGCTTTTTCAATCTCTCGTAAAGGTGTTTTTTGTGATTTCTTCATAAACTGATGAAGAAGGACAAAAGAATCATCAACCCAAGCTACAAAAAATATTCTGTCTCTAAGAGGTCGAAGTTCCCAAATCTCACCGTCAATATGCTTCATATACGGTTCACCTGCACGAGTTCCATACTCAGATAATATCTGGATATAATCGTTTATTTTGTTAGCCTTTATACGACTGTCTTTATCCTTTTTACTCAACAAATCAGTAAGGTAATCAAGAACAGGCTGATCCCCATTAGGTGTTTTATAAAAATAGACCTGATACAAATATATTACCTCCCTCAATTACTATTATACTTAAAAATTATTAAAAATCAAGTACTTTTAAGTTATTGCTAATTTAAATTATTCTTTTTAATTTTGGAATTGATAAATTCGACCAGTCGGAATATGAGGAAAACGGCGGCATTGACTATTACAACGCTTGCACCTGTCGGGGTATCGCATGAATATGACACGCACATACCGATAAAAAAGCAACAGAGTGAAAGCACACCCGAGCAGAGAATTACAGACTTGAATTTTTTGCAAACTCTCATAGAAGAAAGCGCAGGGAAAATTATAAGTGCGGAAATTAGCAGAGTTCCCATAATTCTCATACCGATTACAATTGTGAGAGCCGTAAGGAGTGCGATTACCGTGTTATAAACGCCTGTTTTAAGACCGGTTGCCCTTGAAAATGTTTCGTCAAAGGTTACGGCAAAAATCTTGTTGTAGAACAAGATGAATATTACGATTACGACAAGTGCAAGGATTCCGCACATAATTGCGTCGGCTGTTGTAGTGGCAAGAATACTGCCGAAAAGGTATGAGTTGAGGTCGGTATTTACGCCCGATACACTGACAAATACAACACCTATTGCAAGTGCCGTACTTGAAATTATTGCGATTGCCGCATCACCGTTGATTTTACTGTTCTCGGAAAGTCTTAACAGCAGGAATGCCGCAATAATGATTACAGGAACAGCAACTTCAAGCGGTGCAAGATTTAGTGCCGCCGCAACTGCAAGCGCACCGAAGCCCACATGAGATAATCCGTCACCGATCATTGAATACCGTTTGAGAACGAGCGTTACACCGAGCAGTGCCGCACACAAAGAAACAAGCGTGCCGACAATGAATGCTCTGACTATAAAATTGTATGAAAACATTTCAAAAATCATATCAAACATTTTTAGCACCTCCGTGAACTCTGTGCTGACATTCATCGCACGGGCAATCGCTGAGAATAAAGCGTTTGCCGGCATCCGAATGCAGATACTGATGTGCCGTACCGTAGAAATACCAATTCTTTGAAAGGTGCAGAATTTTTGAGGCATTGCTCACGGCTGAATTCACATCGTGAGAAACCATAATAATCGTGATTCCGCTTTCATTCAACTTTTTGATGAGAGCGTACATATCAGCCATTGCCATCGGATCAAGTCCCGTTACAGGCTCGTCAAGAATAATCAGTTTGTGAGTTGCACACAATGCTCGGGCGAGCATGACACGCTGCCGCTGACCGCCCGAAAGCTCTCTGAAACATTTTTTGCGTAAATCATAAATACCCGTGAGCTTCATATTCTCGGCGGCAGTTTTTTTCTGCTCCTTTGAATAGAAAAAGGTGTGTTTTTTATTAAGGCAGCCCGAAAGCACCACCTCTTGCACCGACGCAGGAAAGTCACGCTGAATATCGCTTGACTGCGGAAGGTAGCCGATTTCATTCTGTTTTAGTCCGTCACTATAGGTAATCGAACCGCTCAATGGCTTTAAAAGTCCGAGAAGTGCTTTCATGAGAGTAGTTTTGCCCGAACCGTTTTCACCGACTATGCAGATATAATCCTTTTCTTTTATATCAACCGAAATATCATTGACAACGGTTTTGCCTTCATAACCGAGCGAGGCATTTTCAATTTTAATAAGCGACATCAGTATAACGCCTCCTTTAGTGCTTCAAGATTTTGTTCCATAACAGAAATATAAGTTGCGCCGTTTTCAAAATCATCCTTTGTGACATTGTGACATGAAGAAAACTGCATCGTCTTTGCAGAAGAATCTTCAGAGACAATCCGAGCAATTTTGCCGCTTGAAAGCTCAAGATAGAATACAACGGGTATATTGTGTTCTCTTGTAAAATCAATCAGATGAGAAACAACGGCTGTACTCGGCTCGGTTTCATGACTGCAACCCGGGAATGCACATTCATATCCAAGGTTGTAGTCGCTGACAAAATACAGAAACGGAAATCTGTCGCCGAAAACAAGCGTATCACGCTTTTTGTTATTTGCAACTTCGGTAAATTTCTTATCAAGGCTGTCAAGCTGTGAAATGTAATTTGTTTTTCTGTCATTGTAATATTTAGAATTTTTACTGTCAACTGACATTAACTCATCTGCGATTGAGGCAGACATACGCTCCGCATTTCTGATTGAAGTCCAGACATGCTCGTCATACTCCTCCCCTTCTTCGTGATCGTGACCTTCGTCATCATCATCCATATCTTCATGACTGTCGTGTTCATGGTCATGATCCATAGATTGTTCATGTCTGAGAGGAACATACTCCATCATCTTCATCACTTTTACATCTTTGTTTTCAATTGACGAAAGAACTCCGTCAACCCATTCGTCACTTTCACCGCCGTTGCAGATAAAAATATCGCAATTTTCAATTGCTGTAATATCTGACGGTTTGGGTTCATAACTGTGCGGATCGCTTCCGGGCGAAAGCAACAGGCGAATATCAACTTTATCGCCTGCAAGCTGTCTTACAAAATCATAGTAAGGAAAAATCGTTGTTACAACGCTGATTTTACCGTCAGATTTCCTGACATCTTCAGTTCTGTCACAAGCGGAAATTAATAACAAGCCGCAAATTATCACGGCAGAAAGAAAAATTGAAACAAGTTTTTTCATATATCACTCCAAATAACGCTTAAAAAGTCTTAATACACAAAAGGGATTGCATAAAACATCTTTATGCAACCCCTTTATAATTATTTGCAGAATCGGATAAATTTATCCGAAAGTTGTTTTATGCAGCTTTAGCAGCAAGCTTCTTTGCCTTTTTATGACGCTGCCACATAACCCAAAGCGGACCTGCGATACAGATTGAAGAATAACAACCTGATATGATACCGATAATCATCGGAAGAGCAAAGCCCTGAACAGATGTGATATTGAACGCACAGGCAACAACATAAACAACAAGAATAGCCGAAAGTGTTGTTACAGAAGTCATAATTGTTCTCTTAATACACTTTGTGCAGCTGAGGTTGAATATCTTGCCAACATCTGTTTTGCTTCCGACAAGCTTCTTTTCCTCACGAACACGGTCATAGATAACAATTGTATCGTTAAGCGAATAACCGAGAATCATAAGAACAACTGCGATGAAGCTTGCGTCAATCGGCATCTGGAAGATTACATACATAAAGTAAATCATTGCAACATCGTGGAAGAGGGCTACGAGAGCCATAACACCTGCCGAAAGACCGCCGATTTTCTTAAATCTTATTGTTACATAAAGAACCATAAGCACGGCTGCAATTGCAACAGCAGTAAGACACTTGAGAAGGAAGCTGAAACCCATTGAAGCATCAACTGAATTTGATTCAAGACATTTGAAGTTATTGTCCGGATACTTCTTCTGAAGGTCTGATTCAAGGTTCTTCTGAATATCGGTTTTGATTGAATCGTTACCCGAGAACTGAACAGTTACAGTTGTGCCGCTGTCACCCATAAGATCCTGAGCATATGTAGTAGTGATTCTGTCCTCTGTTGTTTCAACCTGAATAAAATCAGTAAGTTCAGACTGATTGATTTCACCGCTGTAGCTGAATTTAAGAGTTGCACCGCCTGAGAACTGAATGTCAAGCTGTGTACCAAAAATAAAGTTACATACGATACCGATAATAATAATTGCAAGAGAAATTCCGAAGAAAATCTTTTTGTGACCTACAAAGTCAATAATCTTGTGGCCTCTGTTATACTTTTCGGCAAATTCCTCATCTGTAAGGGGGGCATTTGAAACTGCCTTTGTCTGAGTTTTATCAGTCATTCTTAGCACCTCCAAACAACCATTTTTTACGCAGGAACTTAAAGCCTGCAACACTTCTGAGCATAATTCTCGTACAGAATACACCCATGATAAAGTTAGCGATTACGCCGACAAGAAGTGTGTAACCGAATGAGTAGATAGTACCTGTTGTAGACTCACCGAAGATGATTGAGAGAATATTTGCAGGACCAAATACAAGCATAAGGATAATTGATACGATAATAACGGTCATATTACCGTCAACGATAGCGGAAAGTGAATTCTTTGTACCCCTTTCAAGAGCACCGTCAAGAGTTCTGCCCGCTTTAAGTTCTTCTTTGATACGCTCGGCAGTAATAACATTACAGTCAACACCCATACCGATTGAAAGGATAAGACCCGCAATACCGGGGAGCGTCATTGTGAACGACGAGAATACGGGGAAGTAACCCGAAACTGCGGCAATTGCAAGACCCATCTGACCGAGAAGTGAGATAACTGCAACAAAACCCGGCAAACGGTAGAAGAGAATCATAATGATTGCAATAATGATAAATGCGATAACACCCGCATATGCCATTGCAACAAGTGAGTTCTCACCGAGGGTTGCGCTGATTGTGCCGTAGTTTGATGTTTCAAGCTGGAACGGAAGAGCACCTGCATTAATTTTTGATGCAAGGTCCTGAGCCTCTTTAGCTGTAAAGTCACCTGAAATAACAGCGTTGCCGTCTGTAATCTCTGCATTTACTTTCGGAGCCGAAAGCATAATATCGTCCATCCAGATTGATACTGTCTGGTTGAGATATTCTTTGGTGATGTTACCGAAAAGCTCTTTACCGTTCTTGTCACCGTCACTCTTGAGCTTGAGCTGTACAACATATGAATTCTTACCGGTTGACTGATCTGTTGTCATACCTGCTGTTGCACTTTCAACATAAGAACCGTCCATAAGGATTGTCTTAGCTGTGTCGCCCGAAGGAGTTTTGTAAACATACTCGCCGTTTGAATCAACATCTGTTGTTTCATGACCGTCTCCGGGACGGAAAGTAAGCTGTGCTGTTGAAGAAATCTCTTCGATTGCCTCAATTGCGTTCTGGTCGGAATCTTCCTTCCATGGGAAACGAACAATGATTCTGTCGCTTTTTGCATCCGCATAAAGCTCATAATCTGTGATACCCTGAGATACCATTCTTAATTCAATGATTGACTTTGCAGACTCAAGCTGCTCGTCAGTTGCGTCAACATCTCCTGCCGGTTTGAATGTTGCTTCAACACCGCCACGGATGTCAATTCCCCATCGTATATCGCTGATGCCCTTTAATACTGTTGTTTTGTTATCGCCGGTGTAGTAGGAAATACCAAAAATCGCAGTAAACGAAAAGGCAAGTATCAGCAAAGCTACGACAAAGAATACAGGCTTTGGAACTCTTTTCATGCCTTTGAAACCTCCGTTAAATAATTGGCTGTGATTTTATTTTGCTCAAAAGTCAAAATAACTCTGTCACGAACATCCAATCACAGACCGTAACAGAGTTATTATAGAATTTTTTTAGGAAAATGTCAATGGATACGGAAATATTTAATAAAAAAAGAATTGAATTTATCAAAAAATACATTCTAATGTCATAAACTGCATACAAAATTCTTCCAAAATCCAATCGACAAACCAAATTTTCAAATGATGATTACTTGTTCAGAATCTTTTCGCAAGCCGCAAGCCTTGCACAGATACAAAAAACATCCATAGCAACTTCAAGCTCGTGGTTTGGAGGGAAGGTCGGTGCAATTCTGATGTTGGAATCCTTTGGATCAATTCCGAGCGGATATGTTGCGCCTGCACCTGTAAGAACAACTCCTGCCTCCTTACAGAGAGCGACCGTTCTCTTTGCCGTGCCTTCAAAAACATCAACGCTTACAAAGTAACCGCCGTGCGGCTTTTTCCATGATGCGATATCAGCAGGCGCAAGTTCTTTGTCGAGAGTATCAAGAACAATCTCGAATTTTGGCTTAAGGACAGACTTGTGCTTTTCCATATGTTTAAGCACGCCGTCATAGTCCTTGAAGAATCTTACATGACGGAGCATATTAAGCTTATCATAGCTGATGATTTCGTAGTTATATTTTTTACGGAGAACCTTGAGGTTGTTCTCAGATGCAGCCATTGCGGCTACGCCTGCACCGGGGAAAGTAATCTTTGATGTTGAGCAGAAAAGAATCGGGAGGTCTTCATTACCTGTCTTTTTGCATTCATCCATAATGTTGAGCAAAACATCAGGTGTGTCGCTGATTTCATGGATGCAGTAGGCATTATCCCACATAATTCTGAAATCCTTAGCGGCAGGCTTTAAAGCGGCAAAGCGCTTAACAACCTCATCGCTGTATGTGATGCCGGCAGGGTTTGAATATTTCGGAACGCACCAAATGCCCTTGATTGAGTCATCCTCAGAAACGAGTCTTTCAACCATATCCATATCGGGACCGTTGTCGTCCATCGGAATCGGAATAAGCTCAAAGCCGTAATACTGAGTAATGCCGAAATGACGGTCATAACCCGGTACCGGACAGAGGAATTTTCTGTTCTTTACTTCATACCATGGTTTGCAGCCCTCAACAGCGGGAGCTGTCATAAAGCATGAAATTGTATCAAACATCATATTAAGGCTTGAAGAACCGCCTACAATAACATTCTCTGCATCTACACCGAGAATATCCGCAAAAAGCTTTCTGCACTCTGTAATACCGTTGAGAAGTCCGTAGTTGCGGCAATCCATCTTATCCTCACCGATAAAATCGGATTTGCTGTTGATTGTATCGAGCATAGGTAAGGAAAAATCAAGCTGTTCTTTGCTGGGCTTACCTCTTGCCATATTGAGGTTAAGTCCCATACCTTTAATCTCCTCAAATCTCTTTACGAGATTGCCATACTCTTTTTCAAGTTCCTGCTTACTCAGTTCAAGATAACCCATTTTGAATAACTCCTTAAAATATTATTGCAAATGCAATTTAAATTTCTAATATATTTTACTCTATTCGCCCAAGAAATGCAAGATGTTTTTTGCAATCTTGCATTTTTATTTTCACAAAAAAGAACAGACCTGCAACAGTCATTTTTGGTGAAAGTTTGCAAGTCTGTGATTTTGTGTTGTTTTCATTGAGAATGTGTAGTTTTGTGCCAAAGCACAAAATTGGGATTAATAATACTGGTAGTAGTAATAACCTTTCTTTCTTCTCTTTGAATCATAAGTACAACCTACCTCAATCAGACCGAGTACGGTTGAATCGGCAAGCTTTACGCTGTCAAGAAGGTGCTGAAGGTCACCGTGAGTTGTTGAGCGTTCACGAACAACTACAACAAAGCCGGCAATCATATCCTTGAGAAGCAGAGCGTCGGCAACCACACCGATAGGAGGCGTATCAAAAATTACATAATCATAATCTCTGACAAACTGCTCATAAAGTTCCTGAAATCTGGTACTGCACATAAGCTCAGAGGGGTTTGGCGCAACCGTACCTGCCGGAAGAATGTCAAGATTCGGAAGAACATCATGCTTAACAGCCTCGTCAATTTCAATCATTTTACCTATCACATTGGTAAGTCCCTTCTTATTGTCAAGCTTAAAAATGTTGTGAACATTAGGACGGCGAAGGTCGCAGTCGATAAGGAGAACTCTTTTTTCCATTTTTGAAAAGGAAATTGCAAGATTTGCGGAAACGGTGCTCTTGCCCTCACCCTTTGAGTAACTGGTTACGGCAAAGCATTTTTTTTCTTTTGCGGAAAGCGAGAACATAATATTAGTTCTTGCGGCCTTATACGACTCAACGATTGCAAACTTGCTCTTATCGGAAAGAGAAAAATTCTGTCCGTTATTTTTTTTATCGTCTTTCTTTTTAAATAATTTAAAATCAGAAGCCATAGTTCCTCCTTAACCCTGGTTCTCAAAGTCGGGAATTTCGGCAAATATAGGAATACCGTAGATATCCTGAATATCGTCCTCAGACTTGATTGTTGTGTCGATAAGTTCAATAAGAATAGAAATAAGGCAGGAAGCAATTAATCCGATTGCGGCGCCTATAAGCATATTCTTTGTGTTACTCGGTGCATACGGAGCCGAAGGAACCTTCGCCTGACGAAGTGTTCCGATCTGACCGTAGCTGAATTTTGAATTATAAACCTCAGCCGCCTTTTCGGCAAGCTGATTGGCAACATTGGCACACTTCTGTGCGTCTGTACCGTCCACTGTAATTGTGATAAAGAAAGTACCGTCGGCTACATCAACATTAACCGTGCAGCCGTCATAGAGTGCTGTCATCTCATCGGAATTTTTAAAGAGTGTAACGCAGATTTCAGCAAGATTTGCAGAGGCAGAAATATCAGCAGGATATATCTTCTGGTTCTCCTCATTGGTTGTCTTTTTAGTTGTATCATCGGCAGCCTTTGAAGGTGTCGTACTCTTGGTGTTAGCATTGGCATTTGCTCGCTGTGACGAACTGTAGTTCTGTACATAAATCATGGTAGATGTGCTGTACATCGGTGCAATTACAAAGCGTGAATACATAAAGAACAGCAATCCCATTACAACAGTAGCAAGAATAATAAACTTGATTCTTTGCAAAAGGACGCCGACAATTCGCTGAATGGTTACATTCTTTGCCATTTATATAGCCCCTTTAATTCATATTAAGTATTAAGAAAACATACCGTAAAGCAAAAAAGGTGTTTTTACGGCACTGATTTACATATTTATATTTTATTATATCTTATGTATTCTCAGCAATAATTCTATCATAGAATATTGATTGAAATAAATTCTTTAATATTATACAAATTTTTCATTGTCGGATTCTTTAACAGCAAAAATAAAGGAAGTCGTAAAGACTTCCTTTATCATAGTTTATTAAGTTACGGTTATCAGCCTACAACATTAAGAAGTACGCCGGCTGCAACTGCTGAACCGATTACACCTGCAACATTCGGGCCCATAGCGTGCATGAGGAGGAAGTTGCCGGGATTTTCAGCCTGACCAACCTTCTGAGATACACGGGCAGCCATCGGAACGGCGGATACGCCTGCTGAACCGATGAGCGGGTTAACCTTACCGCCTGTTGCCTTGTACATAATCTTACCGAAAAGTACACCGAATGCAGTACCCATACAGAACGCAAGAAGACCGAGAACGATAATCTTGATTGTGTCAAGAGTAAGGAAGTTCTGACCGGATGCGGTTGCACCTACAGTTGTACCGAGGAAGATTGTGATAATATTCATAAGCTCGTTCTGAGCTGTTTTGCTGAGTCTTTCAACAACGCCAGATTCCTTAAAGAGGTTACCGAGCATAAGCATACCAACGAGCGGAGCTGCGTCGGGAAGGAAGATTGCGATGATAATAACAACAATTACCGGGAACATAATCTTCTCAAGCTTTGAAACAGGACGAAGCTGCTCCATAACTACGGAACGCTCTTTTTTGGTTGTGAGCGCCTTCATAATAGGCGGCTGAATAATCGGCACAAGAGCCATATATGAATATGCGGCAATTGCGATTGAACCGAGAAGATGCGGAGCAAGCTTTGTTGTTACATAAATAGCCGTAGGACCGTCGGCACCGCCGATGATACCGATAGCACCTGCCTCTGCCTCTGTAAAGCCGAGGAAAATAGCACCTGTAAATGTTAAAAAGATACCAATCTGTGCGGCAGCACCGAGAATAAGGCTCTTCGGGTTAGAGATGAGCGGACCGAAGTCAGTCATACAACCGATGCCGAGGAAGATAAGAGGCGGATAAATGCCGAGCTTAACACCCTGATAGAGGTAATAAAGAAGTCCGCCGTATGTCGGATTCTCAATATAAGTTACTCCGTCAATCACCGTTTTGGCGTGTCCCGACACCGCAACATTCTGTGCGGTACATTGAGCCTCTGTCAAAAGCTGTGTTGTAGGCGGAGCCATAATGCTCGGATAAAGATTAACAAGCAGCATACCGAATGCGATAGGAAGGAGCAAAAGCGGCTCATACTGCTTTTTGATTGCAAGGTAAAGCAAAACGATTGAAATACCAATCATTACATAGTTCTGCCAGTTAAGAGTTAACAGACCCGAGTCTTCAAAGATACCGACAACGGCATCTACAAAGCCTTGTAAAATTTCCATTAGATAACATCCTTTCCCTTAAAACTTTGCCTTAAAACGGGCGGGTATTATCAAGTACACCGGCTTTTGCCCATGCGGAACGACCGCCGTCTGATGACTTTTTAATACTCTTGATTCTTGCTTTTTCAGAAGAGCCGTACATAGTGGCAACTGCTGCGGAAATTACGGCAACAACCTCATCGGAAACACCGTCTGTCTGAGCAGGAGCAACAGGAGCGGCAACAACGGGAGCAGGAGTTTCTGCTACGGTTTCAGCCTTTTTCTCTTTGCTCTTTTTGCCGGCATTTTGAGCTTTCTGAATGATTGCGCCGTAAATCTTGATTATGAAAATCAAGAGAATCAGCATTGCGAATACAACAACAAAACCTGTAAGAACAACTTTTGCAGAGGCAATACCTTTTTCGGCAAGGGAAAGCTCCTCTTTAGCCAATAAAGCTACATCGGAAAGATTCATAAAACAACCCCCATATTTGTCATTTGCATATAGGAATATTATACTTTATTCCCGAAACTTTTTCAATAACAAATATGGGGCGAATAATTTTTTGGCGATATTACCAATTTATTTATTTGTGGGACTGTTTATTTGTGAATTAAAGCTTTGCGATTTTATCGTTATTTGTCGTTACAGAATTATACATATTAATCCGTTACAGCCGTCATTGATAATTTTTTCAACTGTCTCCCCTATCCGCCTTCTGGCATCGGCAGGCATTCTGTACAGCTTGTTGTGAAGTCCCTCATTAACGAGTTCGTGAACTGATTTTCCGAATATGTTACTCTCCCAGATTTTTTCCGGATTTTTGTCAAATTCTCTGAGAAGATAAGACACAAGCTCTTCGGACTGCTGTTCCGAACCGACAATCGGAGTTACCTCCGTCTGCGTAAAAATCTTCATCATATGAATTGACGGTGCGCTTGCTCTCAGCTTGATACCGTATTTTCCGCTCTGCTTAATAATCTGCGGTTCGTCAAGGGTAAGTTCGTCAATTGTCGGCATAACAATTCCGTAGCCCGTTTCCTGAACCTGTTCATAAGCCTGTGCAATCTTGTCGAATTCTTTTTGTTTTTGCGAAAGAGTTTTTATGCAGTTCAGAAGTTCGTACTCCTCGGTTATCTCAAGCCCTGTTTCTTCCGAGATAACCTTGTAGAAAAGTTCGCTTTCGATAGATACGGCCATCTCCGCATATCCTTTTCCGAGGTCAAGACTCGTAACCTTTGCCGATGTGATGTACTCGCATTGCTCAATATCAGAGATTATCTGCTGAATTTGCCTGATTTTCTCAATTTTTGCGGCATTTTTCTTTATTGAATCAAATACAACCGATTTCAGCCAATGGTCTTTATCGAGCTTTACAACCCATTTCGGAATGTCAACCTTGATTTCACGGATTGGAAATTCAAACAAAAGCTGTGCAAGTATCCTTTTGATTTCGCTTTCGTCAAGCTCCATACAGCTAACGGGAATTACGGGAACCTTGTATTCGGCGGTCATTTCGTTTGACAGGTGAATTGTTTCATCTGCCGTAGGGTCAACTGAATTGAGAAGTATAATGAACGGTTTATTGATTGCCTTCAGCTCATTAATTACTCTTTTTTCACTTTCAATATAATCTTCTCTCGGAATATCGCTGATTGTTCCGTCAGTAGTGATAACAAGACCGATTGTTGAATGGTCGGTAATTACCTTTTTAGTGCCTATTTCTGCGGCGTCATCAAAAGGAATCGCCTCGTTTGACCACGGGGTTTTTACCATTCTCGGTTCGTCCTCTTCGCTGTAACCGATTGCACTGTTTACAATATAGCCTACGCAGTCAATCATTCTCACATTGAAGGTTGTGTTGCCGCCGAGATTGATTTCAACGGATTCCTCGGGAATAAATTTGGGTTCTGTGGTCATTATGGTTCTTCCTGCCGCAGATTGAGGAAGCTCGTCAACGGTACGCCTGTAAACTGCCTCGTCACGGATGTTGGGCAGGACAAGCGAATCCATAAACCTTTTTATAAATGTAGATTTTCCCGTTCTGACGGGACCGACTACTCCGATATAGACATCGCCGTCGGTTCTTCGGGAAATATCCTGATAAACATTTCTCTCTTCCATTTTTTATACCTCCCTATATTCTCGGAATCAACAGCATTTTAGGTGCGTCGAGCACCTGATTTTCAGCCGAATTTTCCGAAAGCAGCAAATCAAGCTTTGTGTTGTGGGATTTAGCAATATCCCAGAGCTTTTCTCCCTTGTCGGCAAAGTATAATGTCAGCGCACAATTTTCGGGAGGTATAGGTTTATCCTCAAAAACATTTACATTTTTTACGGTGTTCACTCTGTTTTCCGAAAAAACAGCACCGCAGATTTTTAGCTCACAACGAATTTCTATGATATCATCCTCGGCAAGTCTGTAGCTTATACTTGCTGTCCTTGTACCGAAAATTTTTGCACAGGTGCAGTCTGTCTGCGGAATAATATGCTCATAATCGGCTGAACGCTCAATAAACACAGGCATATCTTCCCCGTTAAGCGCCAATATGCATATATTGATTTTTCCGCTTATAACCATACCTCTGTCATCGTGTGAAGCCTCGGCAGTTATTTGTTCTGTGAAAATATCGAGAATTCGTGAGATTTTTCCGTCATCAATCTTAACGGACATTTTTTCCATATGAGGTTCATTAATCGGAACAACCTCGCCCGTAATTTTTAATTGTTCAAACTCCGGCAACGAGGAAAATTCTGTTGAGTAGGCGTCACATACAATTTCCTCCTCACGGGTTATATAGCCCTCCTCCGTAACGCAGAGCTTAACTTCAAGTATCACAGACGGCTTTTCGGAAAGCATATCGTTTTTCAGTCTGATATCATACGACATAACATCGCAGGAAACACAGTTGATTGTGTTTTCGTCAATTCCGTCACAATCTAAAATTTTGTTGAACGGCAACAGATAGTCAAGCTTTTCAACTTCTCCGCTCTCTGCGTTTGAAAGGTACAAAAGCTTGAGATTAAGTTCACCGTTGAGCATAAGCTTTCCCGTTACAGCCTTAGCGTCAATCACTCCGACGCTTACATCGCTGCGGAGAACGGATTCAATCTGCGGTTTTTCGCCTACAGAAATTTCTTCGCAAACAGAAAACTGCTCCTGACAGAACGATTTAAGATCGGCACAGGTAACGGTCTTTCGGTCGGTTTCGATATTATCGGAAGGCGTGAAAATGCTCGTCTGAGTTTTTGAAAATACCTTTGCATACAACGAAAACGCTCCGTGCATAACAAGTCTGCGGGGACTTAATGCCCTGCAGTTTATGTATTCCGGCTTGGTTTTTGTGATGATAACCGGATTGTCGGGAGCGTCTTTTACTGAAAAGTTCTGTGAAAAATTCACGCTTTGTTCGCAACAGCGCACGCTTTTCTTTATGCTTTCCACATACATCACATTCACCGTACAAAATCCGTCAATCTGAAGCTGACCTCCGGAAAGGGTTCTGCTCTGAATTTTGGGTGTGAGGGTACATTTCAGAATTTTTTCTATATCCGGACAATAATCGGGCAGAGTGAGGTCAACATCTGCAAGCTGTTCGGCAACCGTGTCAAGCACAGCCGACGGCGTGCAAAACGAGCGGTTTTCCTGATTAAACTCCATATTTTTCTCTCCTTTATGTTTTATAGTTCAATTATATTAGGGAGTGCGGAAAAATATTACCCGTAAGATTAATCATAATTTTATTTTAAAAAATAAGATGTGCAAAGTTTTTTGTAACTATGCACATCTTTGGCTCGAATTTATTGTAAACTATTACCAATAGCAAGATTTTGGAACAGTGTCCAAACATATGACTATTATTCCGGCTTGGTCTCCTTTTTGATTCCGTAAATTTTTCTCAAAATTGCCGATATGAATTTTGGTTTCTCAATAAGTACAACTTTCATAATTACCTCCGAACACAACAAATACTGACAACTACGAGTGCGCCTGCCGCAATGACGAGTACCCATTCACTCGGCAGAAGTGATGCACACAGCAGTCCCAGTCCAAAGCATACTGCAGATTTTATTCTCTGTGTGTAACAATTCACTGTATCACCCTATATCAGAATATACACAAAATCAAATTATGTGCAAAAGCGGTTGAATTATTTTTAAAATTGATATAAGATAAACTGAGAAAACAATTACGGAGAATTTTACAGACTATGAGAACACTTGAAATTAAAAAGAATGACGCAAATCAGCGACTCGATAAATTTTTGCAGAAAAGATTCAAAACTCTGCCAAAGTCGCTTATGTACAAATATATAAGGAAAAAGTGTATTAAGGTAAACGGCAAAAAGTGCGATATTCAGACCATGCTCAAAGAGGGCGATGTGCTTACCTTTTATATTAAGGACGAATTTTTTGAGGCATCGGAGCAAAAAAGCTATGAGTTCATGAAAGCACCGAAAACCTTTGACATTGTTTATGAGGATGAAAACCTTATACTTATAGATAAAAAGCCGGGTATAATCGTTCATCCCGACAAGAATTATCACTTCGATTCACTTGTTGCAAGAGTTCAGCACTACCTGTATGACAAAGGTGAATATAATCCCGATGAAGAAAAAGCCTTTGCACCTGCACTTGTAAACAGAATTGACAGAAACACGGGCGGAATTGTTATTGCGGCAAAAAATGCCGACAGCCTGAGAATTTTAAATGCAAAAATGAAAACAAGAGAGCTTGAAAAATATTATCTCTGCCTTTTATACGGAAAACCAAAAAGGGACAGCGACACACTTCACGGCTATATGACCAAGAATGAAAGTAAAAACAAGGTTACTGTTTTCAAAAATGAGGTTGAGGGTTCAAAAGAAATCAAGACAAAATATGAAATTCTTGACTTCAACGGCAAATTCAGCCTTGCCGAGGTTGAACTGCTGACGGGCAGAACTCATCAGATAAGAGCGCACATGGCATCAATCGGACATCCGCTTGTGGGCGATACAAAATACGGCAAAGGCAAAAAAGCACCCGACAGCATTAAGTATCAGGCGCTCTACAGCTATAAGCTGAAATTCAATTTTGAAACCGATGCAGGCATTCTTAATTACCTTAACGGCAAGGAATTTAAGGTAAACGATGTATGGTTTGCAAAAAACAGAAAGATAAATCTAGATAGATAAAGGCGGTCAATAACCGCCTTTTGCTTTGCAAAAACAAAAATTTTAATCTTCTTTAATACACATAAACGCACTCATTGTGCCTCTGTGACCTTTGGTGGCACGGTGACTCCATAAGAGGTCGCTGTTGCAATTGGTGCAGACATCCGAAACTGTTATGTTTTCATTCTTTACACCTGAAGCAGTAAGAATCTGACGGTTGGTTTCTAAAAGGTCAACCATATATTTTCCGTTTCCTTTTTCAAAAACGAACTTCGAGCTGTCAAGGTCTGCAAGATTCAGAAAATGTTCTGCACATGGGTAGTCAACCTCATAGCAACAAACTGAAATTGCGGGACCGATTGCAGCTTTGATATTGGCAGGATTTGTACCGTAAAGCTCAGTCATTTTCTCAACAACCTTTTCCCCTATTCTGCCGACAGTTCCCCTCCAGCCGGCATGGGCAAGTCCGATTGCCTTATTCTTTGTATCAACAAAAAACAGCGGTGTGCAGTCGGCATAGTAGGTTACAAGGGTTACTCCCTTTTCATTTGTAATCAAGGCGTCAACGCTCTCCATATCACGGGGCTTGTAGATGCCTATGCCCTTTTCGGCAGATGTTACCGCTCTTACAACCGTGTGGTGATCCTGTGCCGAGGCTACAAGACTTTCATAGTCAAAGCCTGCACTTTTGCAGAATCTTTTGTAATTTTCAGTTACGCTGTCGGGATTGTCCCCTCTGTTGAATGCCATATTCATTGATGTAAATTCACCCGTTGACACACCGCCGAGTCGGGTTGTGAATGCGTGATTGATGAAACTAATTTCTGATAAAGAATTATATGTAAGATACGGAACCGTATCAATGTTGTTGAGCTTCATTGTTTTTGAAAAAAATTTCATAAGTGTTCCTTCCATATTTTATAATAAGATTATTTTTAACCGATTAATTGCTTTGTCAATATTTTCCGACAAAATATTATGCTTGAAACACGGCTGAGTTAATGATATACTATATTCATTCAGAGGTGTTGATTATGAAAAAAAGTTTGTTTGGCAAGAATATTCCTGTCAACTGTTCATATTGCGAATACAACGGAATTGAAAATGATATTATGTTCTGCAAAAAGTCAAAGCAGATCAAAGACGGAAAATGCAGATCGTTCAAGTATGACCCGTTGTTGCGTATGCCGAATGTCACGGTCTTTAAGACAGATTTTTCGGCAAAGGATTTTAAACTTTAATCTGCCGTATTTCGTATTTTTATTATACAGGAATGAATTTTGTTAATATTCCTTTTCAGAATTAAATTACACATTCAAAAGAAAAAGCTTTACCGTTTTTTGGTAAAGCTTTTAGTTTTGCAGTCTTTATAAATTTACGCCATCTGAAAATCACGAATATAGCTTGTGATAGCCTTTTCAATGATTTCCTTTGCCTTGTCAACACCGTCAGTTTCGGTTACCGAAGTAACCTTGTCAGCCTCAAGTGTTTTGTAAACCTGGAAAAAGTGCTGAATTTCTTCAAAATAGTGTTTTGGAAGTTCGCTGATGTCGCTGTAGCAATTGTAGTTGGGATCGTTAACGGGAACTGCAATAATTTTTTCGTCACAGCTGTCGTTATCAACCATATTGAGAACGCCGATAGGCTTGCATTCAACGAGCGTCATCGGCTGAATTGTTTCACTGCACAAAACAAGAACATCAAGCGGATCGCCGTCATCTGCAAAGGTTCTCGGAATAAAGCCGTAGTTAGCAGGATAGTGAGTTGATGTAAAAAGCACACGGTCAAGCTTGAGCATACCTGTTTCTTTGTCAAGCTCATACTTGTTTTTGCCGCCCTTTGAAATTTCGATTACTGCATAAAACTTGTCCTTTGTAATTCTCTTCGGAGAAATGTCGTGCCAAATGTTCATAATTTCTGTCACCCTTCTTAACCTTATTTTTTATATATCCTGTAATACCCTGTGAAACATTATGTTATGGTTTAATTATAAGAAATCTGTCAAACTTTGTCAAGGAATTTTTGTAATTTCAATCAAAATAATTCAAAATAAATAATTCTCGGTCATAATTATTCAAAGATTATGACCGAGTTTGATTATTTAAGTGTTTTAAATTTTAAGTGTTGTCATAAACCTCTCGCCTGTGACCTATAGACAAAGCAAGAATAACAAGTTCTTCGTCTTCTATAAGGCAGAGCAATCTGTAATCTCCGATACGATACCGCCATTGACCTTTGCGATTTGCCGTGAGAGCTTTTCCCTTTACTCTGGGGTTTTCACAACCCGACAAATTCTTTTCAATCCACGCTTTAATCATCTTCATGGTATATCTGTCGAGTTTTTTAAATTCTTTTTCAAATCTCGGAGTGGTTCTTACAACATAACTCATATGTCAAGTTCCTTCCAAAAATCAGAGATTGGTCTGCTTTCTTCACCGCTCTTTTTGTATTCATCATAAGCGTCATCAAAAACGGCAAGGTCATATTCTTCTTCGATTTTTTCAAACAAAGCCTGTTTAAAAGCCTCTCCGAGTGATATTGAGTGCAACCGAGCATAGCTGTCTACTATTTTCTTTTCCTGTTCTGTTAATCTGATTGAGAATGCCATAATACTGACCTCCTTGTATAGTACATTGTACTACATTATTATTCCTTTGTCAATGAATTTTATTCGATAAAAGTAAAAGAACACGACAAAATCAATCTGCCGTGTTCAATGTTATTAAATTTACTTTCTCACATTTTCAACAATAACTTTTACAAACTGAATTATAAATGTCGGGATGAATGCAAGGAGGGCTATAAAGCCTGCCTGTGCGCCTGTGAGTGCGGTAACGCTGAAAAGCGGATGCATAAACGGAACAAACAATACAAATGCGAGCAGTAATGTTCCGATAAAGAAAGCGCCTATGCTTGCCGTATTTGAAAAAAGTCCGAGTTTAAAGATTGAATGTGTACTTCTGCAATTAAAGCCGTGGAACAGTCTTGCAAGCGTGAGTGTTGCAAATGCCATTGTGCTTGCAACGGCTGGGCTTGTCTGAAGTCCGATGTAGAATGAAATGAGCGTTACAACGGCAATCAAAGCACCCTGTCCGAGCATAAGAGCAGAAAAGCTTTTTGTAAGGATTCCCTGTTTCGGATCACGGGGTTTTTGTTTGAGCAAATCTTTTTCGGGCTTCTCCATACCGATTGCAATTGCGGGAAGTGAGTCTGTAAGAAGGTTGATAAACAGAAGGTGAACCGCCTCAAACGGTACGGGCAGAGCCATGATTGAACAGAACAACACGGCAAAAATGCCTGCCATATTACCCGAAAGCAAGAAAAGAATTGCATTTTTAATGTTGCGGTAAACATTTCGGCCGTTTGCAACCGCCTTGATAATTGTAGCAAAGTTATCATCCTGAAGAATCATAGATGCGGCGTCTTTTGAAACTTCGGTACCTGTGATACCCATTGCAACACCAATATCAGCTTTTTTGAGGGCGGGTGCGTCGTTTACACCGTCACCTGTCATGGAAACAATGTTGCCTTTTCTTTGCCAAGCCTCAACGATTCTGATTTTGTTTTCGGGAGAAACTCGTGCATAAACAGAAATTTTCTCAATTTTTTCGTCAAGCTCCTTATCGCTCATTGCGTCAAGCTCAAGACCTGTAACTGCGATGTCGCCGTCATTGAAAATACCAATCTGCTTTGCGATTGCACTTGCTGTGATTTTGTGGTCGCCCGTAATCATAACAGGCTTGATTCCTGCACGAATTGCATCGGCAACTGCCTGTTTTGACTCCTCTCTCGGAGGATCTATCATTGAAACAAGTCCGATGAATGTATAATCATTCTCTGTGTCAACCGTGAGAGCCTCATCAGATTCCTTATATGCAAAGGTGAGAACACGGAGTCCCTGTTCGGAATATTCACGGTTAACTCTTGAAATTTCAGCCTTATCTTCATCTGTAATCGGACGAATACCGTCTTTTGTTGCGATACTTACACAACGGTCAAGAATCGAATCAAGCGCACCCTTTGTGAGAATATGATTTACACCGTGCATTTTGTACTTTGTGCTCATCATCTTTCTGTCGGAATCAAACGGAACCTCCTCAACCCTTGTAAGGACATCCCTAAGCACATTTTCGTCAAGTCCGATATGCTGAAATGTTTCAAGCAAAGCGTACTCGGTCGGGTCGCCTATTCCCTTTCCGTCAACAATACTCGAATCGTTGTTTAGAACCATATCGTAAAGGAGATGACGGTGACTTTCAATATTAAGGTCAAGCTGATCCTCAAGAATACTTTCGCCGTTCACATAGATTTTCTGAACAGTCATTTTGTTCTGTGTAAGCGTACCCGTCTTATCGGAGCAGATTACAGACACACAGCCGAGGCTTTCAACAGCTTTCAAATCCTTGATAACGGCATTTTCTTTTGCCATTTTTTGCGTACCCATTGCCTGAACAATTGTAACGATTGAGCCAAGTGCCTCAGGGATTGCGGCTACTGCAAGTGCAACGGCAAACATAAGAGAGTTGAGAACCGACATTCCGTTGAACATACTCAAGCCGAAAACTACTACACAGATTGCCATAATAATAACGGCAAGTCTGCTCGAAAATTTATCAAGGCTGAGCTGGAGGGGAGTTTTCTTGCTCTTTGCCTGATTCATAAGTGTAGCAATTTTACCGATTTCTGTGTTCATGCCTGTTTCCGTAACAACGACAATTGCTCTGCCGTATGTTACAAGGCTGCCCGAAAAGACCATATCAGTGCGGTCGGCAAGCGGAACTTCCTTTTCAATTGTCTCCACACTTTTGTCAATATTTGTAGATTCACCCGTAAGCGAGCTTTCATTTACCTGTAAAGAATAGTTATTTATTATTCTTCCGTCTGCAACAACAAGGTCGCCTGCCTCAAGCACAACAATGTCGCCGGGAACGATGTTTTCTGAATCAATTTCAATTTTTCTTCCGTCACGGATTACCTTTGCCGAGGGTGACGAAAGCGATTTAAGGCTTTCAAGCGACTTTTCTGCCTTGACATGCTGAACCGTGCCGAGAATAGCATTGAGTGTGATTACAGCAAAAATTACGATTGTGCTTTCAACACTTCCCGAAAACATTGAAACGATTGCCGCAATTATAAGGATTATTACCATAAGGTCGGCAAACTGACTTAAAAACACCTGAAAAACAGATTTCTTTTTGCTTTCTTCAAGCACATTTTTTCCGTGTTTTTCAAGAAGGCTGTCAGCCTGTTGTGACGAAAGTCCTTCGCTTGTGACACCGAGCTTGTCAAGAGTTTCGCTCTCGGTCAACTGATACCAATTTTTCATAATTTTCTCCTCCGTTCGGATTGCAGAATACAGACAGACTGAAAAAGGCAAATAAAAAAGACCTTTATTGCAAGGTGCAACTCACCCTACAATAAAAGTCTTGTCCTTTAAGATATAACCGATACCGAAAACGGTATGTACTGACGATTAATATCACAGATTATCTGCGAACTACTCCCCTTTATCTGCAACCATTCTATCAAATTTATTCCTCATTGTCAACAGAATTTTCCGAAATTTTGTTGATATCATCATTTTCGGCAACAAATTCATCTGTGACAAGGTGTCTTTTGCGTTTTTTGGGTTTACTGCAGGTTGCAAATATTATGCCCAAAAATGCAAGAAAAGCACCGCTGCATGAAAAGACTGCGGAGAAATACGGGCGTTCAAGAGCATATGCAACAATTGTTGCGACAATGAAAAGCACTGCGGCAACAAGCATTAATATAAAAGCGGTTTTATAAAGACCGTTCATTTTTCTTTTCATAATCAATCACCAAGATTGTTTGCAATGTTTGCAAAATCTTCAAGTTTAAGCTGTTCCGCCCTTGCATTCAGAGGAACGGAAGAATTATCAAGAATTGCGTTGACCTCTGCCTTTGGCAAAGAAAGTCCGGATGCAAGAGAATTTGAAAGTGTTTTCCTTCGCTGTGAAAAGGCGGCTTTTACAACCTTAAAAAACTTCTTTTCGTCATCAACCTTCACGGGCGGTTCTTTGAGAATGTTAAGTCTTAAAACAGCCGAATCAACCTTTGGAGCAGGCATAAACGAGCCGGCACTAACCGAAAACAGCATTTCGGGTTCTGCGTAATAGTTGACCGATACCGTTACCGCACCGCTTGCACGAGAACCCACCTCAGCACAAATTCGCTGAGCCGCCTCTTTTTGAACCATAACCGTGATTGCACAAATCGGCAGTCTGTCCTCAAGCAATTTCATAATTACGGGAGATGTGATGTAGTACGGAAGATTTGCGCACACAACAACATCCATGCCCTGAAATTCTTCTTCAATCAGCTTGTGCAAGTCAATTTTAAGAATGTCGTCGTTTACAACTCTTACATTGTCGTGTTCGGAGAGTGTTTCTTCAAGAACGGGAAGAAGTCGCTTGTCAAGCTCAACCGCTACAACCTTGTCGGCAAGCGAGCAAAGCTCTGTTGTGAGAACCCCTATTCCGGGACCGACTTCAATTACGCCTACTCCCTCTCCGGCGCCCGAAAGCTCTGCCATTCTCGGACAAACTGACGGGTTTATAAGAAAATTCTGACCGAGTGACTTTGAAAAAGTAAAGCCGTGTCTTGAAAGTATATCTTTGATTGTACCTATATCTGATAATTTTTTCATCTTAATATGCGAAGCCCTTTCGGATATTTATTTTTCAGTCTTGAATTTGACGCTTTGCCGAAGCCTGTTGTGATTCCGTTTACGCAGACAACTGTATAGCCCTTGACATCCTGTGACACGGCAATTTCCTCACCGTGAAGATACGCTGCAATTTCTTTACTGTTCACATCAAAATCAACTGCGGATTTACAGTTTTCCTTTTTAGCTGCCGTAAATGCGCTGTGATGCGGTTCGATTCTGTTCTTGACAATTTCGCCGAGAATAACTCCCGCACGGAGAATCTGCAAGCCTTTTACATCAAAATTATAATTCTGTGGAAGAACTATAATTTTATCCTTTATAACCTCAATATTTTCACCGAACGGTCTGTCGATAAAAATACTGTCATAAAAATCAAAAATTTTCGAGTCAATTTTATTATTCTTTTTAGGAATATTATAATTAGAATATGGCTCGCCCTTTTTGTGAAGCTTGGCGGCAAAATGTCCTTCTCCGCCGTCCATCGGGAAAATTCTTCTCGCATAATCAAGCGTAGGTCTGCCGAATGTTACGCCCGAATCAACAAGCTCAAAATCGGGATTTTCTGCAAGGAACCGAGAAATTACGCCCTCGTTTTCTTCCTTTGAAAAAGTACAAGTTGAATAAACCATATATCCGCCGTTTTTCAGGGCATCCTTTGCACTGTTAAGAATCAAAAGCTGACGGGCGGCACAACTCTTTACATGCTCAATGCTCCATTCACGCTCCGCATCATTCTTGCGGAACATTCCCTCACCGCTGCAGGGGGCGTCAACAAGAATCCTGTCAAAACGGTTTTCAAGCCTTTTGCAAAGTTCATCGGGACGGCAGTTTGATACAACTGCGTTTGAAATTCCCATTCGTTCAATATTCGATAAAAGAATATTCGCTCTGTTTCTTACAATTTCATTGCTCCACAAAAGTCCTGTTCCGTTAAGTTTAGCGCCGATTTGCGTACTTTTTCCGCCCGGAGCGGCACACAAATCAAGGACATAATCGCCCTCACGGACATCAAGCATTGTAACTGCCGAAGTTGCAGACGGTTCCTGAACATAGAACGCTCCTGCATGATGCAGAGGATTGTTGCCGATTGACTTAACATCGGACGGAATATAGAAGCCCTCATCGCAAAACGGAGTTTTTTTCAGTTCAAAATCAAGAAGTGAACAAAGCTTTTCGGGCAAACATTTTAAGGTGTTGACACGAAGTCCCTTTATGAAATCGTCACTGTTGTAAAATTTTAAAAATTCGTCAAATTCATCACCCAGAAGTGATTTCATTCGCAATAAAAAATCATTCATGAATAAACAAGCCTTTTCGGGTTAATAATAGTTTTGTAAAGGAGGTGTTGAAATGAATTTCAATCAGAATCGGAACAACAATCAGAACAAGAACGAGCAGAACAGCCAGAATAAGAATCAGAACAACAATCAGAATAAAAATCAGCAGAACAGCCAGAACAAAAGTCAGAACAATTGCAGATGATTACATTCTGAAGTTCTCCCAAGCCGTGTCTTTTTGATACGGCTTTTTTCTTTATGAGAATTAATAGCCGTATTCTTCGCCGATGATAATAACCTTGATTCTGTCAATATGTCTTTGCTGAGCAGATACCACATAGTTACAGCAGATTCTTGTGTCACCGTGACAACCGTCACAGAGCTCGGGATTTTCTTTTCTCAATGAAACACATTCGCCTGTTTTTCCGCAGGGGGTTTCAATACCGAGTCTGATTGTATTCTGCGGAGCGGCAATTGTTTTAACTCTCTTGATTGCCTCGTCAATATTCTTTACAATTTTGTTGATACCGCATACAACGATAACGCTTTTCGGACCGTAAAGAAGTGCGGCAACACGGTTTGAGTTGCCGTCAACATTATAAAGCTCTCCGTTTTCGGTAAGAGCGTTTGTGCTCATAAAAAATGTGTCTGCCCTAAAAGTCTGACGGTAAACCTCTTCAACCTCGGGACGAGTCATTCCGGGTGCGGAACGGTCAAGAAAATTGTAATCGGGTGAATTAATCATCTGATAAATTCCCGTTTCGTCAAGAGTTTTTGAACCTCCGCATGAAATTGTTTCGCCCTTTTTAATGAGTGTTTTTACAAGTGTCTGAGCCTCTTCCCTGTTTTCGCAAAAATAAGGTTTCATCTTGTTGCGTTCAAGATTTTTCATAACTTTCTCAACTTTTGCTCTCATTTCATCAGTCATAATAATTTCTCCGTTTCATAATTTCATAAAGCAATTAAGCAAGTTTTTGCATTAAATAATAGTTCTTTAAAAGAACAATGCCCGCCCCTACGCTTGACATTCTGCCTACGGTTACAATCTGCTCACACACAATAATTGTGATATCATACACTTGCCAACATTTTCACCAAAATCATATGTAATCATTATACAATACAAATTGAATTTTGAAAAGAAAATTATTTGTCAACGGCACGGGTTTTGCGAATAAAATGATAAGAGATTAATTTTAGGAGAGATTTTATGCCGTCAGTTTATCTTTCACCGTCATTGCAGGAGTACAACCCTTATATTGACGGAGGAAATGAAGAATATTATATGAATCTTATTGCAGACGCCATGGAGCCTTATTTGAGGGCAAGCGGAATAGATTTCAGGCGAAACGATCCCGATATGACGCTGAGTCAGGCAATTGCAGATTCAAACAAGGGCAATCACGATTTGCACCTTGCAATTCACAGCAATGCCGCTCCCGAGGGTTCGGCAGGCAGATACACGGGTGCTGACATTTATTACTATCCAACAGGCAGTAACGGCAAGCGTTTTGCTGAAATTCTGCAAAAGAATTACAAGGATATTTATCCCGAACCGAACGATGTTGACATAATCCCCACCACCTCACTTGCAGAAGTCAGACGGACAAAATCACCGTCGGCATTGATTGAGGTTGCATATCACGATAACCCCGAAGAAGCTCAATGGATTAGGGACAACATTAATGCAATCGGCAGAAATCTTGCAAAATCAGTTGCCGAGTATTTTAATATACCGTTTATCGAGCCGTAATTTAATTTTGACAAAGAATAAAGGTCAACACGATTATGTGCTGACCTTTTGTTATTCATCAAGATATGCGTTTAAAAATAATCAGATCTTTCGCTCATATTGTTCCTTTCATTACATTTCAATTAGATGTTCACAACATTCGGAACACATATTTCTTTTAATATTAACTGTTTGCCCAACCGCAAATTTCAATTTGTTTTTATACAACTTCAATATCATTCATCTCAATACTGCCCCAGGCTTTTTGCCAGGTGTTTTGGTATTTATCGGGTTTTCTCCTTCTGAAAGTCAGACCGTCTGCAACCTCTAAGGTTTCAAAGGGGGCGGCATCGTTCTTTCGGCTGTAAAAAACATAGCGTGTATAGTATCCGCCACGAACAATTTTTGATATGTCTATTTTCAATTTTGCCGTGTGGGTTTCGCCCTTTTTTCCCGAATAGAAATTTTCAACCACAAATGCGGTAACGGGATATCTTCGGTAATCGCTCACTTCAACACGCAGACAAAGATTTTCAATATCAGCCTTGTTTTTCCATGTGAGTTCAAGCAAAATCTGCTCGTCATCATAGAAAATATTATCCTCTTTGCCGTTATATCCGGCAAATTGCAGACATAGGTCATTTCTGTCGGCATGATGCTTGTGTTCGTTTCCGACATATTCAATGGCACGGAAATTTTCGTTTGCACTTCCGAGATAGATTTTTACAGCGTCTTCAACATCGCCGTCAAAAACAATTTTGCCGTGGTCAAGAACTATGCATCTGTCGCAAAGGTCACGAATAGTATTCATATTGTGTGAAACATAGAGGACAGTTCTGTTCTCCTCGGTTGCAAGGTCACGCATTTTCCCGATACACTTTTTCTGAAAGTGCATATCTCCGACAGCAAGCACCTCGTCCATAATCATGATTTCTGCATCAAGGTGTGCCGCAACAGCAAACGCAAGCTTTACGAACATACCCGATGAATAACGCTTTACGGGCGTGTCAATGAACTTTTCGCACTCTGAAAATTCAATAATACTGTCTATTTTTGAAGCGACCTCTTTCTTTGTCATTCCGAGGATTGCACCGTTAAGGTAGATGTTTTCCCTGCCGGTAAGCTCAGCGTGAAAGCCTGTTCCGACCTCAAGCATACTGGCAATGCGTCCCCTGAAACGCACTCTGCCGTCTGTCGGAGAGGTAATTCTGCATAAAACCTTTAACAGAGTTGACTTGCCTGCACCGTTAGCGCCTATAATTCCTATGCGTTCTCCACGGTTTACCTCAAGGTTCACACCGTCAAGTGCTAAAAATGTGTCGCCTTTCGTATATTGTTTGGCACCGATTCTCTGATTCGGATCTTCTTTACCTCTCTTTTTTGCATACCAACTCTGCAAATCATGACGGAGAGTTCCCGAACCGATTGCACCGAGTCGGTATTCTTTTGAAAGATTTTCAATTTTTATTACGCAATTTTCATTCATTTCAGTCATGACATCATACCGTATCTATAAAATTCTTTTCTACCCTATTAAAGACGATTATTCCGAACAGAAGAACGACTGCCGTAACAGCAAAGCTCAATATGAGATATTGCCACGGAAATGTTCCGCTGCCTAAGAATCCGTAACGGAATGTTTCAATTAGCGGAGCAACAGGATTTAAGAGTGCAAGCGGACGGAATGAATCCGACACCTGAGAAACAGGATAAACAACAGGAGTAATATACATCCACAATGTTACTCCGAATGAAACAAGCACACCGAGGTCACGGTATTTTGTTGTTACAGATGAAACAATCAGTCCACAGCCTGTGCCTAAAAGTGCCGAAGAAAGCAGAATCAAAGGCATAAGCAATGCGCATAAATTCGGGTGAACATTTGAACCCGTAAACACATATATAAGAACAAGTATAAAGAACATTACAAAGTTAATTAAAAAACCGATTGTGTTGTAAATTATGTTTGCGCACGGCATTACGAGCCTTGGAAAATACACCTTGCCAAACAGCCTTGCGTTGCCGATAAAGGTTGATGAACTGCCGTTAAGACAGCTTGAAAAAAATGACCACAAAATGTTGCCTGCCATAAAAAACAGGAATTGAGGCATTCCGTCAGTTGAGATATTGGCAATCATACCGAAAATTACGGTAAAAACAAATGTTGAAAGGAACGGCTTTATTATTATCCACAACGGTCCGAGTACGGTTTGCTTGTAGGAATTTTTAAAATCACGCTTTACGAACAGCATAACAAGGTCACGGTACTTTCGGACATCACCGAGATTAAGCTCAAACAATCTGCGTTTTGAAGTAATATCGGTTATTTCATTATTTTTCAAACCACATTCCCCTTTTGTCGGTATTTCACATACAAAAAATTTTAACACATTTATATTTTTGTGTCAATTCAGGTTGATTTGCAGACATAATAATGATAAAATAAATTAAGTTTATTTACGAAAGGAATTTGAAAATGACAAAAATTAAAAAGATTTCGGCAATTATGGTTGCCGCAGTTATTCTCTGCACATGCTTTTTAATGAGCGGTTGCGGCGGTGACACAGAGAGCAGTTCTTCTGAAAAAGCAACTTCTGCAGTTTCAAACGAAGAAACAACATCCGCAAGCACAGACACAACCGACTACAAATCAAGCTACACAGCTATTATTGATGTTAAAGACTACGGTAAAATTGAAGTTGAGCTTTATGAGGAGCTTGCTCCGATTACAGTCAAGAACTTTGTTGACCTTGCAAAAGACGGCTTTTATGACGGTCTTACTTTCCACAGAATCATTACCGGCTTTATGATTCAGGGCGGTGACCCAAAGGGTGACGGCACAGGCGGCAGTAAAAAAACAATCAAGGGCGAATTTGCTCAGAACGGTGTTGAAAACAACCTTTCACATACAAGAGGCGTTATCTCAATGGCTCGTTCAAATGAACCCGACAGTGCAAGCTCACAGTTCTTTATTGTTCAGGCTGACAGCACATATCTTGACGGTCAGTACGCCGCATTCGGCAAGGTAACAAAGGGTATGGATATTGTTGATAAAATCTGCAAGGACACACCTGTTACAGATTCAAACGGTACTGTTGAAAAGAAAAATCAGCCTGTTATCAACTCAATTAAGATTGAGGAAAAATAATGAACGGTATAACTGTTCTTGTTGATGCGGATGCCTGCCCTGTTGTAAAATCGGTTGAAAGGATTGCAAAAAGTCACAATGTTCCCGTTGTGCTTTTGTGTGACACAAACCATGTTCTAAAGTCAGATTACAGCGAGATAAAAATTATCGGTGCAGGTGCAGACGCAGTTGATTTGGCGCTTGTCAACCTTTGCAAAAAAGGCGATATTGCGGTAACTCAGGATTACGGAGTTGCGGCACTTGTGCTTGGAAAGGGTGCGTACTGTATTCATCAGTCGGGGAAAATTTTCTCGGATGATAACATAGGCGGTCTGCTTATGGACAGGCACCTTGCCAAAAAGGCGAGAATGTCAAACGGCAAGCATCACATTAAAGGGCCGAAAAAGCGTACAAAACAAGATGACGAAAACTTTGAAAAAAGCTTTGAATCTTTGCTTGTGAAAGTGTTAAATAATTCTAATCAGGAATAATAATAATTTTTCGGCATATACTTGAAATGCACAGAAATGTGTGCTACAATAATTGTAGGCAAAAGGATATTAGCTTTCCAAGAAAGCAAAATGAGCGCCCCGAAGATGGTACCTTCGGGGCGCTCTTCATAGGTTGTGCTGTTTACACTCTACCTGTCCAACCACTTGCAAATGTAGTAGGCAACTACACTTGCTCCAACAGATAGGAAAAAGGATATAAGCAACTCCAAGAAAGTCACCTCCTTCCTGCCGGAAAGAGTCAACAGCACAATCAGTATATCACATTTGTTGAAATGTGTCGATATATTTTGACACTCATTTACAAACAGAACACCCCGAAGAACTTAATCTTCGGGGTGTTTTATGTTTTACCGTAAGAATTTTTGCAGTCGCATACTCGGGCAAAATATGATATAAACGATTCAAACTATCTTCCCGACCGCACCTAATTTTTCACTTCTCACTTCCAACGGTATCCGTTGGTTCGGTTGATTTGACTTTTTTCTGATAGGTGTCAATATTAAAAATGCCGAGATTCTGTTTCCATTTCAGGATTCGCTTTACGGATGCATCAACCTGAGCTTCGGAAATTTCACCGTTTTGAACAGCCTCAAGAACTGCGGGATATTGGGTATCGACAGATGAACAACAGAGCAAATCGTTACCGCATTTTGCCGCTGTGACTGCCGCCGCTTCATCTCCCGTAAAATCCGTGATTGCGTCCATGATAAGGTCATCGGTCATAATTACACCGTCAAATTTGAATTCATTTCTGAGAATATCATGCACCTTTTGTGAAAGTGACGCAGGATATTCGCTGTCCATGCAATTAACTATGTTGTGTGAAACAAGAATACAGTCGGCACCGGACTCAATTCCCTGATAAAACGGTTTAAAATCTGTATTTTCAAATTCCGAATAGTCACGGTCATCGTATGCAATTCCCGTGTGTGTGTCGCTGTTATTGCCGTAACCGGGAAAATGCTTCAGAACCGTGCCGAGCTTTTTTGATTTGCTTGTTTCAACAACGGTTCGCACATATCTGTTTTCCATATCAACATCCGAGCTGAAAGAACGGTCATACATAAAACCGTATTCCTCCGAGGTCATATCGCACACGGGAGCCAGATTCACATTGATTCCGAGTGAAAGAAGCAAATCCGCTTTTTCTTCTGCATCCTGCTTGACAGCATCCCAACCGCCGTCTGCATAAGTATCTTTTGGAGAAAGAAACGGAGTTTCACGGAGGTTTGGGTTACTGCTGACACGCACAACCGTTCCGCCCTCCTCATCAACGCCGATTAAAAGCGGAATATCCGCCTCGTTCTGATAGCTGTGAATATCGTCAACAACTTCATCTTTGGTTTTACCGTCAAAATCTCTGCCAAACAGGATGTAACCACCGATATTGTACTCGCTGACCTGTTGCACAGCATCTTCATCGGGGCAGCGTACAAAAAACATCTGCCCCACCTTTTCTTCAAGCGTCATATCGGATATGAATTTATCAAGCTTTCGGTCATTAATTTCTTCGGCTGACATTGTTGTCGGCTGAACAGTCGTCTGCTCTGCAGGCTGTGATTTTTCGGACTGACTGCTGTTTTCGGCACAAGCCGTCATTACAAAAACCATACATAATGTAAGCAAAGCAGATGAAGTTATTTTTAATTTTCTGTTAAATATTTTCATAAACGCCTTACGCTTTCTGCATTTTAGTCTGCGCACTGCTTATGACATATACAAGGCACCTTACCGTTACACCGTTTGCCGTGGTACACGATACTGTTGTTTTGCCCGTTTTGTTGGCTGTAATTTTTCCGCTGTTTTCATCAACAGACGCAACAGTCGGATCTGTTGACGAATAGGTTGTTGAACAGGTCGCCTCACCGTCTGCTACAGAAAGATTCAGCAAGCTTGAATTACCCTCTGAAAGTGAAATTTTATTTTTGCCAAAGCTAACCGCCATTGCAAGAAACTTTACATTCACATTCACATTTTTTGTTTTACCGTCAGAGGTCGAAATCGTGATAACCGTATCGCCTATGCCCGTGGCAACAATATTGCCGTTTTCATCAACAGAGGCAACTGACGGGTTACTGCTTGAATAGCTGACATCTATATCTCCCCTCAACTCCGTAATTTCGCTGTTAAGGGTGTAACTTTCAAAAAGTCCCATAGAAATGTCGCTTTTCGGCAAAACAAGTTCAGACTTGCTCTGTACTGTTTCGTTAAGCTTTTCGGCAACGATGGGACCGTATATCTTCATATTGGTATATGCAAGAGGGTGAATCCCGTCGCCTTTTTTGGTCGTTGCATTATATCTAAAATACTGTGTTGTAATTTCCTCATTATCACCGGTAAGCTCTGTTTCTTCCGAAAGGTCAACATAGGGAATTTCCCACTTATCAAGTATATTTTTCATTAAAGACCAATACTGTGACTGTTTTGTTCTTGTTGAGCAATTGTGACAGAGTACGAACAGCTTAATTGAGTCTTTATAATTCTTATCAAGAAAATAGCAAATACTTTCCAATGCACCTGCTGTGGTGTATTCATTGTATTTTCCCGATTTATTATTTATATCGGTCATTGCACCCATTTCAACGTTTTTGAACAGGTCATTAAAACCGCCGTCAAGCAGAATAACATCGTAACTGCCTTTCATTTCACGGACACGCTCAAGGATACTTCTGTGGTCTGTGCCGATAAAATCCTTTCTTATTGCAAGAGTTGTGCCGGGAGTGGCCTTGTTGGTCATTGTCATATTATATTTTTCGGCAACATAATTGCAGAAAGAATATGTTGAATTTCCCATTGTGTTCGTACCCGAACCGTAAGCAACGCTGTCGCCGTCACAATACATAGTTCTGCCCGAAAGGTAGTCGGGAGCAGAATACATAGCCTTTGCACACGGAAAAAGCTGTGCGTAAAATTCGTTGCCGACAGCCTGCAAAATAAGATTAACATCATTTTCCGTGATTTTGCCGTCATCGTCAACATCGGCAGCCGTCAGTTCTTCCTCGGTCGGAACAGTGTCGATAAGGCTTTTGGCAAGCTTTGCATCAGCTGCCTCAACAGTTCCGCTGTTATTAACATCGCCGTAAATCACATTGCCCGACGAAACAAAGTTTAGCGAATTATCATTGCAATATTTTTCTGCGACAGTCCCCGAATAGCCTTCAAGAGTGAATAATGAATCGGTTGAATACTGCTGAGTGCTTATTGTCTGCTTACTGTAGGTGTCAAAAACGCCCTTTTTGGTTGAACAGCTTACCGCAAACGAATCATCGCAAATCTGCGTTACGGACATTGGAATGCTCACGGATTTAAGTTTTTTACAATTCATAAACGCACCGTAGCCTACAGTTTTTAAACCAAAATTCAGGTTGATTTTTTCAAGGCTTTCACAACCGTAAAAAGCCCACCATTTGATATTTTTTACTGTGTTTGGAATTGTCACTTCCTTGATTTTGCCTGAATAAAAAGCCGTCCTGCCAATTGAGGTTACAGGCTTTGAATCAATGCTGTCAGGAACAGTCACGACTGCATTCTTGCCCGTATAACCGCAAATTTCGGCTGTGTTATCGTCAAGAATTCTGTATTTAAAGTTTTTGTATGTGCGTTCATCGGTTGCGGCAAAAACGGTTGTACCGACACCTGCAACTGATGAAACTATTATTACCGTTGAAAGTAAAAATGATAAAGTTTTTTTGAAATTTCTCATTAAATAGCTCCATAAATCATTATTCTTACATTTTACTACAAAATGCAACATTTTGTAAATAGGCAAACAACCTAGAATTACCAAAAATAAAAAAAACAGAGGAACAACATTGAAAGCCATTCAAAGAATGCTCCGGTTAATCCTCTGTATCCTTTATATATTTTTAAAAAATCAGCCCGCAAGCACAAGCGGAAGAACATCGTTACGGTCAATGTGAAGAACAACCGAAACCTCGTCACAAACCATTTTTTCAGCTTCTTTAAGAAAACGCTCGTCAGTAATGTGAAGTCGTCTGCCCTTTTTGAGCTGGAGCTTACTGTGGAAGTGCATTCTCCTGATAAGCTCAACAAGCTTCATACAATCGCCGCCCGAAATAATCTCCTTGATTTTTTCACATCTTTCAGCTTTATTGTCAATCCATATTTCATTATCGGTTTTCTGTGACAAAATATCTTTAATTTCATCCGAAGAAAGGACAACACGCATTCTTGACACAAGCATTTCATTCTGAGTCGGAACAAAAAGCGTTGAAGAATCCGAGCAAACAGGTTTTAAAACATAGTATTCAATAGAATCCTTTCCGATTTTTTTCGTTGTAATTTCGGTAATCTCACAAACTCCGTTTGAGCCGTAAAGAACAACCTCACCAATACTGTACATACTCTCACCATCCGTATAATCGCATCATCTTAAATCTCAGATAAACACTGAGTTCTTACGATATTATTGTACCACATTTTGCATAATTTTGTTATAGGCAAAATTACCGAATTTGACAATTTTTTCACTGTGGGAAATTAGTTGAATTACAACTATGTACAATTATGCCGAAATGGAAACTCGCCGAAAAGTGAAATGACCGACAACAAGCGTCGGTCATTTTCGGGGTATATTGGGTTATAGAAGGAATATATCAATATGAATGAACGAAATAAGCATTGAATACAGGCAGAAGAAAGAACTTTTCACGACTAATTTCAAAACTCCAAAACAAATTACCTAAAAACGAATCTGTTTCAATGCTTATTCCGTGGGCATCAACTTTAGCTTTATTGTACAACAAAAGAGTTTTAAATTCAATTGCATTTGCAACGGAATTAAATCTTTGATGTAAAATATCCTTTGGAATTTTTATCTAATTGTTACAAAAATAACAATCTCAACCTTTGCAGAACAAAATTCGCCATCTTTTAGATGTAATTATTGAAGCTATAAATATATATTTATATCCTTTTATTATTGCATTTATGTCAATTTATTATGATATTATCCAAGAATTTCATCAGAAAGTTGTTCAAGCTGAGGAATATTTTCTTCTTTCATAGCAGAACGGATTGTCACAACAGTAGGACAAATTTCAACATTTTTCATTTCTTCAAGATATGCTCTCATTGTCTTTGCGGCTGAAGGAGCCCAAGAGCCGTTTTCAACCATAGCAACCTTTCTGTTCTTGTAGCCCTTGATTTTAAGGTGGTGCAGAAAATCGTTCATTATCGGGAACACGCCGCCATCATAGCTCGGTGCGATAACAACCATTCTGCTGAAACGGAATGCGTCCTCAATATCCTCGGCAAGGTCTGTGCGTGAAAGGTCAGCAATCGAAACCTTTTTGTCGGTTTTTGATTTGATGATTTCACAAAGCTTTTCGGCTGCCTTGGCTGTGTTGCCGTGAACCGAACAATATGCAATAAACACACCGTCGGTTTCAGGCTCATATTTGCTCCATGTATCGTAAAGACCGATGTACCAACCTAGATTTTCGTCAAGAACAGGGCCGTGAAGCGGGCAGATTTTCCGAATATCAAGCTTTGCGGCTTTTTTGAGAAGATTCTGAACCTGAACACCGTACTTACCGCAGATATTGAAGTAATATCTTCTTGCCTCGCAAGCCCAATCGTCCTCCTGAGCGTCAAGTGCGCCGAATGTGCCGAAGCCGTCCGCAGAGAAAAGAACCTTTTCTGCACTTTCATATGAAACCATAACCTCAGGCCAATGAACCATGGGAGCCATTATGAATGTAAGCTTGTGCGAACCGAGTTCAAGTTCGTCACCCTCTTTGACTGTAACGGTTTTATCGGCAAAATCAAAATCCGGAAAAAACTGTGGGAGCATTGAAAAAGTCTTTGCATTACCAACAAGCTTCATTGACGGATATCTCTCGGAAACAACCTTAATATTTGACGCATGGTCGGGTTCAAGGTGGCTGATTACAAGATAATCGGGAGTTCTGCCGTTAAGCTCTCTGTCAAGATTTTCAAGCCATTCGTCAGTTTTTCTCTTGTCAACCGTATCCATAATTGCAACCTTTTCGTCAACAATAAGGTATGAGTTGTAAGAAATTCCGTTGGGAACAAGATACTGACTTTCAAAAAGGTCGATTGTCTTGTCATCAACGCCAATATATTTTATAGAATCGGAAATTTTAACCTGCATTGTATTCTCTCCTTTATAAATCTGTGTCCGTATTTGTCGGAAATTTTTGTTAAGTCAATTATACTATGTTATCAAGTTGAAATCAAGATGATTAGGATAATTTAAACACTATGCAAATTTTGTTCATGTGTCTGATTGTATATGAAATGATTTTGCTATTGATTTAAAAGAAAAGCGATGATATAATATTGTTAAAGAAAAATACAAACGGGTTGTTATTATGGATGTAAAATATTCAAAAGCTGCACTCAAGTTCCTTGCAAAATCCGATAAAGCAACAGTTAATCGTATCAGAATTGGAATTGAGGGGTTAAAAATTAATCCTCCTAAAGGTGATATAAAATTAATGCAGGGATTTGATGACGGCAGACAACGATTAAGAATCGGTAAATACCGTATTATTTTTAAAAGGTTACTTGACGGTACTTATGAAATAATATATATTATGGATATAGGTTCTCGTGGAGATATTTATAAATGAAAGGAGTTGCCGTATATGAGTACGAAAACAGCTGAAATTGCTAAAATGATTGATATGCTTCCCGACAGTGACAAGGAACTTGCCTACGAATTGATTAAGAAACTCGTACTTGCTTGGGATCCTGACTACACAAAAGTTACCGAACAGGAGTATAAAGATATTACAGAAGCGGAAAACGGTGACTTTGTTTCCGAAGACGATATTGATTGGGATAATCTTTCAAGATATGCAAACTAAATAATTGCATTAATTTAGCGGTGGCATTGACCACCGCTTTTTATTTTAGTTTTTAATATTTTGAGTGTATGACATTTACCCACCAAAGCATAATTTTCCACTTTCAATTTTCAATTAACAAAACAGTCCCTTTCAATGCATTTGCAAATTGAAAGGGACTGATTGTATAAATATTAAAAAGTATTAGATTTCAGATTACAAAAATTACTTTCTGTTGTTTCTGTTAAAGCCGCCTCTGCGGTCATTGTGAGGTCTGCGTGGACGAGCTGCTCTTTCTGCGTCAATGTCGTTTTCGGGAACAAGACCGTCAACATCAATAAGAACCTGACGGCGAGAGAGGTTAAGTCTGCCCTTATCGTCAATTTCCATTACCTTAACACGGATGATGTCGCCTACATTAACAACATCTGTTACATTCTCTGTACGCTTAACATCAAGCTGAGAAATGTGAACAAGACCTTCCTTACCCGGAGCGATTTCAACGAAAGCACCGAAGTCCATAATACGGGTAACCTTACCAAGGTACATTGCACCCGGCTCAGGATCAACAGCGATTGTGTTGATGATTTCGATTGCACGCTTACACTTGTCGGAATCAATACCCGAAACAAATACCTGTCCGAGTTCGCCGTCTTCCTCAATGTCAACCTTAACTTCGCATTCAGCCTGAATTTCCTTGATAACCTTACCGCTCTTACCGATAACCTCGCTGATTTTGTCGGCAGGAATTGTTGTTGTGAACATCTTGGGAGCGTACTTTGAAAGCTCTTCTCTCGGCTCTGCAATAGCCTTGAGCATTACTTCATCAAGAATGTAGTTACGAGCCTTGTGAGTCTTGGCAAGAGCCTCTTTAACCATTTCGGGAGTAAGACCGCTGATTTTGAGGTCCATCTGAATAGCTGTGATACCGTCATGTGTACCTGCTACCTTAAAGTCCATATCACCGAAGAAGTCCTCAAGGCCCTGAATATCAACCATTGTCATCCAACGGTCGCCCTCTGTGATAAGACCGCATGAGATACCTGCAACAGGAGCCTTAATCGGAACACCTGCGTCCATAAGAGCAAGAGTTGAACCGCAGATTGAACCCTGTGAAGTTGAACCGTTTGAAGAAAGAACTTCGGAAACAAGGCGAAGTGCATACGGGAATTCTTCTACCGAAGGAATTACAGGAACGAGAGCTCTTTCTGCAAGAGCACCGTGACCGATTTCTCTTCTGCCCGGACCACGGCTTGGCTTTGTTTCGCCGACTGAGTAGCTTGGGAAGTTGTAGTGGTGGATATATCTCTTTTCTGTTTCACCGTCAATGCCGTCAAGGAGCTGTTTGTCGGAAACAGGACCGAGTGTTGCGATTGTGAGAACCTGAGTCTGTCCTCTTGTGAACATACCCGAACCGTGAACTCTCGGAATTACGCCAACCTCTGATGCGAGAGGACGGATATCGTCCATTCCTCTGCCGTCAACACGCTTCTGCTCATCGAGTAACCAACGGCGAACAATGAACTTCTGTGTCTTATAAAGACACTCGTCAATGAGAGCTTCGCTTTCGGGATAAATCTCGTCAAATTTTTCATGAACTGCCTCATAGATAGGCTTGAGTCTTTCGTCACGAATTCTCTTATCATCTGTATCAAGAGCAACCTTAACATCTTCTTCTGCAAATGCCTTGATTGCCTCAAACATATCATGGTCGGGTTCAAGACTTGCAAACTCAAACTTAGGCTTGCCGATTTCAGCCTTGATTTCCTCAATAAAGCTGATAATCTTCTGGTTAGCCTCGTGACCTGCCATAATAGCGTTGTACATATCGTCATCAGATACGCAGTTTGCACCTGCCTCGATCATAGCAATTCTTGAGCTTGTTGAGGCAACTGTTGTTGCCATCTGAGAAACCTTTCTCTGCTCCTCTGTCGGGTTGATGATGTACTCACCGTCAATCATACCTACAGAACAACCCGAGATAGGTCCGTTCCACGGAACATCAGAAATTGAAATTGCGATTGAAGCACCGATCATGGCAACAATTTCAGGCTGACAGTCGGGATCAACGCTCATAACCGTACAAACGATTGAAACATCGTTTCTCATGCTCTTGTCAAAAAGAGGACGGATAGGACGGTCGATTACACGGCTTGTGAGGATAGCCTTTTCCGAAGGTCTGCCCTCTCTCTTGAGGTAAGAACCGGGGATTTTGCCTACTGCGTACATCTTTTCTTCATAGTCAACCGAAAGCGGGAAGAAATCAACGCCCTCTCTTGGCTTTTCTGATGCTGTAACTGCAACATGAACTGTTGTGTCGCCGTAGTGAACAAGACACGCACCGTTTGCAAGCTGTGTCATCTTGCCTGTTTCAACCTTTAAAGGTCTGCCGGCAAATTCTGTTTCAAATACTCTGTATTTGTCGAATGTCATAAGTCGATTCATTTTAGTAAAATCCTTTCCGAAACATAAGTTTCACATTTTAAATAAAGTTCAAATTTATTCAAACGGGATTTTACGCCGATTTAGCAATAAAACCATTAAACAAAACTGACAAACACACAAAAGCATATGTTATTTAATCGTTTTACCGCTAAAAAACAGCAAATAAAAATCCCGCAGAAAATCGAATTTAGGGCAAGCTTTCGCTTGCCCTTGTGTACTTAAAAAATTACTTACGGATACCGAGTCTTGCAATGATAGAACGATATCTTTCAATGTCTACCTTTGTGAGGTAAGCGAGAAGGCTTCTTCTCTGACCAACCATCTTGAGAAGACCTCTTCTGCTGTGGTGATCCTTCTTGTGAACCTTGAGGTGCTCGGTAAGGTCATTGATTCTCTTTGTAAGAAGAGCAATCTGAACCTCCGGAGAACCTGTGTCGCCTTCGTGAGTTGCGTACTCAGCCATGATAGCCTGCTTTTCTTCTTTAAGCATTAAAAATTCCACCTTTCAAAAATAGTCGCCAACATCTCAGGGCAGGGCTGTGAAAATCCGACAAACGGCATACTCCCTGTTCCGAGACACGGTCATCTGTTTTATATTATCACAATCAAAGTCAAAAGTAAAGTGTTTTTTACAAAATCTTCTTTGCTTTTTCATTGTAGAGCATATCTATATATTCACAAATTTTCTTCTGATCTTCTTTAGACATCGAGCGGTATCTTGCAATGATTGCTCTTTCGGAAAGAGTCAGTACATTGAGCGTCATGTCACCGTCGGCAACTCTTCTTTCAAAATAATCTCTGTTGTCAAGAATTGCGTTATAATCGATACCGAACATTTTAACGATTTTTCCGAGAAGCTCGTGGCTTGGTTCGGAAACTCCCGTTTCATATTTTGTATAAGTTGTTCTGTTTATCTTTAATGCGTCCGCAACCTGCTGTTGGGTAAGTCCGCACTGAATTCTGTAATAACGCATTCTGAGTCCTACCGAAGCGTCGATATTACTGCACTTTCTTTTGGGCATCTTCTGCACATCCTATCACATAAAAGTATTTCCGCTTTGCACACTGCGATTCAATTATAATACTTTTAAATAAAATATTCCACAAATGTGATAACACTTCACTAAACAAAAATCAGCATGATTTTTGTGCATTATTTTGTATTCATAAATAATTTTTTGATGAATTATATCTGCATCTATTATTATTGATTCGTAAAACTTTTATGCATCTCTTCCGGTTTTTGTAAACCTCTTTTTCAAATTTGGTATTGAAATCTTTAAATTTTTGATGTATAATCATGTAGCGGAAGTTAATGTGTATGTTTTTATGCAATTTCTGCGTTCTGTATTTTTTGCTTTATTACAGCCGAACAACCGAAAAATTAAACGCTGGAGTAGCGCAGTTGGTAGCGCAACTGATTCGTAATCAGTAGGTCGAGGGTTCAAGTCCCTTCTTCAGCTCCATAACAAAAACCGCATCAGAAAGCCGTTTTCAGGCTCTTTGGTGCGGTTTTTATTTGTTTATTTTTACCGTAAAATATTGTGAAATATCGCATAATATTGCTTAAATATTAGTCAAATGTCAGTCAAAAAGCAGCAATCACATCAATCACACATATATACCTAACACATTATGCATACAAAACTAAAAGCACCCTGCATTCTGCAAGGTGCTTTAAAAATTACTCTTTCGTATTCGTTTTAGCCGGATTTTTAATCATTCTGCCGTTGACGAAGATGTAGTCATCATCGGAGTTTGCGTTTTCGACTGCTTCGGTTTCACGCTGAACTTCTTCTTCCGTAAGGACATACTGCACATTATCACCTGTAAAGTAACCGACAGACTCCTGCACGCCTTTTGCGATTACGGATACTATTATATAGGTTGCAATCATCGGGTAGAAAATTACCGAGAGAGCAACTGCAACAACAAGCATTGCACCCTTTGCATAGATTACTGCGAGGAATACTGCGAATGAAACTATTACGACAAGCACAAGTGCTACAATATTTCTGAGAATTTTACCGAAAATCAACAGGAGTGAATTTTTATAAATGTCACGGAGTCTGAGGTCATAGGTAATTGTTAGCAGAGGTACATAGAACAGCATAATCAGCATTGCAATTGAGAACACTATATATATGGTAAAGACAGAGCCGTAAACGATGTCTGTCTGAGCAAGTGTTCCGTAATAGAGAATTGCAAAAAACGAACATGCTACTATGAGGTAAGCGACAAATCCGTTGAAGATTGATTTTTTCAGATTTTCACGAAATGCCTGTACAAAAGTTTTGAAAACATTTACATCCTCTTTTTCAACCGAAATTTTGCGGATTACCATTACAAGTCCGGAATAGAACGGCATTGCGGGAATTATACCCAAACTCCATAATATTACATTGTTGAATCCGGACAGAAAGCTTATGAGAATGAATATTCCGGAAAATACAGCAAACGGAATTGAGTACATCAATCCCGCAAATAACAGCTTAGGAAATCGGGTGAAAAATCGTGCAAGTGATGATTGATTGAAATTTTTCATAATTGCTAAATTAACCTTCTTAAAAAACAAATTTGACATAATCTTAGCACAAAACGCTTGTCATTTTCAATAGAATGACCATATTTGACAGGTTACAATATTGTAACTTTAATGTTACTTTAATATTTCTTATTTGACAAATAAGTCAAAAAACTCAGATAATATGCGGTTGTTTTTTGTTTGATTTTGAAATTACATTTGGTCAATACCTTCGTTTTGACTAATCACAGAGAAATTTTTTAAAAAAATCTATTGTATTTTCATAAATAGTGTGTTATGATTGTGGCAATAGAGAGAACACAGAATGTTGTTCTCTCGCCAATATCCGGGTTTAGCGGATAAATATTTTTAATTAAGGTGAAAGCTATGAAAAAATCAACACTCAAAAGAGCTGCAGCTCTTGCAGTTGCAGGTATGATGACTGCTACTGCTCTTGCAGGCTGCGGCGGTTCTTCATCATCAGGTTCATCAAAAGATGATTCAAAAAATGCAGCAGGCAACGCAAAAAACGGTAAAGTTTACTATCTTAACTTTAAGCCTGAGCAGGACAAGGATTGGCAGGCTCTTGCTAAGAAGTACACGGACGAAACAGGTGTTGAGGTAACTGTTAAGACAGCTGCCGAGGGTACTTATGAGTCAACACTTACAGCAGAGATGGACAAGGACAACGCTCCTACACTCTTCCAGGTTAACGGTCCTGTAGGTCTTGCAAACTGGAAAGACTATTGTGCAGACCTCAGTTCATCAGAAATTTACAATCAGCTTACTTCAAAGGATTATGCGCTTGAAGAAGACGGCAAGGTTTACGGTATTGCTTATGTAATTGAAACATACGGCATTATCTACAACAAGACTCTTCTCCAGAAGTATTGCGATTCTGACTTTGCTTCGGTTAAGAAGATTGAAGACATCAACAGCTTTGAGAAGTTAAAGACTGTTGCCGATGAAATCCAGAAGAATAAGGATAAGCTCGGCGTTAAGGGTGCGTTCACATCAGCAGGTATGGATTCTTCATCTGACTGGAGATTCAAAACTCACCTTGCTAACCTTCCTATCTACTTTGAGTACAAGGATAAGGGCATCAAATCAACAGACGCTATCGAGGGTAAATACCTTGAAAACTATAAGAACATCTGGGATCTCTACATCACAGATTCAACATGTGATCCTGCAGACCTCGCAAGCAAGAAGGGTACAGACGCTGAAACTGAGTTCACATCAGGCGAAGCAGTATTCTTCCAGAACGGCAGCTGGGAATATTCAACAGTTACCAAGGCAGGTATGAAGGACGACGAACTCGGCATGCTCCCGATTTACATCGGCGTAGGCGATGAAGCTAATCAGGGCCTTTGCACAGGTTCAGAGAACTACTGGTGTGTAAACAACAAGGCAAGTGCTGACGATCAGGCAGCTACTCTTGAATTCTTGAACTGGTGTGTAACAAACAAAACAGGTACATCTGCTCTTGCTGACGATATGGGATTTGTAATTCCTTTCAAGAATGCTAAGGAAGCAACCAATGTATTTGTTAAGATTGATAACGAGCTCACAGCAGCAGGCAAAACTCCGGTAAGCTGGAACTTCACAACAATGCCAAGTGAAGATTGGAAAAACGGTGTTGGCACAGCTCTTACACAGTATGCAGCAGGTACAGGCGACTGGGACGCTGTTAAGACTGCATTTGTACAGGGTTGGAAAACAGAATATGCAAAGGCTAACGGCTGATTGTAAAATTTCTGTTTTAATTTAACAGGTTCGGTAGGGGGGCGGCATTCCGCCCCCCTTTCTTATGAACGGAAAGGCAAAATATTATGTTTAGAAAACCTAAAAGAAAAATTTATTTTCTTATATTTGTTCTTCCTACTCTTGCTGCTTTCCTTATAGGTTTTGTATATCCGTTCTTTAACGGCATTTACCTTTCATTCTGTAAATTCAGAACAACAAGCGACGCAGTATTCATTGGGTTCGGAAACTATGTCAAGGCCTTTCAGAATGAGGGCTTTTTACATTCATTCTGGTTTACGGTACTGTTTGTTATAGTATCGGTTATACTCATTAACCTCATTGCGTTTTTTGTGGCGTATGCACTCACGCTCGGAATCAGGGGCTCAAATGTATTCAGAACTGTTTTCTTTGTTCCTAACCTTGTAGGCGGTATCATTCTCGGCTACATCTGGCAGTACATTTTTAACGGTATTCTTCAGTATTACGGAACAAACCTTGCGCTTAACGCAAACTTCGGCTTCTGGGGACTTGTAATTCTTATGTGCTGGCAACAGGCAGGTTATATGATGATTATTTACATTGCCGGTTTCCAGAGCGTACCTCATGATCTTTATGAGGCGGCTAAAATTGACGGCGCAGGCAAAAAACAGTTGCTTACAAATGTAACATTGCCGATGATGATGCCTTCCATCACAATCTGCACATTCCTTACACTTACAAACTCATTTAAGCTGTTCGACCAGAACCTTGCCCTCACAGGCGGTGCTCCGGGTATTGTATCACAGGGAAGCGGTACAATGGTTTATCAGACAGAAATGATGGCTCTCAATATTTACAATACATTCTATGCAAACCAGAATTCTCGTGGCGTAGGTCAGGCTGAGGGCGTTATCTTCTTCGTAATTGTTGTTATCATTGCCCTTATTCAGCTTTACTTCACAAGAAGAAAGGAGGTTCAGCAGTAATGGCAAAAGTTGCAGCAAAGGCTAAGGATAGGCCTGTAAAGAAAAAACAAACCGTAGGAATGAAAATTTTAACAATTCTCTTCTCTATTGTGTCAGTATTCTATGTTGCTCCCGTTTTCATTGTACTGATGAACTCCTTCAAGAGCAATGCGGCAATCAGCCGTGCAATCTTTGAATTTCCGAATGCAGACAGTTTTCAGGGCTTTCAAAGCTATATGACAGGTATGTTCCACGGCAACTATCCGTTCTGGAAGTCAATTGTATGGAGCTTCTTCATTACAATCGGCGGTGTTGTGCTTATTCTTTTCTGCACATCAATGTGTGCGTGGTACTTGCAGCGTTCAAATTCTCGTATATGCAAAATCATCTACTATTTCTGCATTTTCTCAATGGTTATTCCTTTCCAGATGGTAATGTTTACCCTCTCAAAGACAGCCGACAGTCTCAAGCTTACAACTCCGTGGGGTATTTTGATTATATACCTCGGATTCGGAGCAGGACTTGCGGTATTTATGTTCTCGGGATTTGTTAAATCAATTCCTGTTGAAATTGAGGAAGCCGCAGATGTTGACGGAGCAGGTCCTTTGAGAACATTCTTCGGTATTGTTCTTCCGATTATGAAACCTACTTTTATTTCGGTTGCAATACTTGAAACAATGTGGATTTGGAACGACTACCTTCTCCCCTATCTTATTCTTGATATGGATTACAAAACTATTCCGATTCATATTCAGTATCTTAACGGCAGTTACGGTCATACGGACACAAGTGCTATTATGGCGCTTATCGTTCTGAGCATCGTTCCGATTATTATTTTCTACTTTGCATGTCAGAAATACATCATCGAGGGTGTTGTTTCAGGTGCTGTAAAAGGTTAATCTTTCTTTCATTTTATTTTCAAAAGACGGCTGTGTACATTATGCTACACAGCCGTTTTTTTCTCTCGTGTTTTTTCTCTCGTGTAGACAGTTTGTATAATGCAAAACAAATTATGCCCGAGCGTAACATTACAATTGTCTGTGTAATCCAACCGTATGAGCGTTCTTTGGACTCCCGAAAGTAATGATGCAATATGTTTTTTGGCATTATAAACTATCTACACGAACAAGAAAAGTCGGCTCGCCGTGCGGGATTGTTCTTTAATGGAATTATATTGTAACAAAAAATCGGGCAATCGTGATGACTGCCCGATATGCGGAAATTTTATGTGTTAACTTTTACCGTAAAAAATCAGATTGACTGAAGAACAGGCTCACCGTTTTCTGCTGTAAGGTGCATTGCAGTAACACCGCCTGCACCTGCCTCGATCATTGCGTTTGCAATTTTCTCCTCAACCTCTCTGCGAATTGTGTTTCTGAGGTCACGAGCACCGCTTGCACCGTTGCATGACTTTTCTGCAAGGAGCTGACAAACCTTTTCGTCAAATGTGAATTTGATGTGCTTTTCCTCGAGAGTCGGTACATACTCAGAGAGCATAAGGTCTGCAATCTTTACAAAATCGTCCTTTTTAAGGCTGTTGAATACGATAACCTCATCAACTCTTGCGATAAATTCAGGACGGAGGAACTCGGAAAGTGCCTTCATAACCTTTTCTTTTGAGGCATCTTCTTCAGTCTTGCCAAAGCCTAATGCGCTGTCCTTTGATGCAGAACCGGCATTTGATGTCATAATGATAACAGTATTTTCAAAGTTTACTGTTCTGCCGTGAGCGTCTGTAACTCTGCCCTCGTCAAGAATTTGAAGCAAAATATTGAGAACATCGGGATGAGCCTTTTCGATTTCATCAAAGAGGAGAACCGAATAAGGTCTGCGGCGAACTTTCTCCGTTACCTGTCCTGCCTCATCGTAACCGACATATCCGGGCGGTGAACCGATAATTTTAGAAACCGAATGTTTCTCCATAAATTCACTCATATCAAGTCGGATAAGAGTTTCGGGGGTATCGAAAAGTTCCTTGCTGAGAACCTTTACAAGCTCTGTTTTACCGACACCTGTAGGACCTACAAAGATGAACGATGCAGGTCTGCGGCGAGGTGAAATCTGAACTCTGCTTCTTCTGATTGCAGATGCAAGAGCCTTTACAGCCTCGTCCTGACCGATAATTTTCTTTTTAAGCTCGTTCTCAAGGTCGGCAAGCTTTGAAAGCTCATTTTCCTTGATTCTTGATGCGGGGATGCCTGTCCAGAGTTCGATTACCTTGGCGATATCCTCCTCTGTAACCTTTGAAACGAGAGTTTCGGGGTCAATTTCTTTAAGGTCGCTGTCAATTCTTGCAAGGCTTGTGTTGACCTCGGCAAGCTGCTCGTAGTTTACCTCATCGGCATTTGTAAGAGCGTCCTTTCTGATAAGAAGCTTCTGTCTTTCATCCTCAAGCTTATCGTGACGCTCCATGCTTTTGTTGCGGAGAGCGGCACAGGCACAGCTTTCATCAAGAAGGTCGATTGCTTTGTCGGGAAGAAAACGGTCTGTTATGTATCTTTCGGAAAGGACAACCGTCTTGCGAACGATATCATCGTCAACAATTACACGGTGATGTGCCTCATAATAGCCTTTTACACCTGCGATAATATCAATTGACTGAGCAATTGTAGGCTCGCCGACCTTTACGGGCTGAAATCTTCTTTCAAGAGCAGAATCCTTTTCGATATATTTTCTGTATTCGTTGAATGTTGTAGCACCGATAACCTGAACTTCGCCCCTTGAAAGAGCCGGTTTGAGGATATTTGCGGCATTCATTGTACCCTCGTTGTCACCTGTGCCGACAAGGCTGTGAACCTCATCAATAAAGAGAATTATGTTGCCGTTCTCCTTGATTTCGGAAACAAGTCCTTTGATTCTGCTTTCAAACTGACCTCTGAACTGAGTACCTGCAACAAGTGATGTGAGGTCAAGAAGCTGAATTTCCTTGTTTTTAAGTCTTTGAGGAACATTTCCTGCGGCAATGCGGAGAGCAAGCCCCTCTGCAATAGCGGTTTTACCTACACCGGGTTCACCGATAAGGCAAGGATTGTTCTTTGTTCTTCTTGAAAGAATCTGAATTACACGCTCAATCTCGCTGTCTCTGCCGACAATGCGGTCGATTTTGCCCTCTCTCGCCTTGCGTGTGAGGTCTTCACAGTAAAGATTGATGTGCTTTCTGTTCTTTTCTTTTTTCTCTTTTTTGCCCTTTTTATTATTATCCTGATTTGTCGCATTGTTGTTCTGTCCGCCGAACATACTGTTGAAAAATGCAGGGAATGCAGGTGCACCGTGAGAGAAGTCATCATCTTCGCTGCCGTCACCGTCTTTAGAAAAATCGCCCATCTGCTCGGCAAGGTTATCCGCACCAAGCTGTTCCATAAGCTGTGACATATCGCCGTCACCCATACTGTTCATGAGGGTATTCATCTGATCCTGAACATTTTCAAGGTCCTCATCCGAGATACCCATTTTGCTGATAAGATCCTCAACCGGCTTTATTCCAAGCTCTTTTGCACAGGTAAGGCAATAACCTGCCGTTGGGGCATCTTTGGAATTATTATTTGAAACGAAAACAACCGCAGGCCGTTTTCCGCATCTTGTACAAAGCATAGCATACTCCTTTTTAGGACACCAAATTGCACATTTGCTGTCATGGTAATATAAGAATTATACAACTGTTTAACAAATAATTCAATATTTATTTGTCGGAATTTATTTATTTTTAATGTCAGCTGTCTTTTTAAGTGATTCGTTGTACTCCTTAATCATTGCAAAATAGATTTTGCCGTAACGATACAAAGCGTATAGCATTGATGCGGCTGTAACCGAAAGCAATATCAGATCAAGCACCATATTTTCGTAGGCAAAAAAGGCCTTGAGAAATACGATAAGACATACGGAAAAGTAGAAAATAATTGTTCCGACCTTTCCGTACCAATTTGCAGAAGGCGGAGTGAGTCTTTTTTTGATTAAATCGGCACCGCCGAGGAGCATAATAAGGTCTTTGACCAGAAGTGTTACAAGAATCGGAAGAACCATAGGCACATAAATCACCATACAGATAACGACCGCAAAAAGCGTTACCTTGTCTGCAATGGGATCAAGGATTTTTCCGAGAGGAGTTACCTGATTGAGTTTTCTGGCAGCCATTCCGTCAAAGCAATCGGAAAGTCCCGACAAACCTATACATATTGCCGCATATATATACTGTTCCGCAAGGAAAAAATATACGAACGGGATTATAAGCACAAATCTTACATAAGTTATAATATTAGGTATAGTAACCAAATCGGATGTTTTAAAGCTCCACACATCTTTTTCTTTTTCCATTACTGTTCCCTCCTGTTTCTTCATTCAGACTGCAACGCTGAAAAATTTAAAAACAGCACCCGAAATCATCGGGTTATTAAGCATTTCGGGATTTGAAAACTCAAGCACTCCCGAAAAGATATTAACGGCAAAAAACACAAGGATTGCCGCCTCCGCAAGTCCCAACACACCGCCGAGAAGCTTATTAATCTGTTTCACCACGGGTATTTTAAACACTCTTGCAAGTTTTTTGACAAGAATTTTTATAATTATAAAGATAATTATTGAAATAACTACACCGATAACCAAGCGGAACATTCCTGTGATAACCGGCTGAATAAGATTTTCCACCGAAGCTGACACCGCCGCTGCGGCAGAGTTCGGAACCTGAAAATCGTTTGTATAGACACTTGAATCCAATCCGAAAATTGAAAGGAAAAATCCGAGCATTCCCATAACCCAGTTTGGCAAAGCCGAAAAACTGTTTGCAATGGCTGAGTTGATGCCCTGAGTGTCAATCATTTGTTGCAGATTTGTTGTTAAGGTCTGCTGAACAAATGCCGTATAAACCCACGATGCAAGAAAATTTGAAATGTGATATGCAAGAAAGCCCGTGAGAGCCACACCTGCAACATTGAGAATTGTAATTGCTATGCCACGCTTGAAATCAATAAAAAACAAAAGCGCAAACACGGCAATAATAATTATATCTGCAACCAAATTTATTACTCCTGTTTTGAAGTTTGAGCGGTATCGTCACTCGATACATTGTCAAGATCAATAAACCTAATTTGATTTACGCTGAGAATGTAAGCGGTGTAGTCCGAGGCAAGCACAACCTTTTTTGAACCGGTTCCCGAATTTGTCGAATAAAGCAAATCGCCATTTTGATTATAACCGTAAACAACATTTCCGTCAAGGATTGCAACCGTACCCTTGTAGACAGAAAGCGAATCAGCTTTGTGTTCGGTATTTATTGTGTACTGTGCCTCGCCGTTACTGTTATAGCTTATGAGAGCAACACTTCTTCCGTCACCGCTCCTTGAAAGAGCCATTGTATAGGTTGATGTATCTGTGTTAAAGCAGTAATTTGAAAGAGTTTTGTCCTCATAGCTTACTGTTTTGTAATTCTTTTCACCTTTTTTAACAATATAGCTTGCCTGTGAGCCCACAAGAACCGCCGTATCTGAGGTCAGATACTTGCAATCAAGCACGCTGTCACCCGAAATTTTGTAGGTTGAAACAGGCTTTTCCTGTGAAAAATCAAGCACATAAACGCCCGTTACCGCTGAACCCTTATCACTTGACACACCTGTGGCAACGCAACCGGAGCCGTCCTTGTTAATTGCTACCGATGTTATATAATACTCCGAAAAAGAATATTTGTAAATTCTGTTATTATTTTTGCTGTAGGCATACAGCGTTGTAAGATAACCATTGTCCTCGGTAACAAGACAGTATGTACCGTTTGAGGCAACATCACCTGTGTATATTTTATTTTCGGCATTGCCTGAGTAAAGCGTTTCGTCAAAACTGCTTATCTCATAGCTTGCACTGCCGATTCCGTATGTGAGAAATCTGTTTTCATTGTTTTTCATTACGGGATTTGAATGTGTAAGCTGAAGTCGTGCAACCTCTGTACCCGAATTTGTAAGGGTTACGAACGAGGTGTCCGACGCATACACGGCATGTCCCTGTGACACTGCAAAGTTGCCCGATGAAACCTCGGAACCAATAATGTCAACGGGATAGCCGTGACCTGCATTTCCGAGTACATCATAAGTCCACCAGTTCGAGATGTTCTCCCATGTGAGCTTGTCACGGTTTGCAAAGGCAAAAACTATAAGTCCTGCAGCAATGGCAATACACGCACCGAGTACGATTTTCTTGACAGCCTGCGGCGACATTTCGGTTTTTTCCTGTTCATAATCGTCAAGAGGCATATCCTCATAGCTCATTACATCTCTGTCGGTTTTATGTGTCTTTCGTTTTGAATAATGTCCTTTAAATTTTTTAAACATCAGCGTTCACTCCTTTTTGTGAACTGTTGTCATTTTCATAATTCACACGATTCAGGTACAATCCGCAAGCCTGTGCGGTGGGACCCGAATGTTTTCTGTTTTTCTTTTCTATAATGGAGGGGATTTCATCGGGAGCAATTTTACCCTGCTGAATCCTGAGAAGTGTTCCCACCATAATACGAACCATATTGTACAAAAAGCCGTCAGCCTCAACCTTCATTGTAACAAGGTCGCCCTCACGGGTTACCGAAAAGGCTTTTACATTTCTGGTCATATCCCCTTTTTCACGGTTATCAAGCGTGCAAAAGGAAGTGAAATCGTGTCTGCCGACATATGCCTGAGCGGCTTTGTCGAGCAGATTTTCGTCAATTTTGTATCTGTAATGAAGTGCGTATCCGTCAAGAAACGGATTTCGTACCTCGCTGTTCCAGATTTTGTAGATATATTCCTTGCTTGTGCAGGAATAGCGGGCGTGAAAATCGGGTGCAACCTCTTTGCAGTCAAGAACCGCAATGCTTAGCGGCAGCCAGCGGTTAAGCGCAGCCTTGAGCCTTTCGGGCTTTATGGGATGCTCTGTTTTAAGGCTGATGCAGTACATATTTGCGTGAACTCCGCTGTCTGTGCGACTGCAGCCCTTTACATCAAAGTCATTGCCGATAATCTTTGAAAGAGCAGTTTGAAAAGCCTCCTGAACCGTCATTGCGTTCTGCTGAATCTGCCAGCCGTGAAACTTTTTTCCGTCATATGAAATTGTGAGAAGAAGATTTCTTAAACTGCCGCAGGCAGGAATATGTTGCATAAAATCACTCCGCCGATTAGAAGTGCGACCATTACAAAAGATACATAGTCACGCTTTGCCATATGAATAGTTTTCATTCGTGTTCTTCCTGTTCCGCCACGGTAGCAACGGCACTCCATAGCTGTTGCAAGCTCATAGGCTCTTCTGAATGCCGAAACAAAAAGCGGAATAAGAATAGGGATAAACGCCTTTACCCTCTGAATAATATTACCCGACTCCATATCGGCACCTCGTGCCTTTTGAGCCTGAGTAATTTTGTCGGTTTCTTCAAGAAGTGTGGGAACAAATCTTAAAGCAAGCGACATCATCATTGCAATCTCGTGAACGGGAAAGTGCAGTTTTGCAAGCGGCTTCATCAGTCTTTCGATTGCGTCCGTAAGCTCTGTCGGAGAGGTTGTGAACGTAAGACAGGAGCTTGCAAGGATAAGACATATAATTCTTACCGAAACAAAAATTGCTCTGTTAATGCCGTTTAAGGTAATTTTGAAAATTCCCCATTGTACAAGCGGATCACCCGAACCGTAGAACACATTGAGAATTGAGGTTACTATTATAATAAATATAATTACTTTCATGCTTTTGAAATAGAACTTTGCAGGCACCTTGCTTGCCGCAACAAAAAGTGCGGTAAAAAGCACAACAAGCGCAAGCGAAGCATAATTAAAAGTACAGAAAATAATTACGAGAAATCCGACAAGCATAATCAGCTTTGCACGGGGATCACATTTGTGGATTACGCTGTTCGCAGGAAAATACTGACCGAACGCAACATCTCTTACCATATTTTACCCTCCTTGTCAAGCAGTGAGGAAATACAGTCCATTGCCTCATCAACAGTAAGTATTCCTTCGGGAACATTAAAACCTTTTTCACGCAGTTCAAGCATAATCTTTGTTATCTGCGGTACTCGAAGTCCTATTTTTTCAAGCTCTCGTCCCTTTGAGAAAACTTCTTTCGTCTTATCAAACATAACGAGGTTTGACTTGTTCATAACAATTATCTTATCGGCAACCCTTGCAATGTCTTCCATGCTGTGGGATACAAGGATAACGGTGTTTTTGCGTTCCTTGTGATACTGCACAATCTGGCTCAATAGCACATCTCTGCCCATAGGATCAAGACCTGCGGTCGGTTCGTCAAGAACGAGAACCTCGGGATTCATTGCAATAACGCCTGCAATTGCCGCCCTTCTCTTTTCACCGCCCGAAAGGTCGAACGGAGATTTTTCAAGAAGTTCATCTTTAAGTCCGGTAAATCTTGCGGCGTCATTTACCGCTTTTTCAAGCTCTGCACCGCTCTTGCCCATATTCGTAGGGCCGAATGCGATATCCTTGGCAACGGTTTCTTCAAAAAGCTGATATTCGGGATACTGAAATACCATTCCGACTTTGAAACGGATTTTTCTGATATCCTTGGGATTTGCCCAAATATCCTCACCGTCAAGAAGAACCTGTCCCGAAGTTGGTTTCATAAGTCCGTTGAGCATTTGAACAAGTGTTGACTTGCCCGAGCCCGTGTGTCCCATAATGCCGATAAACTCGCCTTTTTCAATTGAAAGGCTCAAATTATTGACAGCGGTTTTCTCAAACGGAGTGCCTGTTCCGTAAACATAGCTTAAATTTTTCAGTTCAAGCACCTTGCTCATGACAGCACCTCCTCAAGCATTTTTACACATTGCTCTGCATTGAGAGGAAGTTTGTCAAATTTCACTCCGCACCCCCTGAGTCTGTATGCAAGCTCTGTTGCCTGCGGAACATCAAGACGGTGCTTTTTGAGCAGCTCCGCCTGTGAAAAAACTTCTTCGGGTGTACCCTGAGTGAGGATTTTTCCTGCGTCCATAACGACAACTCTGTCGGCAAGGACTGCCTCTTCCATATAGTGTGTGATGAGGACAACCGTCATATTCTTTTCACGGTTGAGTTTTATAAGCGTTGTCATTACCTCGTCACGGCCGTTAGGGTCAAGCATTGCCGTGGGTTCGTCAAGAACTATGCATTGCGGCTGCATTGCAAGAATTCCCGCAATTGCAATACGCTGTTTCTGACCGCCCGAAAGCTTGAACGGAGCGTGTTCACGGTAATCGTACATATCAACGGCTTTGAGGGCATCGTCAACCCTCTGTCGGATCTCCTTTGGCGGTATTCCGAGGTTTTCGGGGCCGAAAGCAACATCTTCCTCAACAACGCTTGCAACAAGCTGGTTGTCGGGATTCTGAAGTACAAGTCCCACTTTTTCTCTTATGTCATATGTCTTGTTTTCATCTGATGTGTCATCTCCGTCAACATACACTTTGCCCTTATCCGGCAATAGCATTGCGTTGAGATGTTTTGCAACAGTTGACTTTCCGCATCCGTTGTGACCGAGAAGGGCAACAAATTCACCCTTTTCGATATTGAGAGAAACACCGTCAACCGCATTTTTGTACGGCTGACCGCTTTCAATGTCGGAATATGAAAAGCTGATGTTGTCAAGTGAAATAAAGCTCATTTATTATTTCTCCCATATTGCGGTTGAGCCGCACGGCAATACAAGTCCCGTGTCGCTCACCTTCAGTCCTATTTCATCGCTTGATACTTTTCCGCCGAAGTCCTTCTGCAAAAGAACTCCGAGCAAATACTCCATTACAGCGGGAGAAAGTCCCGTTGTGTAGGAATTGAGAATGAAAAACAGCGGATTGTCTGAGAGAACCTGTTTGCACAGGGTTACGAGTGAATAAAGCTGTTCTTCAAGTTTCCAGACCTCACCGCCCGGACCTCTGCCGTATGACGGAGGATCCATGATGATTCCGTCATACCTGTTGCCACGGCGGATTTCACGCTGTACAAATTTTACGCAATCGTCAACGAGCCAACGGACAGGTCTGTCGGCAATACCGCTTGATGCGGCATTTTCCTTTGCCCACTGAACCATGCCCTTTGATGCGTCAACATGGCAAACGGTTGCACCTGCGTTCATACACGCAAGAGTTGCACAGCCTGTGTAACCAAAAAGGTTGAGAATTTTAAGCGGTCTGTTTTCGTTTTTAATTTTTTCTGCGGCAAAATCCCAGTTAACTGCCTGTTCGGGGAACACACCCGTGTGCTTGAATCCCATAGGCTTGATGTTGAAAACGAGGTCACCGTAATTTACAGTCCAGCGATCGGGAACTTTTTTGTACTGCTCCCAACTTCCTCCGCCACGATTTGAGCGGTGGTAACGGGCATGTGCCGAATACCAAAGAGGATTTTTCTTTTCGCTTGACCAGATAATCTGCGGATCGGGACGGATAAGGATTATATCTCCCCATCTTTCAAGTCTTTCCCCGTCAGAGGTATCTATAAGTTCATAATCTTTCCATTTATCAGATAATCGCATTATGCAAGTCTTTCCCTTACTACCTGTGCGGCTTCTTCCGCAAGGTTCTGAATTTCTTCGAGGTTTTCACCCTCGAGCATTACTCTTACGAGAGGTTCTGTTCCCGATACACGAACAAGAATTCTGCCTCTGTCACCGAGGATTTCGCTAACTCTTTCGATTTCAGCCTTGATTTCCCTGTCTGTATAGAATGAGAGCTTGCCCTCTCTGCTGACCTTTACATTAATGAGCACCTGCGGCAAACGCTCCATAATCTTTGCAAGCTGACTGAGCTTTTCGCCTGTTCTCTTCATAATACTGAGAATCATTGCACCTGAAAGCTGACCGTCGCCTGTTGTTGCATAGTCAAGCAAAATGATGTGACCGCTCTGCTCGCCGCCGATGTTGTAGCCCTCCTGCATCATAGCCTCAAGAACATATCTGTCGCCAACCTTTGTTGAAACAAAGTGCATATCGTTTTCTTCGCAGAACTTGTTAAAGCCCATGTTTGTCATAATTGTTCCGACAACGGCATTCTTTTTGAGTACGCCTCTCTGCTTCATATCATTTGCACAGATTGCAATAAGGTAATCGCCGTCAACAAGGTTTCCGTTTTCGTCAACCGCAAGACATCTGTCGGCGTCACCGTCAAATGCAAGACCGCATGAAAGCTTATGTTCACGAACATACTTCTGCAATTTGCTCATATGAGTTGAACCGCAGTCACGGTTGATGTTCACACCGTCAGGCTCGTCAAAAAGCATATGAACCTTTGCACCAAGCTTTGTGAAAAGCTTTTCGGCTGTTCTTGAAGAAGAACCGTTTGAGCAGTCAAGTGCGATTTCCATACCATCAAAGTCGCAGTCAACTGCCGAAACAAGGTGGTCAATATACAAATCAGCCGCCTCTGTATCATATGTTACTCTGCCGATATTTTCATCTGTTGCGGATGCATACGGAACAACATGGTCAAGTACGATTTCTTCAATTCTGTTTTCGAGGGCATCGGGGAGCTTGCATCCGTCAGAACTGAAAATTTTGATACCGTTAAATTCAAACGGGTTGTGTGATGCGGAAATCATAATACCTGCATCGGCATTGTATTTGCCTACAAGATAAGCAACCGCAGGAGTAGGAACTACCCCGAGAATGTGAACATTTGCACCTACCGAGCAAAGTCCTGCAATAAGTGCGCCCTCGAGCATATCGCCCGAAAGTCTTGTGTCCTTTCCGATTAAAATTGTGGGGTGTTCAACCTCATCGCTGATAAGAACCATTGCCGCCGCTCTGCCTATATTCATTGCAAGTTCGGGTGTAAGCTCTGCGTTTGCAACACCTCTTGCACCGTCTGTACCGAATAATCTTCCCATTATACATATTCCTCCGTTAAATAATTTGTAGATTGTAAATTTTCAAAACTGCAATTTTCGGTATAACCCAAGTAAAAACCTTACACTCTGTTGAATTATACACTCATATTGTGACTGATTTATGACTCCCTGTCACCAAAGAGAGTCGGCTGTGTAGGCTGTGCATTTACAACGCCCTTAGGGAATTCACAGCCGAGATGCTTGCAAGCCTCGGCAGTTATGCATCTGCCCCTCGGTGTTCTGCTGACAAAACCTATCTGCAAAAGATACGGTTCATAGACATCCTCGATTGTTACAGCCTCTTCACCGATTGCCGCCGCAAGTGTTTCAAGTCCGACAGGACCGCCGTTGTAAAAACGAACGATTGCCTCAAGCATTCTTCTGTCATTGCGGTCAAGACCGAGTTCGTCAATTTCGAGTCTGTCAAGTGCTGTCCTTGCGGTTTCAAGTGTGATGACGCCGTTTGACATAACCTGTGCAAAGTCACGCACACGCTTTAAAAGTCGGTTTGCAATTCGTGGTGTTCCCCTTGAACGGGACGCAATTTCAAGCGCACCGTCATGTTCAATTTTTATTCCGAGGATTCCAGCACTTCTTTCAACAATCTGTGCAAGCTCCTCGGGAGTGTAGAGCTCAAGTCTTAACACCACACCGAAACGGTCACGCAAAGGAGCGGTCAGCTGACCTGCTCTTGTGGTTGCTCCGACAAGTGTAAATTTTGGCAACGGCAGATGATACGAAGCCGCCATCTGACCTTTACCCGTGATGATATCAATTGCAAAGTCCTCCATTGAAGGGTAAAGTATTTCTTCAACGGAACGGCTCAGTCTGTGAATTTCGTCAATAAAAAGCACATCGCCCTCGTTAAGGTTGGTAAGCAATGCCGCAAGGTCGCCCGGCTTTTCAATTGCAGGGCCTGAGGTTATTCTCATTGACACACCGAGTTCATTCGCAATGATTCCCGAAAGAGTTGTTTTACCGAGTCCCGGAGGGCCGTAGAGCAGTACATGGTCAAGGGTTTCGCCTCTGATTTTTGCCGCCTCGATAAAAACCTTGAGGTTTTCCTTTGCCTTTTCCTGTCCTATGTATTCCGAAAGTGTTTTCGGTCGCAGAGGGTTGTCGCTCTCTGCCGTATCTTCGGGAATTTCGGAAGTATCGGTTATTCTGTTTTCAAAATCAAATTCATCCGAGAATTCCATTTTACTCATATGTTACTGTCTTCCCATCTGTTTTAATGTGAGCGAAATAAGCTGTTCAACAGGCAAGGCGCTGTCGAGTGTTGCGAGTACGGGCGAAACATCCGAAGGAGAATAACCCAAAACTCCGAGTGCCTCAATTGCTTTCGGAACATTTCCCGTTGAAACATTAACGCTGTTCTGTGCCGCCTGTGCAAAGGAACTGTCCTCTTTAGCCGCTTTTGCAAGCTTGTCCTTGAGTTCAAGAACAATTCTCTGTGCAATTTTTTTGCCTATTCCCTGTGCTCTTGTAATTGTTTTGAGGTCATCGGAGGCAATCGCCATTGCAACCTGTTCGGGACTGAGCTCCGACAAAACCGCAAGTCCTGCCTTTGGACCTACACCGCTTACGCTGATGAGGTTTTTAAAGGTTTCAAGCTCTGCCTTTGTTGCAAAACCAAAAAGATCCACTGCATCTTCCCTTACATTAAGGTAGGTGTAAAGCGTTACCTCTGTGTTAAGCTTTACGGCTTTGAGTGTGTTCATTGTTGTCTGGCACATATAGCCGACACCGCCGCACTCTACTACCGCCGCATTTGATTCTATTGCAATAAGTTTTCCTCTTACGGAATAAAGCATATTTAAAGTCCCTTTCCGTACATTACTCTTCTGAGCTGTGAGCCTGCCGCCTGTGTGTGACAGATTGCAATTGCAAGTGCGTCACAGGTATCATCGGGTTTCGGAATTTCTTTCAGCTTTAAAAGCCTTGCGGTCATTTCCATAACCTGCGGTTTTTTAGCCTTGCCGTATCCCGTTACAGCCGTTTTGACCTGAAGAGGAGTGTACTCAAAGATTGGTATTTTAAGTTTTTGTGCCGCAAGCAGGGTTACTCCCCTTGCCTGGGCAACATTGATAGCCGTTTTCTGATTGGTCTGAAAGTAAAGTTTTTCGATTGCAAGGGCATCGGGGCGACATCTGTTGAGAATAGCATAGGTTTCGTCATAGATGTACTCAAGCCGTTTGTTAAAATCAGTTCCGGCAACGGTTTCAATTGCACCGTAACCGAGAGTTTTATATGTATTCGATTGAAAATTGATTGCTCCCCAACCTACAATGGCATATCCGGGATCAATTCCAAACACTACCAAAACAATACCTCCGAAAAAATCCAAAAATGGCATAATAACATAGCTTAAAACATTATAACACACACAACTTTATTTATCAATAAAATTATTCGTTAATCTGCGTATTCCGCTCAAAATGTACATAAGAAACATTGAACGGCTGATTTACTCGGTTTTTTGCGTGTTATCGGCACGGCTGAGCGTGATTTTTGAACCGTTGTATGACAAATCAAGCTTTTTTCCGTGGGGAATATATTCAAAGGTGTAGTTTCGGTAAAGTTTCGGCACAAATATGACAAGCGTTGTATCATCGGCAACATATTTTCCGCAAAGCTCCGCCTTGTCTTTTCCGCTCATCATAATAAGGGACGCATTGTCACCGTCAAACGAAAGGCTTATCTTTCCGCCGCCGTCAAGCTCTGCACTCCAGTCTGTGCAGGTAAGCTCGTTTTGATATCCCGATGTGTCGGCACTGCATGAACAAAGCAGAAAACATAAGCAGATTAAAAGCGAAATGACAAATTTCTTCATAAAAACCGCCCTCACAGGTATATGATATTATTACAGATTATTCATGAAATCAGAAAATTAGTACATATACCGTTGACGGCAGAAAACGAAATTTACAGTTTTGTTATAATTCTTGAAAAGCATAATTATTTTGTGTATATTGTATGGTGTGATTTTATGGAAAATTTTAAAAACGAGAACACGGAGGGATTGTTTTGCAACATGAGATAACCGAAAAGCATAATGTTTTTGAAGAAAACGGAGAGGTTATGTGTGCAGGCTGGGCAAGAACGCCTGTTTTTGAATATAACAGCGAACAGAGCAAAACAAGCGGAAAACACAGCGAAAGGGATTGCTATTTCATAAGCAACACAGAGGTTTCGCTCTATCTTTCGGTTGAAAATTTAGGCATGGAATTTGCGGTAAAAATTGCGGTTGCCGACCTTAAAAGAGGCGGTGTGATTTATGATTGTGTTGTAAAGAAATTTGTTTTCAGCAAGAACGAGCTTCCCGAATCGGGCAGTTCGGGAGAGCTTTTGTACACGGACAAAAGGCTTCAGCTGCAGTTGACAAACACACCGAACGGAAGATTTTTAAAATGTGATTTTATCGACTTTGGCGGCATAAAAAATCTTTACTTTAACATTAATCTCAAAAAGACGGCGGGCGAAAGTCTTAACGAAATTGCACCGTTTGAGAGAGACAGAAAATATTTTTATCTCAAACGCTTTGTTCCCAAATTTGTCGCAGGCGGAATTATCCGTGTTGGCGGTATGGAATATTCTTTAAACGAAACAACCACAAACGCTTACTTTGACTGGACACGCTTTTCAAAGCCGAGAAAGCATAATTATCAGAGATTAAGCTCCGACTGCTTTATTGACGGGAAACGCTTTTCCCTCTGCCTTGCAAGCAGAGTCGGCGACAACCGTTACGGCAATGAAAATTGCTTTTTCACAGACGGTCATCTTGTAAAATTGTCGCAGATAAATGTTAAAAGCACAGGCGGAAAGCTTGACAGACCGTGGTACTTTAAGGCGGGATATTCGGCAGTTGACATTACATTCAAGCCGTTCACCGTAAAAGGCGAAGCTATGGCGGCATATATGGACAAAACAACCGTAATTTTCGGCAGACTCTACGGAGAACTAAAGAGAGTTGATATGGATAAGCCGTTAGTCCTCGATAATTCTCAGGCACACATTGTTCTGACGGAATTTTAAAATTTAAATCGGCAAAAATAAACACGGCAATCATTTCAGATAATGAACTGCCGTGTTTTAATTTTATAAAATAAAGTCGGGAAAACAATGTTTTGCATTAAGCAAGCTGTGTTCCCGACCGAAATTTTCAATTTTCCGTTTTCAACTTTTAATTTGTAAAATTACACTTCCCTGTTCGGGTCTGTGTTTTTCTGCTTAACAGGAGCTTTCGTAGCATCTTTGTCGGTAAATCTTGCAAAGATTGAAAGCGTTGTGAGAAAGCAGATGAGAATGTACAAAAGAAGTGCAATTACAGAAGCAAGGCTGATTGTATAGCTTACCATTGTGAGAATTGAAAGCACACCGAGCAGACAGCAGATGATTGAAACGATATTCTTCATATTGCGTTTTTTGTCAAGAGCGCAGAAGAAAAATCCTGCAATCGGAATAATGAAGAAAATCGGCATAAAGAGCGAATACTTAAAAACCGCATCATTTGAACCGCTGAGTCCCCATACAGACATAATATCAAATACGGAATAAGAATGGAGTACATTTTTTTCGTCAATGTACTGGAAATACGGCAACGCACAAAGTACGATTTCAACGAGATAAAGCACGCAAAGTGTGATTCTTAATTTTTTTCTTGTTTTGTTTTCGGGTATTTTGAGCATTTTGTTCCTCCGAGATTTTTTTAAAATCATTTTTAAATCATCAATATGTTACATTGTAACACAAATTATTCAGTTGCACAATAGAAATTTTAGTGTTATAATTATGACTAATGTACACAAAACACTGCATTCGTACATTGCTTTATTCTGTGCAAAAAGGAGATAATATAATGGGATATATAAATGAATCCGTAATTTACAATATTTATCCGCTCGGTTTTTGCGGAGCACCAAAGGAGAATGATTTCAAACAGGAATACAGACTTGACAAAATTTACGGCTGGATTGACCATATGAAGTCAATGTCGGTAAACGCACTTGTTTTCAACCCTGTTTTTGAAAGTTCAAAACACGGCTATGATACTATTGATTATAAAAAAATCGACTGTCGGCTCGGTGACAACTAATCTTTCAAAAAAATTTGCAAAACACTTCACGATAACGGCATCAGAATTATGCTTGACGGCGTTTTTAATCATGTGGGAAGAGATTTCTTTGCCTTCAAAGATGTTCAGCAGAACCGTGAAAATTCAAAATATGCGTCTTGGTTTGAAAATATAAACTTTTGGAACAACAGCCCGTATAACGACGGTTTCAGCTATGAGGGCTGGGCAGGTTACTACGACCTTGTAAAGCTTAATCTCCACAATGACGAGGTAGTAAACTATCTTCTTGACTGTGCAAGATTTTGGATTGATGAGTTTGATATTGACGGACTTCGCCTTGATGCGGCTGACTGCATTGACATTGAATTTTTCAAGAAATTAAAAAATGTTTGCAAAGAGAAAAAGTCCGATTTCTGGCTCTACGGCGAGATTACCCACGGCGATTACAATCATTGGGCAAATCCCGATGTGCTTGACTCGGTTACAAACTACGAATGCTACAAAGGCATTTATTCAAGCCATAATGACCACAACTATTTTGAAATTGCTCATTCTCTTAACAGACAGTTTGCTAACGGCGGTATTTACAGAAATATCTACACATATAATTTCGTTGATAACCACGATGTAAACCGTGTTGCAAGTATGCTTAAAGACAAAAATCATCTCAACAATGTTTACACGATGATGTATACAATGCCCGGAGTACCGTCAATTTACTACGGAAGTGAATTCGGCATTGAGGGTATGAGAACTGCCTACAGCGATTATGAGCTTCGTCCCTGTCTTGACCTTGATTCCATCCCGAATCCGAACTATGAACTTCTTGAGCATATCAAAAAACTCGGTGTAGTAAGGCTTGCACTCGAAGCTCTCAAGTACGGCGATTTTGAAAACATAAATATTCAGAATGAAAAGCTTGTATACAGAAGAAAAACCGACAATCAGACTGTTTTTGTTGCATTCAACCTTACAGACCGTGTTGAAAAAATCGGTTTTGACACAGGCTGCAACGCAAAGCTTACAGATGTTCTCAACGGCAACGAAGTTATTGATGTAAACGGTTACTATGAAATTGAAATGCAGCCGTATCAGTCAAGGATTCTTGTTGTTAATGACGGAAGTTTCAGGGTTGATTTCAATGCAGAAAATACAGATTGCAGGGCAGCTGAAATTGATGAAGCTCCTGCAAATGAAGAAACTTCAGTTAAAGCTGTTAAAACAGAAAATTGCTGTGAAAGCAATTCGGACAATGCCGAAAATACGACAAAAGAAATCAAGCCGGGTATTTACCTACATTTCAAGGGTGGCGAATATGAGGTTATCAACTTTGCAACCCACAGCGAAACAGGTGAAAAACTTGTAATTTACAGAAATCTCCACAACACAAGTGAAGTGTGGGCAAGACCTGTCGAAATGTTTGCCGAAAAAGTTGATGTTGACGGCAGAAAAACAGACAGATTTACTTTTATAGGTTGACAATAAGCGTAAGCAAATGATTAAAAAGACCGAATATATTTTTTATTCCGGTCTTTTTTTGTGTAAAAATACTGCTTTTTAATCGTGATGACAAGATTTGACTATATTTTTGCAAATAGTGTGTTGAATAAATCACATAATATGATAAAATAGACATATGTTGTGTTTGACTGAATTTTTGTTTTTTTTGAAAGTAACTTAGGGGGATTGAATATTATGTTGAGGGATTTAAAGCCAACCGATAATGTAGGTGGTTTCGATGTCAGACCCGGCAACTTTCTTTTAAACGGTGCAACAACCGTTTCCGGCGGTGTGAACTTTACTATTCATTCGGTTTATGCCGTTGAGTGTACATTGCTTTTATTCAGACCTTATGCAAAATTTCCGTATGCAAGGCTCAGATTTCCGGATTCTTACAAAATCGGCAACACCTATTCAATGCTCGTGTTCGGTCTTGATGAGATTGATTTTGAGTATGCATATTCCTTTGACGGTCCGTATGAACCCGAAAAAGGAATTATTTTTGATAAAAAGAAATACATTCTTGACCCATACGCAAAGGCTGTAATCGGTCAGAGCGGCTGGGGTAAAAAACAGGAGCATGAGGGTGTTTATAAGGCAAGAGTTGTAAACAGCGACTATGACTGGGGCAACTGCACTCAGCCGAAGCTTCCGTTTGAAGAGCTTATTATTTATGAATTGCATGTAAGAGGCTTTACTCAGGACGGCTCCTCAGGCGTTAAAAACAAAGGCACATTCGCAGGTATCCGTGAAAAAATCCCCTATCTTAAAGAACTGGGCATCAATGCCGTTGAAATGATGCCTATTTTTGAGTTTGACGAAATGGGCTCATATCGTAATTATGACGGTCGTCAGCTCTACGATTACTGGGGCTATAACACCGTATGTTTTTTTGCTCCGAACACAAGCTATGAGAGCGACCATGAGCATCATCACGAAGGCAGAGAGCTTAAACAGCTTGTTCGTGAGCTTCACGAAAACGGAATTGAAGTTATCCTTGATGTTGTGTTCAACCACACGGCAGAGGGCAATGAAATGGGACCGTATTTCTCGTTCAAGGGCATTGACAACAACATTTACTATATGCTCACTCCGGACGGAAAGTATTACAATTTCAGCGGTTGCGGCAATGTTCTCAACTGCAATCAGCCGATTGTTCAGCAGTTTATACTCGACTGTCTGCGTTATTGGGTAACAGAATACCGCATTGACGGTTTCCGTTTTGACCTTGCGTCGATTTTGGGAAGAAACGAGGACGGTACTCCTATGGATAAGCCTCCGCTTCTCAAAAGCCTTGCGTTTGATCCGATTCTCGGCGGAGTAAAGCTTATTGCAGAGGCGTGGGACGCAGGCGGACTTTATCAGGTCGGCAGTTTCCCGTCATGGAACAGATGGGCTGAATGGAACGGAAGATACCGTGACGACCTCAGAAGATTTCTTAAAGGCGACAGCCATCTTGCATGGGATGCGGCTCAGAGAATTACAGGCTCAAGAGATTTGTATGACCCTACCTACAGAGGCTACAATGCGTCGGTAAACTTTCTTACCTGTCATGACGGATTTACTCTTTATGATATGTATTCATACAACGAAAAGCACAATCTTGAAAACGGCTGGAACAATACTGACGGTGCTAATGACAACAACAGCTGGAACTGCGGTGCCGAGGGTGATACAAATGATTACAATATCAACAAGCTCCGTATCAAAATGATAAAGAATGCTTTTGCAACCCTTATGTGCAGTCAGGGACCTGCTCTTTTCCTTGCAGGTGATGAATTCTGCAACACTCAGTTCGGCAACAACAATGCTTACTGTCAGGACAACATTATCTCATGGCTTGACTGGACAAGAAAAGAAAAGCATAAGGATGTATTTGAATTTTTCAAATATATGATTGCTTTCAGAAAGAGATTCCATATTATTACAGACAGCAGAGGCAAGGCAACATGCAGTTATCCGCCTGTCAGCATCCATTCAAATGTTGCGTGGAGTGCCAAGTATTACGATGATACAAGAATGATTGGCGTTATGTATGCCGGTGTAAGTCTTAAACAACAGGGGCTTGACGAGTTTGTTTATTTTGGCGTCAACGCTTATTGGGATTATGTAAATGTTGAGCTTCCCGACCTTCCCGAAGGATACCACTGGAAACTTTATATCAACACAGGCAACGAGCCGCAGGATGTAATCCTTGAGGACAGAAATGTTATTCTCTATGACAGACGAATTAATATGGCAGGCAGAAGTGTCATTGTTGCTGTCGGAGAAAGATTTTAATTATAAGGACAATTTCTTTGTTTAAGAAAACCGCCCCTACACGAAAATGTGTGGGGGCTTCATGTTTTTATAGGTTTCGGATTGTTAATGTACTGCTGTGTTGTCAGCATAAATTTAAGTTCGTAACGCTTGAATATATTTTTAACGCCCATTGTAAGACCTCCCTGTCTTTACCTTTTCTTTACTGTGGCTATATAATAATTTACAAACTTTAAATGAAATTTAAAAAAAGCAGAAATCCCGAATTTTTTCAGAATTTCTGCTTTAAATAATAATATGGAGTTTTATTTCCGTTATAAAATTATCTTTCTCTAAGCAACACACTTAAATCCGTTTTTTCAGAGCGTTTTACTGCCCAAATGCTGACGATTGCAAGTACAATCAAATAAATCACGAGGAACAGCAGTACATAAACAGCCGAAACATTCACGGTCATTTCCATTATTGTATTGCCCACAAGATTCATAAGGTACGGATTTATAAGTAATATGTCGAGTAATACAGTCAAAATTGTACCGACTGCAATTGATATTATTCCAATAAGGAAATATTCTGCGAATATTATATAGAAAAGTTGATTAGACTTGTAACCGAGTGAGCGATACAAAGCAAGTTCTTCGGTTCGTCTGCTTATGTTGCTCTTGACGAACATATACTGTCCCGCAATTACGAACAATGCAAAAAATACAATTGAACCTATAATGATTATGAGTGCGATATTGTATGACTGAGAATCAAAGTTCAAGTCCATTGTATACGGTTCGCAATATGAGGAAACCTCGGATTGTACACTTTCAAGATTTTTTGCATCATCAACGAGAATTTTATAAGCCTTATCGGAAGTTATTGAAGCCATACCTTTGGCATTTGCAATAACTTCATTATTGAACTCAATCAAACTGTTGCGTGGAATAAGAATTTGATTGCCTGTAAAAATCGGGTCAGATGTGTTATACACTCCGACAATTTTAAGCTTATGTTCCTTGCCCGATTCATCAGCGAAAACAAGATTTTTGCCCACAAGCGTTTTGCCGTCAATTTTATTGATTCGTTGACTTTTGCTGTTAAAATCCTTTAAAACTTCGGGAACAACTGCAACATTTTCTTCATTCTCTTTGAAAGCTCTTCCGCTTGTTATTTTAAGGTTATACCCCTCGTGAACATAACTTAGTGTATAAGCTGAAAACAGCACTCCTGAAGTTTCCGACACATCAAGTTCGGCAGGCACGTTATAAACACTCGTTATGTGTTCAATACTTTTTATGCTTGAAATTGTATCGTCAATTTCATTTTGAGGAGTATTTTCGTTTATCTCAAAATTCAACTCTCTGTTAAGAATATGATTATTTATGTTTTGGTCAATATTATTTTTCAGCGGCATAACCGCTCCTGCCGACACAAGAACGAGAATGGTTGCAATAACCATAAAGCAACAAAAAAATATTGTTGCACCTTTTCGTGAAAGAATTGAGGCTTTAACAAGCATACCGAGTTTTTTATTTTTCATTTTAATTTTCCTCTAAAACGCCGTCTTTCATAACGCAAATTCTGTCTGCAAAATCGGTTACGGCATCATTATGGCTGACAACAAGAACGCCCTTGCCAAGCTCTGTAAGTTTTTTCAACTCTTCAAAAATCATACGTTCGTTTTTGCTGTCAAGGTTGCCTGTAGGTTCATCGGCAAGGATAAAGTCGGGATTATTGGCAAGTGCTCTTGCAATGGCGGTTCTCTGCTGTTCACCGCCTGAAAGTTCCCTCGGATAGTGATCAATACGGTGTGTAAGACCGACTTTCTGCACAAGCAATTCGGCAGTTTCTTTCATTTCGGCTCTGTTTTTGAAATGGTCGTTTATGAGCATTGGAACCATTATATTTTCAAAAACTTTGAGATGGGGATTAAGATGAAATGCCTGAAATACAAATCCGAGTGAATTCATTCTTGTGTCGGCAAGTTCGTTTTTGCCGAGTGATGACACATCTTTGCCGTTAATCAAAATCTGACCTGAGGTGCAGTTGTCAAGCAAACCTGCCATTTGGAGCAGAGTGCTTTTTCCGCTGCCCGACTGTCCCATAACAGCCACAAATTCGCCCTCTGACAATGTAAACGATACATTATCCACGGCGGTTACTTTGTTATTGTATATTTTAGAAACATTTTTTAATTCTATTGATTTCATTATTTCACCCTCAAAAATTATTCATTCATTGCGTCTTTGGGCTGAATTTTATTCAGCTTGCGTAATGCTATGAGCTGACATATCAGCGGAACAACGGTCACTATCAAAAACGAAATTGCAAGCAAAATTCCGAAAGTTCCCCAATTGATAATGTACAGACGGTCGATGAAATTTCTGTTTACAAAGAAAAAATTTGAAACAGCCGTAACTATAATCGAAATAATTGTTCCAACCGCAAATCCGGTAAATGTAACTCTAAGCTGTTCGCAGTAAAGGCAGGCAAATATCTGACTGTTTTTATAACCTATCGCTTTGAGCAAGCCTATATCGGATTTACGAAGTGAAAGTGCGTTTGCTGTTGATTGTATAATCATAATCACAGAAAGCAACACTGTTGAAATAATAAGAAATACGCTTGCAAAGCTGAATATATTTGAAGCGTTTACTATGCTGTCCTGTATTCCGAGTTCGGAGTCATCGGCACAGCATACATTCATATCGGTGAGTGCGTTATATACCGATTCAATATTTTCAAAATCATCAACAACAACATAGTGAGTCCTCAGCGATAAATCATTCCACCACTTGCCGACAGTGGTTTCGTTATCTTTTGAATATCCGCCTTTTGTAAGTGCGTCATCTAATATTTTCGTAGCTGTTTCCTCTGAAATATAAATCGAATCATAATAGCCTGTTTCGGTCGGTGACAGATAATAAGTACCCACCACCTTTAATTTATATTCAATTGCAGGAAGATTAAGAGTAGAAGTACTGACAAAATCTCCACCCATATTATAATCTTGTATTAAATCATCGTTGTATGCTTTTACTGTTATGGTTTCTCCTATTAAACCTTCACCGTCAATATAATCAGGCTTTTTATTTTCATTCTCAACCTCAAAAGGATAAAAATCACTCGGGACAACACAGCTTAACACAGGGGATTCATCAAGAGTTTTTCCTGCAATAACACTGCGTTTTTCATCTCCCAATAATGACCATATATCAATATGGGCATCTCCTTTATCATCAATTCTGTTCTGAAATTCTTGATTTGAAGTTTGTGTTACACTGAACGAATCATTTCTGATTCCTTTAAGCGGAAAGATACTTTCAACATGTTCTGTATTTCTGATTTTATTAACTGTATTCTCATCAAGCGGACCAAAAATAGGATCAACTTGCAAAGTTCTTGCACGATAATCCTCTTTATACTCATTTACAGCTTTTGTGACGGTAATTGAAAATGCCGAAATCAAGGTTATTGATATTACAAGCAATGCGGAAACAATTTTTATTCCCTTTTCATTTTTATTTATCTTGGCATTTGCTTTTGCAAGAAAATTCACATTCGTTAATTTCATCGCCAAACTCCTGTTGTATGTTTTATGTTATATTTTAATTATAATTTATATTTTAATTATAATTCCTATCAATTAAAATTCAATATCAAGATGTCATTTATTACACTTTTATTACATTTAACCTAAGCATGGAGGTTACCATATATATGGCAACCTCCATAAATTCATTAATATTTTTCCATTGTTGTAACCTGTGAACGACATCCGCCTCCACTGCAATATCTATAATTTAAAAGCCAACTACCTTTTTTCAATCTGCCGTAGCTTACAGTATGTGTAGCAGGAGAATTTTTCTGCAAAGTAGTATATTTATAAGCAGTTACCGTTTTCCTGTCTTTAGACTCTGCTCGTGACTTAATCTTTGAATAAGATTTGTTATCAAATATTGTAGGATAACTCGGAAAATAATCATTGGTATATGTATTGTCTTTCTTAATTGAAAGCCAAGTAGCATCATTACCGCCTGAATATCCACCGACACAAACAGTATGCTTATACTGAGTGGTTTTTGCGCCTGCTGTAATTGCTGTTGCTGATGAAAAAGCACAGATTACAGCCATTGTAGCTATTACAATCTTTTTAACCTTTGAATTCTTGTTGTTCATAAATTATATAACCTCCATAAAAATTTTGCTGTTGCAACAAGCAATCAACATTGTATAATATCCAAATAAAAATGCCCATATACTCTGGAGTAAAATGTCGATTTTTGGGAGTAAAAGGAATTTATTTGTAATTAAATTAAGTTTTTACATTAAAAAACAAAAATGGAACACATGCATTTTTACATTGCTTGTGTTCCATTTTATATTAGATTTTAAAGTATATATTAAAACACAACTGTTATTTCTAACAAATTACCGTCGGGGCTTTTGGCGTGGATTTTGGCTTTATGGGCGGTGGCTACGGCTTTGGCGATTGAAAGACCTATGCCGCTGCCGAGTCCGAAAACCCTGTCATCAATTTCACTTTTTGCCGTAAGCATGATAACCGGCAGGTCAAGTCCCTCATGACGGATTCCTTTCAAAACTGAAATTCCGTCAAGCAACGGCATCATTATGTCGAGAATTGCACAATCATAGTCACCGCCGAGAAGATAATCAAGCGCATCTTTACCGTTATAAACAGCGTCAACCGAATATCCGTTATGCTTTAAAATTGCCGTGAGAGCCTTTGAAAGCTCTTTTTCATCCTCTGCAAGTAAAAGTCGCATTTGGTAACCTCCCGAAATTTTTCTTATTCTATTATATATTTCAAACCTTAAACAAGGCTTAAATGTTTCTGTCAATAAAAGTATACAAAGCTTTTTAATTCCTGTCAAATTGCATAAATAAAAAGTTTATTCCTTGAAATATCGGTGAAAAGTTTGTATAATTAAAGTGACAGTATTTTTAAGGAGAATATTTATGCAAAGAGAAAATTTTAAGTCGAGGACAGGTTTTCTCCTTGTAAGTGCAGGCTGTGCGATTGGCATAGGCAATGTCTGGCGCTTTCCGTATGTTACGGGCGAAAACGGCGGTGGATTGTTCGTGCTTTTTTATCTTGCATTTCTTGTGCTTATGGGAATTCCCGTTCTGACAATGGAGCTTGCAGTCGGCAGAGCAAGCAGAAAAAGTGCCGTATTAAGCTATAAAACACTTGAAAAGCCAAAGAGCAAATGGCACATTCACGGTTGGCTGTGTATGATAGGCTGTTACCTTTTGATGATGTTCTACACGCCTGTTTCGGGTTGGATGTTAGATTACTTCTATAAATTTGCAACGGGAACATTTAAAAGCGGAATGAACTCAGAACAGGTTTCGGGAGTGTTTAACGACCTTATGGCATCGCCTGTTGAGATGATTATATGGCTTGCGATAATCGTTGTATTCGGATTTTTTGTATGCAGTCGAGGACTTCAAAAAGGCATTGAAAAAGTCAGCAAGGTTATGATGCTTGCGTTGCTTGCACTGATTATTATTCTTGCAATCAACAGTATGATGCTTTCAAATGCGGGAGAAGGCCTGAGCTTTTATCTTGTCCCCGATTTTGGAAAGGTTAAAAATGTAGGACTCGGCAAGGTAATCACATCTGCAATGAGTCAGGCGTTTTTCACACTCGGACTCGGAATCGCATCAATGGAAATTTTCGGCAGTTATATGAACAAAGACCGCACGCTTTACGGTGAGGCTGTTCAGATTTGTGCATTGGACACTTTTGTTGCAATTGTTGCCGGACTTATCATCTTCCCTGCTTGCTTTTCATTTGGCGTTCAGCCCGACCAAGGACCTGCCCTTATTTTTGTGACGCTTCCGAATGTTTTCGTAAATATGACGGGCGGTCGGATTTGGGGTACGCTTTTCTTTCTGTTTATGACATTCGCAAGCTTTTCAACGGTTATTGCCGTGTTTGAAAACCTTGTTGCTTTTCTTACCGACACATTCGGCATGAGCAGAACAAAGGCGTCCATAATCAACGGAATTATTATGTTCTTTGCGTGTCTGCCGTGTATTTTCGGATTCAACATTTGGAGCGACTTCAACATTCTCGGCAAGGGTGTGCTTGACCTTGAGGACTTCGTTGTCAGCAACCTTCTTCTTCCGATTGGCGCAATGGTTTATCTCCTGTTCTGCACAACAAAATTCGGCTGGGGCTTTGACAATTACTTTGAAGAATGTAACACGGGTAAAGGTCTTAAACTTTCAAGAGTGCTGAAGCCGTACCTTAAATACGCACTCCCCGTGCTGATTGTTATTGTGTTCGTTCAAGGCTTTATCGGGTAGGATTAGCAATCCCCTACGGCTCAAATTGTGCAAATTTGTACAATGTTACATTCCTATAAAATAACATATAAAACTAAAAACTGTACAACCATATTCGGCTGTACAGTTTTTTATTATCTTGTGTTACCTTTTAGATGTGGATTTGTTTTTGTAACATAACCGTCAAACCAGTTGATACACTTACGCTCGGGCATAGTATGCTTTTGATATTGCAAACTATCTGCACGAATCGGGAAAGCCGACAACCAACTCGGCTATTTACGGTTACAAGAAAGACCCGAACAACAAAAATCATTGGCTGATTGATGAGGAAGCGGCTACAGTCGTCCGCAGAATTTTCCATTTCACAATAGAAGGCTGCGGACCTTATGACATAGCCCGCACGCTGTTTGATGACAAGGTTGAAACCCCGGCTGTTTACTTTACAAAAAAGGAATTGGAATAAGGAAAAACAAAAAGGAGTTTACCCACCCGTTCAGTTGGAGCGGATATGTTGTCCGCAGTATTCTTGCAAAACAGGAATACTGCGGAGACACCGTAAATTTCCGTACGCACAAGGAATCATATAAGGACAAAAGCTCAGTGAAAAATCCGCAGGAGAACTGGCTGATATTCAATGACACGCACGAAGCAATCATTGACCGAGAAACTTGGGAGCTTGCTCAGAAACTGACAAAAACGCCGAGACGTGTTGACACCACCGGAGTGGCGAATCCGCTGACGGGTCTTGTTTATTGTGCCGATTGCGGTGCAAAGATGTATAACCACCGATTTTTCCGAGCTTACTACGCCGATGATAAATGAGTTTATCGACAAAATTTTAGTTCACGCTCCGTATTATATTGACGGAGAACGTATGCAGGAGGTTGAAATCTATCTCAATTTCATCGGAAAGTTTGAAATTCCTCAACCTCAGCTGAGCGAGGAAGAAATTAAGCGGCAGAAGCAGCTGAAACAGCCCGTCTAAAAAGCAGGGAATGTTATCAGTTGATAAAGGCGAGAAAACACAAGGTCGGCGAGCCGTTTACACTTAGCTGCAAGGGCTGTGACAAGGTATTTGAATCCAAGCACAGCAATGCTTTGCTAAGATTGTGCAGGCTCAGTCAACAGATCACCACCAACCCTGCGTGAAAGGCTGATAATCATCAACTATCATATTCGACACACTCAAACCGGCAAGCGGAGCATAACGGATTATTCAAAGTCTGTAAAGGAAACTTTGGCGCGGTATAAAGCCGCCGTAAAGCAGATAAACGAAAAGAAAAATGAACGGAAGGGACTTCAAAATGAAAAGAAATCCACTTCCGTTTTTAATATCGCCGCACAGTGAGATTGACGGCAAACTGAATGATGAAATCAATGTGCAAGCTGCCCGTGAATATGCCCGCCGCCGTTGCAACCAAACTCAGACGAGAAATACAATGCGGCACGAACACAAGAGAAAAAACAATAGTTTACCGTTAAAAGGAAATTTAAATATTTTTTCAAGCTTGAACAAGAAACGGATTACGACACCTTGCTGTATTGCAGTTTTGCGTTAATCAGATTTTCGTCATGATTATACAACGAGGCAACTTTTCAATGTCCAAGTAATTCAGCACTAATTATGCTAAACCAACATTGTTATTTATTTGACCAATTTAAATATCTTGAATTTAATTAAATTTGACTTCTGACATTATTTTTTGAGGATATAAAGATGATACCAAATAATACGTTCTGTTTCTAATATCGGTGGGATCATAATTGAGAAATTGTTCAGAAGAGATAGGAACGGGTGCAATAAACGTTTTTTGTTCACCTTTTGAAAGTTTAATATACATTCCACAATCATTGTAATACATAACGAGCGGGTAATAAAATTGTAATGAAAAAGCACCTGATTCAATATGAAAAGCTGTTAAATCAACAGTTATTTCATCATCTGTTGTATTGGAAATTATAATTTTTATTAAACCAAGATTCAAATCTTCACTTTTCAAATAGTCAGAATTTTCTTCCAAATATTCTGATAAATCATCATCATTCATAATGTCCATACGCTTAAGCATGTATGTATCTGTTATAGTGAATTTTGCATTTTGACAAACAAATGAATCGCCCATTTTATATACAACTTTTTCGTTTTGCGGATATTTTGAATTGATACTAAAAAACCTAATGACACCACATATACATAATACTGTTACAATAAGGAGCGTTACAATAACTTTTAAATTATTTTTCTTTCTCATAAAGACTATCTCTCCTGATGATTTTACCCTGCGCTAATTCTATAGTTTCGTCGCAAAGAGCGTTAATCTGATTTTTGTCATGACATGACAGCAACACAACTCTATCGGGAACTTTTGCGGACAAAATCATTTTTTTGACATTTTCACATGAAGCTTCATCCAACGCATTAAAAGGTTCATCTAAAACAAGTATTTGAGGGTCTTCCATCATCGCTGCTGCTATTCCAAGTTTTTGTTTCATACCAAGTGAATATTTTCGGAAACTCTTCTTTTCGTTTGGGTCAAGCCCTACCATTCTCATAGTATCCACTATTTTTTTATCGTCTATTTTCTTTTGTATTTGAGCGAGAATCTTCAAATTTTGAAAACCGGAGTACTCAGAAATGAACCCCGGATTTTCAATTAAAGCCCCAACACTATCAGGAAACGATATGTCTTTTCCTATGATTTTGTTATTTATTTTTACAAAACCACTGGTAGGTAAAATCAGTCCGCAAATTGCACGCATAAGCATAGTTTTCCCCGAACCGTTCTTACCTACAAAACCGTAAATTTTTCCTCCGGAAAGTGATAAATTTATATTTTCCAGTACAAGATTTTTTGATAACTTTTTTGTATAATTACAAATTTCTATATTCATAAATCTCTCCTACTTTAAATAATGTTTTTTCTTTTGATAATTGGCAAGCCTAAAAATAAACATATAACGATTATTAAAAAGGCAACCTCCAGTTCTGTATATATTGATATATTATTTATGGCGCAAAAATCAGTTCTTATCAACATTGAAAAGTTAAACGGCAAAAATTCGCTGCAATAAAACACAGATGTGGTCATAAGGCAGACTATCATCAAAAACGCGACAACAGGTCCAAATGTAATACTGATAATTGCATCAAATGTCATGTGACAAGTTGTAATCATCCAAGGTAACAGTACTGAGGAAATGAAAATTTCTGTCATACTTTTTCCATAAGTGCTTAGCTCCAAAAATTCTTCAGTTATTAAACTGTTTTGAGTTAATGAAAAATTACCGGAAAACAATGTAAAAGCTGTCGAAATTACAAAAAACAGTAAATAGTACAAAGTTGAAGAAACAACACACCAAACTATTTTACTCAACCACCATAAATATCGGGATTTTACCCGCAAAATAAAGGTATCGGCACTTGTCTGCAAATCGTTTGTAATGTATAATCCCACAAACAAATAAGGAAGTACATTAAAAGAAAACCACGTTATGGGAATATCTACACCCTTATTTGCCTCCGGATCAAAAGGGTCACATCCGGCAAAAACATTCATAAAAAAATCCAGAACACCGCAGTCTACAACCGAATTATAATCACTAAAATATAAGCTAATATTATGCCAATACACGAAATCAATAAATATGAACAGCAACGCAGCAAAAATAAAAAATTTACGATTATGTATGATTCCCTCTGTTATATCATGCGAAAGCAAACGAAAAAAAAGACGAACTTTCAATTTAAAAAATCCTTTCTTTTCATGAACAATAAATTTAGTACGAATACTATAATTGTCCCAAAAATCAAGAGCCAAAAGTCAATATTCCAATCACCATCAAATGAAACTGCAATACATGTTGTGACCGTCACTAAGAACGGAAATACTTTGTTTATTATACAGCCAAAAGCACATATTAATTCAGAAAAAAATATTGTAGGAATTAAAAGACATACAAAAGTTTTCATCACTACTTTTGCAAAGCCTACATTGCTTATGCATCCTTCACACAGATAATAATAGCTTTCATATGAATTCCAATTAATTACTGTTCGTGAAAAAAATCTCGACATACCAAGAACTGCGACGAGGAATAAAATGCAAAAAGCCACAGAAAAAGCAAGAACTTTCAAACTATTTCTGACAACCAATGTATTTCTAAATCTAAAGCGAATATAGGCATTTGTAAAGTTACTGTTTTTTTCGGAAAATATCGTTGAAAGTAATGCGGCGGTTGGTACAAAAAAGATAGTTGTCGTGTGACCCCCGGCGGCTTCCACAAAATCTGCCATACATATGTTGTCTGTTATATCCATCATATTTTTTTTTAAAAAAGCAAAAAAGTAAAACAATACAAAACTGCAGAGTAAACAGAAAACAACCAAATATTTAAAATATGTCATTGCAACAAAAGTTTTTCTACACGCTTTAAAAAACATCTTTTTTCGCTCCAATAAAATAATACGGAAAAAATGAAAGGCAAAAGAAAATCAAAAATAAAATTGTTACAGAAAAGGTAGTCCCACTTTCACTTGTAGTCGTGACAAGATTTCTGATACTGTAGGCATCAAATCCCAACATTTCAAGACAAAATGATGAAAAAATGTAAATGAAAAAAGGAAAAACAAAAGTCACAAATTTTCTGTTTAAAAAGAATGTAATAAACAATGACAAACTTGCTGTTACTCCCGAAAACAAAAATGTGATAAAAATATATATCGATGTATATAATAACGGTTGCACATAAAATAAATCAGCCCACTTATACGCAGGATATATGTTAGTAAATGTATAAGATGCTTCAGGAAGCATTGTCGGTAAAAATATTGAAGAAATGAGAAAACTAAGAACCATTGGAATAGCAACCACGCAACCACCACTTACGAAAACAGCTATGTATTTTGCCACAAGATAATATTTTTTCTTGGCACGAACGCACACATTCCTTGCATATCCCCTGTTTATATCATCATAAAAGGAACTACCAAATGGCAAAGTGGCGAGAATTGGAATAGCCATATAAAAAATGTTTTGCTGAAGATAGATATTATGACTGCCAATCCAGTTTGTATATGAAATTTCAAAAAATCCCATTAAATTTTCATCATTTAAAAATTCAGAATTCAACTGCACACAGTATGGTATTCTTTCAATCGAATACCATGTTACCAATGCTAATGAAATTAGCAAAGAAATTAAAAACAGCCTGTTTTTAAAACTTCTTTTCAGTTCGAATTTAATCATTCTTTGCATTTTATCATTCTCCATTTATTATTTTTCGGATTTGATGACTTGCATAGTTCCTTCTCCTAAAGGATTGCCTGAGAGCACTGTCATCAAATAAAGTTGGTCTTTGTACTCATTAAGTTGTTTGTCCTCAGCAACATATGCTACATTAACATTCAATTTTTTACCGGGTTCAAGTTTTTCTACAAAATAATTTTTTGAAGTCTTTTTCTCACTTGAATTAAAACTTCGTGCTTCGTTATATCCACCGTCTGTACCAAAATGCAAAAGTAAGCTGTTCAATGATACCTCCACATTTTCATTTCCTTTATTCATCATTGTAATGTTAAGCACTACATATGAATATTCATTTGTAATATTTCCTTGGCTATCTTTAATTTCATCCCAGTCCTCAAATGTGTCAAATTCGGGAAGTTCTGCTTTGTTTTTTGAAATGCTTATATCATTTAATTTAACATAAATGCTTGTTCTATCGTCGTACATAGTATCGTATTCAGCACCTTCCTCAAGCAGAACACAACTTTTTGAGCCCAACGCTGAATTTTCTGTGGAAGAGATATTACTTCCATTTGCAACCTGTGTGTTTTTTGCATCAGCATTAGTGTATATATCGTTGATGTCAATAATATCATTTTTTATCAAGTATAAGATGGAAACTATTATGGATGAAGCACAGATGATAATCAAAATAATTACGGTTGTTATTTTTTTATTCAATATATAAACACCTCTATAAGCAACTCCCTACCGCAGTCTAAAAGTCATGCTCTGCGCGCATATATAAAGTCAAAACTTCATTAAAAGGCACAGAGCATAACTTACAAAGCCACAAATATTTTATATGCTGTCAGGACTCCATGCTATGTGGTAACTCACAGCTTCCTTATTCATAATGTAGCCCAAAGTAGCATATTTATAGCCGTCTTCTTTAACATAGTTAGGCAAATAATAATATGTACCCTTTGGTAAATTTTTCATATTCTTAGTTGCCCCATTATAGCTCCATGAACCGTAATATCTGTCTACAGTTTTTACGGAGGAAGTATTCTTATTATTTGTACGCTGAACCCAAGCACTCAGAGGACCTCCTGATGTGCTCTTGTTTTCGCACCAAACAGATGTATAATCTTTCTTCTCACGCCAAATAGATCTGCACGGAGTACCTCCGTTGTTACTTCTCGCACTAATGTTGATAATTGTATCTGAAACATTACCGGCAGAGAATACTGAAAAAGTAAGAGCAGACATCAAAGAAAGAACGACCATACCCAACACAATCATCTTTTTTAATTTCTTCATCTTTTACCTCCTGTTAATAAAAATGTTAATAAAAAATTAAAAGTTTTCAAAATTTGAAATATTAAAACGCCGGACTCACCTCATCTCTATTATAGAATATAGTGGTTCAGTTGTCAAGACAAAAATCTAATCATTTTATAATAAACTGAACCGATATAGTAGAAGTGGTCTTTCATAATATTTATTATCCTGTTTGATAGGTTTTGGAGCAACTACAACCTGTTTACCTGTGATTGTTTCCACCACTTCAATAAAGCTATAACCTTTAACCTCAATTAGATAATTGAGAGCTGTTGTACCTCCAATCCCACGAGAAAACCACATCCATTTTCCGTTTGAAATTTTCAAGCTATCGTGTGTTCGTGTGGCTCAAAGTTTTTAAGATAGGTTAGCAAGTCCATTTTCTTTGCTTCAAGCACTACTTTAGGGTCTATATATGGCACTTATTCATACCTCCATTTCTGTTATTTTATCGCAAAAAGAAAAGCCAAGAAATTTTCATTTCTTGACTTAACTCTTTTGCGTATTATTAAATTGCTTTGTTATTGCGAATATCATTGATTATCTTTGCAATGTTACAAGTTACCTGTCCTGAGCATTGGTGGATATCTTCATTAATTTTGCATTCTTCAACGATTGCAAAATCAACTTGCTTAACCAGTTCTCCTATAGATTTATTTTTCTTTGGATTAATACCAGACACCTGAGTAAACAAATTTCTTATATATCTTTGATTTCCTACCTTTTCGTTAGAAATTATCTCCTTTTCATTTGGTTTAATATATTTCTCATAAGCATCTTTATAATGCAAAAGTAAAAACAATTCAAATGCAGGATTAGATATACCAAGTATATTATTATTTTCTCCAAATGCTACAACTTCATCAAAATCCTTAACTTTTTCTTCGAAAATATCTGCATCAAAAACGATAATCATCCTATCCATTTCAGCATCAAAAGATATATCTGAGTTAAGTTTTTGCTCCTCGGCAAACTCTATAAGTCTTCTGGGGAAAGATATATTCTTATCTTGTTGAGTCTTTTCGAGAAAGCGAATATCAATATTAGGATTAATTCCCAATTCTTTTTTATAGTCAACCAGCTTTTCGAAATACCACGTTTCAGTATTTGCACCTTCACAAATAAAGAAATACTTTCTATAAGGCTCTATAGCCTCATTTGTGTCGCTCTTTCTTTGATTCCAATTATAATAACTTCTTACCGGTGCCATATATTTATTCCTCCGTCAAATCAAAATTAGAAAACACAGGAATTGCACCATAACGCCCCTCAAGATAAGCTTTGCTCAATGTTTTATCATATCTTTCTTTGAACTTATCCAACGAATAAACATTACTTGTGTTATTTCCATCTCTTTCAACAAACCATATTTCATCACGTCTAAAAAGCTTTTGCTCCATAATAGATGCTTCGTGGGTTGTAAACAACAACTGAGTTTTATGGCCTTTATGGAAATTCATAAAAAGCTCAAGAAAATGTTCTGTAAGTTTTGGATGAAGACTTCTTTCTAATTCATCAACAACATAAATAATGTCATCGTTTTTGTTAAGTAACATATCGAGTAAATCGAAAATTCTTCTTGTACCATCTGATTCTTCATCGAAATTAAAATCATAAAATGATTTTCCATGATAGAGTTTCAAAGTAGATACAATCGGTTCATCGTCATCCAAAGTAACAGTAAAAAAGCTTTTGTCAGTTCTCATGGTCATTCGTGCCGAAGAATATAATGACTTGTGAGCCATCTTGTTTCGTATGTCCTTCATAACTAAATCAAAAACCTTAGCCGGTAAAGCTTTTCTAAATTCCTCAAAATCAGTTTTTTCAACTCTAACTTTATCAATACCAGTATCAAAGGTTTTTATTAATTTATTGATTAACTCTAAGGATGTTTCATCATTATAATATTGAAAGTTATCAAAAGAAGTATTAGGCTTAACGATAATTATGTTTTGTGATAACCAACTATAAACCTCCTTGAAGAAAACCAGCTTGGAGTCTTCAGAATATTTTTTGTTTCTATTCATTTCCGTAAGAAACAAAATTGATTCATTACCATCAAAATCATCAGTATATGTTTTGAATTTTGCTTCATCAATTTTGTTTAATTTTACATCTTCGCCCAAGTGTGGAAATTTTTCTTCTTCATTTCTTTCAAATAAACATTTTGCATTACCATTTTGATAAAGCTCATATAACCACTCAGATGTGATTCTTCGTTGATTTAATAAAGCCGTAAAACCATAAGCATAGAATTTATCACCAATCGTGAACTGAATTTCAAACGAGCTATTCTTATTTATATTTTCTTCCTTACATTTACAAAACCATTTTGTAGCTACCATAGGAATTGTATCATTAAGCGTACTTTTCAAAAACCAAAAAAAATCAATAAGATTAGATTTACCTGCCGCATTAGCACCATAGATTACTGCATATTTAAGTATATTCGTACTTTTAATTTTAACCCTATGATCAGTGCCTTTTTGAATTTTTGTAGAAGAAATCATAGTCATCTCTGTTGGTTCAGAAAACGATTTAAAATTCTCAACTGTCACTTTAATAAGCATTATCAATCTCTCCTTCTTATTTAATATTGTAAAGGAGAATTACAAAAAAGTCAATATGTATCCGTTTATTTGGAGAAATTTTCTCTAAATGACCTATTTATCTCGACAAACTTAACCATAGAGCGATTGTTTTTGATGAATTTTACATTTCATCTTGTTCGCTTTCTTTTCTTGTATCTTGTTTTCGATTCACCCTCATCAGGCTCACCTGTAACAATCTCATTTTCTTTTTACAACTATCACCTCTTCTTAATTTTTACTAAAAATTGTTTTTATCACCTCACTTTGGTTATACGGTGAATATGTTATTGGTTTAGCATATATTTTTTGCATAGTGTTATTATATATCACATTATGCAAAGTTGTAAATATAATTTTGAACGTTGTTTTATTTTTGTAAAATCTGGCAATATAAAATACTTATATTTATACAAATTACCTGTTAATAGACTTTTACGACCTAAATTTGGGTATAAAAAAAGAGCCTACTGGCTCGTAACATAACTATTTATAATTCGACATACTTCTTTATGTATAATTTGTTTTGACTCATACGATGGTACACTTTTAGTGAACTACTCACCTGTTTCGGGGTGGATGTTAGATTACTTCTATAAATTTGCAACGGGAACATTTAAAAGCGGAATGAACTCAGAACAGGTTTCGGGAGTGTTTAACGACCTTATGGCATCGCCTGTTGAGATGATTATATGGCTTGCGATAATCGTTGTATTCGGATTTTTTGTATGCAGTCGAGGACTTCAAAAAGGCATTGAAAAAGTCAGCAAGGTTATGATGCTTGCGTTGCTTGCACTGATTATTATTCTTGCAATCAACAGTATGATGCTTTCAAATGCGGGAGAAGGCCTGAGCTTTTATCTTGTCCCCGATTTTGGAAAGGTTAAAAATGTAGGACTCGGCAAGGTAATCACATCTGCAATGAGTCAGGCGTTTTTCACACTCGGACTCGGAATCGCATCAATGGAAATTTTCGGCAGTTATATGAACAAAGACCGCACGCTTTACGGTGAGGCTGTTCAGATTTGTGCATTGGACACTTTTGTTGCAATTGTTGCCGGACTTATCATCTTCCCTGCTTGCTTTTCATTTGGCGTTCAGCCCGACCAAGGACCTGCCCTTATTTTTGTGACGCTTCCGAATGTTTTCGTAAATATGACGGGCGGTCGGATTTGGGGTACGCTTTTCTTTCTGTTTATGACATTCGCAAGCTTTTCAACGGTTATTGCCGTGTTTGAAAACCTTGTTGCTTTTCTTACCGACACATTCGGCATGAGCAGAACAAAGGCGTCCATAATCAACGGAATTATTATGTTCTTTGCGTGTCTGCCGTGTATTTTCGGATTCAACATTTGGAGCGACTTCAACATTCTCGGCAAGGGTGTGCTTGACCTTGAGGACTTCGTTGTCAGCAACCTTCTTCTTCCGATTGGCGCAATGGTTTATCTCCTGTTCTGCACAACAAAATTCGGCTGGGGCTTTGACAATTACTTTGAAGAATGTAACACGGGTAAAGGTCTTAAACTTTCAAGAGTGCTGAAGCCGTACCTTAAATACGCACTCCCCGTGCTGATTGTTATTGTGTTCGTTCAAGGCTTTATCGGGTAGGATTAACAATCCCCTACGGCTCAAATTGTGCAAATTCGTACAATGTTATATTCCGATAAAATAACATATAAAACAAAAACTGTACAACCATAATCGGCTGTACAGTTTTTTATTTTGCGGTAGAACCGCATTACAGAAAGGCTTATTTAATTGAATCAATCCATTTTTGAATTTCAGACTTTGGTGTACGCAGAACCGATTCATCAAAACGGATATTCATTCCCTGCTTTACATCGGCTGTACCGCAGGCATTTGCAAAATCTTTGAATGTGTGACCAATCCAACCGCCGTTAGTTGCAAACGGATAAACCGTCTTGCCCGAAAGGTCATTTTTCTTGAGAAATGTGTGCATTGCAGGGGCAAAAGTGTACCACCAAACAGGTGTTCCGAGAATTACCTCGTCATACTTGCTAAGGTCAATATTAAGCGGTTTTATTTCGGGACAATATCCGCTGTTCACTTCATCCTGTCCTTGATTTACAACCGAGTTGTAGTCGCCGTCATACGGAACTACTGTTTCGATTCTTGCAATGTCATCACCCGTGCTTTTCTGAATCATCTCGGCAATGCTTTTTGTGTTGCCACGATAGGAATAATAAACGATAACTTTTTTCATATTCAGAAGCCGCCTTTCGATTAACCGAGTTTATTATATTCTTCATCGGTTACGGGTTCGCACCACTCGTTTGAACATTCTTCGCCCGGCATTTCAGTTGCGATGTGTGAGAACCAGCTGTCCTTTTTAGCACCGTGCCAATGCTTAACCTCAGCTGGAATTACGATTACCTTACCCGGTGCAAGGCTTACAGGCTCTTTGCCTTCTTCCTGATACCAACCCTCACCTGCCGTGCAGATGAGGAGCTGACCGCCGCCGCTCTTTGCGTGGTGAATGTGCCAGTTGTTACGGCAACCAGGTTCAAATGTTACATTTAAAAGGTGAAGTCCGTCCTCGGGCTTTGTGAGTGGATTTAGGTATGACTCTCCGATAAAATATTTTGCATAAACTGTATTGGGAGTGCCTGTGCCGAATACATTCTGCTTTTCAAATTCATCCTTGTCTGCAATTTTCATAATATTATCTCCTTGTGTAACTAAATTTTTTTAATCCAATCATTAACAATGCCTTCTGCCTTATCGGCATCACTTCCGAACAAGGGAAGTCCGTTTGTTACGGTTGCACCTTTGGCAGTATTTTTAATATCATTGACTGTGTTTGAAAGTCCGCTTCCCTCGTGAGTGCAGAACGGATGAATTGTTTTGCCCGTAAAATCAAATGCTTCAAGGAAAGTATAAACCGCCATAGGCATTGTTCCGCAGTAGTTTGGATAGCCGAGATAAATTTCATCGTAATCGTCAAGATTCGGCAATGAAACAAGTTCGGGTCTTGCCTTTGATTTAAGGTCTTTAACCGACTGAGCAACACATTCCTTGTAGTTTGCGGAATACGGAACTTTCTGCTCAATTTTAAACATATCGGCTCCTGTGAGGTCTGAAATCATTTTTGCAACCTTTTCGGTGTTGCCGACTTTTACATAGCGGTACTGACCGCCGAAATAATTTTCATCTGCTCGTGAATAAAATGCAATTAACTTTGCCATTGTAAATCTCCTTTGTTTCAGAATTTTTACTATTTTTCAGTTTGTTTTTTACTTTACAGGAATATATTACACCCTAAAGTTGACTTTAAGTCAAGAGGCATTTTTGATTTTTTCGTATAATTTTTAATTAACTGCATAGGTTGCTTTCCGTACAACACTCTTAGCTTAAATATTCTGCTGTTACTTGTGGGCATCCGATGAACTCCTCTATTTAAAATTGCAAAAGCAATCGCTATACTTACGCTCGGGCATAGTATGTTTTTGATATTGCAAACTATCTGCACGAACGGAGAGCGACGGTACATCGCAAAAAAATACTGTACAACCGAGAAAGGCTGTACAGTATCGGAATTATTCTTTATAAGAAACTATTTCTTTTCAGTAAGAAGCTTATTGAGTTCGTCCATAAAGGTGTTAATATCCTTGAACTGGCGATAAACTGACGCAAAACGGACATATGAAACCTCGTCAATATTCTTGAGCTGATCCATTGCAAGCTCACCGATTTGCTTTGAAGTGATTTCACGGTCAAGGCTTGACTGAAGCTGAGCCTCAATATCATTGACCATATTTTCAATCTGTTCAATTGAAACGGGACGCTTCTCGCAGGCACGGAGAATTCCGCCTGTAAGCTTGTTGCGGTCAAAAACCTCACGGGATTTGTCACGCTTAACAACAATTATCGGAACAGTTTCAATCACCTCATGTGTGGTAAAGCGTTTGCCGCATCTCAGGCACTCTCTTCTTCTGCGGATTCTTTCGCCGTCATCGGCAGAACGAGAGTCGATAACCTTGCTTTCTTCATAACTGCAATATGGACACTTCATATGAAAACCTCCGAATAATTATTCCCTAAAGTAATTATAACATACCGTTTTCAAATTTCAAGTATAGAAAATTTACAATTTAATTACACTTTTATTGCATCAGAGATTGCGGTAATGCTTAACATTTCTCTTCTTTCTTTTACGCTTACCGTGAATTTTTGAAATAATAAGGTAAATGATGAGAACGAGAATGATAAGAGCGATAATCACGATAAACCAATAGGACTGAAATACTGTGCCGATGATGTTGAACACATAGAGAATTCCGCTGCGTTCAATCTTTTCGCCTGCAACAACATTAACCTCGGCAAGCTTTTGCTTTTCGCTGTTTGCATCTGCTTTGTAATAGATTGTTGCCTTGCCGACTACCGAGCCTTTGTCAAGCGGTGCGTCAACGCTTTCGGGAACATCCTGTTCAATAATTATATTCTCATCTGTGCAGTCTTTCGGAACAATTGCACTGAGGTCGGTTTCGGGATAAAGCAATGTACTGTTTTTGCCCCATGCAAGGTTAACCTTTACTTCGCAAAGTGGCTTTGACGAGGTGGCAACAGTATTCATTTCAAGACTTGTCAATGCCCAGCGGAAAAGGTCTGCCGCATCGGTCATTGTTGCGTAGTCCTCGGTCACACCTTCCTCATACGGTGCATGAAGGAGAATTGCCATATATGAATAGCCGTCTGCCGACGCTGTCGTTACAAGACATCTGCCTGCCTCGTTAGTCGTACCCGTTTTGATGCCCTTTGCGTACATATAGTAATACTCACCGCCACGGTTGGCATCAATGAGGTAGTTGGTTGTTACAAGGGCTGTATCGTCACCGTCACAAGTGTATGTACAGGTATTTGTGATTTCTTCAAAGCGAGGAAGAGTGAGCGCATAGGTTGTGATTTTGTACATATCACGGGCGGTTGTGTAGTGGTCGGGATCGTGAAGTCCGTCAGGATTTGCAAAATGAGTGTTTTCGCAACCAAGCTCCTTTGCTTTTTCATTCATCAGCTTGACAAAGTTATCAACATTGCCTTCACCGATATAATCGGCAAGCACCATTGCGGCATCGTTACCCGAGGGAACCATCATGCTGTAAAGCAAATCGATTGCAGTCATACTCTTGCCGACATGATTTTCAACATTCGCAAGGGAACTGCCTGTGTTTTTGAGAACATCAAGAACCGACTGCTTAATCGGAATTTTTGTATTATCAAGATCGGCAATGTTTTCAACCGCAATTATGTAGGTCATAATTTTTGTTGTTGACGCAGGGTAACGCTTTGAGTCGGCGTCTTTTTCATACACGGTCTGACCTGAATCCATATTTACAAGAAGGATTGAGTCCGACTCGGTTTTTACATCATTAGGATAGGACGCAGCACCTGCCGTTGTGAAAGCGGAACAGATAATGATGCAAAGCATACAGAGAAGTGAAAGTGTTTTGGTTATGGTTTTTCTCATTTACTTAATTCTCCCATTTATAGTTTTTCAGTTTAAAGCATTTTGTCCGCCACGCTCAAACAGGCGGTCTACCTCTGCTTTTAACAGTCGTATTTCATCGTTTCGGATATCGCCGTAACGGTCTATTATGCAGTCTGCAATTTTTTGAGATAGTTCAAGGCTTTTTGTGTCGGCAAAATCGGCAATTGACATTTGTGGAAGTCCGTGCTGTCTGTGACCGAAAAAGTCGCCGGGGCCTCTCATTTTCAAATCTTCATCGGCAATGACAAAACCGTTGTTCGTTGAACACATGACCTCAAGCCGTTCTCTTGTTGTCTTACTGCCCTTGTCACTGATGAGAATACAATAGGACTGCGAACTGCCTCTTCCAACCCTTCCTCTCAGCTGATGAAGCTGTGAAAGTCCGAATCTTTCGGCATTTTCAATCACAATAACCGTAGCATTCGGAACATCAACACCGACTTCTATTACCGTTGTGGCAACAAGAACGGAATACTCATTCTCGACAAACTTACGCATAACCTCGTCTTTTTCATCAGACTTCATCTGTCCGTGAACTATGCCGACTGCTATGTCAGGAAATTCCCGCAACATCAAATCTGCGGCATATTCTTCGGCTGACGCAACATCGTCAAGCTCGCCTTCTTCAACAAGGGGACAAACTATATACGCCTGTCTGCCGTGTTTTACTTCACTGCGGATAAAGTCATACACTCCGCCACGCATTGCAGAAGTTCGCAACACGGTTTTCACGGGTTTTCTTGACGGCGGAAGTTCGTCAATTATTGAAATGTCGAGGTCGCCGAAAATGATAAGTCCGAGTGTTCTCGGAATCGGAGTGGCACTCATAACAAGCAGATGCGGATTGTTGCCCTTGCCGAGAAGCTTTGCTCTTTGTGCAACGCCGAATCTGTGTTGTTCGTCGGTTACGGCAAGCGCAAGATTTTTGAACTCGGTTTTATCGGTAATGAGAGCATGTGTTCCGATTACCATATCAATCGAACCGTCTGCAAGTGATTTTCTGATTTGTTTTTTTTCGGATTCCCTTAGTGTGCCTGTCAGCAGACCAACCTTGATATCCGTATTTTCAAAAAGCTTTTGAAATGTTTTGTAATGTTGTCGGGCAAGGATTTCAGTCGGCGCCATGAATGCGGTCTGAAATCCGTTTTTGGCAACCGTGTAGCAGACCGAGGCTGCCACAGCCGTTTTGCCCGAACCTACATCGCCCTGAACAAGTCGGTTCAGCGGAGATGATTTGTTGATTATATCGTTTATGCAGTCCGACACCGCCCGTTTTTGGGCATTTGTCATTGTGAACGGCAAAAGCGATTCAAATTCTTTTGAATAATCCTTTGTGATTTCAAGAGAGGTTACTCCTCTGCTGTGGTCACGCAGATTTCTCATTCCGAGGTTCAGCACAACAAGCTCTTCGGTAACAAGCCTTTTTCGGGCTGCTTCAAGCTGTTGGCGGTTCTTCGGAAAGTGAATGTCAAACAACGCCTGTCTGAGTGAGCAAAGGTCAAATCTTTCTCTTATGGCATCGGGCAAAGGATCCTTAATTTTTGACGGCAGCATTGAAAGTGCCTGTCGTACGGCTGATTCAACCGATTTACTCGGAAGTCCTGCCGTTTGTCTGTAAATCGGACGGATTTGTGTTCCCTTGACAGCAGGAGCAAAAGTCGGAGATACAATCTGCATACCGTAGCTGTCGGATGAGATTTTTCCGTAAAAGAAATATTCTCCACCCTGTCTGAGCATTGAGCTAATGTATTTATTGTTAAAAAACACAAGCTGAATTGAACCCGTTTCATCATAGACTGCGGTTTTGGAAATAATTCTTCCGCCGCTTATTCGGGTATCGTTTACAGATGTTGCGACAACAGCCTTTATGCAGACGGTTTCACCGTATTCAAGCTCGTCAATATGCTTGATGTTGCTCCAATCTTCGTATGTGCGTGGATAGAAATTAATCAAATCTCCAACGCTTTTAATCCCGAGTCTTGCAAAAAGTGCGGCACGCTTTTCACCTATTCCGTTCAAATTTGTAACGGGAGTTTTATAAAGTGATGTCATACCGCACCTCCGTTATACAAAACGGGAGCATAACCGTAAAAATTATGCTCCCTGAAAAAATCCGATTTAAATGCTTATTCTACGCTGAGAATAAAGTAGTAAACAGGCTGGTCGCCCTTTACAAGAGTAATATCGGTTCTTGAACCGAACTTTTCACGAAGCTCTCCGTATGCCTTTTCTGCCTCTTCCTCACTTACATCCTCACCATAGATAAGAGTAATGAATGAAGTGTCACGGCTGACCATATCCTTTGCAAGCTTGACAAGAGCCTTAACTGTGCTCTTTTCTGTGATTGTAAGCCTGCCGTTTTCAAGAGCGATAATGTCGCCCTCTTTGATTTTTTTACCGCCGAATTCACTGCTTCTTGCGGCAAAGGTTACAAGACCCGTGCCCACAGACGCAAGTGCGTCCGTCATAAGCTGTGCGTTGCTTTCGGCGGAAATCTCGGGATCAAAGTTGAGCATTGCCGTCATACCCTGCGGAATTGTTCTTGTCGGAACAATGATGACATTTCTGTCTTTTACCATCGGGATTGTCTGCTCTGCGGCAAGAATGATGTTTTTATTGTTTGGAAGAACGAGAACATTCTTGGCAGGAGTTGCCATAATTGCCTCATAGATATCGTCTGTACTCGGGTTCATACTCTGACCGCCCGAAACAACATTGTCACAACCGAGGTCTTTAAAAAGGTCTTTAAGACCGTTACCTGCGGCAACTGCAACAAAGCCGAAATCGTTTTCAGGTTCTGCGGGAACAAACTTTTCCTTTTCAGCCTTTTTCTTTGTTGACTTGACATTCTTGTGCTGTTCCTTCATATTCTCAACCTTAACCGTGAGAAGCTGACCGAACTCAAGTCCTTTTGAAAGAGCATTACCCGGCTGTTCCGTATGAACATGAACCTTGATAATCTCATCATCATTTACAACAACTACGCAATCACCGATTGATTCAAGATAACTGCGAAGCTCGCCGATTTCGGTTTCAATCTCGGCATTTCTGCCAACGATAAACTCTGTGCAATATGTGAATCTGATATCATCGTCAAATTCAGCGGCGGCACTTTCAAATGTGCTGACGGTTGCAGGAGCTGTGTCATCATCAGCTTCAATCATAATGCCGTTCTTAATTACAGAGAGCATACCCTCAAAGATTACGCAAAGGCCCTTACCACCTGCGTCAACAACGCCTGCCTTTTTAAGCACGGGCAAAAGCTGAGGAGTGATTGCAAGCGCCTCGTTAGCCTTGTCAACGATTGTCTGCCATACAGACACAACATCTCTGTCATACTTAGCAGCTTCTATACCTGCCTCGTAAGCCATTCTTGCAACCGTGAGAATTGTTCCCTCTGTCGGTTTCATAACAGCCTTGTAAGCGGCGTCAACACCGATTCCAAGTGCTGCGGCAAGATTTTTGCCGTCAACTTCTTCAATGTCTTTAAGTCCCTGGGCAAAGCCACGGAAGATTAGTGAAGTGATAACACCCGAATTGCCTCTTGCTCCACGGAGCATTGCAGACGCTGTGATACCTGCGGCATCACCTGCACAGGTACCGTCAAAATCTTCAAGCGCTGCAACAGCCGCATTGACTGTCATTGACATATTTGTACCTGTGTCTCCATCGGGTACAGGGAAAATATTAAGATCATTTATACTGTTTTTTTGGTTTGAAATATTATTCGCACCGGAAATAACAGCCTGTTTGAGAATTTGTCCGTTTATCATTTAGGCACATCCTTTTAATGTACATTTCTTAATCAACTGCATAAGCCGATTTTACACCGACAAACGCAGTTTTACAATAATTCACATTATAACATTATACATTATCAGCTTGTTTTTTGCAATAGTATAATACACTAATTATCTGCAAAAAAAGCCGACTTAATCGGGATTGTTTCATATTTTTTGACAATTGGAAACAATTTACTTTATGCTGATTTGTGTTATTCAATACGCATTGACTCGGCTGAAACACACTTTCCGCTTTTGTCATCAACATCAAAAAGCGTACATTCCATTTTGCATTCTCCGCTTGCAAGGTCAAAACGCTGCGGAAGCTTATTTTTCAGCTTTGCAATTATGATTTCGCTCTTTACACCGAGAACGGAATGTATTGTGCCCGTCATTCCCGTGTCGGTTATGTAGCCGGTTCCCTTCGGAAGAACCTGTGCGTCCGAGGTCTGAACATGGGTGTGTGTTCCGAACATTGCGGAAACTCTGCCGTCAAGGTAATAACCCATTGCCCTTTTTTCACCCGTTGCCTCTGCGTGAAAATCGACAATTATGATTTTGCTTTCAGCCTGTTTAATCATTTTATCTACACATTCAAAGGCGCAATTCAGGTTGTTATCCATATAGGAATTACCCATAATATTTATAATCGACACAATTCTTCGCCCTGTGTCAACATTAATTATACCTTTGCCGGGTGTTGAATTTTCGGGAAAATTGGCGGGTCTGACAATGAAGGGATTTGAGTCGAGGCAGTCATAGACTTCTTTTCTGCGGAAAGAATGGTTGCCGAGTGTAATTGCATCAACTCCGCTGTCAAAAAGATGCTTTGCAGACACGGGAGTCAGTCCGTTGCCGTCAGCGGAATTTTCACCGTTGCAGATTACAAAATCAACGCCTTTCACCTTTTTGAGCGTGGGAAGATTGTTGCGAAGAAATTCACAACCGATACTGCCTACGACATCACCTATACATAAAATTTTCATAGTTATCCCTCCGTTTGTGTCCGATTGCAAAATTTCAGTCGTTCAAAGCAAAACATACAAATTGATTATAACACAACTTTTCTATTCTGTCACATCAAAATCAACCTGATCTGCAATATTTTCGTTAAAAATATAATCTGTTGTCACCCTGTAGCCATCTTTATTTTCTTTAACGGAAATTTGTTTTGAAATAACCTTGCTTTTATTCTTTGTAAAAATCTCATAGAGAATACAATCAGCCTTTGCAATCTCCTCAGCCTTGTTTTTACTTACAGAGTTTTCGGTTGTTACAAGTTCACGGTCGGTTCTGATTTTAAGTCCTACCGGCAGAACAACATCATTTATAAACAGATTTTCTCCGTGAACTGTGCTTACAAAATTGTCGTAGTTTTCAAAGGCAAGGTTACAGGGAAAATCAAGCCATAAAAATCTGAAATTTTTTCTGTCAACATAATTTTCGTCAGCGTAACTGTAGGTTACTTTTTTCGGAATTGAAAGCGTTTGCTGTTCGGTAATGTCGGCATAAACCTTTGCGTTTGCTCTCAAGTAACGCATATCGCCCTGCTTGGTTTCGTCAAGACCGCTGACAATAATCTGACCGTTCACAACTCCGCTGCCCTTTGTAACAACAGGTCTGCCGTTATATGCCTGAATCCGTGTTATGACTCCGTCCTTAATGGCTTTTACATTGCAAGGCTTTTTTGAGGTGTCAAGCTTCGGCTTTTTGTAGGTTTCCTTAACTTCAACCGTGACAAGACTGCCCGTTATGTTTATGCTCATCCAGCGGATATCGTCACATTTCAGCTGAATATTGCGTTCTATCTGATCTGTATCGAGATTGTTTTTCCACACACCGACGGAAATCCCGTTATCGCCAAGTAACGATTCAAGATATGTATTGCTGATTTCCTCTGTACCCGAAATTTTTACCGACCAGATAAAATTTGAAAGAAAAATACAGAGAATAATTCCGCATACCGCACCTGCAAAAAGTCCTGTTCTCTTCTTATAGCGGTTTATAATAAACGGCAGTCCGTGTTTGGCTGTTATTCTTGTTTTAACCCTTGATTTGCGTGCAAGAATTCTGATTTTTTTGTAGTCGGAAAGGTACATTGAGGCTGATATTGCGTTATTTTTCGGAACTGGATTCCAGAGATTCACACCGTTCTTTGCGGTTATGTTCATAAATCTTTCGGGAAATTTTCCGCTTGCGGTAAAGTCCACACTTCCTCTGAGAAAGCGTATTATTTTAAGGAGCATAGTTTCACCTCACGAAAGAAAGTTGATGTCGGTTACAAAGCCTTCAATTTCAACGCAGGAGCTTGAGATGCACTTCAATGTCATTCCTCTCCCGCAAAATGAAATTACGGTTTTGCAGGTATTAATTTTTATGCTTTCGCTGTCATAGAGCAAAATTCCCGTTGAACCCTCAACGGTTATTCTGCGGTTTCCGAGCATCTCTATATACGGCATTGTTCCCATATCGAACATCGGAGAAGGCAACCTTTCGTTTTTATCGGCAATTCGTTTCTTCTTTGGCAAAAAAATCTCCCCTGTTTTCGTTTCTCATTTATTTTTATGCAACTGCCGTCATATATATTAATTGGTGATTAATATGTTCCTGAGTAAAAGTGCCGTAAAGGCGGTGAATATTTTTAAAGCAATCGGAATTTTTCTTTTATGCATTACGGCTCTTTTGTTTTCAAAAGAATGTTCAAAGGGTGCTGAAAACGGCATAGGCTTGTGCCTTTCAACGCTTGTACCGTCACTTTTCCCTTTCATGGTGCTTGCCTCATATATTACAGATAGCGGTCTTGCAGAAAAAATCGGCAGACATCTTTCATGGCTGACAAAACCGCTTTTCGGACTTGACGGTTGCTTTGCATCGGCAATAATTCTCTCGCTTGTCGGAGGTTATCCCGTTGGTGCAAAGACGGTAAATTCGCTTTATAAAAAAGGTGCGGCAAGTGAAAGTGAGTGTAAACGGGCAGGTCTGTTTTTGGTGTGTTCGGGACCGGGGTTTCTTGTGAATTTTATCGGTGCACAGCTTTATTCGAGCATTGAAGTCGGGCTTATTATATTTGCCGCCCAATGCATCTCGGTTTTTATACTTGGATTTGCTTTAAAATTCGTTTACAGAAATAAAATTGACGATAATTCCAATTCAGAAACATTAATAAGCACTCCGCAAAAAGGCGACGCACTTGTAAAGTCTGTTCTTGACGGTGCAAGAGGAATGTTTGCAATCTGTGCATTTGTGGTGCTGTTTTCGGCATTTACTGAGATTTTCTGCTCACACATTACAGATGAAAATATTCAAAAACCGTTTTTGATACTCACGGAAGTTTGCAATGCGGTTACTGCGGTATCGAAAGATTTGCCGATTGAGGTTGTTGCATTTTCGTCAGGATTCGGCGGACTTTGCGTACATTTTCAGATTTTCTCGGCACTTGGAGATATTAAGGTTAATAAAATGCTATTTTTCTTTTGCAGAATTTTGCAAGGATTTATCACCGCATTGCTTACGCATTTAGGAATAAAACTTTTCTCCGTCACAACCGATGTTTTTTCAACATCAACGGTTGAAAATTTCAGTTTTTTCGGAGGAACTGTCCTTTCGGGAGCGGCTTTGCTTTTTACCGCTTTATGCTTTTTATATTCACTCAAAAATTACAAACAAAATTGACGGAGGTTACTTTATGTGCGGAATAGCAGGATGGATTGACCACTCACAGGATATGAGCGAAAGAATTGATTTGCTCAACAGAATGTCTGAAACGCTTGACAGGCGAGGTCCTGACGAAAACGGTTTGTACATTAACCGAGGGGCGGCACTTATGCACAGGCGGCTTGTTGTAATTGACCGTGAAAACGGCAAACAACCGATGTCGGTTCGTCACAAGGACACGACCTATGTCATTGTCTATAACGGCGAACTCTATAACACAGCCGAGCTTCGTGAGGAGCTGAAAGCATCGGGTTTTCATTTCAGAGGTCACAGCGACACGGAGGTTGTGCTGAAATCGTACATTAAATACGGTGCGGACTGCTGCAAAAAGCTGAACGGAATTTTCGCCTTTGCAATCTACAACACAAGCGACAAATCTCTGTTTTTGTGCAGGGACAGAATCGGCGTTAAGCCTCTGTTTTACTACGAATACAACGGCGGCTTGCTGTTTGCGTCAGAAATAAAAGCGTTGCTTGCAAGCAAGATTGTAAAGCCTCAAATTGACGAACAGGGACTCAATGAAATTTTCTTTTTAGGACCTGCAAGAACACCTTCGTTCGGAGTTTTCAAGGGAGTATTTGAGCTTAATCCGGGCGAATGTGCAATGTATAGGCACTCAAAGCTTCGCCGAAAAAAATACTACACCGTTGAGGCAAAAGAGCATACAGACAATGAAGTAACTACCATTGAAAAGACGAGATATCTGCTGACTGATGCAATTCAGCGACAGCTTGTGAGTGATGTTCCGCTGTGCTTTTTCCTTTCGGGAGGGCTTGACAGCAGTATAATTGTCAAGACCGCATCAATGTACAACAAGGAACACAAACTCGGCAAAATCAACACCTACTCGGTTGAATATCGTGACAACGAAAAATATTTTCAGAAGAGCAATTTTCAGCCTACTCCCGACTACGAATTTATTTCGATGATGTCAAAAAATGCCGACACAAAGCACAGGGAAATTGTCCTTGACAACACGCTTGTGTGCGACGCACTTTATGAAAGTGTTCAGGCAAGGGATTTGCCGGGGTATGGCGATGTTGACTCGTCACTTTTGCTCTTCTGCAAAGAAATTAAGCAAAACTACACCGTTGCGCTTTCGGGAGAATGTGCCGATGAACTTTTCGGCGGATATCCGTGGTATCACAACCATGAAATACTTTTTGATGATTGTTTTCCGTGGTCAAAAAGTCAGGATATTCGCAGGAGTATTCTCAAGGACGGTGTGCTGAAAAACGGCGAGGAGTATGTCAGACAAAGGTATCTTGACACAATAAGCCTTGCCCCAAAGCTTAAAAGTGACACCGACCTTGACAGGCGAATGCGAGAGATGTTCTACCTGAATTTTTACTGGTTTATGCAATGTCTGCTTGAGCGAAAAGACAGATGCTCAATGTTCAGCGGACTTGAGGTAAGAGTGCCGTTCTGCGATTACAGACTTGTTGAATATGCGTACAATATGCCGTGGGAATTAAAGGCATGGGGCAACCGTGAAAAGGGAATTGTGCGAAAGGCTTTTGAGGATATTCTGCCCGAAGAAATTTGCTGGCGAAAGAAAAGCCCGTACCCGAAAACGCACAATCCGATTTACTTCAATGAATGTGTAAAAAGGGTTAGAAAAATTCTTAAAAAACGTTCAATTCTAAACGAACTGCTTGACCGAAAAGGAATTGAAGATATCATTGAAAATCCCGATAAAATCACAAATCCGTGGTACGGTCAGCTGATGAAAGCACCGCAGATTCTTGCGTATATAATCGAACTTGACTACTGGTTTGATAAATATAATGTTGAAATAGTGTAACGGTTATGTTAAAATCGGAGTGTAAAAAGCATTGGGAGATGTAGAAAATTAGCCGTAAACAATATATTAAACTGACCGATTTCTTCAAGAATAACAAATCCGCAAAAAATGTGTTGAAATTCGTATATAAAATTTTTCCGCTGATAGTATTTGCAAGCTATCCGATTTTGCTTGTATATACATTTTTGTGGCAAAAAGATTTGTTTTTAAAGTCGCTGACTGTGCCTGCGGGGGTGTTTTTGGGAATAACACTTCTGCGAATTATCATAAAAGAAGAACGCCCGTATGTGCGGTACGGAGTTGCGCCTGTTTTTGCAAAGAACAGCAAGCCCGACAGTATGCCGAGCCGTCACACCGCAAGCGCATTCATCATTGCAATGGCAATTTTGCGGTTCAATGTGTGGGCAGGGATTGCATACCTCTTCATTGCGGTTATGATTTCCGTGTCAAGAGTGTGTGCAGGAGTGCATTATGTGCGTGATGTCATAGTCGGCGCAGCAATAGCAATCCTCTGCGGAATAGTATTTTTGTTTTTGTTATTTTAATATAAAATTGTGCAGACGGTAACAATGTTACGCTCAATCATAATTTTCAATTTAAAAAGCCACAGTAGATTTTAACTTTCTACTGTGGCTTTTTTGTTGGTTGTTAAGTTGTGTAATATCTGTTTATGTAACAGCGATATTATTTTTTGTCGTCTGTTTTTTCTGTAAGGTCGATGATATCGCCTGTGCAATGGGGACATTTTGTGGCTTTGATATCAATATCACTGAAACAGAACGGACACTTTTTTGTTGTGGGAGCTTCTTCGGGTTCAGTTTTTTTGCCGAGTGACATAACCTTGTTGACAAGCTTTACGATAAGGAAGATTACGAAAGCCATAATCAGGAAGTTGATTACCGCTGTGATAAACTTACCGTACATAATTGTTGCGCCGTTGATTGTAACCTGAAACTGATCAAAGTTGACACCGCCGAAAATACCGAGAATCGGCGAAATGATGTCGCTTGTGAGAGAAGTTACGATTGCCTGAAAAGCCGCACCAATGATAACGCCGACTGCGAGATCAAGCACATTTCCACGCATTATGAACTCCTTAAACTCCGAAAAAAACTTTTTCATTTTGCCCTAATCCCCTTTATTTAATTTTCAAAATCAGCCAAGAATTGCCTTATGGTAAACCTTTTTACCCTTTTTGATTACAACATAGCCTTTTTCAAAATCAGACTTTGCAACCTTTGCGTAAACATCTGTTACCTTTTCATCGTCAACAGAAACACCGCCCTGCTGAATAAGTCTTCTGCCCTCACCGTTTGAAGGAATGAGTCCGCACTTCTTCATGAGGTCAAGAATTCCGATTTCGCCGTCTGCAAAATCAGCCTCTGTAAGAGTTGTTGAAGGCATATTGTCAGTATTTGTCTTGTTGCTGAAGATTGCTCTTGCGGCCTCCTGAGCCTTGTCAGCCTCCTCTTTGCCGTGAACAAGCTCTGTAAGCTCATGAGCAAGAATTTCTTTTGCTTTGTTGATTTCACTGCCCTCAAGCTTTGCAAGCTCATCAATTTCTTCGAGCGGAAGGAATGTAAGCATTTTAAGGCACTTGATTACATCGCCGTCATCAACATTTCTCCAATACTGGTAGAAATCGTAGGGGCTTGTCTTTTCGGCTGAAAGCCATACTGCACCCGACTGGGTTTTACCCATTTTCTTACCCTCTGAGTTGAGGAGAAGGTTGATTGTCATTGCATATGCGTTTTTGCCGAGCTTTCTTCTGATAAGCTCTGTACCGCCGAGCATATTGCTCCACTGGTCATCGCCACCGAACTGCATATTACAGCCGTACTTCTGATAGAGAGCATAGAAGTCGTATGACTGCATAATCATATAGTTAAATTCAAGGAAGCTGAGTCCCTTTTCCATTCTCTGCTTGTAGCACTCTGCACGAAGCATATTATTAACGCTGAAACAAGCGCCTACATCACGGAGAAGTTCAACATAGTTAAGGTCAAGAAGCCAGTCTGCGTTATTTACAAGAAGAGCCTTGCCCTCTGAAAAGTCAATAAAACGGCTCATCTGCTTTTTGAAGCAATCAACATTGTGCTGAATTGTTTCCTTTGTCATCATCTGACGCATATCTGTTCTGCCTGACGGATCACCGATCATACCTGTGCCGCCACCTACAAGTGCAATTGGCTTGTTGCCTGCCATCTGAAGTCTTTTCATAAGGCAAAGAGCCATAAAGTGACCTACATGGAGGCTGTCGGCTGTCGGGTCAAAGCCGATATAGAATGTGGCTTTACCGCTGTTTACAAGCTCTCTGATTTCTTCTTCGTCCGTAACCTGAGCGATAAGTCCTCTGGCTACGAGTTCTTCATATACTCCCATATTTAAAAATTCCTTTCGATTTTTGTCAGTTAAACAATAATATTATAACATTATTTAATTTATAGTCAACCTTTCAGGCATGAGTTTTGGTGCAAATCTCACCGTTTTCGACTGTTATCATAACGGTTTTATCGCTGTCTGTCCGATAAACATTTTTGCACACGCTGTTAAGCAAGGCTGTTATATAGTAATCGGGAAGTGCCGTATCGTCAGCCGAAACGCTTATTACAGCGGTTTCGGGGCTTGCTTTTGCAAGAAAATCTTCACTTGAAGAATACTTACTGCCATGGTGGGCAACCTTGAGAACATCGCATTTTAATTCTTTGTCGGAATTAACAATTGATTCTTCCCTTTTTGACGAAATGTCGCCTGTAAAAAGAAATCGCTTTTCGTCATATTGAAGCATTGTTACAAGCGAATTATCGTTTGTGTTGCCGAAGTCCTTTTCGGGTTGATAAAATTTAAAGGTCATATTTCCGATTTCAACGGGTTTGTCTGAAACGGGAATTATGGTTTTTATGCTATTTTCTTTTATAGAATTAACAAGCTTTTCGTATTCGGGTGTTTTGTGGCTGTCGGAATATTTTCCGAAATAAACAACATCCGTACCGAATTCATCTATGATATCGGGCAACGAACCGATGTGGTCGCTGTCGGGGTGTGACACGATTACGGCATCAAGATGAGTTACCGAACTGCGTTTGAGATAGGCAGTAATTTTATCGGTCACAAGATTTGTTCCTCCGTCAATCAGCACGCTTTTATCTCCGCATTTAATCAGCGTACAACCAGCCGAACCGACATTGATAAACGAAACAGAAAAATCGGACTCCATATCGGCTGAAATTCCGAAAAATGTATAGACATCGTTCCAATCGGGAATTCCGAGAGGTTTTCCGAATGAAACAAGCAGTACACAGGCAATAAAAAGTACGCATACCGATATTTTCAGTATGAAAAAGATTTTATTTCTTTTTGTTTTTTCGTCTGTACTTTGCGAACTTATCTTTGCCGTTTTTGCCTCTTCCCTTCTGATTCTGCAAATTGCGGTTGTTGTTCTGTTTTGAATAACCGCCCTGTGTTTGTCCTGCCATCGGAGTTACAAGACATTTTTTATCGTTACCGATTAAATCCCGTCTGCCGGCTTTGATGAGTGCTTTGATTACAAGCGGTTTGTTTTCGGGAATGAAATACTGCAGCAACGCCCTTTGCATTGCCTTTTCATTTTCAGACTTGGGAACATAAACCTCTTTGAGAGTGTACGGATCAAGCTCCGTATAGAACATACTCGTTGAAATTGTACCCGGAGTCGGATAGAAGTCCTGAACCTGTTTTGGGTGAATGTTTTCACGCTTGCAGAAAAGTGCAAGTTCTACGGCATCCGAAAGTGTTGAACCTGGGTGTGAGCTCATCAGATACGGCACGACATACTGGTCTTTACTTTCCTTGCCCGTAAAATCGTAGAACATCTTACAAAAACGCTTGTAGCTTTCAATATGCGGCTTGCCCATTTTGTCGAGAACCGCTGCCGAACAATGCTCGGGGGCAACTCTCAGCTGACCGCTGATGTGATACTTTACAAGTTCACGGAAAAACTCGTCATTTTCATCTTCAATAAGGTAATCAAAACGGATTCCGCTGCGGATAAACACCTTTTTAATGCCTTTTATATTTCTCAGTTTGCGGAGAATATCAAGATATTCCGTGTGCGACACCTGCATATTCGGGCAAGGTGTCGGTGCAAGACATCTTCTGTTTTTACAAAGTCCGAGCTTTTTCTGCTTTTCACATGACGGAAGTCTGAAGTTTGCGGTAGGTCCTCCGACATCGCTTATGTAGCCCTTGAATCGTGGATTATCAAGAAAACTTTCAGCCTCCTCAATAATACTCTTTTCACTTCTGACGGTTACCGCTCTGCCCTGATGAAAAGCAAGTGAGCAGAAATTACAAGCACCGAAACAACCACGGTTGTGTGTGATTGAAAACAGTACCTCGTTGATACCGGGTACGCCGCCGAGACTTTCATAACACTTTGGATACCAACGCTCATACGGCAGAGAATAGACATAATCAAGCTGTTTGGTGTCAAGCGGCTGCATCGGAGGATTCTGCACAAGAATATACTTTCCGTGCCTTTGAATGAGGGTTTTGCCCCTTACTGCATCAGCCTCCTCAAGCTCCCTGCGTGATGCAATTGCATAGTCACGCTTGTCCTCTTTTACACGCTCGTAGCTAGGAAGTTCGACAACCGACTTTGGTACATAATCGTCTGTACGAATTTTATAGCAAACACCTCTGATGTCGTAAAGCGATTCAACAGGATAACCCTCGGAAAGTCTTTTTGCAATTTCAATTGTCTGCAGCTCGCCCATTCCGTACACAAGCAAATCTGCCTTGCTGTCGAAAATAATTGAGGGCATTACCTCGTTTTTCCAATAATCATAATGAGCAAATCTTCTGAGTGATGCCTCAAGACCTCCGATTATAATGGGAGAGTCGGGATATAGCTTTCTGATTATGTTGCAGTAAACTGTGACTGCTCTGTCGGGACGCCTGCCGTTTTTACCGCCTGCCGTATAGGCATCATCATGTCTTTTACGCTTTGCAACCGTGTAGTGGGCAACCATACTGTCAATGTTGCCTGCCGACACCATAAAACCGAGCCTTGGTTTTCCGAACTGTGTAAAATCATCATCGTTTTTCCAATTAGGTTGTGCAAGGAATGCTGTTTTGTAACCGCAATCCTCAAGAACTCTCGTGATTATTGCCGCACCGAATGACGGATGGTCAACATAGCTGTCACCGCAAACATATATAAAATCGACTTCGCTCCAACCTCGATCACGCATTTCTTTTGCGTTCATCGGTAAAAAAGCCATATTGAACCCTTCTTTTGTTTTCAATGTTTATCAATCGGCTCTGTTTTCAAGTGCATTTCTGCGTTCGAGCCATTCGTTGTAGGTCATGAGAACATCTCTCGGTTTTGAACCCTGATGGGGGCCTACAACTCCCATTTGTTCCATATCGTCAATCATTCTGCCTGCTCTTGCGTAGCCGACCTTGAGTCTTCTCTGCAAGAGTGAGGTTGATGCCTGTCCTGCTTCAATTACGCACTTGATTGCCTCTTCCATTTTGCTGTCAATATCAAGACCTTCGTCAGATGCTGAATCGGAGTCACCCGATTTTTTGCCCTGAGCAATCTCTTCAGCGGCAATTCTCTTGATTTTTTCTTCGATTTCAGAATTATACTGAGCCGAATATGCTTTCTTTATGTAGTGGGTTACACCCTCGATTTCTTCATCGGAAGCGTAGCAGCCCTGAACACGAATAGGCTTTGGAGCGCCTACAGGCAAAAACAGCATATCGCCTCGGCCAATCAGCTTTTCACCGCCGCCTGTATCAAGAATTGTACGGGAGTCTGTGTTTGAACTTACCTTGAGTGAAATACGGCTCGGTACATTCGCCTTGATAAGACCTGTGATTACATTAACGGTAGGTCTTTGGGTTGCAAGGATAAGGTGCATACCTGCGGCACGAGCCATCTGAGCAAGTCGGCAGATTGAGTCCTCAACCTCGCTCGGAGCCGCCATCATCAAATCGGCAAGCTCGTCAATTGCAATTACAACACGGCTCATTTTTTCTTTGGCAACGGGAAGTCCGTTCACTTCAAGAACAGGCTGAACCTCTTCTCCCTCTTCATTAACAACAGGTGGATTTTTCTCCATATAATTCATATTTTTTTCGATAAGAGAATTATATGAATCAATATCCTTACAATCGTATTCGGAGAAAATTTTATATCTCTGGAGCATTTCGTTTACCGCCCACGCAAGCGCACCCGCCGCCTTTTTTGCGTCGGACACTACAGGAATGAGCAAATGCGGAATACCCTTGTATTTTGAAAATTCAACCATTTTCGGATCGATAAGCAACAGCTTTACTTCATCTGGAGTTGCCTTGTAGAGAATACTCATAAGAATTGAGTTTACACATACGGATTTACCCGAACCGGTTGTACCTGCAATGAGCAGATGCGGCATTTTGGCAAGGTCGGTAACAACAATTTCACCGGATATATCTCTGCCGAGAACGGTTGTGAGCTTACTCTTGCTGTTTCTGAACTTGTCCGAATCAATCAATTCACGCATTGTTACCATGCTTACAACCTTGTTCGGAACTTCAATTCCGACTGCCGCCTTACCCGGAATAGGTGCTTCAATACGAACACCGTTTGCGGCAAGGCTGAGTGCGATATCATCGGAGAGATTTGTAATTTTGCTGATTTTAACACCGGGGGCAGGCTGTAACTCATAGCGTGTTACTGACGGACCTCGGCAGATGTTTACAATGCTTGCTTTTACACCAAAGCTTGTGAGGGTATCAATAAGCTTTTTGGCATTATTCTGCATTTCTTCCATTGCATCGCTGTCATCGGAATTTAGCTTTGGTTTGAGCAACTGAATCGGTGGGAACTGATACTTTTTTTCTTCCTTTTGAGAATTATCGGAACGAACAGCTCTGTCAAGCTGTTCCGCAATTTCATCGTCAGCCTCCTCGCTGTTGTCTTTTTTGCTTTTGAGAAGTGCTTTTTTGACGATGTTCTCAGTTTCGGCATCAGGCTTGACCTCTGTCTGTTCAGCCTTAGAAGCTGACTTTTCGTTTGAGATATCCTCTGCAATTGCAGAAACCGTGTTGTCGGCACTTTTGCCCATAGGCTTGCTTGCACGATTGATTATGTTGATGAGATCCTGTGACAGATCCTTGTCTGCGGCATTTTCTTCCTTTGAATCGGCAATATCCGTGTCAATTCCGTTTACTGCCGACTTTGCTTTCTTGACCTTTGTCTTTTTGTCATCAAGCGGAATGTCAATAAAACTTCCCGAGGACTTTCTGTTTTCACCTTCAAGCGCAATGTCGATATTGCCTCTTTCGGCAAGCTTTCTCTCACGGTTTTCTTCTCTGCGTTCTCTGCGAACTCTTGCCCTTTCCTCACCTGCTTCACGGATATGCACGGCTGTCCTTGACGCCGCCGCTGTCATATCTTTAATAGAAATGTTCGCAACAATAAGGATAAGTGCGGCTGTTACAACAAAGCTTGTAAAAAGTGCGGCTGTACTGCCGAACAGGACAACAAGCGGATAGCCGAGCAGTCCGCCGATTATTCCGCAATCGAAAGTCATATACCTTGAGGTGTCGGAGGCATCCTTGAACAGATTGCCAAGACACGCAAAAAAGTTCATATCAGAATATTTTGCACCGCTGCCTGTGTAAATCAATGCCCCGATAAACAGAATTATGACGACACAAAGGAAAAGCTTCAGCTTATAGCGTGCAACCTGTTTCTCCTTTTCGGTCATAACACACAAATAAAAAAGCGTTACGGGAACAAGAAAAATTCCGAATCCGAGAACTCCGAAAAAGAAACTGCGTATCATTGTCCAGACATTTGAACCTTTTATGAAAATTATGCAGACAAAAACAGCCGCAACAGCGGCATAGAGGATTGCCCTTACACGCGGCGAAAGTCCGCTGCTCCTTTTCGGAACAGCGGATGCTTTGGTTCTGCTTGCAGTTTTTGCACCTTTTGATGAGGTTTTTGAAGAAGTCTTTTTTCTTCCCGACGCAGTATTTTTAGTTTTGTCAGCTTTATTTTTGTTAGCTGCCAATAAAATCACTCCATTTAAAATTTATGCAATTGGCGCACCTGTGAAAAGGTTTACGCCCGTGTTCATTTCGATGATTGAAATTACAATAAATGCGACACCGACAATCGCTGTGTAGATTACAAAAATTTCCATTTTGTCGGATTTCAGAAACCACTTAAAAATTACGATTGCAAGATAGCCTACAACTGCGGAAACTGCCATTCCGATAATCAGCGGAAGAAATTCAATATTGCTTAAACCTTCGGGTGACTTGATTGCATCCACACCCTCAAGAAGTGCCGCCGCAAGGATTGACGGGATACCGAGTACGAATGTGTAGTCAAGTGCCTTCTGCTTTGAGATTCCTCTCATCTCACCGACCGAAAGTGTTGAGCCTGAACGGGAAAGTCCCGGAAGGAGTGCGGCACAAACCTGTGTTACACCGACAAGGATTGCGTCAACAACATTAAAATTATCTCTTGTTGCCTTTGCATTGCTCTTTGTTGCAAGATGTTTGTGAGTTGAGGCAACACTCTTGCGGTTACAGATAATACCGATTGTTAAAAGTACGCTTGTGAGAATGAGCGAACAGGCAGTTACTATGAGAACAGGACTTGCGGAAAGCCGGTCTGCAAGGTCCTTGAGTTTCATATCTGTTCCGGGAATCGGCAGAAAAAGCAAGAACAGCGGTATAAGACCGATGATGAGCATTACAACGAGATTACGGTTGTAATTCATTTTGCTCCACTTAAACTTGCCTGTGAATATATCCTTAATCATAAGTATGAATTCTTTGATAAGATCCCACACAAGTTTGTGGTAGAATGCAACAACGGCAACAAGTGTGCCGACATGGAGCATTACATTAAAGAAAAGATTGCTTTCGCCTGTGCCTGCACCGAGAATGTGCTGTGTGATTGCGAGGTGGCCGCTGCTTGATACGGGCAAAAATTCAGTAAGTCCCTGAACAACACCCTGAATAATAGCATCTAAAATTGACATGGTTATGTATTCCCTCCAAAAAATAAGTTTTGCAAATCTTCTTTGTTATTTGTACGCTGAAAAGCCGTATGGGTTGGCATAATTAAGATTTCATACAAATCATAAGCGTCACAATATATATGTATTCGGGCAAAACGCCCGAAATTATTTTTCCTGCTTTTTTGAGCGTGATTTTGCAGACTTTGGCTTGCTCCCTTTGTTTTCTTTAATCAAATCATAAAGAGCGTCAATTGCGTCGGAAACTGTTCCGACCTCGTCAATCAAGCCTTCTTCAACAGCCTCTTCTCCCTCAAGAATAGTTCCGATATCCATTACAAGCTCACCCGTGTTAAGCACAAGCTGATTATAACGGTCTTTTGTAATATTGGAATTTTCGGCAACAAAGGTTGTGATTCTGTCCTGCATACGCTGAAAATATTCAAAGGTCTGCGGAACTCCGAGTGTGAGGCCTGTTGTTCTTACGGGATGAACCGTCATTGACGCACTCTTTGCGATAAAGCTTTTCTTTGCCGCAACAGCAAGCGGAATTCCTATTGAATGACCTCCGCCGAGTACGATGGAAACGGTCGGCTTTTTCATTCCCGAAATCACCTCGGCAATTGCAAGACCTGCCTCAACATCTCCGCCGACCGTGTTAATCAGCACAAGCAGTCCGTCAATTCTTTCATCCTCCTCAACCGAAACAAGCAGAGGGATGACATGCTCGTATTTTGTGGTTTTGTTTTGTTGTGAAAGAATGTAATGGCCTTCAATCTGACCGATAATCGTCAGGCAATGCAGCACACAGTCCTTATGAGTTGTGAGAACAGAACCTGTTTCGCCGATTCGGTCTGTTTGTTCTTCACTTATGGGGCTGTCGTTTGCAAGCTTTTGCGGATCGTCATCCGGTGCAGGATTTTTAACATAGTTCCCTTTTTTTGATGAGACTTTTGAAGATTTTGATTTTTGTGGCATTGTATGCACCTCCGAGAATAGTTTCACCGAAATTGCACGCAAAATGTATGCATACCCAAAAATAAGACGCACAAGCCACATTGTTCAATTGTAAAAAGCCTTTAGTGCTTATTATACCATTACAGCAAAATTATTTCAATAATTTTATTTCTTTATTTCTAATAAGTAATAATTATTTAAAAGAATTATAGTAGTATTAAAGAAATATTATTCCGACAGAACCTGTCGGAAGTTGTTATGGAGTGATATTCAGTTGACATCTGACATAATTATGGGTGTTGTCATTTTAGTTCTTATTTTGCTTTCGGCGTTCTTTTCGGCGATTGAAACTGCATTTTCGTTTGTAAACAAGGTGCGTGTTCAGCGTTACAAGGATGACGGCAACAAAAAAGCGGCAACAGCGCTCTACATAATCGAGCATTTCGACAATGCCCTTACAACAATTCTCATCTGCAACAATGTTGTAAACCTGAGCTGTTCTTCAATTGCGACTGTGCTGTGTATGAATCTTTTCGGTGACGCAGGCTCGGCAATTGCAACGGGTGCAACAACTTTTCTTGTTCTGACATTCGGTGAGATTGTGCCGAAATGTCTTGCAAAGGAACATTGCGATGCCTTTTCACTCAAAACAGCCGGATTGCTCAGAGGACTTATGACACTTCTTACACCGCTTGTGTGGATTTTCACACGATTCAAAATGATTGCCTTAAAGATTGCAGGCAGCAGCGGTGACGCTCCGTCAGTTACTGAAAATGAGCTTAAATACATTGTTGAGAGCATTGAGGAAGAAGGCGTTCTTGAAGAGAGCGAAAGTGAGATGGTTCGCTCCGCACTTGACTTTGACGAAACTACTGCCGAGGAAATTCTCACTCCGAGGGTTGACATCACATTTATCAGCGTTGATGACTCGCCTGAAAAAATCAAGAATATCATCATTGAAAACCGCTATTCAAGAATTCCCGTGTACGAAGGCACGGTTGACCATGTTGTCGGCATTCTCCATACAAGAGATTATCTTGAACGACTTGCAGACGGTAAAGCGCCCGATGTTAAGGAGCTTATGCAGCCGCCTTACTTCGTGTTCAAAACGCAACAGCTTTCAAAAATCCTTAATGCATTCAAACGCACAAAAATTCATCTTGCGGTAGTTACGGATGAATACGGCGGAACACTCGGTATTGTTACAATGGAGGATTTGCTCGAAGAAATTGTCGGCGAAATATGGGACGAGGACGAAGAAATTGAGCATAACTACTACAAAATCGGCAAGGGCGAGTTCCTTGTAAACGGTGATATGGAGCTTGAAGATATGCTCGGTCTGTTCGATATGGACGAGGACAGTCTTGAATGTGACAGCGTGACGGTCGGCGGTTATATTCTTGAACACGCAGGAACAATCCCCCACAAGCGTGACAACATTGAGGCCGACGGCTTTAAGTTTACCATTATGGAGGTTAAGGATCAGCGTATTTTACGGGTTGTTGTCAAGAAAAACGACACTTCCGAAGAAAACGAATCCGATGAAAAAAGCGAGAACAAAAAGTCTGAATAAATAAAACATAACAGGAGCAGTATTTTCCTTACCGCTCCTGTTTTTTTACTGTATTTTTTTGCAGAGAGAAGTGCATAATGCGCTGACGGGGATACAAAGAAATGCCCACAAGGTGCTGTAAAACGGGCAAATCTGCCCTTTTAAATTAAGTCGGCAGTTTGAATAATCCCAGACATTAAGCCTGAATTTCAGATTGACAACACAGCCGCAGCAGTATTCAAGTGCGGTAATTATCGCACTTCCCGATATGCATTTTTGCAGCATATTCATTTTTGAAAAGCGCTTGTAAAATCTGAAAAGCGACACAAACGCAGTTCCGCCCGTGACCGCCATTGACCAATGAGTTTTTCTCCGCCACAAAATTTCAAGCAGAGCGTAGCCTGCTCCGCCTATTGAAAAGAGAATGCAATCGTTACGCAACCGTAAACTTTTTTTCATAAGAAATCACCTGTTTTAGTTTTTGCCGAAACAGGTGATTTATTTAACCTATGAATTTTTTATTTTGTCAGAGCATTTCTTTTAGTTCTTCAAAAGAATAAAGACAGTTGATTGCGGTCAAAAATGCGTTTGTTGAAAGATATGACGGCAGACCGAGTTTTTTAAGAATCTTCTTGCGGTTTATTTCTGAATTTTCAGTTCCCGTAAGTCCGAGGACAAACAGATCGGCTTTAGTAATTTTCCTTTCGGGAATATTATTTTCTTCGCCGATTATCTCGGCACCGCTTTTGCGGATTGCATTTATTATAGTCTCATCGCTGACGCCTTCAACGCCCAAAAGCCCCTCTTTACCGCCTTTTGCCTTGCGTTTTTCCTTGCCTTTGATTTGAGGAATATAGCAATTTTTAATTTTTAAATTATCGACCGAGCCTTTGAGAAAATTCCTTATTACAAAGCCTGCACCGTCGCTGTCGGTCATTATGAGTATTCCTCTTGTTTCGGCAATTTTGCGGATAAGCGACTGCTTTTCTTTGTCGGAAAAAACACGGAAACCGTTGGTTTCGATTATCGGAGCATCTACAATTGATGAAAGCTTTATCTTGTCATATCTGCCCTCAACTATGACAGCCTCACGGATTTTGAGCATTAGATTCTGCCCTCCTTTGCAATCAAAAGCAAACGGGAAATAAGCTGTTCAATTAAAAATCTTTGATTAACAGAAACTGATTTCAGCTTTTCGTCTGTTTCAACAAGCACATCAAGGCTTTTCCGAAGTGCCTCGGTTGAAGTCCTTGAAACGGAGGTTCTCGCCCTGTTTAACACAAACGCACGATTTTTGTAGGCAAAATCTTTCGCCACGGTTTCTTTACTGACTGAGCATTCATCTGCAACACGCATACGATATGCATCGACATAGGCGGATGAAAGTGCATAGAGAATGTTAATCGGTTCTTCCCGCTGACAGAAAAGTGTGTCGAGCTTTCTGAACGCTCTGTCACCTCTGCCGTTAATAACATCGTCAGCCATATCATATGTTCTTGCTTCAAGGTTTACAGTTGACAATAGGTCGATATCACGGTCGGTAATTTCCTCACCCTTTGCATATGCGGCAATTTTGTTGACCTCGTTTTTCAGAAGATTGAGGTCATCACCGACATTTGAAATAATCTTTGATGCATTGAGGTGTGAAATCAGCTTGCCGTTTTCGTTCGCCCACTTTGCAACATACTTTTCGATAATTTGTGAATTGATTTTTTCAAAACAGCAGACGCTGCCGATTTTTTCAACACGCTTTATAAGAGCGGTAAAAGAAGTTTTATTCTTTGACGGAACATAAGTCGGCATTGAAATTATGAGAACCGTACCGTCCCATGCTCTGCTTGTAAGCTCTTTAAGAGTATCAAGCCTATCCTTTACCATATTATCAAAGTAAATGTCGGTCACAACAACACAATTGCGTTCCGCCATAAACGGCATTATTTGCAGGGATGCGGCAAGTTCCTGAAAATCGATGTCACCGCTGAATGTATGATAATTGAAATCAGACGGATTTTTGCCTGCAACAGCCTCACAAAGCTTTTTTGTGTAACTTTTGACAAACATCTGCTCCGAACCGTAGATTAGGTACACAGGCGAAAAGCTTTTGTTTTTAATTTGTTTTTTCAGGTCTGCTTCGGTGATGCGCGGCATTTTATCCTCCGTTCAGATTGACCGTTATGTTCCTTTCAGATGTTGAAATAACGGTTGGACTGATTTCTTTAATAGAATCATAATTTTTCTTAAACTGTTTTTCCGATCCCGAAAATATCACGGTATTGCATGATATCAAATTGAAATTTTCGGGGACTGTATCAATTAGCAAACAATCGGGATTGCGATACTTTTCGGGCAGATTTGAAAGGTCTGCATCTGTCGGCACAAACAATACAGTCATATTTTTCCCTTTTATGAACTGAAACATTGTGTTGTCAACGCAGATTACCTCATCCGTCACCGTATCGGAAAGATTCAGCGTAAAATGACTGTTTCCGCCGAAAGTCTGTCGGCTGTTACCGTCAAAAGCGTTCAAAAGATTTTGCTTTTCAATGTCATTATCATATACCAAAATATTATTTAAGTCAAATTTTGTGACCGCAAAGCGTTCAAGAGAAGAGTATTTATTATTCTGATTTGGAATTATCATATATTCAATATCTGAGTATCTTTCGCTGATATCGGCTGTCACATCGTCTGCGCTTGCTCTGTTGCCTCCGCAAGAAATCACGGAACAGCTGTCGGGGCAGTTGACTGTTGCAAAAACACCGTTGCCGACATTATAGATTTTCATTTCACCGTTATCGGCTGTTAAAAGCACATTGAGCGACGCTCCGATTACGAGGACTGAAATTGATATTGAAACAGAAATTTTGACATAGAATTTTCGATTTATTACAAACAATCCGCCGATTGCGAGAAGTACGCTGACACCTATCCACACAAACCAATAGAGCGAATGGGTTTTAATTGTGCTGAATGGGAGTTGTGAAAAAGTTGAAACCAACCACAAATTTGCCTTTGAACATAATCCCGAAACGAGTCCAAACGGGTATGCAAAAAATGATATGAACGGGCAAATAAAAAGTACCGAACACAACAGAGAACACACCAAAAGTGCCGAAACAAACGGTTCACATAACAGAGAAACAAGTATGACTGTCGGGGAAATTCTGTTGAATGCAACAGCGGTTATCGGCAAAATCCACAGAAATGCAGATACTGAAACCGACAGCATATTTACGCAGATTTTAAACAGCCTTTTGATATAATAGACAACCGTTCCGACAAAATCGTTCTTACGCTTGTTATTGTAATGAAAGAATCTCAGCACAGAGCGTTCAATCGGTTTTGACCACAGAATTATACCAGTCGTTGCCGAAAATGAAAGCAACATACCGATATCGGCTACCGCATATGGGTTGAAAGCTGTCAGAACAATTGCGGCAAAACCAAGGTTATTCAGCGAGTCGGCTATTCTGAGATTTGACGATGCAAGCGACACAATTATCATCATAATTCCGGCACGGACAACCGAATGTGCAAAGCCCGTTACAGCCATAAAAGCAATAACCGTGAATGTGGTAAAACCTGTTATTAAAAATCTGTTTTTTGTTAATTTTCTTACCAAGAACAATACAAACGAAGTGATTATAACAAGATGCATTCCCGAAACCACTATTAAAAACGAAGTGCCTGTCAATGAAAAATCATCTTTAACGCTTGAATCAAGAGCTGTTTTCTCACCCAAAAGAACGGCACGGCAGAGCGTTGAATAATCCTCCGGCAACAGCATATCAAGGGAATTTTTCATTGTCATTCTAACCTCAACGGCAAATGAATATAAATCAAACACTTTCTCCCCTGTCGCATCAATTTTGAAGCCGTCATAGGAATATGCTTTCAGAAAAATTCCGTGACTGATCTGTGAGTTTACATTATTCTTGTATGTAAGAGCCGTGAAGTTGACCTTTTCAAAAGGCTCTGCGTCAACATTTGAGTACGAAATAATTTGAATTTTCGCATCTGACGGCTGACCGTTGATTTTGTCGGTTTTGATTACGAAACTGCATGATGAATCGGTGGTGATGATTTCATCACAGATATATCCGCTTGCTGTAATTTCTTTATCGGAATATTTATTTATAATCGTGTTGTTAATATATTCGGAATAGGCGATCATATTGCCCGCAGAATATATTACGGCAAAAGCAAATACGCACAGCGACTTGCCGAATGATTTATTTTTCTTTGAAATAATTACGAATATACCTACTGCAACGGATAACACTCCTAACGAGCCGATAATCGCAAAGACAATTTCATTAAAATCCGAATAAAAAACGGCTGAAAGGACAAACAGGAAAGTAAATCCTATAAGTCCAAACAGCCGTTTCATAAAAATCAATCCTTATTCAGTAATCATTTTTTTAATATAATTATACACTCGGTTACCATTCAATCCTTTTTTGCAATAAAAAGAATATTTATAATTGTTATCATTATATTCTCCTATTACAGTTTTACCTTTTTCATTTACAAAATTCGCACCCTTAATTTCAAAAGTCGCCATTGTGGGAGAAAGTCCGTTTGTATTGACTCCGCTGAGATTTTCACTGTTTTTTACAGCATAGCTGACAGCCTTGCGCAAGGTCACAGTATTGTCAGAGGCAGATTTATCTAACGAACAAACCACTTCGATCGCCGTGTATGGAATAGCTCTTACACTTACAATATTTTTCAAACTTTCGCCAAACTTAATTCCGGAAATTTCTTCCGCTTTATCAATACTCGCTCCGCAATCTTCCCACTTTTTCAAAGTAACATCTACGGAAGGATTCACGGTTTCAGAGGTACTTGGTGCAGGTAAATCAGAGCAGGAACATAGAATACATACCGCTGCCAACACAAAAGCAAGGCATAAACATACTTTTTTCATAATGGCATCTCCTTTTATTATTTATTTGGTTATTTTTATTACTTCAAGTATATCATTTTTGGTATTTTTATAATATCATATAGAATTTTATTTGTCAATATAAATATTATTTTTTAAAAATATTTTTATTTTTGTTGATTTTGCTGCTATCTCTTCTCATTAAATTACCTATTCACCACTGTTTCTATTCAATCATTTATAAGTTGAACAATTTCTACACTTTAATTTTTACACTTTATATCTATGGTATAAAAAAGGAAAACAGCCGTCAAAATATGCGGACGGTATAATCTGCACACTTCAACAGCTGTTTAAATTTGATTTTATAATTACTCAGTATTACTTAAAGAAAAGCGGGAGTTCGCTGAGGAATATAATGTCATCTCTGTCCTTAGCGTCACCTTCGGCAAGGACTGATGCCCTGCCAACGATATTTGCGCCTGTTTTTTCAACGAGCGTTTCAAGAGCGTGAAGACTTTCGCCTGTTGAAATTACATCATCAACAAGAAGAACTCTCTTGCCGTTGAGAAGATTTACATCATCTTCGCCGAGGTAGAGTTTCTGTTCGTTTTTTGTTGTGATTGAATTAACGGTCACTCCGATAGGATTGCCCATATAAACCTTAACGCTTTTTCTTGCGACAACATAGTTTCTGCAGCCCTGACGAGCCATTTCATAGCAAAGCGGAATACCCTTTGCTTCAGCAGTCACAACAACATCGTGTTCGGGAACACGCTTGAGGAGTTCTCTTGCGGCAACCTCTGTCATCTCAATGTCACCAAACATAATAAATGCGGCAATATCAAGCTTATCGTTTACAGGGAATTTTCTGAGTTCTCTGTCAAGTCCTTCAATATTAATCTTATATGTATCCATTATTGCAGTCCCTTCTTATGCCATTGTGCCGTTGAGCTTTTTGCCGCCGAGGATGTGGAAATGCATATGCTTTACGCTCTGACAGCCGTCCTCACCGCAGTTATTTACAATACGGTAGCCGTTTGTAAGTCCGAGTGATTTTGTAATTTCGGGAATTTTAGTGAAAATGTGAGCAATATTGCCGACATTTTCCTCATTAACTGCGTCTGCACAGCAGATGTGTTCCTTTGGAATTACAAGCACATGAACGGGAGCCTGTGGTTCAAGATCATAGAAAGCGAGAATTTTTTCGTCTTCATAAACTTTTTTTGACGGAATTGAACCGTCAACGATTTTGCAGAAAATACAATCTGACATTTTAATTCAACCTCTCAATATAATTTATTTTCCGTATCAGAAATATTTAAAATATAACAAATATCATATCAAAGTTATTGTACAACCAAATCACTTTTCGGTCAATACTGCCGTCATTTTTTGGCTGTAATTTTCTTTTCTTCACCTTTAAGAAGTCTTTTGATGTTTTCTTTGTGCTTTACAAGAACGAAAACGCCGATTAAAAGAGCCGCCGCAGTTGAGAAGATTACATATGTAAGAGAATAATCCTTGTAAATTATGAAGTCAAAGATAAATGTCATTGCAAAGGTGTAAGGCGCATAGAGAATCGCACAGAGAACACTTGCAAGTGATATAATTTTTGAGCAGAGGAAGATAATAAGAAAAGTTACAATAATTGCGATGAACACACGCCAATCCTCTGTCAGCATAAGAGCGGCGGCGGTTACAACACCCTTGCCGCCCTTAAAGTGAAAATACACGGGGTATGAATGTCCGAGAATACAGAAAACACCTGCAACATATTTTCCGCAGTTGATAAGCTCGTTTATAAAAACAGGGCTTTCACCCTGAAATGCAACCGATGCAAACGAGAAGATGAAACCTCCGATAAGCACGGCGATAATACACTTCAGTGCGTCACACACAATGGTGATGATTGCCGGAACTTTACCGACACTGCGCAGTACATTTGTAAAGCCTGCATTGCCGCTGCCCATTTGACGGATATCCTTTTTGCCCTTTGTCACAATGCCTGTGACAAGAACAGCCGTGTTGATACTGCCGAGAAGATACGCAATCAATGCCGAAAGCAGAATCATCCACCAGCAGTTTGCCAAAATTGCCGAAATATGCTCCATTACTTTTCTCCTCTCTCTCTTACCACAATTTTGATCGGCGTACCCTCAAGAGCAAAAGCCTCACGGATTCTGTTTTCAAGATAACGCTGATATGAGAAGTGGAAAAGCTGTGCATTGTTGCAGAAGAAAACGAATGTCGGCGGTTTTACGGAAGCCTGAGTCATATAGAAAATTTTAAGTCGCTTACCCTTGTCCGACGGCGGTTGAACTCTTGTTGTAGCCTGAGCAAGAAGTTCGTTGAGCATACCTGTTCTGATTCTGCGGTTTGCGCTGTCATTACAGCTTATGATATATTCAAACAGCCTGTCGATACGCATACCTGTTTTTGCGGAAATAAATACCTTTGGTGCATATGACATAAACGCAAAATCTGCGTCAAGCTTTTTGCGGAACTCCTGCATTGTCTTATCGTTTTTTTCGACAGCGTCCCACTTGTTTACGGCAATTATACACGCTCTGCCTGCCTCATGCGCAAGACCTGCAACCTTGGTATCCTGTTCTGTAACGCCCTCTGTCGCATCAATCATAATAACGCACACATCACTGCGTTCAATAGCCATTTTTGCACGGATAATACTGTATTTTTCGATATTATCATAGATTTTGCTCTGACGGCGAAGTCCTGCGGTATCGGTAAAGTTGAACTTTCCGTACTTATTTTCAACAAGCGTGTCGATTGTATCACGGGTTGTGCCTGCTATATCAGACACAATACAGCGTTCCTCGTTTGTGATTTTGTTTACAAGAGACGACTTGCCTGCGTTCGGCTTGCCGATTACCGCAACATTGATGATTGTGTCGTCATCTTCAGCATTTTCATCATAATCAAAGCTTGAAAAAGCCTTGTCCAAAAGGTCGCCCGTACCGTAACCGTGAACGGCTGAAACCTCGATAGGATCGCCTAAACCGAGATTATAAAACTCATAGAATTCAGGTGACGGTTCGCCGAGTGTGTCGCACTTGTTTACACAAAGCACAACGGGCTTGCCCGACTTCTGGAGCATCTGCGCAACATCCATATCTGTTGCAACCATGCCCGACTTGCAGTCTGTTACAAGGATAATAACATTAGCCGTGTCGATTGCAAGCTGAGCCTGACGGCGCATCTGCACAAGAATAATATCATCTGATTTCGGTTCAATACCGCCTGTGTCAACAATAAAGGCAGTTTTTCCGCACCATTCCACCTCACCGTATATTCTGTCACGGGTAACACCGGGAGTATCGTCAACAATTGACAATCTCTGACCGATGAGTTTATTGAAAAGCGTTGACTTTCCCACATTTGGTCTGCCGACAACGGCAATTACGGGTTTGTTCATCTTATCAGTCCTTTCCTGCAATTACAGCCTCTACAAGGTCGTTTCCGTTGTTATTGACGGGAACAAGAGTTACACCGAGTTCCCGTTCAACATCATCTGTTGAAACATCATCAAGAAACAAATCGTTTTCAAAACGGAGCATTGATGACGTGATAATAAGCCTGTCGCCAAGGTCATCGCCACGGAGCTGATCAATAAGATCACCGCCTGTGACAAGTCCCGACACATTTACTCCGCCGCCGAAAAAGTTGTTCTTAATCGCCCTTGTATTTATAGTTATATTCGGGAATTTTTCGTTAATCATCGACATAATCCGCTTCATGTACGGAAACACTCCCTCACCGCAGGCAATTGTTACCTTATGGCAAAGGCTTTCGTCTGCATCAAGCTCTTCAAGCTTCCAGCCTACATCATCGGTCAGATACGCAATCATACCGATTCCGTCCTCAAGAGCGGAAAAGTCCTCGTAAAATTCAGGTGACGGGATTTCTCTTTCGGCAAGGAGGTAAAATTCATCACCCGGAAAGAAAATTCGTCTGCCGTGCTTTTTGACGCACTCATCACCCATTTTTTCAATTATATCAATTGTCTGCCCTGCCGTTTCCTTATTATAAGGAACAAGCGGATAAAGGTTTTCACGGTAGCGTGTAAGCCCGACAGGAACAATCGCAGTCATATTAACACCGAGGTTTTCAAGATCGGTCAATGTTCTGACAAGCTCGTCACCGTCATTAATTCCGGGACAGGAAACAATCTGACAGTTAAGCGTTATTCCTGCGTCTGCAAAGCGTTTGAGATATTTTAATGTATCGCCTGCAAAACGGTTATTCATCATCTTACAACGAAGCTCGGGGTTTGTTGTGTGAACCGACACATTAATCGGGCTTATGTGCATTTTTATAATTCGGTCAATTTCGTGCTCTGTAATATTTGTCAGCGTGATATAGTTGCCGAACAAAAACGAAAGTCGGCTGTCGTCGTCCTTAAAATAGAGCGACTCACGCATTCCCTTCGGAAGCTGGTCAATAAAGCAGAAAATGCATTTATTACGGCACGAATGCTGTTTGTCCATAAGATAGGTTTCAAACTCAAGACCGATTTCCTCATATTCTCCCTTGGTCATTTCTATGGTACGAACATTTTTGTCCTCATCCGCAACCTCAAGAGTAAGCTTGCGGTTTACCTGATAGAATCGGTAATCAAGAACATCGACAATCTCGTTTGAATTGATTGAAAGGAGGGTTTCCCCTTTTTTTATCCCTGCTTTGTCGGCATGACTGCCGGTTGTGACATCAAAAATTTTAACAGCCACACCTTCACCTCGCAAAACATTTTTACATACACTTTTATTCTACACAAAATACCGTTTTTAATCAACAGGTTTGCAAATTGTTTTTGTATATACGGTAAAATTTGCAAAACAAAAGGGCGAACAGATAACTGCCGCCCGTAATGTTTGTAATAAAAATTACTGTTCGTCTTTCTTTACAACAACCTGTCTGCCGTTGTACATACCACAGTTTGTGCAAGCCTTATGAGCTGCTGTTAATTCACCGCAGTTAGGACAAGCAGTAAGTTCAGGAGCATTAATCTTCCATACTGTTGAACGTCTTGAGCTATTTCTTGCGTGTGATGTTTTGTTCTTGGGTACTGCCATTACAAAAACCTCCTTACAAAATTTATCTTAGTCAATCAACTGTTTAAGTATCTCAAGTCTTGGATCCGTTTGACGCTTATCACAGGAACATTCACCGTTGTTGAGGTTTTGTCCGCAAATCTGACACAGACCTTTGCAATCGTCCCTGCAAAGATTCTTTGACGGGAGCGAAAGAAAAATGTCAGAAATTACAACATCATCAAGCTCGAGTGTAAAATCAGGTGTTTCAATATAGTCATCATTTTCCTCATCGGCAAGAGTCTGAACAAGCCTGTGTTCAAAGCTCATATTCATCTCTCTTGTATAAGGCTCACCGCAACGGTCACAGTCACGGCTGTAATCAAAGTGTGCGTTGATCACAAGAGTAATCAAACTTGCTCTGTTTGTTGCTTTGGCAGTCACGACAACGGGAGTTTTGAATGGATAAACTCCGTCAACATCAAGACCTGACAAGTCAAGGTTATATTCAACTTGTTTTTCTTCACCGTCATTCTGAAAGACGGATTTAAGCTCAAAAAGCATATCTGCACCTCTTGACAGCATAGACACATATTAAAACGCTGTTTATTATTATACAAAAGGTTTGTCCCTTTGTCAACTAAAAAATACAAGAAAATAGGCTGTTTTTTTCGGGAATTTATGACAATATTCGCTAATTTTCCCATATGGAATTTTGAGCCTGCAAAGTCACTCAGAAAGTTACTTTGCACTTGATTTTCGCTTTTCATTATACCTCTTAAACATATATAATGCAATAATAAATTGCAGTTGACATAAAACGGAATTTGTGATAGCATACTGTGTGGCAGTTCGTAACCATCCTGCCGGAAGGACGCCGATAGGCTGCTCCTTCTATCAAAACTAAGGAGAAAGGCACAGGGCTTTTTACGCCCTTTTTGCACCCTCTTTTGTGTGGGTGCTTTTTTTGTGCCGGAAAGAGAGTATGGAGAGATACAGTATTATTAATGAAAAGAACAATCGGGAGATTGTTCTTCTGCGTGGAAGCGGTTGCGTTTACAGAAAATGCATCTTCTGCGACTACTACACCGACAGGTGCAGTGACGAGGACGAAAACTTTCGTCTTAACAAAGCCGTGCTTGAAAAAGTTACGGGAATTTTCGGTGACCTTGAGGTCATTAACTCAGGCTCAGTTTTTGAGCTTGACAAAAAAACACTTGATTTTATCAAACAGGTGTGCAAAGAAAAAAAGATAAATACCATTCATTTTGAGGCACATTATCTTTATCGGAACAAAATCAGTCAGCTCAGAAAAGATTTTGCGGATTTTGATTTGAAAATGAAGCTCGGTCTTGAAACCTTTGACTGTGATTTCAGAGAAAATGTTCTGAAAAAAGGAATCAAAGAGAGCAATCCCGCTGTTATTGCTGAGAATTTCGACGAAGCTAATTTCCTTTTTGGAATTAAAGGTCAGACAGCCGAAACCATGCAAAAGGATATTGAGTTGGGATTAAAATATTTTGAACGAATTTGCGTTAACATTATGTGTGACAACACAACGGAAGTTGAACCCGACAAAGCTGTCATAAAAGAGTTTATGCAAAAGATCTATCCTGTATATAAGGATAACCCAAGAACGGATATTTTAATTAACAACACGGATTTCGGAGTAGGTGACTGATATGATAAATGAACTTTTACTTATATTCTCGGTGGTATTCATATACGGTATGGCAGTTTTAGGCTATGCTCTTTTCGGCAAAGCCGGGCTTTACTGCATTTCAGCCGTTGCGACAATTCTTGCAAACATTGAGGCTTTAATCCTTGTAAACGCTTTTTCAATGGAACAGACTCTCGGAAATGTGCTTTTTGCGGTAACATTTTTGATTACAGACATTCTCTCGGAATGTGAGGGCAAAAAAGCCGCCAACAAGGCGGTTCTTACGGGAATACTCTCATCGGTATTTTTTCTTGTGCTTTCACAAAGCTGGATGCTTTACAATCCGAGTCCGAACGACACAATTATGCCGTCAATCAAGGCGGTTTTCTCAAACACTCCCCGAATGATTTTTGCATCACTTATTGTATATGCGATAAGTCAGCTGTTTGATGTGTGGCTCTATCACAAGTGGTGGAAGTTCACGGAAAAGAAATTCGGTGACAAGAGAAGATTTTTATGGCTGAGAAACAACGGTTCAACACTCATCAGTCAGATTCTGAATACAGCCCTCTTCACCGCTTTTGCGTTCTGGGGAACTTATGATTTCGGAACACTTGTTTCAATCTTCCTTTCAAGCTATGTAATCTACATTTTCACAAGTCTGCTCGACACCCCTGCGGTGTATCTTGCAAGACTTATCCACGACAAAAAGGAACAGAAAAAGATTTCGGAATAAAAACAACTTAATTGAATATTTTCAATAAAAAGACAAGTCATCGCAATATTTTTTGCGGTGACTTGTTGTGCTTTTTCAGGATTTTGTGAATAAACCATAATATTATGCTTTTTATAATATACAACATTCCGCATTTTTATAGTCATTTTTTAACAATATGTGCGAAAATGGCTGATTTTATCCTGAATCACATAATTTTTTAAGATTTTTATTGACTTTTTCTGTATCAAATAGTATAATGAAGTCAAGTTGAATGCTTAATATTATTTATAAACTTAATTTTGGAGGTAAATATCATGCTTACTAAAAGTGAAGAAGAAATTATGTACTTATTGTGGGACCTCGATGAACCGCTCACAAGCTCAGAAATTGTTAAGAAGGCTGTAAACAAAACATGGAAAAAGAGTTACATTAACCTTCTTATCAATTCTCTTCTCAAGAAGGACATGATTAAGGTTGTCGGCGTTAAGCAGATGACTAAGAACTATGCCCGTACTTTTGTTCCTACAATGACAAAGGACGCTTATGCAATCAAGCAGATTTCTGACAGACCGAATTTTGCCGACAGCGATATTCCGACTCTCTTCTCCGAGCTTATTGAGAAAACCGAAAGCTCAGATGTTTTCGATAAGCTTGAGGCTCTTCTTAAAAAGCGTCGCGAAGAACTCGGCAAATAATCTATGCAAATAAGTTTTTATTCATTCTTGTTTTCTATTGTAATAAGCAGCATTTTTATAGTGCTGCTTTACTTTTTCAGAAAAAAGATTGCCTTTTGTAATTACTACGGTCTTTATACAATTTTGGGATTGTATGTTGTAACATTTGCAAGAATGGCATTGCCGTTTGAATTCGGGTTTACAAATACAATTTCAGATCATAGTTTTTATCCTGTAGTAATTGACGCATTAACACCTGACAAAGAAAATTTCTTTGTGCCAGAGTTTACATGGCTCAACCTGCTTGTAGCAGTATGGATTGCCGGAAGTGTGATATACATTTCACGGGTGATGATTAAGTATTACAAAGCAGTCAAAGCTCTGAAAGCAAATGTTATTGACGGCACACCCGAAATGCAGGCAAAGCTTGACCTCATTTCGCAAAAGTGCGGAATCAGAAGAAAAGTTAAGCTAAAAATTACCGATTGCGTTATCTCCCCTGTTACATACGGATTTTTCAATCTTGTTATTCTTATTCCGAATCGTGAATTTGACGACAGGGATTTTGGATATATCGCAATACACGAATGCTGTCATATAAAGAACAAGGATATTTGGATTAAATTGCTGACGGAAATTTATTGCGGAATCTTTTGGTGGAATCCGTTTGCCCACCTTTTGAAAAAAGATTTAACCTACTGTCTTGAACTCAGGTGTGACAAGCGTGTTACAAGCAAGCTTAGCGAGAACAGATGTACTGTGTATTACGAAGTTCTTGTAACGCAAATGAAAGCCTATAAAGAACAACAAGAAAGTGAAGAGAGCGACAGGGAAACTGCACTGAAAAGTGCGCTTGTCGGAATGAGTTTTGTAACCAACGAAAAGGGCAAAAAAATTGTAAGCAGAATGGAAATGATTCTGTACCCGAAGAAAAAGCAGACAATTATAAACAATATTGTTACAGCTTTTATGGCATTGCTTATTGTCGGTATATTCTTTGCTTCATACTGCTTTTTGATTGTCCCCGGTTGGGACACCACATACGAGGATTGTGTAGCCGATCTCATTGAATCGGGTGAATACAATGATAATGTCGAAGTATATGACAAAACAAATATGTATGTGTATGTTGAAAAAGACAAAACCACTCACCTTATTTTTAAGCCTTACGATAAAAAGAAAGGCGTTGTCTATACAAAAGATGATTCTATTATTATTCCATACTCCGATGTAGAAAACGGCTACTATAAATATTGTCTTATATTAAGGGAGAAATAACAGATGAAAAAGAAAGCCGCAAGAATTTTTACAGCATTTATTATGACAGCAATTATCGCACAGGGAACCGTTATGGTTGCAAGTGCAGCAGAAACAGATTCAACCCCCGACAGCATTGCAGTTGTTGAAACTGCAACTCCCGACAGTTCAGCTTTGGAGAGCGGTGCCGATTCAACTTCTATCCAGCCGAGAGCGGATGTAATAGTTATGAAATGGCGTCGTGGAAGTCGTGGACAGCTCCAGTACAGAAGATGGAACGAAACAAAGCAAAAATGGGTTGACGACGAATGGATTGACTACAAAGGTTAATCAACAGTAACAACGAAGGCGAAACAGACACAAATCTGTTTCGCCTTAATTTTTTGTTTATTCAAAAAGATTCTGTTCCGACAAGTTGACGGATTCAACATCTTTAAGCTGACGCTGAATTTGACGGGTGCGAACTCCGACAAGCTTGTCAAGCTCCTTGTTTGCCTGATCAAGTCTTTGCTGTGTCATTACAAGCACATCATTGAACTTGTCGAACTCGTTCTTTACACCGCCGAGTATTTTCCAAACCTCAGCACTTCTCTTTTGCACGGCAAGGGTTTTGAATCCCATTTGCAACGAATTGAGCAGAGCCGCCATTGTACTCGGACCTGCAATATTCACCTTGTACTCACGCTGAAGAACTTCAACAAGTCCCATATTGACAACCTCGCTGTAAAGCCCCTCAAACGGAAGAAACATAATCGCAAATTCCGTTGTGTTCGGCGGATCAATGTACTTATCGTGAATATCCTTTGCCTCGCCCTTTATACGCTGAACAAGTGCTTTTTGTGCCGATTCAATGCGTTGCTTGTCACAGCTTTCAACCGCATCACGGAGAGCAGAATATGTATCGCCCGGAAATTTGGAATCAACAGGCAGATATACTGTACCGGCACCGTCAGCAGGCAGTTTGATTGCAAACTCAACAACATTTTTTGAGCCTTTTTTGGTGGCAATGTTTTCCTCATACTGTTCCTTTGTAAGGATTTCGGAGAGAATTGCACCAAGCTGAATTTCGCCGAGTATGCCCCTTGTTTTGACATTTGAAAGAACCTTTTTCAAATCACCCACACCTACCGCAAGCGTTTGCATTTCGCCGAGTCCCTTATATACCTGTTCAAGTCTTTCGTTGACGAGCGAAAATGACTTATTCATTTTTTCTTCAAGTGTTTTTTGAAGCTTTTCATCAACTGTCTGTCGCATTTCATCAAGCTGACGGAGATTTTCCCGCCTTATACTTTCAAGCTTTTCATCAACCGAGCGTCTGATATTTTCAAGGCTCTGAACATTATCGGCTGAAAAGCTGTGAAGTCTTTGTTCAAGCTGAACCGCTCTGTCATTTTGCGACTGTGCAAAGCTTTGCTGATTGAGCAATATCCTTTGAAGTTCGTCCTCCGTTCTGTTGTTATTATTCTTTTTGAGAACTGTTATTAATGTAACAACGCTGACAATGAGCGTTATTGCACAAAATAAAAGCACAATAATCTCGGATGTCGTAAACTGCATATTAAACCTCCCGAACAATAATTCGATTTCACTGTTATAATATCATTCGGGAGTTTTTCTGTCAACTCAGGTATTGAATATTGTTTCAACCCGTTTCCGACAATTTTCAGGTGAATATACAAAACGGTCGATACGGTCGCTGTCGCAATAGTATTCGGGGCATTTCGGATTATATTTGTAATCAAAGGTGTCAATAATTATCAGTTTGATTTTCATTTTTTCGGGAATGATACTTTTTATGTAAACGCTTGCCTGCTGACCTGCACGGACTCCCTCTCTTGTTTCTGCAAGTCCTGCAAGATTTGGTGTAAGCTCCACAAAAGCACCGTAGTTTTCCACGCTTCGGATAATTCCCGACACGGTTTCACCGGCACAAAACCTTTCGGCATTTTCTTCCCATGTGCCGAGAAGCTCCTTGTGACTGAGGCTTATACGACCGTTTTCAACAGATTTGATAACGGCTTTGATATCCATTCCTACAGTAAATCTCTCGGCAGGGTGTTCTATCCTTGAAACCGAAATTGTGTCAATGGGCATAAGTGCAACAATTCCGCAGCCTATGTCTGCGAATGCACCGAAGTTTTCAAGATGAGTTATGCGGGCAGGCACAATATCTCCGCATCGTAACCTTGAAATGTATGCGTCAAGGCATTTGCGTTGTGCTTTTTCACGCGAGAGCATTACAATCGGTTTGCCGTTTTCGTCCTTGGTTATGTCGGTGACAACGAAACAGACGGGACGGTTCACCCTTGAAATCACGGCTATGTCACGAACCGAGCCGTCCTTAATTCCGATTGCACCCTCCTCCCTCGGAATTATGCCTTTTATGCCTGCAAGGTCAACAATAAGGTTGTGACTGCTGTCGCACACACAAGCCTTTGCCTCAAGAATCTTTTCGCTGTTTTTTGCATCCTCAAGCATCTTTAATGAGTGAAGTATATTTATGTTTTCCTGTTCGGATATAAGTTTTCCTTCGGGTAAATATTCTGACATTTTAAAGCCTCCGTCATATTTAGGTTTACAGAAAATCATATGAAAAAGTTTTCTGTCTTATTACACGGACGCAATTTTTTGCAGAAAAATTTTATTGCATTTGCTACGCTTTCCTTCATAAAAAGCGGCAAACTTGCATTTTTATTTCATTTATGATATAATAAGCACGAAAAGTACGATGAAATCTGAGCTTTTGTTGAGTGCTTATTATGCGAATTTATATCCCCCTCAAATTTTGCCATGCAAAATTTTCGATGGGTGATTGTACCATAATGCACTTTGTGATTATGGTACAAAAATGTGTGTGTTTTAGAATAAAATCCAGATTAGAAGAGCCGAGGTTGTTTTTGGAAACATTATATAACAACGAGGCTTGACAGGAAGGAAACAAATCTATGAATACTTACAATCTTAAAAAAATGTGTGCCGTATCGGTTGCATCAATTATGTGTGTTTCTGCATTGGCATTTTCGGGTTGCGGTGACAAGAAGGCTGAAGTCTCGCAGACTCCCGACGAAACAACACCTGCAACTACTGCCGTAAGCACGGCTGATGAACCTACCGCACAGAACTATCTTAAAAGCATCGGCATTGATACCGCTACTCTCGGAATCAATCCGAACATTATTCACGATTCAAACCCTGTCGGTTTTCAGCTTGATATGCCGAAGAACGGCGATACAATCGCAGTTGTTCACACCTCATACGGTGACATAACAATGCGACTTTTCCCCGAACAGGCACCAAAGACCGTTACAAACTTTGTAAACCTTGCAAAAGCAGGAAAGTATAATAATTCACTTTTCAGCAAAGTAACAAAAGACTTTATGATCAACGGCGGTTACTGCGGTACAAGCTCGTACGGCGATGCATTTGAAGATGAATTTTGCGACAAGCTTTTCAATATCAGAGGTGCTGTTGCAATGTCAAACACAGGTGCGGACACAAACGAAAGTGCATTTTTTATCAATCAGAAAACTGCCGAAACATATAAGAATGAAGGCGGCTGGGAACATCTTGCAAGTCAATGGGATTCTATCAAAACCCAGCTTGCAAACTACAAGGATTCAAACCTTCTGACTGCATTCATTGAAAAAAACGGCACAAACTGTTACGATACCGACAGCGTTCCCGACAGCGTTAAAAAGCTGTATGAAGAAAACGGCGGAAATGCCTATCTTGACGGTGCATACAATGCGGTTGACAGAGGTTACACGGTATTTGCACAGGTAATTGACGGAATGGATGTTGTTGATAAAATCGCCTCGGCTAAGGTTGACAAGGATGACATCCCCGTTAAGAACATTGTTATCAAAAGCATTAAGATTACACAATATAAAGAGGAATCAACAACTCAGGCAGATTCGACATCTGCCAAAAGCGTCACACAGCCGACCACAGTCGGATAAGGAGCGGTTATGAACAGAATGCCCGTTGCAGCGATTATGTATGACTTTGACCGTACCCTATGTACGAAGGATATGCAGGATTACAGCTTTATCCCCCGTCTTAATATGACCGAAGACGAGTTCTGGAAATTTTCAAACGAACTCGGTCAAAGCGAACATATGGACTCAATTCTTGCGTATATGTACGCAATGGTAAAAATGTCCCGTGAAAGGAATATGCCTCTTTTGCGAAATGACCTTGTTGAAATGGGAAAAAATGTTGAGTTTTTTGACGGCGTAAAGGATTGGTTCAAAAGGATTTCAGACTTTGGCAAAAAGCTTGGAATGCAGGTTGAACATTATGTAATTTCTTCGGGTATGAAAGAAATTATTGAAGGTACGGAAATCAGTAAAAACTTCAAAAGCATTTTTGCGTGTGAATTTCTTTACGATGAAAACGGCAATGCCGTATGGCCTAAAACCGATGTAAATTACACCAACAAAACGCAGTTTGTTTACAGAATCAACAAAGGTGTTCTTGATGTTGCAAATGATGTTGACCTCAACCGTTCAATGCCGGAGGACAGCAAACGGGTTCCGTTCTGCAATATGATTTACATAGGCGACGGTCTTTCAGATGTTCCGTGTATGAAAATGATGAAAGCCTACGGCGGGTATTCAATTGCGGTTTACCGAAAAAAGGACAGCAAGGTTGAGGATTTGCTGATGAAAGACAGAGTCGATTTTATCTATCCTGCCGACTATTCGGAAAACACAGGTCTTGACCTCACCGTTAAAAATATCATCAGAAAAATGGCTGTCTGCGGTCTTTTGTACGATGAAAACCATGAGCAGAAAAAAGAAATTCTCGGAAGATAATTTCGGTTGAATAAAAAATGTCAAGTATCAAAACGATGCTTGACATTTTTCTTTATTTGGTTTAATATAATTATAGAAAAGGAGATACCTGCGATAAGCGGATTCTCCACTTGTTGGTTAGAAGCTAACCGCCAAAGGTTCGAATTTTGGGCGGTTAGTTTCTTTTTTTATTTAAATGTACATATATGTACGAAGAAACAAAATTACTTTTTGTTGCCAAAGACTTGATAACAAAGAGCGATAACGCTGACGATTAAAGTGCCGAGTAAACATACATCGGAAATTGTCATGGTTACCACCTCCTCTTGTGAGGAGAAACCGCCTACCGTTTAATGCAGGTATCACGGTTTTATTCTAACAGTTTAATTCTTATTTGTCAATTTAATTTTCAGACGGCAGTTCTTTACGGACTGCCGTTTTTTTGCATATATTCTGCATAACCTAAAAACATATTTTCACATCTGTAGTTGGTCTGTATTTTACGAAAAAGACTTGCAATAAAAAAGCAAATCAAATATAATTTAAAGAGAGCGTTGCTCAGACTTAATTATTGTATAAAAAATATAACAACAAATTTTAACACAAAGGGACAAATAATGAATAAATTTCAACTTATAACCAATGAGGTAAAAAAGGTAATAAACGGTAAAGACAGGGCGGTTGTCACCACTCTGCTTGCGTTGCTCACAGGAGGTAACATTCTTATTGAGGATATTCCTGGTGTGGGCAAAACAACAATGGCGGTTGCGTTTTCAAAGGCGCTCGGTCTTGAATACGGCAGAGTACAGTTCACTCCCGACACTTTGCCGTCAGATATCACGGGCTTTGCGGTCTATAACAAGGATACAGGAAAATTTACTTTCAACAAGGGCGCTGTATTCTGTAATCTTTTTCTTGCAGACGAGTTAAACAGAACTTCAAGCAGAACACAGGCGGCTTTGCTTGAAGCAATGGAAGAACGGCAGGTTACTGTTGAAGGCAACACTTTCAAGCTTGAAAAGCCTTTTTCTGTTATTGCAACGCAAAACCCGACAGGAGCGTCGGGAACACAGCTTTTGCCTGATTCACAGATTGACCGATTCACGGTAAGGCTTTCAATGGGATATCCCGACAGCGATGCGGAATGTAAAATGCTGCTTAACAGAAGCGGTAAAAATCCCCTTAACTCAGTAAACTGCATTGTATCCAAGATTGAATTTCTTGAGATGCAGTCGGAGGTTCAGAATGTTTTTGTCAGCGACGATATGGCAAGATATATTGTGTCACTCATTTCGGCAACAAGAAAGCATCCGTTGCTTTCAAGAGGTGCAAGCCCGAGAGCAACGCTTTCACTGACCGATATGGCAAAGGCGGTTGCATTTGCCGAGGGCAGAGATTACATTGTGCCGAGAGATGTGCAGAATATTTTTATCTGCACCGTAAACCACAGGATAATTCTCAACGCAAAAGCCTCTGCATCAAAAAAGAACAGCGAAGAAATTCTGCACGAAATTCTCAGAAAAACTCCAAAGCCGAGGACTTGAAAATGATAAGGAACATAATAATTTATCTTTGTCTGCTGACGGGAACATTTTTGTTCAGCATTTTTTATTACGCCTGGTTTTCATGGTTTTTGTTCCTGACGGTTGTTTCAATTCCGATAATCTCGCTTTTGCTGAGTCTGCCTTTTATGATACGGAGTGTACGCTCAGATATTGAAATTTTTGCAAAAGAAAATATTTTTATCAAGGATGAGTTTTACATTGCAATATCAGGCAAGAAGAAGAAACCGCTCTTCTGCCCTATGCTCACGCTGAATATAAAATCAACCAACCTTACAGCAAATCTTTCTGAAAACATAAAAATCAGATTTTCGGGTACATTTACAAAGCCGTTAATCAGACAATGCAACAGTCTTACACAGCATTGCGGACAGCTTGACATTGTATGCAAAAACGGTAAAGTTTACGATATGCTCGGTATATTTTTTCTTCCGATCAGGATTAAAAAGCGTAGCTTTGTTCGTGTTCTTCCAAAACAACAAAAACCGAAAACTATCCCCGACAGCAGTAATTTCACGGTTACGGGATACAAGCCTAAGCCTGTAGGCAACAGCGAAATTTATGAACTTCGTGAATACCGTCACGGTGACAGTCTGCGCAATGTTCATTGGAAGCTTTCGTCAAAAAGCGATGGGCTGATTGTAAAAGAACCGAATGTTCCGATAATCAAGAACTGTCTTATAATGCCTTTTTTCGGAGATAATGCAGACGAAAATGATGTTGTTTTTGCAAAGCTGATGTATGTCTGCCGATATATGATTAAAAGCATAGGCATTTGCTTTGCCTGCGACAGGAACGGCAATCCTTTTGAGATAAGGTGCGAAAGCGATATATTAAACTATTTTTCCGCACTCTATCTAAACACGGAAAGCAGCTTTGTTGCCGGTACAAATGATTTTCAGCATTACAATATTTTTTCCGATCGTGAGGAGGTTGACTTGTTGTGAAAAACAAAGCAAGCTTTACGATTGACATTCTTCTCTGCGTAACATTGATTTCAAGCCTGTTTTACTGTCTTGTCACCTCTTTTGATATAAAAACAGAATGGTACATCATAGTAGTTCCTACGGCAATTTTCTGCACAATTTACGGATTGCTTGCCTCCCTTGTCAAAAAGTCGGGTGTACTGTTTATCAGCGTAGCAATCACTATGATTGTTTTTGTATTTACTCTGCTGTTTTCACTTGAAAGCATACTTGAGCAATTGAGTTATGTTATTACTCAGGTTTTAAAACCGCTTTCGCAATATCTTCCCGTACAGAACAAAATTATTTTGGGAGATACCCTCGGCACAAGCGCAACAGGACTATTTGTGTTTATTTCGGCAATACTGAGTGCAGTTTTTACAATCAGCCTGATACGATACAAGCGTATTTTGATTCCGTCATTGCTGTCAATAGTACTGCTTGTCCCCTGCTTCATTCTTGTAAACACTCTGCCGTCGCTCGTTTGTCTTTTTATTGCAATTGCAAGTCTTATTGCCTTGTACATTTCAAAGAACACACGCAAATTCAGACCGTCACAGGGCGGTGTGATTGCGGCAATTTCATTCGGAACAATGCTTGTTGTGATGGCAATTCTGCTTGCGTTCAATCCGATTGAAAAATATGAGCGATTTGACTGGCAGGAAAACCTTTTGCAGAGCATTGAAAACGGCTTTAATATTGATGACGGACGAAAAACTACCGCAGAAAAAAACCTTAATGAAATCAAAGGTTCACTTGAAGAAAAAGAAAATCTCATCGATATTTCTCCGCTGATGCAGACGCATACACCTGTTATGACGGTCACTTCGGCAGTTGGCGGTAATATTTATCTCAAAGGCACAGCATATGCCGACTACAGGGACAATACATGGAGTATCATTTCCGACAATGATGTTGCAAGATATCCGCAGGATTTCGTACCGTTTACGGCAACAATCGGGAACAACGCTTTAACCGATACAAGAGTTCATATGCTGAATGAAAGTAAGATTGCCTATGTTCCCTACTTTTTGGAAAGTCTACCCGACAATCTCAATTCGGTTGCTGATGTGTGCGTAAAAAACGATACGGATAAAAACGAATTTAATTATTCGCACTATCCGTTTTATGCCGAAAACACATACAGGTATAATAGTTCTTCCGAAGCGGAAGATTACAAAGCATTTGTGTATGACACCTATCTTGAAATTCCGAGAAAAACACAAATTGAATTGCGTAGAATTGCAGACCAAGAGGGCTTTCTCGACTCGGAGCTTACCGTTTCCGAAAAGATTGAAATGGTAAAGAACTATATTTCAAACAGTAAAACCTATTCGTTAAAAACTCCGAAAATGCCGTCGGGCAAAGATTTTGCAACTTGGTTTCTCAACGAGAGCGACACGGGATATTGTGTTCATTTTGCCACGGCAGGCACGCTTATGCTGAGGGCACTCGGGATTCCGGCACGATATGTTACAGGCTACTACGCAACCGCATACGCAAATCAGACCGTTACCGTAACAACCGACAACGCTCACGCATGGGTTGAGTATTACAGCGATACGGCGGGTTGGATTCCGCTTGAATGTACACCGTCATCGTTTCAGCCGGCAAGGTATGTCGGCTCTCAAAGAGCAAACGGCGGCAGTACTAACACAACTCAGCCAACAACCGTTGAACCGACAACAGCACCGACTGCTCCGACAAACGGCACGGTTTCTCACAGCACAAAACCGAAAAATGACATTAAATCTTCATTTGAATTTAACGGATTTACAATCGCTATGATGTCATTGGGAATTGTTGCCCTTGCTTTAATCGCAATTTTCTCAAGAAGAATTATCATTATCAAAAAGAGAAAACAAAGATTTGAAACAGGCAGGAACAATAAACGGGCAATCTGCATTTATAAAGAACTTAAAAATCTCACGAAAATTTCGCATCTTCTGATTACAGATGAAGTGAAATCCGTGTACGAAAAGGCGAGATTCAGCAATCACACGATAAGCGATGATGAACTGAAGATTATTGAAAACGCTTACTATAATTCTGTTGAAGAAATTTACAATAATCTCCCTCGCATCAAAAAGCCGTATTACAAGTTTATAAAGGCAATAAAATAAGAAATGCTCCCGTACAATACGGGAGCGTTTTTACACAACAAAAGGCTCTTGAAAACAACTCAAGAGCCTTAGATTTTGCTTTATATTATTTAAAAAGATTCTTTTTGTCATAATAATCCTTATCGACAAACTCGTCCTTTTCGTCAAGATTGCTGTCACTGCTCTTGAAAAGTCCCGAGCCAAAACGATAATCGTGATTTGCCATTCTGCGAATTCCGTAAGCAAGAATTGCAACACACACCAAAAGCCAGAAAACTAACCAAAACATAAACAACACCTCTCAAAAGCAATACAATGTTAATCTTTTTGTTTAGCTGATTATATCATTGCAATATTATATTGTCAATATATTTTTATTAATATTCATTAATAAATGCAAGAACTTTTCTTACTGTTTCAACACTCAATTTATCAGTGTTGCCGTATTTGAGAAAAGAATTGACATTACCTGCATTAAGGTTCAATTCCTTATAAATGCGGTAGTTTGTAATACACTTTTGCTGTTTAACTTCACAGATTTTTTTATACATCAAATTTTTGATTTTTGTTTCATTATTGTGTTTGTCTAATCTGTAAAGGTAGTTATCATAGATTGTTTTGTACTCGCTTAATTCTTTTTCGGAAACATATTTTTCAACATTATTGTCCGTAATTCCCGAAAGTTTTTCGCAACCGTCATTAAGATAGTCGTACTTTTTAAGAAGTTTATTCTTTAAATTTTTATCGGTAAACATCATAAGATAAAGACATAAAGCATCTTTAAGGCGAAAATTATTTTCGGCAAGTTTTGAAAACGAGTACAACGATGTTCCGCCCACTCCCGACAATTCCTGTAGTTGTGAAAGAAGATATCCTTTAAAGGTCAACGCTCTCATTTAAACCTCTCCAATAAATCAGATAATAAATAATAGTATTATTCTATTAGTAATATTTTTATTTGTCAACAAAAAATTGTAATTTACCGACATAATTTTGCAAGTTAGGGTTCGGTACTGTTAATTTTCTTTTTGATATGGTAAAATGGTTGATGAACGGAGGGAATGCGATGTTTAATGTTACAATCCGTCAGGTTGGGATTGAGGAACGGGAAGAAATTATAATTTGCTGTCATGAAATCAGCGACGAGGTTATGTCTCTTGCAAACAGCATTAAGGGGCAGAAAAGTTTTCTTCTTGCATCAAAAGACGGCGAGATGTTCAAGCTTGACACAAAGGAAATTTTCTACATAGAATCGGTTGACAACAAAACCTTTATATACTGCAAAAACAATATTTATGAAACCAAACAAAAGCTGTATGAGCTTGAAGAAATTTTAAAAGGAACAAAATTTTTCAGATGTTCAAAGTCGATGATACTGAATATCGGTAAAATTCGTTCCGTGTCACCGTCTGTCAACAGCCGTTTTGAGGCAAAGCTTGTAAACGGTGAAACGGCAATTATTTCAAGGCAGTATGTGCCGACCTTGAAGAAAAAGCTTGGAATGTGAGGTATTGTTATGAATGATTCTTTAAAGGAAATTATAAAGGAAGTCATAAAGGACTTTTTCATAATCACGGTTGCAATGCTTTTTGTTGTAAGCCTTGCAAATTCAACTGCGTTAATCAAATACTATCCCCCCTATTTTCCGTGGGTTGTAATGGGAACAGGTGCGGTAACTTCAATTCCGACTCTGCTTTTTTACTTTAAAGAAGAACCCACCAAACTGCAGGCTCGCATACGAATTGTCATTCATTTCTGCCTTATTCAGGCAATTGTTATGACCGAGGGATTTTTGCTTGGTTGGTACAAGAATTTTCCTATGGCGCTTTTGGTTTTTGCAATGATTACCGCCGTGTATCTGCTGACATTTCTTTTCAGCTACATTACACGGACAAGCACGGCAAAATCAATTAATGAATCGCTCAAAAAATTTAACGCAGACGAGGATTATCAGGACGAATAACTGCATTTTGACATGCAAAATCGCAACTTACTCCCCTCTTTTTGCAACACAGCTAAAATTGCTTTTATTTTGAATTGCAAGGTGCTACTATGTTGACAGAAGGAGGGGATTTTTAATGAGTAACATAATCGAAGTTAAAAATCTTGTAAAGAATTATAAAGATGTTCACGCAGTAAATGATATATCATTCACGGTTGAAGAAGGTTCGTTTTTTGCATTTCTCGGAATTAACGGTGCAGGCAAATCAACCACAATCAACATTCTTTGTACGGTGCTTGAAAAAACATCCGGCAATGTTAAAATCGGCGGATATGACCTTGACAAAGAAAAGAACAAAATCAAGGAGCTTATCGGAATTGTTTTTCAGGGTTCTGTACTTGACAAACAGCTTACCGTTAAAGAAAATCTTGAATCGAGAGCGTCATATTACGGACTCAACAAAAAAGAAATCGCCAAAAGAATTGAAAGCCTTACACAAACCTTTGACCTTTCGGAAATTCTCAAAAGAAAATACGGCACATTGAGCGGTGGCCAGCGCAGACGGGTTGACATTGCAAGGGCGCTTATTAACCGACCGAAGCTCCTGTTCCTTGACGAACCGACAACGGGACTTGACCCGAAAACAAGGCTGCAGGTGTGGGAAATCATCCACAATCTTCGCAAAGAAACAGGACTTACGGTATTCCTCACAACCCACTATATGGAAGAAACAGTTGCCTGCGACAATGTGGTGATTATTGATTCGGGCAAAATTGTTGCCAACGATTCTCCGCATAATCTCAAAAAAGATTATTCGTCAAACAGCCTTGTTTGGTACACAGAAGAAAATTCTGAAAACGATAATCTTCTCAAGGCCGATAACCTCGAATTTGAAAGAGTCGGAGATGCATATAAAATCAAAATCAAGGACAGCAGACAGGCTCTTGAAATCACAAACAAACATACTGAAATTGTCGATTTTGAGATTATCAAAGGCAATATGGACGATGTGTTTCTGACTGTAACGGGTAAAAGGCTGGGTGACTGATATGAAATTTCAAAGAACACTTTGCTCATACAAGGGTATGACAAAACGAAATATAAAGGTATATTTAAAGGACAAAACCGCAATTATCTTCTCAATGATGACGCAGATTATCATACTCGGATTGTATCTTTTATTTCTCAAACAGAATTATGTAGATTCAATGACTTCAATGCTTGACGGCTTCAACATCAAAACAGAGGACAATTTGATTAACGCACTTGTAAATTCATGGCTTGTATCGGGCGTTATCGGAACATCTGTTGTTACGGTTGCAATGAACTCGCTTTCGGTAATGATTTCCGACAAGCAGAACAAGATTGACTACGACTACAACGCTTCTTCCGTAAAGGGCAGTACGGTTGTTCTCTCCTACTTTTCGGGTGCGGTTATAAACACAATTGTAATCAGCGCAATTTTGCTGACGGCAGGCATCGCATTTTCGTGCATATCGGGTTCAAGCTTTCCCGAATTTACAGAGCTTTTAAAATTATACGGACTTGTGATTTTAGGCTCTGTTTCGGCTGTACTTATTCTTATGTTTGTTGCGTCATTCTTCAAAAAGAATTCAACCTATGCCGCATTCAACACACTTATTTCGGTTGCAATCGGTTTTGTAATCGGCGCATACATTCCCGTCAGCCAGTTTTCTGACGGAGTTCAGACATTTGTAAATCTTATCCCCGGCTCACACATTGCGGCTATGATAAGAAATGTGCTTGTCAGCCCGTGCATTAACGATATTTCGACCTCACTCGCAGGAGCAGACCACGGAATGTTTGCCGCAGAGGCAGAAAAAGCGTTTGCAACCAACCTCAACCTTTTCGGAAACGAAGTGGATTTCACATTTATGATGATGTACTCAATCGGTGCAATCGTACTTTTCCTTGTCCTCAACCTTATATCATACAAATTCAGTTCAAAACGCAAGGACTGATTTATGACAGATAAAAAGCCGACACTCCGAAAAGTGTCGGCTTTTTTATATATAGTTACTTCCAAACTTCTTCTGCAATTTCTTTTACAAGAGCAAGCTTTGCCCACTGCTCTTCCTCGGTAAGCTTATTACCGATTTCGCATGATGCAAAACCGCACTGCGGACTGAGATACAATCTGTCAAGCGGAATATACTTTGCCGCCTCATGAATACGATTGATTACAGTCTGCTTATCCTCAAGAACAGGTGACTTTGTTGTGATAAGACCGAGAACAACCCTTTTGTCACCGCTCACATATTTTAACGGTTCAAAACCGCCTGAACGCTCATCGTCAAACTCAAGATAATAAGCGTTGACATTTTCTTCACCGAAAAGTTTCTCTGCAACAGGATCATATGCACCGCTGCTGAAGTATGCAGAATGATAGTTACCTCTGCAAACATGAGTATTGATTACGAGGTCATCGGGCTTACCCTCAATTGCAAGGTTGTTTACCTTGAGAAGTTTCTCACTGATACTCTTAAAATCTGCATCCTCGCCATAGCGGTTTACGCTACCCTCCGCAACAAGAACGCCCCATGTGCAGTCGTCAAACTGGATATTTCTGCAACCTGCATCGTAAAGATCTTTGATTACCTTTTTGTATCCGTTTGCAATATCGTTGATAAGTTCTTCATCTGTCGAATAGAACTTCCTTGTCGTTTCAATATTTGCAGGAATGATGAACTGCTGGAAAAACTGTGCGGGAGCAGGAATTGTCTGCTTTGCTACTGTGTTTTCATCCTCAAGAGCCTTTACAAATTTGTAATGTTCAACAAACGGATGACTGTCAACCGAGATTTCGCCGGAAAGCCATGTATCGTCAATCAAAGCCTGTTCGCCGTGGAATGCAACACCGTTTTCGGTTTTTTTGTGTTCAACTCCGTTAAATCCCCACATGAAGTCAAGATGCCATGTTGCTCTGCGGAATTCACCGTCGGTAATCGCTTTTATACCGGCTTTTTTCTGTTTTGCGACAAGGTCAAGAATAGCCTTGTCCTCAACTGCGGTAAGCTCTTCTTTTGTGATTTTACCGTTTTCAAAATCAAGTCTTGCTTTTTTAAGATAATCGGGTCTTAAAAAGCTGCCTACTGTTTCAAATCTAAATGGTGTGTGCTGTTTACTCATCTTAAATACCTCCGTGGAAATTTGATGAGTTAATTATATTATGAATTCACAGACTTGTAAAATACTTGTTATCAGCCGTTTGCTATTAGTTTTTCTTATATCAAATATGTTTCTTTAAAGCCTCAATATATGCCTCGGCAAGGTTACTGTGCAAAATCTTTTTATTTTCGATATAACCGATTTTCATATTGCCCTCTTCATCAAGGGGAATTGCGGTTATATTATCACCGTTAAGCTCATTGTCGATTACACCGCTGCAAACTGTGTAGCCGTTGAGTCCGATTAAAAGATTGAACAGGGTTGCTCTGTCTGTCACTCTGATATTTTTTGTACGCCCGACCGTGCTGAAAATTTCTTCCGAATAATAGAAAGAATTATGCTCCCCCTGTTCAAACGAGAGATACGGATAATCGGCAAGCTCCTCCATTGTAACGGATTTTTTGTCTGCAAGCGGATGGTCGGTTGATACAAACACATGAGGCTTTGCCGTAAAAAGCTCGGTGAATGTCAGCGACTTTGATTTTATAATTTTCATCAGCGCATCTTTGTTAAAGCTGTTGAGATAAAGAATTCCGATTTCGCTTTTCATCTTTGCAACATCGTCAATAATTTCGTAGGTTTCGGTTTCACGAAGTGAAAAATCGTACTCCTCGCCTGCAAACCGTCGGATAAGATCAACAAATGCATTGACTGCAAACGAGTAGTGCTGGGTTGAAACGCAGAACTGTTGCTTTATCTTTGTTCCCGACTTATACACTCCCTCAAGCAGGCTTGCCTGTTCAAGAACCTGTCGTGCATAACCGAGAAATCTTTCACCCTCGTTTGAAGTTACAACGCCCTTGTTTGTGCGTGTAAAAATCTTTATGCCCATTTCCGTTTCCAACTCACGGATTGATGTTGTAAGTCCCGGTTGGGAAATAAAAAGTTCTTTTGACGCTTCACTCATTGAGCCTGTGCGGGCAACGGTGACAACATATTTCAACTGTTGCAAAGTCAACCTTGTTCAATCCTTTCAAAAACAAATTCCCTCATTCAACATAGAAAACACGGTTTTCTCTTCTCGGTGAAGTTTTGGGATATTCACCGTTCACATAACCGATAACGCAGTGACCGATACCCTCATAGTCACCCTCAATACCGAGTGATTCGAGAATTTCTTTGCCCTCTTTGCTTTCAAATTCTTCCTTTGCACGGTGAATCCAACAGCTTCCAAGTCCCTCATCATGGGCGGCAAGCATAAGATTTTCCATTACAAGAGTACCGTCATACAAATATGTAGGAGCTGCTTTATCGGCAAGCACAATCAGAACAACGGGAGCGTTATAGAACGGATCAACATCTTTTCCCATAATTTCGGCATTCATTCTTGAAAGCCTGTCACGCATTTCTTTGTTTGTAACGGCAACGATAATAACCGGCTGTCTGTTCATTCCTGACGGCGCATACAGACCTGCAGAAATGATTTCGTCAATAACTTCCTTTGGCGGCATATCGGACTTAAAGCTGCGAACGCTTCTTCTTGATTTCAGTTTTTCGATAAATTCACTCATTATGTAAGCCTCTCATTCCTCATAAAATTTTGCAAAATCCTCAACAGATTTTCTCTTTGGTCTTACGATTTCGGAATCAGTGTAACCAACTGCGATAACGCTGACAACAGCCTCTGTTTCGGGAATGTCAAATTCTTTTCTGAGCTTTTCACCGTCACGGATACCCATAACAAGGGTTGAAATGCCGAGTTCGGTTGCCTTTAGCAAAAGTGCCATATTGTTAAGACCGAGATCGTAATATCCCCAGCCGTTGCCGATTTCAGTCACGGGAGTACCGTCTTTGTCAAAACCCGAACGGTTGAGAACAACTGTTGTCACGATATATGCAGACGCATTTTCTGAATTTTTTCTGTTAAATTCGGGGAGTGCCTCTCTTACGGCATTCTTACTTTTCTCGCCTGTTGCAACATAAAAGCGCGGCGTCTGCGAATTCTTCCACGAAGGAGCAAGATTTGCCGCCGACAGCATTTCATCAAGCAGGCTTTTGTCAACTTTTTTATCTATATAATGTCTTGTGCTTTTTCTGTTATTTAAAGCCTCAGATAATTCCATAATCAAACCTCCAAAATTTTTATACCTATATTGTACCAATGGAGTGGGAATTAATCAAGGGTTAAAGCAGAATATAGAACAAAATCGGTATCGTAAAAACTGCCGTAAGCTGTGACACAAGCGCCATACTTGCACCGTCATCGGGACTTTTTCCGTAGGCTGACGGAATGATTACCGTGTTAAGTCCAAGCGGCATTGCATTTGCGCAAAGTGTTGCAACAACTGCCTCCTGAGGTGCGTTAAAAAGCTTTAATATCAGAACCGAAACCGTTGGCAGAAACACAAGGCGTATTCCTGCAACAACATAGGTCTGCCATTTGCCGAAAAGATTTGCAAAGCTGTAGCCGCCTATTACAAAACCTGTCAGAATCATTGCAATCGGAGACATACAGGCAGCGGTTGAATTGATTATTGTTGTGACAAGTCTGAATTTCGGAATCGGCAATAAACCGAGAATTGCTCCGATAAAAATTGAAACAAAAATCGGATTAACAAAATTTTTCATTGAAAATTTGCCGTGTCCGTTCGGCACAAGCCACGCAATTCCTATTGAATAAGTAAACAGATTAAGCGGTAAAGTGAACATAAGATAGTCGAAAAGCTCCATGCTTTCTGCGCCGTATATTCCCGACACCATTGCAGTTCCGACAAATCCGAAATTTGAAACGGAAATTGAATAGCGGTACACCTTTTTAAGATATTCCGTTTTTCCGAGAAACCTTGACGCAACAAATCCCGTTGCAATGCAAAACAGCAGAACCCCCGTGCTGTAGGCAATGAACACCCATTTTTCGCTTATATTTTTCACTGTACAATTGGTGCGGAATGTGTTAATTACAACGGCGGGCATAAGAATTCTGTTCTCAAGCTTTGAAAAAATTTCGGCTGAATTTTCCGGCAAAAATCCGCCCTGTCGGATTGTAAAACCGATAAATATAAACGAAAACAAAACCGCAATCTGAAAAATCACCGATGAAAAAATCTCCACAAATCCATCCCCTTTTAAAGCCAAAACACCCCCAGTCCGAGGGGCTGAGGGTGTAAGCTTCAAATCAAATTACTTGCAGCTGCACTTTGCTTCAAAGCTCTGGCAGTCCGTACACTGACAAACAGTCGGATTTGCCTCGTGAGTTCCGACCTTGATGGCTTCAAGCGAACAGTAGTCCTTTGTGCTGTTGTGATGCTTACAGTTTGTTACCGAGCACATAATGCTTTGGTTACAATATGCATTGTTTTCCATAGTATTCATTCTCCTCATTCATTTTTGCGGATTAGCCGCTTTTTATATTGTTTCTGCATTTTGCGGATTTATACCGCACACTTTGAAACATCTGCAATAAAATGTACTGAGGTGAATTACATGAATGTTGTATCGGCTGTTTTTCTTGTTGTTTTTGCCGTAATCGGAATTTGTGCATTTGTCCGTGAATTAACATTTTTTATCTTTCGTAACAGAAAAAATAATACCGTTATATTTGTTGCTCCCATCAGCGGAAAATGTGAAAATGCCGAATATATTTTGCGAAGTGCTGCCGCAAAGGTAAAATGGATAAGCAGAGGAAGAAATGACTGTGTAATTTGCCTTGACTGCGGTATGGACAATGAAACAAAAAGAATTTGCCAAAAAATATGTCGTGACTACGGCTTTGCAAAGCTTTTGACAAAACAGGAATTTTTAAAAATGATAAAGTAAAAATCCAAACGAAATTTAAACAAAAATACTGCCACAGAATATGCCGAGGTTTTATAAGGCAGTATGATAAAACTTAATAAACCCAAGACATTGCCATGGCAGTATGAGGCTTTGACTGTAAAAGGTCAAAGCCTTTTCCTTCAATCTCGGATACATCCTTTTGCTGCTTCGGTATAAGCTGTGATTCAAAGCTCGAAGCACGGTCACGGAGCTTGTAATAATAATGACCTATCCCTCATCTGCCGATGAATTGATTTTTGACCAAACAACAATGCTTGTCAGGAACGGAGCGGTAAAAAATGATTTCGGCTCTGTTTCAATAATCAATCTCTTCTCATCAATCGACAACCCTTTGCCTAAAACAGACAAAACAAACACTCCTTTTGTAATGAGAGAATGTGACAATGCAGATGTAATAATAGTTGCATATGGCAGAAGCACAAGCTTTGAGGAAGAAAAGAAGGCTTTTCTCAATGCTTTGACAGAACACTATAATGACAAACTGCACACAATCATTGGCTACCAGTTAATGATAAAATATCTGTTTCATTATAACAATTCACTCCAAAATCGATAAATTTCACAAAAGGTATTGTATCTATGCCAATTTCTTCCGAAATATCTCTTATATTTGTAGAAAATCCATCATCAAATTTTCCACATAAAATTAACAATCCCATAATTGAATCATTTTGATCAAACGAAGATAAAGAAAATAAATACTTATAAATTAGTTCTTGAAGTTGATGTTTTATAACTTGATGTTTTTGACTTAATTTAGCATCCAAGACATAATAAATATCACCAGACGAATTATTTATTTTTATCAAATAATCCGGTGTATAATAACATTTTTTCTTATTCTTACCGGTTCTTGTTATCCCAAAAGACGAACAACGAAATAGTTTAATTTTATTTCTATCTTCTTTTGAAATACCGCTATAAATTTTAGGTTGAAAATAAACAGTTATATTTACATCATTTTTGCAAAAATTGAAAGTGTTATTATAGCGAGTATTTTTATAGTATTTATCTTCAGAATAAGTAAATATATATCCATTTTTAAATTCATATCCATTTGTTATAAATATACTATTTATCTTCAACAAACAATAATACTCATATATTTTGCTTGTAGATATAAAAGAAAGGATAAATTCCTCTTTGGCTAAATTATATCTACCACTATTGAACCACTTATACATGATTTCAAACATCTGTCGGTATTGAATAATATTTTTAAATACATTTGTAAATTCGGGGGCACTTGTTAATTGTATTTTTGAAGTATTAAGTATTTTTTGATAGCTAAAGTATATAACATTAAATTCTGATTGCAATTTAATTATATCGGTTCTATATTTTTCTAGAGCAATTCTGCTTCTTTGATATATAAAATATTTAGATTCAATGTACCCATTAATTTTCCTACATTGTCCAACACTTAACAAACTTTTTTCTACAAGCGATAACATTTCCCCTAGCTCAACTATAATTTTCAATATAAAACCAACAATCACTCGGTTTTCATAGATATCAGTAGTGTATTGAACTGATTTAACTAAAGTTGTTTTAGGTTGAAAAAACTGATTATTAAACTTAATCCCTGAATTTATATTCACTCTTTGTAATTCATCAACATGTGTTGAGATATACACCATGGTGTTTGGAGTAATATCACGCAATTTTTCAAAAGGAGCTATTACATTTTTATTTATCAACTTAGAATAGGGTGAGTTTTTAAAAAGAGGAAATAATGTCTTCAATTTTTCAACTATTTCATTTAGTAATTGGATTTTTGCTTGAACTGAAGTTTCACCATTATCAAATATGCCATTATGCATTCTGTTATTTTTATGTTCTTCATAAAGATAGTTTTCACAATTGTCGTAGATATATTCGATCATAGAATCTATATCTTTATTATAATTTTCTTCTTTAATAAATACAGAGATATAGGGAGAAGTGTATTCAATTTCATTAATAATAACCGATAATCTTACTATACCATAACAACCTAAAAATATTTTTTTACTATTTTGAGGAATTATTTTAATATTATCTCTCCCATTACTTATGATACAGTCAACATCTTCATCGTTAACATACACACTTTCTATGTTTAAAGGTTCATTTAATTTTGAAACAATAGAAAATTCATAATCATAATTGTCATATACACATTGATTAGAATCAATAATATCACTCTCACTGCCCTCATACATAAATAGGGGCAGAGTAAATTCATTTTTTGTATGACACGATATAAACGTTATTGTATAATCACTCATTTAACATTACCCTTATTATAAATATTGACAAAATCCCATATTTCTCTCTTGTTGTTCTTCCATTTTCTTAATTGCGGCTTGAGTTCGAAACAAATGGTTCTCGCTACAAATAGATTTTAATTCAGTAAACAGTTTTTTAAAATCATTAACATTACCGTTTATTTTAGGCAACAATTTTTGAAGAACAGCAAAATCAATTGCAACTTCCTCACCCTGAGCATTATTTCTTTCAGAATCCATAAGTTTTTGAGCAACACTTATATATTTTCTTATGCTCTGCTTTATTCTTGGACTTACTGATAACCCAGCATTATTAAATGAACTATAAATACTATCAAGTACATCAATATAGTCTTTTTTTATCTCATCTACAGTATTTTCTACAAATAAATCTTTTATCTGTTTCCAACTGAATATTTCCTTAAAACCATCCTTCAGGTTGGGTTTATCATCATAATCCATTGCTATTTCAGGTAACTTTATCACCCATGCTCTATCCAACAATCTTGGCGACAACGGTTCAGTTGTCTGATCATTATTAATTGTAGCAAGAAAATGTAATGTTTCGGGGATTTGAATATCTTCATCTTCGCCAATATTTATAGTAAACCTGTCTTTGTTATCATCCGCAATACTCATAAATGCTGCCCAATAATATTCTATCGGACTTAAATTGGCTTCGTCTAAAAGAATGTAAAATGGATATTCCGATTTTTGTTCAGTTTTGCATTCCGCATCTAACAACTTTAGTGCATCATATATTTTACCATTACTTTTATCATATGTTCTGGTTAAAGGATTAAAATAACCTATTAAATCACGTTTTGAAGACCAACCTCTTTCAACAGACACCTCAATAAATCTATTTAGTCCCTTACCATCTCTTTCAAAAAGGTTTAAGCCTAAACTATAACCTAAAATATTACATATACTGGTTTTTCCTGTCCCCGGATTACCTGCAAAAATAGTTAAAAAACTTTGGGAAACACATATGAAAATATTGATAATATCATTACGCTCATACTTTCGATAATTTTGGATACCGTTTACTAAGTAATTAATCGCTTCTTCTTTTTCAAGTTTATTTACAGATCCATTTAATTCCTTAGTTTCAGATGCTATAGATTCATAATTGCTTTGATTTTTAGATTTTTGCAATTCAGTAACCTTATCAAGCATGACACTTGCTACATAAGGATTAAATACTACATCTGCTTCCGATGCATCACTCAATGCATTTTTAACTTTCTGTCGTAAACTTCTCAATTCAATCTCTAACTCACTTTTTTCAGCAATACGATCTTTTATAATGCTTTTGTTCTCATTCACTTTTGCCTCTATTTTTTTTAACTCTTCTTTTTTACTTTTTATATCTTTCTCAATGTCCTCAGTATTCTTATATTTTTCAATAATAAGATCTTTTTCTTTGAGCTTATCTCTTAATTTTTGAAATTCTTCTTCTTTTTCTTTTGTTAAATATTCATCTGAATGAATGGATTCTGCACGTTCATTAAGTTCCATATTATGTTTTTTTAATTCATCAATCTCGCCATTCAATCTATCAGAAAGTTCTGTCAATTCTTTAACTTTTGCGCCCATATCTTTATACTTTTCACTACTAATCAATAGCTTTTCAAAAGATGAATAAATTTCAGCATTATTTTTTAATACTTCTTCATTCAACAGATTATTAATTAATTTTTTTTGTGATGAAGAAAGATTTCGCAAATTTGAAAATAACTTTTCAGACTTTTCAATACGCTCTTCGCGTATTTTTTCTGGCAAAGTATCACCAAAAAATTTTGAATACTTAACGAGTTTCTTTAATATTTCACTATAATTATCCCTATCCGAGTTTATTGTAAAAGTATATATTTTACCCAATTCTTCAGCTAATACATTTTCTGGAATTAAATCCTCATAAGTAAAGTCTTTTGAAAGAAAAGCTATATCTATTTCCTTAACATCAGGAGAATAACCATAATCAAATCCATCATTACAAGCAATTCTTTCAATATTTGCATCAATGTATTTATGCAAATAAGGATCTCTACTATTTATTAATTCAGGTCTCACATATTTTTGAAGATCATAAGATCTTTCTTCAATTAGATACGGTCCATAAAGTTTATCATTATATAATAACAACGCCTGTGTTTTTGGATCATAATCTTCATTTATTAATATATTACCCTCCACAAAGTTTTCTTCTATATCAGAAGAAGTGGGAGTAACTACTCTATAAACATTAATTTTTTCAATTGGAATAATTATATCGTTTAGCTTTGTTCCAGTAGTAATTATTTTTTGAAGATCAATCTTTTTTTGCACATTTTCATTAGGATTATCTTCTAAATACTCATCATCAATTTTTAGCACGAACAAATTATTAAAATATTTGCCATTATTATCAACATTCAATTTTTCTAAAAACGATCCCGATTCTTCATAATGCTTATAACTCAAGTTAATTTTACCATGTTTAGGATACCTTTCTGAAACATTTTCTACTTTATGTAATTTTTCATCAATAAGTTCGTATTCAGGTTTAAAATTATAAAAGGTAATTTTCTTTTCAATATAACCAATGTAGTATTTCATATTCTTTTCATCCTTTTTCAATGTTTTACTTGTATTGGACTGAGTATTTATTAAATCTGCGATAGAACTATCAGAAACTTTCCTTTGCTCTATGACAGTTTTTTCTGCTATTGTTTTAAAAAATTCAATCAACTTTGTTTTATAAGGTGGCTTACAATATTTAAAAATAATATAACTTATAAGATAAATATAATTATCTTTATTTATATCTTTAACAGCTTGTTCATAGTTTTCATAGGAAAGCAATCTAATATTTGAATTATAATAATTATAACACGAATCTATTAGTAACAATACATAATCGTCATTAATATTATAATCTATTAAATTAATAAGTCGTTCCACTTTTTCTTTACTGCTAAGTTTTTTAAAATGCTTTGTATTAATGAGTTTTGTAGCTCTCGGGTACTGTCTTTTTCGTGCAAATACAAACTGACTCACAATCCCATCTAAATCATCCGACGGGATTGTTTCAAAAAAAGCAAGTAACATTTAATTAATATATCTATGATTATCCATATTACTATCACCCTTAGATTAAAGTCTGATTTCATAATAGCACAATCTGATGTAATTTTCAACATATTTGTAACTATTATTAAAAATAATATGTTAATTTGTACATCTTTATTTTTTATAATTAAGTTTGGTGGAGGTATGTCGTTCCGAACTCCCTTCAAGGTATAAAAATCCGATTAGAATGGGAGTTTTGGGGTATATGGTGGGTTATTCTGTGTACGGTTATATGATTTATATTGAAGCATTTTTTACTGCATAAATGATTATCGTTTTGTCTGAAAAAACGCATAGATATGGGAATTATCATAAGCAGAAAAAGTCACGACTGCATATGCAATCGTGACCGAGTTGGTGGAGATGAGGGGAATCGAACCCCTGTCCGAAAAAATCTTGCCAAGGGTTTCTCCGAGCGCAGTTGGTGTTTTAAATCTCCCTCGGTGCATCGCCCATCAACAGGCTATGCACTTTGGCAGCTCCTAAGCTGTGACAGGGTTCGGAGCGCTCCCCTGTTCACATTTACCTCTAATCGACGCCCCTTACACAGCCGAGGTACTCTGTGCAGGAACGAGCAGCACTCAGGCTGCTAAAGCAACTGTTTTGTTGTCAGTTAATTTTAAAGTTGCGGATTTTATGGCGGTTCCGCACCGCCGCTCGCTTACCAAGGTTTGAAATCCCCGTCGAAACCTTTACATCCCCATATTTAGTTATAAATTACAGAAATCTGCAATTGTCTATATTGAAAACCTGTATTCGGTAACAGGCTTATCAAATATTTTTTCACAACAGACAAGACAACATTCAATATGCTTTGTGTTCTGCTCAATCGGTGAATATATCACAGCCGTTTTCAAATTGCTTTTGTTCGAATCATCCATTGCAAAAACAACAACGCCGTCATCGGTTGCCAATACACCCATCCCTTTGAAAGGTTTGTCAAGCTCATCAAAAAGGCAGAACATCACTGAGATTTCATCGTCACACGAATACTCAACATACGGAAACACAATATCATTTTTGAAAAATCCCTTCATTTCGGAATTATCGGCTGAATTCAAAAGTTTAAGATTTTTAATCACAATCTGATTTTCGCCGTCAAAAATTTCAATCGGAATATTTACTTCCTTGCCAACTTCAAGGCTGAGTTTTGCTAACGGATAATCTGTCTTTTGATATTTTGAAAATATTATTTCAACATTCTTTGTCAAATCAAGCAAAGACAAATCATCAATCTTATTCTCAAGTTCAATAAAGTTTATGAACAGAGAATCAAGAGGAGCGTCGAAAAACCTGTCGCTCTTCCAACCGAGTTTCATAAACTCTGAGATGATATATGACCTTGTTAATTCGCAACATTCAAGCGTTTCACCGCATACTGAGTCAAAGTCAAAACGCTGTCCGTCAATTACAATTGCTGAAAAATCATCGGACAAATCAGAATTATTTTTCTTTTCAAGAATGATATTTTCTCTCAAAGTCAAATCTTCACAGCAAATATCATCTTTGGAACAATTGAAATTCAACAGAACAAGCTCGGTTTTATCGGACGAATTTGCAAAGCCGAGCACGGAATAATCGGTATCAAAGGCAGAAAAGTCCCGTCCGATTAAAGCAAAATCGCTGTATTCCGAAATATTTTCGTACAAGCTACGCAAACTCATAATAACACCAAACTATCTTCTCTGTTCTTTAATGGCACGCTCCATATCACGCTTTGCGGAGCGTTCTGCCATATCGGCACGCTTATCGTATAGCTTTTTACCTTTGCATAGTCCAACCTGAAGTTTTACCTTGCTGTCCTTGAAATACAGACTAATCGGGATAAGTGAATATCCCGTCTGCTTAACCGTGCCGTAGAGCTTTAAAATCTCTTTTTTGTGCATAAGAAGCTTTCTCACACGCATAGGGTCACGGTTAAAGATGTTTCCCTGCTCATAAGGAGAAATGTGCATTCCGTTGACAAAAATTTCGCCGTCAACAATTGAACACCAGCTGTCCTTGAGATTTACTCTGCCGGCACGCAAGGATTTTACTTCCGTACCGCAAAGCTCAATTCCGGCTTCATAGGTTTCCTCGACAAAATAATCGTGTCTTGCCTTTTTGTTCTGAGCAATCGTTTTCATATTTGCCACTGCACATCCTCCTTTCTACTGTGGAATATAAGATTATACTACTGTTTTAACAATTTGTCAATAGTTTAAATCAAGAAATTAAATTTCATTTCTGCCCTCAAGAGCCTTTGCAAGGGTGTATTCATCAGCATATTCAAGGTCACCGCCAACAGGGATACCGTAGGCAAGTCTTGTCACCTTTACACCAAGCGGCTTTAAGAGCTTTGAAATATACAGAGCCGTTGCATCGCCCTCAACGGTCGGGTTGGTTGCCATAATGACCTCCTCAACCGATTCCTCGTTAAGCCTTGCAAGCAGTTCTTTTATTGTAAGGTTGTCGGGACCGATATCGTTAAGCGGTGAGATTGAACCGTGGAGAACATGATAAACACCCTTAAATTCGTGGGTATTTTCAATAGCCGTAGCATCTCTCGGAGTTTCAACAACGCAGATAACGGAATGATCCCTTGCGGGATTTGCACACACGGGACAAAGGTCTTTGTCTGTAAGATTACAGCATTTGCTGCAATAGTGAATCTTTGTGTGGGCATCCATCACCGCACCCGCAAGCTGTTCCGCTTCTGTTTTTGACAGATTGAGAACATAATATGCAAGTCTTTGAGCGGTTTTGTTACCGATTCCCGGCATTCTTTCAAACTGCTCCACCAAATTTTCAAGCGGAGCAACATTATATCCCGACATAATCAGAACATTCCCGGAATGTTAAGTCCGCCTGAGATTGTTTCCATTTTGTCCTCTTTTTCCTTAGCGGCTGCTCTGATTGCCTCATTTGCGGCAGCCATAACGAGGTCTGAGAGCATTTCTACATCCTCGGGATCAACAACTTCGGGTGAAATCTCAACCTTTGTGAGTTCCATTTTGCCTGTTACTGTAACCTTAACTGCACCGCCGCCGGCTGTTGCCTCATACTCTTTTGTTTCGAGTTCCTTTGATGCGGCCTCCATATCATCCTGAAGCTTCTGAGCCTGACGGGCAAGCTGCTGAATGTTGTTTGCTCCGCCGCTGCCGTAACCCTTTGGTAATCTTGCTTTCATAATTTTAACTTCCTTTCGGTTATTCTTGTGTTATTATTACATCGCTTCCCTGCAAGCTTTCAATAAGCTTGTCAACGGGATCGGTTTTTTCTTCCTGTTTTGCACTCGGTCTTTTATACGGACCGAGATTATAGTGCTGGCCTGTTGTTTCTAAAATAAGCTGACGGATTTCCTGTCGTCTTTCGTTATTTTTGAGAAGTTCAAAAGCCATTTCATTATCTGTGTCAATCAGCAAATATTTTCCGCTTGTGTAGGCGGCAGAATTTGCAAATGCCGCCGCAATTGCCCTTGAAACAGGTTTCATATTGTTGACTACCTCTGCCCAATCGGGAAAAGGCTGTGCGTTATTATAGATTGCATCAAGGTCAACGCTCTGTCTTTGAGCTGTTTTCTTAGGCTTTTGCTGTGCAGAAACGGGTTGTTCCTGTATTGGCTGAACGGGCTGTTTCGGTGTCGGCATCTCAACAGGAGGCGTCGGAATTACCGGCTCGTCCTTTATTTTTCCCGAAACAGATTTTGTTTCCTGCGACTTTTCGGGTTCTGCATTTTGAACCTCGGGTTTTGGAGTTTCACTCTGAACAGACTGCGGTACAGTTTGCACCTGTTCGGGAACATAGTTCACCTTTATTCCCTTTTTAACAGCCTTTTCAAGGGCGGTTACCCTTGCGGTCAAAGCCTCAATTGTACCGTCAAGCTCAGCCGATGACAGCTTTACAACCGCCATTTCAAGCTCTGTTCTGTCACCTGTTCCCCTGCCCATATTCTGATATGCCTTTGAAAGCACATCCATATAATAAACAATGTCGGCAAGTGAGAGGTAATCCGACTGCGTTTGAGCCTGTTCAAACTCATCGTCAGCCATAATCACGATATCCCTCGGATTTTTTACCGACTTTATGAGCATAAGCGTTCTGAAATGCGAAAGCAATTCATCGCAAAGTCTTGCCATATCCTTGGACTCACCGTAAAGCCTGTCAACAATTTCAAGTGCCTTTGCTGTGTTCTTATTGATTACACAATTAGAAAGTTCAAAAAGATATGTCTTTCTCGCAAGTCCTGCGGCACTGCGAACAACATCTTCATCAATTTCCGAGCTGATTGCAATGCATCTGTCAAGAAGCGAAAGAGCATCTCGCAACGCACCGTCAGCAACAGATGCGGCAAGCATTGCGGCACTGTCGCTCAGTGTCACGCCCTCCTGATTTGCAACATAGAGCAGTCTGTCTGCTATTGCACGGGGTGGGATTCTGTGAAAATCGAAACGCTGACAGCGTGACAGAATTGTCTGCGGAAGCTTGTGAACTTCGGTAGTTGCCAGAATGAATATGACATGTTCGGGAGGTTCTTCAAGCGTTTTGAGCAAGGCATTGAACGCCTCGGTTGTGAGCATATGAACCTCGTCAATGATGTAAACCCTGTATTTGCACTTTGCGGGCTTAAACTGAACCTCGTCAATAATCTGACGGATATCATCAATTTTTCTGTTGGATGCGGCATCCATTTCGACAATGTCGAGGATACTGCCGTCGTCAATTCCCTTGCAGATTTCACATTCACCGCAGGGATTTCCGTTTACGGGATGAAGGCAATTGACTGCCTTCGCAAGAATTTTTGCACAGGTAGTTTTGCCCGTACCTCTTGAACCCGTAAAAAGATATGCATGGTTAAGACGGTTGGTGCTGATTTCGTTTAAAAGAGTTGTGGTTATGTGTTCCTGTCCCGAAACATCGGCAAAGGTTTTCGGTCGCCACTTTCTATAGAGTACCTGATACAAAAATTCACCCCGCAATCAACAAAAAATGCAAGCCGTCAGCCGAAATAACGGCAATCGTACAAATGAGTGAACGACAGACTTACTGCATCGCATCGGCAATACTGCTTAATGCTGCTCGGTTCCCCGCCTGACATGATTCGCAGACCCCAATCGTACAGGGCCTGTCGCTCACTTAATTGCACGCTTTTTGACTTCTTGCAATTCTGAACTAAATTATTCATTTCTTTGTTCGTAAAAAGAAATATATTGTACAAAAGAACACCATTGCAAGACAAGCTGATTGTTCAGTCTGCTTTACAACGAGCTTATTATACCATAACCGATTAATAAAATCAATAGGTTTTGGTTATTTTTATTGTTTGCAGTCGCAGAAAGATATCGTCTGTTTTGCAACGGCAAACCTTGTTCACCGTTGCAAATGAATACACATTTTTGATTAAATCATAAGTTATGTGAATAAACAAAATGTTACATCAATGCGGGCATCCAATGAACGCCCCTACAGCATAGACTGCATAAACACTTGCAATTTTGCACTCGGGCATAATATGCTGTTTATTATGCAATCTATCTTCACGAATTGGGAACGGCGGCTCGCCGTCAATTTTTAATTTGCTAAGATTTCCCTTGCAACGAATACACCGCCGGCGCTGGCATGAGAAAGTGAATGTGTAACACCGCTGCCGTCACCGATGATATAAAGTCCCTTGTGGGGCGACTCGAGATGCTCGTCAACATCAACTTCCATATTATAGAACTTGACCTCAACACCGTAGAGAAGTGTGTCATCGTTGGCTGTGCCGGGGGCAATTTTGTCAAGAGCATAAATCATTTCGATGATACCGTCAAGGATTCTCTTTGGAAGCACAAGACTCAAATCGCCCGGTGTTGCGTCAAGAGTCGGAACAACAAGTCCTTCTTTGATTCTGCTCGGATTGCTTCGGCGACCTCGAATCAAATCACCGAAACGCTGAACAATTACACCTCCGCCCAGCATATTGCTAAGACGGGCAATGCTTTCGCCATAACCGTTGCTGTCCTTGAAAGGCTCTGAAAAATGCTTGCTGACGAGGAGTGCAAAGTTTGTGTTCTCTGTCTGCTTTGCCTTGTCTTCATAGCTGTGACCGTTTACTGTGATAATGCCGTTTGTGTTTTCGTTTACAACGCAACCCTTCGGATTCATGCAGAATGTACGCACATTGTCCTCGAACTGTTCTGTGCGGTAAACAATCTTGCTTTCGTAGAGTTCGTCTGTGAGGTGTGAAAAGATTGCGGCAGGGAGTTCCACACGAACACCGATGTCAACACGGTTCGACTTTGTGGGAATATTAAGGTTATGACAAACATGTTCCATCCACTTGCTGCCGCTTCTGCCGACTGAAACAATGCACTTTTTGCACTCATAATTTTCATCGGCTGTGTCAACAAGGTATCCTTCCTTATCATTACCGTTCTTGAGTTCAACATTTTCAACAGGTGTATCAAAGTAGAAATCAACCTTGTTTTCAAGGTAATCATAAAGATTTTTAAGCACAATGTAGTTGATGTCCGTACCGAGATGACGGACTGATGCGTCAAGAAGATTAAGCTTATTCTGTAAGCAAAGCTTCTTAAAGCTTGTGCCTGCCGTGGAATAAAGCTTTGTACCCTCTCCGCCGAACTTCATATTGATTTTGTCAACATATTCCATAAGCTCAATAGCTTTTTTCTTGCCGATATGTTCGTAGAGCGTGCCTCCGAAATCGTTTGTTATGTTGTACTTGCCGTCCGAAAACGCACCCGCACCGCCGAAACCGCTCATAATGGAACAGGTTTTGCATGAAATGCAATTTTTAACTTTGTCACCGTCAATCGGACATTTTCTCTTTTCAAGAAGATGACCTTTTTCAAATACGGCAACCTTTATTTCAGAGTTGTTTGTTACAAGCTCATATGCAGAAAAAATTCCGCCCGGACCTGCGCCTACAATAATAACATCGTACTTTTTCATTATCATTTTCTCCTTTATTGTTGTGGGTAACATTTAAGGGCAATAAAAAAACCGCCAAAACATAATACTACGCCCCTTAACGGGGATTATAGTAAACTGTTTAAGGCAGTTTGTAGAAACACCCGTCCGTATTACGGGCTTATACAATCCAACTTCTGCACACGGCAGAAAATTGTTCTGATAAAAGTCATCAAAACCTTGGTTATTGTAACAAATAACATCACAATTGTCAACAAAAAAACGCAAAAATTTAAAATAATTTATTTTTCCTTATTCGCATAATAAGCCGCATAAAAATCAGGCAACAATTATGTTACCCGACAAATGCTTAAATATTATTCGTACTTTTCTGCAACCTCGCCAAGACGCTTGTAGATGCTGTTTTCGGGAACATAACCTCTTACAAATGAAAGCGGATAGATGTTGGTGTTTCTGCCGATTACCGAACCGGGGTTAAGAACGCTGTTGCAGCCTACCTCTACATGGTCACCGAGCATTGCGCCGAACTTTTTAACATTTGTGTCAACCTTATCGCCGTCGCAAAGAACAGTTACAAGGCTCTTATCACTCTTGAGGTTTGATGTGATTACACCTGCGCCTGTGTGTGACTTGTAACCGAGAATACTGTCACCAATGTAGTTATAGTGCGGAGTTTGAACACCGTCAAAAAGAATTGAATTTTTAAGCTCTGTTGAGTTGCCCACAACTGCACCTCTGCCGACAATTGCATTGCCTCTGATAAAAGCACACTGTCTGATTTCGGCATCTTCGCAGATAATGAGCGGTCCGCCGAGATATGCGGAGTCAAAAACCTTTGCACTTTTTGCAACCCACACATTTTCTCCCCTCTGCTCGTAGATTTCGGGATCAAGAGTTTTTCCGAGTTCAATAATAAATTCGCTGATTTTCGGAAGAGCCTCCCACGGATAATCAACGGTTTCAAGCAAGGGCTTTGCAATAGTCCTGCTGTAATCAAACAGATTTTTTGCCAATAATTTTTCGTTTTCCATTTTTAACATTTACTCCCAATATATATTATTCTTTCAAAGAATTTTACAGTTTTATACCTCAACAAAGAACAGCCAATAACCGCTTGCGTCCTTTCCCGCAACAAACTCAACTCCTCCGCTTATGTACTTTGAAAATACATAGCTTTTGCCGTTCTGAGGATTTGTCACGGTGGCACAACTGCCCTCATGAATCCAACGCTCGTTGAAAACATTAATTCCCTTGATGAGAAAAGACTCTTTTGAGGTTTTGCCGACAAATCTGTAATTTTTCATAAAATCAGCCTTCTTTAACCTTTTGCGGTGACAGCCTGTTGTCAAGGCCTGCCTTTTTAAACACAAGCACAACGACAACGGCACAAATCACGCCGAGTAACATTCCGCAGAGAACATCTGACGGATAATGAACATAGTTATAAAGTCTTGAGAATACAATCAAAAGCGCAAGTACAAGTGCAGGAATTCCGAATCGTTTGTCCTTGATGAGCATAACGGTTGCCGCCGCAAGTGACGAACAGCTGTGTCCCGAAGGAAAGCTGCTGCCTGACGGAATGGCTATGTTAAGCCCAAAGTCGGGATTCAACTCAGACGGTCTTGCTGAATAATCGATATTCACCATAAACGGCCGTGGTCGGTTTATAAGATTTTTTATTCCGATTTCACCGACAAGAAAGCCGATTGCCATTGCAACAAGCATCATAACTCCCATTGAGCGAGTTTTTTTAAAAATTATAAACACAATGCCGACTGCAATCCAGAAAAGCCCCATTTCACCCATATAGCTGAAAAAAGCCATAATCGGATCAAGAAAAGAGCATTTAAATGTGTTCTGAATAAATTCAAGAACCGAGGTGTCAAATGATTGAATCATATCAAAGAATGACATATCATTTTCCTTTCATAATATCATTATAACAACCAAAAAACAGAATGTCAAATTAAATAAATTTTAAGTTATTCACATTCATATTTTGCAAGTTTAGCATAAAGTGCTTCGTCAACAACAGCCTCAACCGAAAGTCCTTCGGCAACATATTCTTCATAAATGAGAGTGCCTTTGTTGCGGATTTCATTTGCAAGACCTGCCTGTGCAAACGGCAGAAGAATATTTACTCTTTTCATTCTGACGGGAAGATTGTTCTCAATTGCATTAAGAAGTTCGTCTATACCCGTGCCGTTCTTTGCGCTTATGCGAACACAGGCTTTAAAGTCCTGTGCAAGCATAGTTTTGTCAAGCAAATCGCACTTGTTGAGAACGGTTATAATCGGTGTATCACCGCAACCGAGGGATTCAAGCAAGTCGGTTGTTACCTGCATATGTGTTCTTGCCTCGTCACTTGATGCGTCGCATACATTCAGAATAATATCTGACTGTGCCGCCTCTTCAAGGGTTGAGCGGAATGCTTCAACAAGGTGGTGCGGAAGTCTGCGAACAAGTCCTACCGTGTCAATCATCATAACGGTTATACCGCTCGGAAGCTTCAACGCTCTTGAGGTGGGATCAAGCGTTGCAAAAAGCTTGTCCTGTGCAAGCACACCTGCGTCCGTAAGGCAGTTCATAAGGGTTGACTTGCCTGCATTTGTGTAGCCGACAATCGCACAGGTTATTACACCGTCCTTTTTTCTGCGTGAACGCAACATCTGACGATGCTTTTCAAGGTCGGAAAGCTCTTCTTTCAGGCTTTCAATTCTTCTGCGGATATGTCGTCTGTCGGTTTCAAGCTTTGTTTCACCCGGACCTCTTGTACCGATACCGCCGCCGAGTCTTGACATTGCGATACCCTTGCCCGTAAGTCTTGGGAGCATATATTTAAGCTGTGCAAGCTCAACCTGAAGCTTACCCTCTTTTGACCTTGCTCTCTGGGCAAAAATATCGAGAATAAGCGTTGTTCGGTCAATTACTCTGACATCTGTTTCAGCCTCGATATTTTTAATCTGTGTCGGAGAAAGCTCGCTGTCGAACACAAGCAAATCTATCTCCTGCGATTCGCAGATTTCGGCAATCTCGGCAAGCTTGCCTGTGCCGACAAAAGTACCCTTTTCAATTTTTTGCAGATTCTGCGTTACCGACAAAACGGGATCTGCTCCCGCACTTTTTACAAGTTCAAAAAGTTCGTCAAGTGACGCCTGTGCGTCATATTCACCCGTGTCAACACTGACGAGCAATGCACGGGTAATTTTTTCTTCGTTACTTTTAAGCTCCATAAAATCCTCACTTGAAGTTATTTATTCATACTTTTGTCAAAACAGGTTTTCATATCCTCATCCGTGATTTTTCTGATAGGCTTGCACGGATTCCCCACAGCTACGCAGTCGGACGGAATATCCTTTACAACAACGCTTCCGCCGCCGATTACAACATTACTTCCGATTGTGACGCCCGGCATGACCTGAACTCCTCCGCCAATCCACACATTGTCGCCGACGGTAATCGGATAGGCATATTCAAAGCCTGCGTTTCTTCTAGGATAATCAACAGGATGACCTGCCGTGTAAAATCCGCAATTTGGTGCAACAAAAACATTGTCGCCGAATTTCACCTTTGCACAGTCGAGAATCACCATATTGTGGTTTGAATAGAAATTCTCACCGAGTTCGATATTGTAGCCGTAGTCGCACCAGAACGGAGCGGTAATGTAGAAATTTTCCTTTGTACTGCCGACAATTTTCTTTATAAGAATTTTTTGAGTCTCTTCATCTTCAAACGGAAGATTGTTGTACTCTCTGCAAAGATTTTTAACCGAACAGCGTTCATTGCGAAGCTGTTTGTCGCCCATTGGATTATACATCTGCGAATTAAGCATTTTTTCTTTTTCAATCATAATTTTCTCCGTTAATAAATCACATAACAAAATTTACATAACAACGCTTATTATATTATAATCTCACCTTCAATACAAGTAAATCCAAAAATTAATTTACTTTTCAACTGACAACAAAATTCAATTTTAAAATTCATAGGGAGGATAATGGGACAGCGGTCTTTTGTATAATATAGTTACATTGAAAATATCAATGGAATTTGCAGAAAAAACGATTAAATTATGAGATTCCGTTTTGATTTGAGGAGGAATTATTATGGAAGAAAAAAGAAAAACCGTCACATCAACCGAAGTAAAACGCAGATACAATCAAAAAGTTTACAGTCAAATTTCATTTTCCGCCCCAAAGGAACTTGTTGAGGAATTCAGAGGAATATGCAGAAATATCGGAATTTCACAGGCAAGTGTTTTCAAAAAGTTTATCGCCGATTTTGTTGAAAAGTACAGATAAAATCAAAACCACTCGTTGAACGGATTGTTGCACTCTGCAGAAAAGCCCGAAATTCAAGCTGACCGAATTTCAGGCTTTTATTTTTGAATTTTAAATTTTTTCAACCTGCTGTTTCAATTTGCAAAAAATTTTAAGAATATATATTCAAAGAAATAAAATTGTGGTATAATGATGAAGAATATATACAAGGTATGTAGAGGCAACACAGGTTGTCTTTAATTAAGGAAGTGGCAAAATGAAAAAACTATTTACTATTATTGTGTGCAAGGTTCTGAAATTTGTCGGAGGATTGCTCGGCAAGGGCAGCAGTCTGCCGGGACAGATTGCGCTTAAGCTCTGCCCCGATATTCTCGGACGAATTGAGCTGCCGAAATATATTGTTGCCGTAACAGGCAGTAACGGCAAGACATCTACCGTTGAGATGATTGCACATATTCTTTGTGAAAGCGGCAAAAAAGTTGCCTGGAACAAAGAGGGGTCTAACCAGATTGAGGGCGTTACAACTCTTATTCTCGGCAGTTGTACTCTTTCGGGCAAGGTTAAATCGGATATTCTTCTCATTGAAAGTGACGAACGCTTTGCAAAATATACCTTCAAATACATCACACCGACTCATTATGTTATCACAAACCTTTACCGTGACCAGCTCACACGAAACGGTCATCCGGAATGGGTTTACAATGCCGTAAAGGATAGTATTCATCCCGAAACTCAGCTTATTCTTAACGCCGACGATCCGCTTGTTTCGTGCTTTGGCTATGGCAGGGATAATGTTGTATGGTTCGGTGCAGGCAATCTTCCGACCGATACAAAGGAGTTTGTCGGTGTTTATAATGACGGTGCATATTGCCCTCACTGCAAATCTCCTATGACATATTCAAGCTATCACTACGACCACATAGGCAACTATGAATGCCCTAACTGCGGTCTTAAAAGACAGGATACAAGCTACACAGTTACATCTGCCGATCTTGAAAAAGGCGAAATTACAATCAACAATAAGTACAAGATTGAACTTACACTCAAATCGCTTTATAATGTTTACAATTTGCTTGCGGCATTTACCGTTGCGTCAATCACAGGTGTTGACGGCAACACAATTGCAAAGAGCCTGAGCAATTATGTTCTTAAAAACTTCCGTGTTGTAACATTCACGCTCGGAAACAGAAAGGGTACGCTTGTTACATCAAAACATGAAAACAGCATTTCGTACAATCAGTCACTCAAGCTTGCCGCATCCGACAAGGATAAGTGCGATGTTTTGATTATTGTTGACGCAGTCAGCAGAAAGTATTTTACAAGCGATGTTTCATGGCTTTGGGACATCAACTTTGACCTTCTCAAAAGCGACAATGTAAAGAACATTGTGCTTGCAGGAACATATTGCAACGACCTTGCAACAAGATTTTCTTTCTCAAAAGTTGACAGAAACAAAATTAAGGTTATCAAGGACATTGAAGAAGCCGTTGATTATCTTGACAATGACCGCAAAGAAAAGATTTATGTAATTACCTGTTTCTCAGACAAGGGAAAATTTCTTGAAAAGGTAAAGGTGGACTGATTATGAAAATTCTTCATTTGTATCACGATATAATGAACCTGTACGGAGAATATGCCAATGTTTCTGCGCTTGAAAGAATGCTTGAAAAGAGCGGTGTAAAATTTACAACCGACAGGCTTACCCTGTTTGACAATGCCGACCTGGGCGATTACGATTTTATCTACATCGGTTCGGGTACAGAAAAAAATCAGAAGCTTGTTTTGCAGGATTTTAAAAAGTACAAGGATTTTCTTGTTGAATACATCAACAGCGGCAAGGTAATTCTTATGACGGGCAACTCGTTTGAAATGCTCGGAAAAACAATTACAGACTCTGACGGCAAGGTTTTTGACGGACTCGGAATTTATGATTTTACAGTTACCGAGCAGAACAAACGCAGAATTACAGGCGATATTGTTTATACATCTGACATTCTCACAAAACCGATTGTCGGCTTTGTAAACAAGTGCAGTGAAATTAAAGGTATTGAAAATCATCTTTTCACTGTTAAACACGGACTCGGTGACTACGAAAATGCAAAAGCAGAGGGCTTGAAGGACAAGAACCTTTTTGCTACTCATGTTACAGGGCCTATTATGATTAAAAATCCGCATTTTCTTGAATACATTGCTTTGCAGATTTCAAAAAATACAGATGGCTTCAAGCCGTGTACGAATTACCTTGACTATGAAAGAGCGGGCTACGAAATTACTCTCGGCGAACTCACAAAAAGATTTGAGGAGTAAGTTTTAATGAACAACGACAATCTTCTTCAGCTTGAGGGAGCAATTGAAAGCGTGGTTTTCCGAAACGATGAAAACGGCTACACGGTAATTGAGCTTGCTGACGGTGACGATTATTTGACCGCTGTCGGAATTATGCCGCAGGTGTCGTCGGGTGATGTCGTAAAGCTTACCGGCAAATATACAAATCATCCGAGCTACGGCAGACAGTTTGCCGTGCAGATTTGCGAAATCAGCAGACCTACCGAGGCGGCTGATATTCTGCGTTATCTGTCATCCGGAGCTATCAAGGGAATCGGCACTCAGACCGCACAAAGGCTTGTAAAGGAATTTGGCGAGGCAACGCTTGATGTGCTTGAAAATCAGCCCGAAAGAGTTGCAATGCTGAAAGGAATTTCTTCGCAAAAAGCCGAGGATTTTTCAAAGCAGTTAAAGCAGAACACAGGCGTGCGAACACTCATGCTTTTTCTCGGTGAGTACGGAATTTCAAACACCGCATCGGTCAAAATTTTCAATGCTTACGGTCCGAGCTGTGTCGATTTAATCAAGAAAAATCCGTACATTCTCTGTCAGGGTGATTTTGGGGTATCGTTTGAGAGCGCGGATTTTATCGCTAAAAAAGAAAAATTAGAACCCGATTCAAATGTCCGTATGCGTGCAGGAATCGCATACATTCTTCATCACAACGAGCGAAACGGTCACACCTGTCTGCCAAAGGAAAAGCTGCTGAAGGTTTCAACCGATTTTCTCGGAATTGACGGTGAAAAGGTTTCGGAGTGCATGGAAGAAATGCTGTTTGACCGTTCGCTTATCGAGGATAAGATTGACGGCAAAAAATTTGTGTTTCCCCCCAATGTTCACCTCTGCGAAATGTACATAGCGTCAAGAATAAAAATGTTGCTTAAATTTCCGTCAGAGAAAATTAAAAACATTGACAAGGCGATTGAAAAATGTGAAAAAGAGGACGGAATCGAATATGCCGATTTGCAAAAGAAAGCAATCACTATGGCACTTACCGAGGGTATGCTCGTTCTGACGGGCGGTCCCGGTACAGGAAAAACGACAACCCTCAATGCTATAATAAAAATAATGAAAGCAAACGGCAAAACTGTTTTGCTTTCTGCCCCCACAGGCAGAGCGGCTCAACGAATGAGCGAGCTCACGGGCGATGAGGCAAAAACTCTGCACAGACTGCTTGAGGTCAGCTGGGATAAACATGACAACCCCGTTTTCAACAAGAACGAACGCAATCAGCTGAAATGCGACGCATTGATTGTTGACGAGGTTTCAATGGTGGACACATTCATTATGGAAAGCGTTATGAGAGCGCTTTCCACAGGCTGCAGACTTATTCTTGTAGGCGACTCCGACCAGCTCCCCTCCGTAGGTCCGGGTAATGTGCTCGGCGATCTTATCGAAAGCGGACTTATTCCCGTTGTACGGTTGAATGAAATTTTCCGTCAGGCACAGCAGAGTCTTATTATCACAAACGCACATAAGATTGTGAACGGTGAAATACCCATTCTTAATTCCGCCGACAAGGACTTTTTCTTTCTTCAAAGGAACAATAAATCAGAAGTTTCAGCGGTAATAGCTGACCTTTGTGCAAATCGTCTGCCAAAGGCATACGGATATTCTCCGTTTGAAAACATTCAGGTGCTTGCTCCATCCAAAAAGGGTGAACTCGGAACTACCGAGCTTAACCACAAATTGCAGGCGGCGCTAAATCCGAAGGATGACGATAAGGCGGAAATCACAATCGGTTCAAAAACCTTTCGTACAGGCGACAAGGTTATGCAGATAAAAAACAACTATGATATTCGCTGGTTTCGTGAAAACGGCGAAACGGGCGAAGGGATTTTCAACGGTGACATAGGAATCATCACAAAGATTGACAGAAAGACAAAATCGCTTGTCGTTAAATTTTTTGACAAGATTGCAAGATACACCTTTGAATTTGCGGGCGACCTTGATTTTGCCTACGCAATCACGGTGCATAAAAGTCAGGGCAATGAATTTGATGCAGTTATTATACCGATGTTTTCAGGCCCTCCTCAGCTTTACTACAGAAATCTGCTCTACACCGCTGTTACAAGGGCGAAGAAAACGCTTGTCCTTGTCGGCAATCCGTCAACCGTTGAATATATGGTAAACAATAACCGCCGTACAAAAAGGTACAGCGGTCTTAAAGAATTTTTACTGAGAGATGACACACTTTATTAAGAAAGTTTTCGGCACAATAAAAGGATTTTTCTTTACGGTTCGTTGTCCGTACTGCGGAAGGGTTATTGAACCGAACAAAAGCTGTTGTGACAAATGCAGAAAAGAATTCCCCGAAATGCCACTTGTACGATATGCAACGGGAGGGTACGTCTGCACCTCTCCTTTCCCCTATGACGGAATTTTCCGCAGGGCAGTTCTTAACTTTAAATTTCACAACTGCGGTGCATATGCCGAATTGCTTTCACACGAAATGGTTCGTTCAATAAAAGATGTTTACCGTGACAGGGAATTTGACCTTGTCACCTGTGTGCCGATGCACAAGGATACTCTCAGAGAGCGTGGATACAATCAGGCTGAGTTGCTCGCAAAGGAATGTGCAAGGCTTCTCGGCATTGAGTATGCCGACCTGCTTGCCAAAACAAAGAAAAATAAAACCCAGCACAGCATAAAAGCGGCTGAAAGGGCAAAAAATGTTATAGGCGTTTACTCGCCGATTGACAAGAATTTAATCAAAGGCAAGCGAATACTGATTATTGACGACATTATTACAACAGGCAGTACGCTTGGCGAATGTGCAAGAATACTTAGCAAGTGCAAATGCGGCGAGATTTGTTGCTGTACGCTTTGCACATCTCTGCTGATATAGCATTGGAGTGATTAAAATGGATATAGCTGTTGATCTCGGTTCTGACAGAACAAGAGTTTTTATTGAAAATAAAGGAATAGTGCTTGATGAGGCAAGCGTTGTTGCGTTTGATGTCGATACCTACGACATTGTCGGTGTCGGCAACGAGGCTTATAAGATGATTGGCAAAACGCCTGCAGGCATACGAGCAATGCACCCGATTGATGACGGTGTTATTTCACGCTCCGAACTTGTTGAGGATATGGTTTCAATTCTTATAAAAGAGGTCAGTCCGTCAAAGGTGACTATGCCGAGGGTTGTTGCTTCAATCCCGAGTGAGGTTACCGAGGTTGAAAAAAGAGCGGTTGTAAACGCAGTAAGCTCAATCGGTGTTCGCAAGGTGTATCTTATTGAAGCACCAAAAGCGGCGGCAATGGGCTGTTCGCTCGACATAACAAGTCCTCACGGCATTCTGATTGCAGATATCGGCAGCGGTACGGCAGATATTGCCGTGCTTTCTCTCGGCGGAATTTCGGTTTCCAAGTGCATAAAGTCGGCAGGCTGTGCAATGGACGAAGAAATCGTTAAATACATCAGAAAAGAGCATAACCTGATTATCGGCACAAACATGGCAGAGGCCTGCAAAAAGGCTGTTGGCTGTGTAAAAATTCCGAAAGAGCCTAAGCTTTTCAGAGTTAAAGGCAGAGATGCCGTAAGCGGTCTACCCAAATTTATTGATGTTGGCTATGCCGAAATCAAGCCTGTAATTGAGGATATTGCGCTTAACATTATCAGAGCAATTAAAGATGTGCTTGAACAGACTCCGCCCGAGCTTGTCGGTGACATCTACACGGACGGTATAATTTTGACAGGCGGTCTTGCCAAGCTGACGGGATTTGCAAGGCTTCTCAGCGAATCCACAAAGCTGAAAGTAAGAGTTCACAAAGCCGCCGCTGACTGCGTTATCAACGGTTGCGGCAAGGCAATCGAATATATTGACCATCCCGAAAAAATACAGCCGGGTGCAGTCAATCCGCTTATAGAGGCATTTTAATTATAATTTTAAACATTTTATCCGCAGATTTTACCGTCTGCGGATTTTTTGTAACATGGTATTGTAAAATCCGAAAATATGATTTAACAGTTGTCTTTATCCCGTTTCAGTACCGTACTTTTTTCTTCTTTTTTACATAAAAATCTCCCCTTAAAGCATTTCCTGAAAACCATGTTTTTCAAGAGTCTGCTTTAAGGGGATTATATCAGTTAACAATTGTTCTCCGCTTTTGTTTTATAGTTCATTATTCTTTCAAGAAATAACTGTACTTTTTCTTTGGCTATCTCTCCGCTGTTTTCAATTTCGGTATCGCCAATGTAAAACTTGTGTTCAGCGGATTTCTTCAAAATATCAAGCAATTTTTTCTGTTCATCCGCTTTGTTAATGAAAACGGACACGGCACAATCACAGGCTATGGAAAATTCTGCCGGTGTTTTTGAAGCAAGTGCGTCGTAAAACCTTTCTTTTACGCTTTCAAATTTATCTTCCGTGTCAGTCGGCAAAAGCTTTGTAATCATCTTCCAGGTATTCCACGCAAGAAAGCCGTTGCAGTTGTCAAGACCTTTGGCAACAAATTCAAAGAACGGATAGACAAGTTTCGGATTTACTTCGCAAATATACTCAAGAACCTGTTCCGCCCAGTGAGCATTTGCGTAATCATCGTCAAGAAAAATCTCAATAAGCAAAGGAACAGTCAGAATTTCTTTGCTTGCAAGCTGTGCATAATATTCTTTTTCAAGCCTTTGTTCAAATTCCTGAAAAATCTGCTCTGTTTTCATAAATTCCCGTCCATAAATTCACTTAAATTTCGGTTTAATACTCCTAATATAATACTGTATATTACATTCTTTTTCAAGTAAAATCATATTAAAAGTAACATTCCCCCCGAATTTTATCGGAGGGAATGCTTTACTGTTAGCAGAATATTAAGAAAAGGTTGTTCTGTAGTTCTGTTATTCTGAATAGCTTACCCAGACACCGCCGGACTTTGAACCCGGATTTGCACGGAAACAGTTCTTACCGTCAGCAACTGTCAAGTCGTTTGTCTGTGTTTTCCATGTTGATTCTGTGTCCTTAAAGAGGAAACAGTTTGAACCGGGGCTGAGCGGTGTGTCAAAATCGTAGTACCAGATATCTGTACCTGCAATCTTATTCATGTGAGCTGCTGCGTTGCCGAGTCCGCTCTCTGCCCAACCGTAGATATAAACATCAGTATAGTGTGCCTTTGAGTTATCAAAGTAAACTCTTGAAAGTGTGAATGCAGGCTTCTGCTCCGGAACATACGGAGCTGTTGAAACAGCTTCGTCATTGCTGAGTGAGATGCAGTTGTTTGTCTTTGAAACTGTTGCATCCCAGCAATTGTAAACATTACCGTCATCACCGCCTACAGGCTTTTCGTCAACCTCTGAAAGAGAACGATAAACGCTGACATTTGAAACTGTTGCAGGAACTTCAACTGTGTAAACATTCGGGTAAGCGTCTGTATCCTGCTCAAACTGATAGCTTGCACCTGTGTCAAGGTCATAAGCAAAGAGTGAAACACCGTCAGATGTCATCCAGCCAAGCTTAGTCTTGAAGTAAAGAGTGTATGTGTCAGCAGGCTTTGTTGTAGGCTGTGCAGTCGGCTTTACGGTTGTAGGCTCGGCGGTAGTCGGCTCAGGTGTTGTAGGCTGTTCTGCCTGATAAACATCACCCGTGCGGCCCCAGTCTTTGAGCTGAACAATGTACTTCTGAATCAATGTTGCGTCAACAACAGAGATTGTATTATCCCCATTAACATCAGCAAGAATCTGCTTGTCAGCCGAAAGTGTTTCAAGCTGAACGACATGTTTCTGAACGAGTGTAGCGTCAACGACTGTAATGTCACCGTCACCGTTTACTTCACCGTAAACAGCATTGCCCGAAGGCTCTGTTGCGGGCTGTGCGGTTGTAGGCTGAGTTGACGGAACAGGCTTTGTTGTAGGTTCTGCTGCAGAACCCTTTGTAACATCAGTAGCCTCAATCTCAACCTTTGTAGGTGTAAGAGTTGTATCCTCCCATGTACCTGCCTTTGTAAGTGAGAATGCCTTTGATGAACCGTTGAGGCTGATAGGTGTACCTGTTCTGCCCGGATACTGCTCGCCGCCTTTTTCAGAGATGATTACTCTTGTGTTGGCTGAAGTTGAAAGGTCAAAATCCGACGCAGCCTGATTTTCATCATCCTCATCAGCTGAAATACTTGATGACTTCGGAACTTCGTAGTAATAGTAACCTGTTGCAGGATCAAGAGTCATTGCTTCGCCCGGCCAGTTTGCATTCTTGTAAACAGTACCCTTGTTTGTGGTTTCATCAAAGATGTAAACCTGGTAAGGTGCTGACCAGCCCTTCTTGTTAGCAGGGTTGAAGAATACATACACTCCCGATTCCTGAGCGGTACTCTTTGCGTACTTATAAACCATTGAAGAGGTCTTTACGCCGTCGGTTGCTGTAACTGTGAGATTGATTGTTTCGCCCGGCTTATAATCTGAACCGATGCGGATTGATGTTGTACCCGTAAACTTAACAGGAGTTGAATCATCAAGACAGTAAGTACCCGATGTTGCGTTTTCAAGACTGAGTGTAAGGGTCATTGTGTCGCCCCTGAACGAACCGCTTTCAACAGAGTTTATTGCCTTCGGGGTTGTTGTACCGTTGTAAACAACAGCAACACCCGTGTTGCCGATTGAACCTGTGAGAACGCCGTTTGCAACCGTAAACTCAGCACCTGAAACCGTATCCGTATATTTGCCGTCTGCAAGACCTGTGCCGGAAATACTTACGCTTGCGTTTGTACCTTTACAATTTGAAAGAACGATACCGCTTGTGCCTCTTGCAACATAAGCAATGTCGCCTGAAGAACCGAGCTTTTCAGACTGACCTACAAAAAGGTTGTGGAACTTGTTAATTTCGGAAACAGCTGTGCTCTTGTAAGTTGAATCCGTTGAAATGTTACCCATGAGAGCTGTTCCCGGACGGGCAAAGAAAAGTGCTGTTGAATCTTTTCTTGATGCAACGATTGCCCATGCCTTTACAACATTTTCATCCGAAACGTCGGCAGTGTTTGAGAATCCCGATGAACCCGAGCTGCCCTCGTATGTATCGTGGCTTTCTGCCCAGAGAACTGCATTTGACGCTGCAACACCTGATTTGTATTTCGCATTGGTAGCTGTGCTTGCCTTACCCTTTGTGACATTGTAAAGCACTGCGTCGCCCGTTTTGTTGTCAGTAACATTGATATACTTGGTGTATGAGGAGTAGCTTCTGTCTGCACCGCAGTTGTTAAGAATTTCACCGTAGATGTAGAGATCATCGCCTGTTTTCTGTGTGTAGTAAGAAGAAGCCGAGGTTGTTACATTCTTCCAGTAGTCTGACGCATACTCGCCGTCATCCTCTGTTTCAATATGCTTTGCGGCATCAAAACGGAAACCGTCAACACCGCAGTCGATGCATTCCTTGAGGAGGTTGATAATGTATCCCTGAACAGCAGTATCGTTTGTTACAAGGTCAGGACACTTTGAAACATGACCCTGAACAACTGCCTGAACCGAACTGTCGTTTGCATCGCCTTTGTACGTACGGGTGTAGGTTTTTCTTTTCTTATAGAACTCAGGCTCGTACTTTTTAACCTGATTGCTCACAGTCTCCGGCCTAGCTTCATCGGCATTTGCAATATGGTTTGAAACGATATCGCAGATGATTTTGATGCCGTATTTGTCAGCCTCATCACAAAGTGATTTAAGATCATCCTTTGTGCCGAGCCATGACTCCTCTGCAATATGGAAGCTGATCGGCTGATAAAGCTTCCACCACTGACCTGTTACATCGCCTGAGGTTGAGTAGTCCTTTGGCTGCTGAACGGGAGAAGTCTGAACTGTTGTGTATCCTGCCGCTGCAATTGCGGGAAGGTTTTCTTTGATTGTATTGTAAGACCAGTTGAATGCGTGGAGCATAACACCGTCGCCGACCTTATCACGAAGGGTACTGTCGGCAGATGCAGTCTGTGCGGAATCAACCTCGGCAGCATTTACGGAGGTAATTGCCGCAAAAGAAGATGTCAGAAGCGCAGACGCAACAACAAGACTTGCAATCTTTTTTGCTTTCTTCATAGGGAAAACATCCTTTCATAAAATTCTCGATTTCATTATAACAAATTTCACCAAAAAAGTACATACTTTATGTTACAAATTCGAGGGCTGTTTTTTGTGCAGATTACACGGTTGTAAAATTTTTTCAACAATAATTTTGCACCAAAAAGCATTATATTTAACATTTTTTGACTATGTATGAGCTTTACTTCTTTAAAAGAATATTAGTGATGCAAATTTGATTTTCTTTTTACACGATATTGATTGACATTTTTGTGCATTTAGAATATAATCAAAGAGCAGTTGTCCCCTGATGCTTATGTGACGGGTGACATTTCGGAAAATTTAAATTGTATTGCGTGCAATCGCTTTTAAGCGGTTAATAAGGATTTTGTGTAAAGAAAAAGGACGGGGCGACACAGCCGTCTTATTTTTCTGTTCAAAAATTCTGAGCATCATGGTTATGTCTTTGCAGAAACGGCAGAGCGGACTGTGTTCGCCTGCATTTTTCAGGCTGACACAATCCGCTTTATTTTTTACGGATTTTACTGTTATCACAACGGAACAGGGGTGCATAAATGGAACAGACATCAAAGAAAACAATAGTTTCACTCAAGGATATTTTCATCAAATTTGACGGTGAGGTAATTCTTAACCACATCAACCTTGATATAAATGAAAAGGAATTTGTAACTATTCTCGGTCCGTCAGGCTGCGGTAAAACCACAACCCTGCGCATCATCGGCGGTTTTGTTGAACCCGACAGCGGCGATGTCATTTTCGGCGGCAAAAGAATTAACGGAACTCCTCCGAATAAAAGAAATGTAAACACGGTATTCCAGAAATATTCTTTGTTTCCCCACCTCAATGTTTTTGATAATGTGGCTTTCGGACTCAAGCTTAAAAAGATGCCGAAAGATGAAATAAAAAAGCGTGTAACCGATATGCTTGCAACCGTTGACCTCAAGGGTTATGAAAAGCGTTCCGTTGCAAAGCTTTCGGGCGGTCAGCAACAGCGTGTTGCAATTGCAAGAGCGCTTGTGTGTGATCCCGAAATCATTCTGCTTGACGAGCCTCTCGGTGCTCTTGACCTTAAACTGCGTAAGAGTATGCAGCTTGAGCTTAAGGAGATTCAGCAGAAAACTCAGAAAACATTTATATATGTTACTCACGATCAGGAAGAGGCTCTGACTATGAGCGACCGTGTTGTTGTTATGAACAACGGTGTAATCGAGCAGATTGGTTCTCCCGAGGATATATACAACGAGCCTGTGAACGCATTTGTTGCAGACTTTATCGGTGAGGCAAATATTCTCAACGGAATTATGCTTGATGACTGCAGAATTCAAATTCTCGGCAAAGAGCTTGAATGTGTTGACAAGGGATTCGGCAGGAATACTCCTGTTGATGTTGTCATCCGTCCCGAGGATATTGAAGTTACCTCTCCCGAGGACGGTCAGCTTGTCGGAATTGTTGAGAACACAACCTTCAAGGGTGTTCACTATGAGATGAGCGTAAGATGCGGAAAGTGTGAAATTCTTATCCACTCCACCGAATCGGCTGAAATCGGAAGCAAAATCGGTATGAGGGTTATCCCGTTCAACATTCAGATTATGAACAAGCTTCTTCCGTTTTACGATAATGTTATTGAGACAACCGTTACATACGCAAATCAGAATGACAATTCCTTTGAATTTGAGCTTGAGGGCGAAACCGTTACCGTTCCCGATAAATACTATGAAGAAGGTACAAAGCTAAAAATCACTCTGCCGCCCGACGCTCTTTCGCTTGCAGGCGACGGCGTGGGCGATTTAAAGGATTTGTACATTGAATCCGTAGTTTACAAGGGTGAACACAACGAAATCATTCTTGAATCGGACGAAAGAAAGTGGCTTATGCTCAGCGATACGGACGAGCAGGTCGCAACCTATGTTCCGCTTTCATTCAACTTTTCAAAGGCTCGGTTTGAGGTAATCTCAGAGTTTTCGGAAAAGGAGGGCTGATAAATGAAATCACGCAAGCCCTCTATTCCCTACATAATCTGGATGGTTGTTTTCACAATGATTCCGATTATTATGATCGGCTTTACCGCCTTTACCGACAAGAACGGTAATTTTTCGTTTCAGGCATTTACAAATGCGTTTTACTACACAAACATTTTTGTAAAATCACTTTGGATTGCGCTTATTTCAACGGCAATCTGTCTTGTACTTGCATATCCGCTTGCATACCTTCTCACGAGAATGAAAGAATCAACCCAGAACACGCTCATTATGTTGCTTATGATTCCTATGTGGATGAACTTTCTGCTAAGAATCTACGCATGGGTAACGCTTTTGCAGGACAACGGTCCGATTGATATGATACTTTCGCTTTTGGGTATTCATTCAACCTACATCGGCAACACGGGTGCGGTAATTCTCGGAATGGTGTATGAATATCTTCCGTTTATGGTTCTGCCGATTTACACTGTTATGAGCAAAATCGACAACGGTCTTATTGAGGCGGCGCAGGATCTCGGTTCAAACAACTTTACAGTATTCAGAAAGGTTGTCGCACCGCTCAGCGTTCCCGGAATTATTTCGGGTGTAACAATGGTTTTTGTTCCGAGTGCAAGCACATTCCTGGTTGCACAGTATCTCGGCGGTCCGGACGACATTATGATTGGTGATGTCATTGAAAAAATATTCTGGACAGACCAAAACACGGGTTCGGCAATTTCATTGATATTAATGATTTTTATTTTCGTGTTCCTGATAATCATGAACTTGTTCGGTGATGAGGAGGCGATTGCATAATGAAAAAGAAAACAGGTATTCTTTCAAAAATTTACATTGCAATCCTGCTTATTTTCCTTTATTCGCCCATTGCCGTACTTATCTTCTATTCCTTCAACAACGGCAAAACTACCGTCTGGAAAGGATTTACATTCAAATGGTATGTACAGCTTTTTCGTGACGACAATATTATGAACGCATTGTGGAACACTGTTATTATTGCCGTTCTTGCATCTGTTTTTGCAACAATTCTCGGAACTGCCGCCGCAATCGGCATCAGCAATTTCAAGGGCAAAAAAAGAATGCTTATTCAGAATGCATCAAACATTCCGATCATCAGCCCTGACATAGTAATGGGTGTTTCTCTCATGCTTTTGTTTACGACTCTCGGAGTTATCTTTAACTTTGAAATGGGATTTTTCACGGTTTTAATTTCGCACATATGCTTTTGTGTTCCGTTTGTTGTGCTTAATGTTATGCCGAGGATCAAACGAATGGATCAGAGCATTTACGATGCCGCCCTTGACCTTGGCTGTAACCAATGGCAGGCATTTTACAAGGTAATTATTCACGAGCTTATGCCGGGTATTTTCTCGGGTCTGCTCATGAGTTTTACATATTCTCTTGACGATTTCATCATAACATATTTCACAAGAGGTGCAAAATTCCAGAACCTCTCTATTGAAATTTACTCGATGACTCACAGGAGAATTTCACCGAAAATCAACGCTCTTTCCGCACTGCTTTTCCTTGCTGTACTCATTGTTATGGTTATTATTAATCTGCGTGACAGACACGAAGAAAAGGTGCAGAAAAAGAGAACTTGATTTTAAAAATTTTATTAAAGGGAGATTGAGAAATGAAAAGAATCATCAGCATTGTCCTTGCATCTGCAATGACGGCAACATGTGCGGCTTGCCTTTCGGGCTGCGGCGGAGGTGCTTCGGCTGACTCAGCTGACGCAGGAGAAGTTAATGTTTACAACTGGGGCGAGTACATTTCAAACGGCGAAGATGACTCACTAGACATTATCGAGGAGTTTGAAAAACGCACCAACATCAAGGTAAACTACACAACCTATGAAACCAACGAAGAGCTTTACAATATGCTGAAAAACAGTAATGTAAGCTATGATGTTGTCATTCCGTCCGAATATATGATCAGCAGAATGATTGATGAGGATATGCTGTTGGAGCTTAACTTTGACAATATTCCTAACTACGACAATCTTATGGATCGTTTCAAAAAGCTTGCCTGCGATCCCGAAGGTAAATATACCGTATGCTACAGCTGGGGCGTAACAGGTATGGTTTATGACAAAACAAAGGTTAAAACAAAGCCCGATTCATGGGACGCACTTTGGAACAAAGACCTTTCAGGTCAAATTCTTATGTTTAACAACAGCCGTGACGCAATGGCGATTGCAATGCAACTTGAGGGCATTGACCCTGCCAACTGTACAAAGAAAGATGTTGACAAAGCCGCCGCTAAGCTTAAAGAGCAGAAGCCTCTTCTTAAAAAATATGTAATGGATCAGGTATTTACCGAAATGGAAAACAGCCAGTCGGCAATTGCTCCGTACTACGCAGGCGACATTATGACAATGATTGATAACAACGAGGATCTTGACTACGCAATGCCAAAGGACGGCTCAAACCTTTTCTATGACGCAATGTGTATTCCGAAATGCAGTAAGAACAAGGAAAATGCAGAGAAGTTCATCAACTTTATGCAGGATCCGGAAATTGCCGCTGCAAACTTTGAATATCTCAACTATGCAACACCCAATCAGGTTGCATATGACGATTACATTGATGAAGACGCAAAGAAAAACGAATTCATCTTCCCGAGTGACGAGTATCTTGACAAATGCTATGTATTTTCAAATGTTTCCGATGAGGTTTATTCCTATATGCAGGAACAGTTTGTAAAAATCCAGGCAGACTGACAAGCAATAAAATTAATCCCGAGCAAAGCTTTTAAAGGCTCTGTTCGGGATTTTAATTTTGGTAATTTTTTAAAATTAATCATCCCCCATTTATACAGCCTTTAAATTTTATGTTATCTGAAAAGTATTATTCCTTATTTTAAAAGGTTTCCGTGACAGGTTGTCATATTCGCTCTGCGAACACTCAAAATACACAGAATTAACGGGGATTCGCTCAATCTTACAAATAGATTTCAATTGCCTTGTTTTGATTGACAAATTAGGAAAAAGTAATATAATATATACTGTTAAAGAGTGCATAATACATTTTTCGATTTTATTCACTTGCAGGCGGGCGCCTGTGCATCACAAAAGAGATAGGATGGTATAATAATTGTTTACAATTTTAAAAGAACATCGTGGCTTTGGAAAGCAGATTTTGCTCCTTGCCAAAAACGAACTTATTAAAACTTACAAAGGCGCCGTAATCGGTCCTCTTTGGGCTGTTGTTAAGCCTGCGTTTACAATTTTTGTTTACTGGTTTGCTTTTTCCTGCGGTATCAAACAGCTTAAAACACTTCACCTTGACATCGGCGGAGCACAGCCTTTTTCCATTGACTTCTTTACTTTTATGTTCATCGGTATCATTCCGTGGTTCTTTATTCAGGACAGCATAACGCAGGGTGCAAAGGAACTGAGAATCAACCGTCAATTTATTACAAAGGTTAAGTTCCCCGTTTCAACAATCCTTACTTATACAGAGGTTTCAAGGCTTTTTGTTCACCTGATTCTTATGGCATTTATGTACGCATATGTACTTTTCACAATCGGACCGAGCTGGTACAATCTGCAATTTTTCCTGTACTGTCCGTTGATGTTTATCTTCTTCCTTGCGCTCACATGGTCAACAGCCCCGATGTCTGCGTTCAGTAAGGACTTTGAAAGCCTGATTGTTTCCGTTATGTCAGGTATTTTCTGGTTATCTGGTATTATGTACAACTCCTACGGCTTTGATTCGCCGTTTCTCAACAAGCTTATGCTTATCAATCCGATTAACTTTTTCGTAAACGGCTACCGCAACTGTTTCCTCTACAACAGACCGTTCTATGCAAACAAAACGGAATGTCTTGTGTTTGCAATTGAATTTGTTGTAATTTTCGTCCTTGGTATTTTCAACTACAACAGACTCAGGAAAAAACTTCCTGATGTACTTTAAGGAGGTAATATTATGGCTGAAACAAAAGTATCCGATCCGATTATTACCTTTAAAAATGTCAGCAAAACCTACACTCTCTACAAAGATGACAAGGCAAGATTCAAGGCTCTTTTCTTTAAGCCGAGAAATGCAAAAACGAACAAGGCACTTAACAATGTTTCAATGGTAATCAATCGTGGCGAATCGGTTGGTATTGTCGGCGATAACGGTGCAGGCAAGTCAACTCTGCTCAAGATGATTACGGGCGTTGCATTTCCCGATGAAGGCGAAATCACCGTTGACGGCAAGGTTGCCGCATTGCTTGAGCTCACTGCAGGCTTTTCCATGGAAATGACAGGCAGGGAAAACATTTATCTGAAGGGTTATGTTCTCGGTCTTGAGGACAGCTACATTAAGCAGATCGAGGAGAAAATCATCGACTTTGCAGAGCTTGGAGATTACATTGACCAGCCTGTAAGAACATACTCAAGCGGTATGAAAATGCGTCTTGGTTTTGCTATCAATGTCAACATTGAACCCGATGTTCTTGTTGTTGATGAGGCGCTCTCGGTCGGTGACGCAACCTTCAAAAAGAAGTGTAAAAATAAAATTAAAGAGATTATCGAAAGCGGTGTAACCGTTCTTTATGTAAGTCACAATGCCGCTTCGGTTAAAGAAATCTGCGCGCGTTCAATCTTCCTGAAAAAAGGAACTGTTATGTTTGACGGACCGACAGATGAAACCCTCAGAGTTTATGAGGAATCAAAAAAGAAAAAATAATTCCGTTTCGGAATAAAGCAAAAGCTCCACAATTGCGGAGCTTTTCTGATTTATCTGAGAGGTAAACCCATATGGACTGTACCGTAAAAGGCAATCTGCCCTCCGAAATTTTTGAGGACATTAAAAAAATTGCAGACAACAGGATAAATTTTCAACAGTTAAAAAACAAGACTGTTTTCGTGTCGGACTGTCACGGACTTATTGCATATTACATTATATGCACATTGCTTGAGGGCAATGATTTTTTTGAAAACAACACAAGGGTAATCACCCTTGCAAAAAGCCGTGAAGATGCCGAAAAGCAGTTCGGCAACCTTACTCTCCGCAAAGATTTTGTTGTTGAAATCGGAGATTCAAGAGCATTTTCCGTGAATGAAAAAGCCGACTTTGTAATATACTGCAACTGCCCGTGTGAGGTTGCAGAGGAAGATTGCAGTAATCCCGAAATTGCGGATACAATCACTTCGGGCTTTGCAAATATGCTTGAGTATGCAAAAGAGTCAAATGCCGAATCGGTTCTGCTCGTATCTTCATATATGGTTTACGGGGAGGTTTTCAGCGGTAAAAATAACATTTGCGAAAACGACCTCGGCTATCTTGATCCGACCGATGCCGACAGTGCATACGCACAAAGTATGCGTTCAGCCGAAACACTTGCTGTTTGCTATGCTGAAAAGTTCGGTATGAATGTAAAAATCGCCCGTCCCTGCCCCACACTCGGAGGTGTCAGAATGAGCGATGAAAGAAAATGGGCAAAGCTGATTGTCAGTGCGGCAAAAAATCAGAGCATTATGCTTACAGATAACGGTGGCGAAAAGTTCAGCTTTTGCTATGTGACGGACACGGTTTCGGCATTGATTGATATTTTGCTTAACGGAAAAAGCGGCGAGGCATACAACATTTCAAACGATAACGCAAATGTGACAATGCGGAAATTTGCACAGCTTGTAAAATCGGCAAATCCCGAAAAGAATCTCTCCGTAGTGTTCGTTCACAGAAAAGATGAAGAAGAACCCGAATTTTCTCCGTCATCCCACACACCGTATGTTTTGTGCAACGATAAAATAAAATCACTCGGCTTTAGTCCGAAAACCACGCTTAAAGACGGAATAAAACGCAGTATAAGAGCAACAGAACTGCGTGCAGAATTACGAAGGATAAAGTAATGCGTATTAAAGATTTTTTAAACGAATTTGAGGCCGACAGGGCGGCATTGCCCGGAGTTGAAAAAGAAACTCTTGCAAAGCTCAGGAACAAAACAATTGTCATCTCGGGCGGTGAACTTGCAAGGTGTCTTTGCTATGCCTTTCTGTACAATAACGAGGCTAAAAGGCTCGGAATAAAAGTTATCCTTCTCGGCAAATCACGCAACGCAATGGCATCATACCAAAGCGAACTCTTGTTAAGAGATGATTTTGATTTTGTAGATTATAATTCTGCATCAGAAATTTCAAGTGCCGACTATGTAATTACAACAGGAATCTGCGGTGAACATACAGACAACAACCCACAGATTATGATTGACGGAATTGCAGAGATAAATGCCTGTGCCAAAATTGCAAAAGCCACAGGCGCAAGAGTTGTCGTTGTGAACGACAGCAGAATTTACGGCAAAGCCAAACCGCACAGAGTTTATTCCGAAAACGAGTACGCAGAACTTGACGCAACCTCTCCCTCATCGCTTGTAGGTCAGCTTATGAGAACGAGAGAAACCGCCTTGCACTCGGTTTTGAAGAACAGCGAATCAACCGTTACAACGCTCAGAACGGGCATAATTTTGGGAGCGTCAAGCAACTTTACAAGCGTGCTTGATCCTGTTTTTGACGATATAGCCAACCGCCGTGACACAGTTGTTCCTGCAACAAGGGATCGCTGCACCTTTGTTTATATCAACGATGTTTTAAAGGCGATTGTTTTCGCAATGACAAATCTTGAAGAAAACGCAGTTTATAATGTCGGCGGCAAAAACTGCAACGCATCGCTGATTATGATTGCGGCTGTTCTCAACGATATTTACGGCAGTCGCTGTACAATTGAGTCGGGCGATTTTACGGAGCTTGACGGCTGTGCAATTAATTCAAACAAGATTTCCGTAAACGAATGCATTCCCGACATAGACCTTGAAACCATGCTGAAAATCTGTATAATGGACAAGATGAAGTCCGAAAAAGTTCTGCGTATCCCCCACTCACATGAGCGCAGACTTGATTCAATTCACGAAATTCAGCTTGCATTTCTGCTTGAAACCGACAGAATTTGTCGAAAGCACAACATAAAATATTTTCTCGGCGGCGGAACACTTCTCGGTGCAATCCGTCACAAAGGGTTCATTCCGTGGGATGATGATGCCGATATTATGATGTTGCGTGAAGATTTTGACCGCTTTTGCGAGATTGCTCCAAAGGAACTTCCGAGCAATATGACTTTTCAATCGTACCATACGGACAAGGCCTGTTTCTATGAATTTGCCAAGGTCAGACTTGACGACACTTTCTTTGCAACCGACTTTGCAAAAGACCACCACGCAATGCACAACGGAATTGCATTTGATATTTTCTGTCATGATAACACAGCCAATTCAGCAATCGGACGAAAAATTCATATGGATGTGACTCTGTTCACAAGAGCGCTGGTGTTCAATAAATGGAATAATCGCAAGGCTGAAAACGGCAGTAGAATCCAGAGCATTGTAACAAATTTCTGCAAGAAAATATTTCCGCTCAGATTCAGTATGTGGCTTGAAGTCCGTACTTTAAAATTCTTTAAAAACAAAAAGAACGCAAAATATCTCTATGACGGAATGGGCAGAAATATTTATAACGGTGCTTTTCCAAAGGAATATCTTGACGATGTTGCTTATGCCGACTTTGAGGGTTACAAGTTCCCCGTGCCAAAGGAATATGACAAGTACCTTACTTTCCTCTACGGCGACTATATGGAGCTTGCACCGCTGTCAACAAGAATGGGTTGCCACGAAATTGCCCTCTGCGACATCGGAAAATATGACGGTTTCAAAATCCGCAAACCTGATTCTGAAAAATAATCAGCGTAAAACAGACCGATAAAGTAAATGTCACTTGACACTTACCTGTCGGTCTGCTATAATAATATAGCACATTTTGGGTGTTGCACAAATAATGGATGCTAAGAGTGACCAACTGCCTTCTAAACAGTAGGTCAGGGGTAGCGTTGCTAACATATTTCAGTTTAAATGCTCACTATCGACTTCTTGTACACAAAATTAAACATATGCGGATATGGCGGAATTGGCAGACGCGCATGGTTCAGGTCCATGTGAAAGCAATTTCATGCAGGTTCAAGTCCTGTTATCCGCACCAACAGCCGTTTCTTATGTAGGGACGGCTGTTTTGTACCACATTTTCGGTCTGTTTTATGGTGATTTTCAAAATATTTGAATTGATTTTGAATAAAAAACGAAAATTATGTTGACAAATCCGAAAATATGGTATATAATAATCAAGCTGTTGTTATTAAGCAACATTTCGAGGTGTAACTCAGTTTGGTAGAGTGCTTGGTTTGGGACCAAGATGCCGCAGGTTCAAGTCCTGTCACCTCGACCATAGAAAAAGCCGCATTAGAAAGCCATTTTTAAGCTTTTTAGTGCGGTTATTTTTTGTCTTTTATCTGCTAAAATACGCTAAAATACAAGAAAAACGGTTAAAAATGTTAGGCAAATGCAAGGCAGAAAAAGTTGTGATATTCACCTAACCTTTAATTTGTAAACTGTATCCGTACAAGAACTTGTAGGTATAATACAAAGTGCTGGAGGAAAAATTTGAATAGTCCTCTCTTAACGAAAAATAATGTGTCGCTAAGAGAGCTGTTCAAATTTGTTTGATATTAATTGTGTTTTCTCTAAATCGAAAATATAGTGCCTATTGAATTTCATAAAAGATAGAAAAAAGTTCTCAGAAAAGGCGTAGTTGTAGTGATGAGTGAATTCGCATATCATAAAGACAGTAGATAAATGTTTTTACGTATTTCAAAATATAATATATTTATGTGATTTTACACAATTTAACGGATTAAAATTCGCAAAATACTTGACAAAATGCAAAAACAGATGATATAATATTATGTAAAATTATCAATTGAGGGAGGCACGGAAATGAAATTTGAGAAAGCTAAACTATTTTTGAAAAAAGAAAATAGCGAAGAAATAATTGAAAGTGTTCTCTATGATGATAATGTAGAGTACTATACTTTTTTACGCGAATGTAAAGCTAAAGGATATAGTCAAGTTATTGTTACAACAGAAATTATGATGCGAATATTGCGAGAGTTTGTTATAAAGAAAGGTTTTTTAGTATATAGAATAGAATTTGCTGAGGAAGATTGTGAATTAGAAAATGAGATAAAAAATCTTCTTAAAAACATTGAAACCAATCCGGCATATTTTGCTGATTTGTTGGATAAAATTAAGTTTTTGTCAGAGCAATCATCTATTGATATAAGAAAGGTATATATAAAAGAAAAATACAATGAGGGATTTGCTCCTAATTTTTATATACAATCGAATGGCATTTTCGGGGTGAACACTGAGTCTTTTGATGATTTATCAAAAGACATATGCATACTTGTTGCGAGGTGCTTACTTTGATGATAAAAAAAGCATGGAAAATTATTACACCGTTGTTAAGTGCTGTAATTGGAGTTTGCCTGGCAAATAAGTTTAATATTTTTGACTTTTTACCATTTGTACCAAATGAATATACTTACGAAATATGTATCACAGCATATTTTGCGGTTATAGATATTATTATTGACTTCTTTATGGAATTTTTTTCTGACATTATAAGAAAAAGATTAATGTCAGAATTGAGTGTAATTATATCGCAACAAGGTGCGTCTCTAAATGTAGATTCCGATGCATTTTTAGATTTCAATTCTGATGGTTTAACTCAAGCAAATGTACTTGTGAAAATGAGAGGAAAGAAAAAAGCTTTTAAAGACGTTGATTTGATAATAAAAAAGCCTGCCTTTGCTGAAATTCAAAATACATATAAAAGACCTGAAGTAAAAGTGAGAGAAGGAAACTACTGTATTAACTTAGAAAAATTATTTGGTAATAGTGATACTATTGATAGTAGTCAAACTTTTAGATTTGCTATGATTTTAGATATTATTGATGGAGAAACCTCGGTTGTATTATATCCTTCACTTAGCAGAAAAAGAATAGGATTGGTTTATAAACACAATAATGTACATTTGAAGGCGGTAGAGAAATAATGGCAGCAACAACAAGATGGCACGATACAAGGTCTGAAAATATAAATTCAGCAATAGATAGTCTGATTGATAATGTTATTTCTGATGAAAAAAGCATAAACATTACATGGAATAACTGGAATTTAAGCAAAACTTTTGAAAACAATGAAAATATGGTGTTGAATGGGAAAGAAGTAGAATATAACTATATAAAATATTCATATGATCAAATTACTGCAGGAGATGTTTATGGAGATAGAGTTGTAAAGCGAGAGGGATTTATAATTGTATATACAACAGGTTCTGGAATAAACTATATTATTGATCAGAATTCCTCTGCCCAAAAACTATTGCGACGCTTACTATCATATAGCGGAAAAAATGAAATAGAGAAAAATTCATTTGATTTCTCTAACGATTTTTTTATTTGGCTTATTTATAGAGTATACAATTCTAATTGTGATATTGAGATAGTTCCTGATGACAAGTCTTTAAAATTAGATGCAATTAAAGGCCTTAAGGGCGACACTGAGGATATGCAATCTAAGGTTTCTGCAAGTGGAGAGACAGTAATGAATATTATTAGCACATTGTCTTTTTTGTTAGAAAGTAGCAACTTAAACCAGGTAAAGTTAGATTTAAACTATACGGGGCATTCTAATATAAGCTTAATTCTGCAAAAAGGTACTATAAATGCTCAGTTAGATGTTTATAGTGGTAGTTTTGAGCAGGAGAAAACCCCAGAACAAAAAATTGCAAAATTGTATTTAACTGTTTATATGGAGATTTTACCTTTACTTTTTCAAGAGTATAACACAGATATTGTAAATGAGCTTTGGAGTAAAGATGTTTATGTTGGTTTTATGAAGAATGTAGGAGAAACATTAACAGAAAAGATTCAAAGCAAGATATCCAATTTAGATAACTAAAGGAAATAAAGTATAAACAAGTGTTTATAATAATTCTAATTCTTACTGCTATATAACAAAGCAGAAAATCCCCTCACCTATATTAACTTATAGGTGAGGGGAATATTTTTGCAATTATGTGTTTGTCAAGACATTAAAAATGTCCTTTAGGTTTTAATCAGCTGAGTGCCTTTTTTGCGTTGGCAATTTTGTTGTCTTTTGCTCGAATACCGTCATTGATGAGATGATAGATAGCATTGATGGTCTTCTCGCCAACGATACCGTCAACTGTGACTTTACCTGCTCTCTGTGCCTCTTTTACAGCTTTCAAAGTGCCGTCACCGAAACCGTTTGAATTATCGACTTTCGTCTTGATGATTCTCATATTGTATAAAGTAATCAACTGCTTCTTAAACGCAAGTGTTGCTGTATTGTGTGCGCCGTATTTAATCATTTCCTCATTCTCCTTATTTGATGTTTTACCGCCGAGTTGTGCGGTTACTTCGTCTGCAAGATTGCCGAGCCTGTTATAGAGCCAGTCGCCCGGACAAGATTTATTCGCAAACCACCTATGTACAGTCAATACCATTTCATTTGACTTTGGTGAATAATTTAGCGTCTTGCTTTCATTACCAAACCAAAGCAGTTTAGTCTTGCCATTACGCTTGCAGATGTCAACGCATAGTGTAATAAGTTTGTTGTACACTTTACTGTTCATTGTGTACGGAGCTACCGTGTCGCTTGCACATTCGATTGTGACTGCTCTCTGGTCATTGGCATTGCTTGATGAACACCAAGAGCGATTGCCCTCATCTACACAAAGCAACACTCTGCCGTCATAGCCGATTCCGTAGTTACAGCTTGCCTCACAGGCTGTATTCATAAAGATGTTGCCGAGGGTTTCGACACTGCACTGACCTACAACGCAATGCGGAGTAATGCGGTCAATACTGTGTGTACGTTTACCGCTGTGGTTTGGGCTTAATTTTGTGTAATTAACAAGTTTTGAATTACTCATAATTATTCCTCGCTTTCTGCGTATAATTTTTTTAAGTCGATATTTTCCATAACTGCCCTTGCTTCAAGTACGGCTCTGTAATCGCTCATTGCTTTAATTTGCAAGTCATATGTACTGCGTGGGCAAGTCGGAATAAAATTCAGATTCCCTTTATCCCAGTTATCAAGCATTTTCTTTAAGCCGTCGTGGCGGATTGATAACTGCTGATATTCAGCGATAAACCTTTCTTTGTAATCTTCGCTTAACATTTTGTCAACAGTATTAGATAAAACCATAATTATTCCTCGCTTTCATCTGTTTTTACTTCGACTGTTGTCTTTAATCTCTTGACGATTGACACCAAAAATTTCGGCAATGGAATACCAATTTCCGAGAGGTTTTCTAAAATTGAAATCAACTCGTTGATGATAAACCAAATCGTAACAATCATGCCGATGCAGTAGTTAATCCGCAGGTCGATTCCGCAGTTGACAAGTGCCGAACTGATGAGATAGTCGGCAACAATACCGACCGCTACAGCTACGATATAGCCTACCTTTTTGATGATACCAGTTACCCCGACACGGCTGTTAAGCGTGTGACTGATGTATGCCTGTGCCATTCCTATTGCATAGTCGATGAGCATTACTGCAATCATTACCGCAAACGGCACAAGCAAGATGTTAAGATATGCGACAATTGCTCCGCATACCGTGGCAAATAACGCCTGTAAAATATTTTCTTTCATTGCTTTACACCTCGCTTTCTATCGGCTCGTCAACGGTTGGATTATCGCCCCAAACTGCCATAACAGCGTTATAGTATTCATCAGACAACACCGTTTTGAGCTGTTCTCTGCCCGATTTGCTGTTCATGTATGCGTTTCGGATGTTACCGCCTACCTGCATTTCTTCACCGTTAAAGGTCAAAAACTGCTGTCTGAGTACAGACACGCTGTCCTTTGTGAGCATATCAAGTGTGATTTTTTCTTTAAGTTCCATTTTTCATACCTCCGTTATTTTTATATTTTGTAAATCAAAGAAAAGTTTACCTGCTCATCAGCGACGAAATTATAAGCCTGTTTATTGAGCGGAGTAAACTGCAACCAAGCAGATTTGCTTACACTTCCTCTGAACATTCCGCCGTTTTTGCTTATGCCGATATCTTGAACAATCACATCCGATTTGTTTGGAAACGGCATATTGAGCAGAGATATTGCAGATGTTCCGCCTAAAGATGTTGCGTTCATAATGACGGTGACATTTACAATAACAATATCGCCAATTTTTTCATAAAGGCAAGTTGCAGATTTTATTTTATCAATCAAAGTAGAGTACGGAGTAAGAGTAGCTGTACCAAGTTCGATATTTGACGAATCGTATTTAGTCGCCAAGGCGGTTTTATCGGCTTTAACAAGCAGAGCGCTGTAAACCGTACCGCTTGTGAGGTAACACGGGCTGTTATTCTTTGGTTCGCTGTCGAACGGCATTGAATCTAGCTTTCGGGCAATACTCTTGTCTGTTTTATCAAGCCTTGCTCCAAGTGAATTCTGACTGCCTCTTGCCGTGGTTATTTCGGTTTCAAGTGCAATTGCTCCGTCTGTTGCCCGTTCAATCCCCTCGTCCATATGGTTGAGGTTGTCGGCATTGAGGGGCGGAGCAGAGCCGTTCACAAAGACAATTTTATTGTATTTGTTCATTTTCTTTTACTTCCTTTCCTAATCGTTTTTCGCCCTTTGATGTGAGGGCAGTTATAAATCCGTCCATTTTCTTATTGAACACAAATGTTTCGATTGTCGGCAAATCTTCAAACGGAGTTTTAATTGTGTACTTATCGCCTGCCTCAAGCCACCAATACGAAAACAGCTTAATTTTTGTCGGGCGGTATTTATATACATCACCAAAAAAATTAACAGAATTATATTTTGTGCCGATATCACTTGCTGTTGTTCTGCACCTCATCAAAATGTTATCGGAAACATACCACGAAAAATCGTTACTGTTGCCATACAAAAACGCTTTTTTATCAGCAAACTTAGCACTGTACATACGGATAGGCTCAAGTTCGTAATCTTCAAAGGATAAATCTTTGTACGAATCGATTGTTTCAACGGAAGATTGAGAATACAGCCTTTTAAAACGCATTTTTCCGTCGGCATCTATAACGGCAAAGCTCAAAGTTAATTCTGCATAAGCTTGGATTAAATCTGACAAGGTAATGTCCTTTATAACCTTTTCCACGCAGGTATCATCAAATTTCAGCGGTACACTAAAGACAGATAAGCTCGGCGGTGAAACCCCTGTAATTGCATAATCTTTGGCAAATTCTGCGATTATTGAATAAAAGCTCTTAAAATTATCGTCTTTTTGATAGTGCGCATAACCATAAGCAAAACTGCCGTCCTCGTTCTCTTTGCCTGCAAACCACAAAGACATATCCACCTTTGACATATCATAAAAAGCGTCATAGGCTATGATTTTGACGATGTTACGCTGTTTTTTATCTCTTTGAGCCGACTGAATTTTACCGTAGAAAACAGGACATTCAACCGTTCCTGTTTCAGCAGGACAAATAAGAGTATTTGACGGGTACAAATCATCTGACGGATACAGCTCTGATTCAAGATATGTTGCCGTTATGATGACCTGTACCGTCTTTCCTATCAAAGCCGAGCAATCATAATCAATGAGTTTCACGCTCATTTCAGAGGCTATGCAACCGCCGAATTTCAATTCTTTTTCAACGATTTCATTTTCAAGTGAAAAGCTGTCAAGCACGATACTTTCACCTGTTATATCCTCAAAACTGCCGTCGGGGGAATGCAGGGCAACGGTGTTGTAAAGTGTGTTTGTTTTCAGCTTATCAGCAATTTCTTTAGATACAAGCATTTTTAAGAATCACCCCTTAATACTCAATCAGCTCAACAGTAATCGGCTGATAGGTTATATCACTTTTTTCGGCATTCATTACGGTATATTCAATATCAGGAATATAAAAATAAGAGGTGTAATAGCTGTTCGTTTCATCGTTCCAATAAGTTACCCTGCACTTTCTCTGTAACTTATTCGCCATTGAGAGGTTTATAATCGACTGAAAATCAATCTTTTCGTCAAGATGAAGAATGTGAGTTGAAAACGAAATTTTTGTTTTGTAATTTGGCAGCGTTGCCCTTTGAAGCGTACCGTTCTGATCTCGTTCCGCAGAAGTTTCAAGTCGCTGATTCGGAGTTGATGAAAATGCGGTAATGTACTTATTCGGCATTATGTTGTTGCCGAATTTAAGCAAATAGCCGTTATAATTTGACATATCATCCCCCCTTTATGCAAATGCGGATTTACCGTTGTGTCTGCGTCTGTAAAGCTCATCCTGTCTTATCATTTCTTCAAAAAGCGTCGAACCCTCAAGCTCGGCAGTAAACGAATAAGTGTTGCCACCGTTATTGCGAAAGATAATGAACATTTCATAAATGCATTTAAGCAGGTCAAGAATTTGTGTGAGAATCACTGTATCCTGACCGCCCGAATTGTCGAGCATACCCTGTAACTTGTTAAGAGGAGAAATAACCTCAGGGTTACCGCTGTTAGCGCCTGCGTTATCGCCGACAACCGCAAGTGTCGGAGCTTTAACAATACCGCCTTTTGCAAATTTTCGTGCCGGTGATTCCGTGGGTTCTTCAAATCTCGGAATGAGAGGCGGATTTTCAGGCATTGAAAAACTCCAATCCTGTCCAAAAGCCGCTCCGATAATACCGGCTATTCCGCCGATTGAATTAACAACGCCAGAAACAAAGTTATAAATACCTGTCCACAACGCATTTATGCCGTCAATGATTGCGTTTATAATGAACTTAAACACGGCGCAAATGCCGTCCCAAATGCCTTTGAAGAAGTCATAGATACCCTGCCATGCTTTGTTCCAATCGCCTGAGAAAACGCCTGTAATGAAGTCAATTAGACCGCCGAATGTTTTCTGTATAGAGGTAACCAACCCACCGATAAATGTAAACACATTATCAAACACTCTTTTTACGGCATTGAAAACATTCTGAAATATAGGTCCCCAAAAGCTGACAAGCCAGTTTACAAACGGTGACAGGAAGTTATTCCACACGGTTGAAACACAGTCTGCAACCTTGCCGAAGAAGTTTATTGCACCCTCAAAAACAGGCTTCAGCCAGTTTTCCCAAGCTGATTTTACGATTGCTACGATAAAATCCCACGCAGGCTTAATCCATTGATTGTAAACATTCATCAGGGTTGTGCCGATGTTGGTAAACATATTGCAGATATTCTGAAAAATCTGCTGTCCGTTGCCGTTCCACCAATTACTGATAATTGTTCCGATATCTCCGAAAATCTGACCGATAAAGTTAAACACATCTGCAAACTGCAATTGTAAATTTTCGAGAAATTCAGTGATTGTTGCACCGTCATTTTCAGTCCATTCAACAAGGCTTTCGGTTGCAGTTGAAAACGCACCCGAAACAACTTCGCCGACTGAGCCCGCAAAGGTTGTAAGACCGCTTAAAAGATTGGAAATTGATTCTTCCATTTGAGGGCGAACATTGTCAATTGCATTACCTGCAAGTGTACCGAAATTATCAAAAAAGATTGAAAGATTGTTATAGCCGTTTGTAAGATTGTTGCCTATGGTGTCTATAAAGCCGATAATCTTTTCCCTGTCTTTTGAAATCCACTTAGCAACACCGCCTGAAATGGTCTGAAATGACTTTCCGCCGATTGTCGCAACCGCTCCGAATGCAGAACCGATTGCCCCGAGTTTTGCAGAACCGACCTTTTGCATTGTGCCGAATGCCTTTTGAACTATGGGAACAGCATTATCAAAAACGGTCTTGCAGTTCTTGCCTATAGCTGACCAATCAACCTTGTTAATACCTTTCTGTACATTCTCGACAAAACCTTTAAATCCGCTTTTTTCGTATAGATTTTTGAATGCTCCCGAAAGGTTTTTGCTTGTGTCCTTGACAACATTCTTTGCAACAGCTCCGCCCGATGAACCGCCTGAAGAGCTTTTTGATGAGGAGGTGTCTGACTTTGAAGATGAGCTGTCAGAGCTTGAAAGCATATTCAGCTTATCAAAGCCCGCAACACTTCTCTTTGCTTTTTCGGAACTTTTCTGAACATTATCAAGTGACTTTGAACTGTCATCTGCCGTATCCGTAAGGCTTTTGGCAGAATCGGACGCAGATTTGATATTGCTTGCGGTGTTGTTGCCTGTATCCCAGCCGAATACCTTTGAAAGCGATTCAACCGCGCCTTTGGCATATTCCGTTAAAGTCGCAAGTGCGGAACTCAACCGCTTTACAACCTGAGTTGCCACCTGAAGAATAGGCTGACCGACTACGGCAAGGAGCTGTTTCCAACTTTCTCTGAGGTTGCCCGTTACATTCTCCCAACCGTCTGCTTCACGGCTTGCCTGTCCCATAGCACCCGAAAGCTGATTAGCGTCCTTGACCATTTGCAAAAGCGTGAGCTGTTTCTGCGATTCCGACAAATCCGTAAATGACTTGCCATACAGCTTATTAGCCGCCGCATTTCGTGTGGTTTCAGTACAGGACAAACCGAGTGCGGCATCATTTTCAAAGTTGCCTTTGAGAAACGATTTCAGGCTTTCTGCGGTATCTTCAAGCGAACGGTCGTAATATGCGGCACTGTCGGCTGTTACCTGTAAAGCCTCCTGCATCATTTCCAAAGCACTTGAACTGTCCATACCCGTAGTTTTTGCAAAGGCATAAATGCTTGTGCCGACACCCTGTAATCGGGTTTCAAGAATACCGCTTTGATCGGCAACGCTCTGAATGGCTGATTCTGCCTGCGACTGCATTGTGCCGAATGTCTGCTCAAACTGCGAATTTGCCGCATTGACTTCCGCAGCCGATTCAATGCACTGCTGACCGAACTCCTTAATTTTGGCAACGGAAAAGGCGGCAACCACAGCCATTCCTATTTTCTTAAACGAAGATGAAACCGAATTGCTTAATTGCTCACCGCTGCCTTTGATATTTGAAAACTCTTTCTCGGTTTTCTGAGAAACGCCCTCCGAAACCTTTGAAAAGGACTGTTTCATATCCGTGCTTACATTTTCAAAATCTTTTGAAAGACTTGAAAATGCCGAATCAAACTTTTTTGTAATTGAATCGGAAATCTTATGCAATGTTTTGGAAATATCATCACCTGTCAGCCTGACATCAAGCTCAATTTCACCCGCCTTTGTCGCCATATTCACCACTTCCTTTCATTTTAGATTTTTTAAAAACAGGCATAAAAACAGCGCACACCGCTATGATGTACGCTTAAAAATTTTGCAAAAGAACAGCCACCCCATTTGGAGTGGCTTTTTGTTTTAGTTGTTGAGTTCGTAGTATTTGATGTCGATTTTCGGAAGTGACACATTGTTGCCCATTACGGTTTCATATGTATAGTCGCCGTCACAAGTTCCCCAGAATGTGATTACATCATCTTCAAGGAGTTTGTCCGCACCGTCAGGAATTTCTACAGTTGCGTAGATTGTATCAGTCCACAATGGTTCATCAAGATACTCATTTTCTTCTTTGGTTATATTGATTCTCAGGTCAACCGAATCGCCCCAGCCTTCCTGAACCTGAATAATCTGACCTTCAAACTTGTAGTCATTACCTTTGTACTTGTCAGGATTTCTTGAAAGAGTTTTAAAGTCGACTGTTTTGCAACCGTCTTTAAATTCTTTTTCAACCTTCTTCGGGTCTTTAGTAGGCTTTTCTGTTGCAACTTCTTTTGTGGTCGGTGCTTCTGTCGCTTTTTCAGTTGCTTTTTCTGAACTCTGATTTGCAACAGTAGTTTCCTGCTTTGATTTGTTTGAACCGCTGTTACCGTTAATTGCACCGTTTACACCGCCAACAATCATAATAGCAACAACGATAATAACCCAAAAATACCAACGCTTGTAAATTTTCTTCTTCGCATTTACAGGATTTACGGTTGCCGAGGTTGAATCGTTTCCGCCAAAGCCTGCACCGCACTTGTCGCAAAATTTTGCATCGTCCTTTAATTCGTTTCCGCAATGTGGACATTTCATAAACATACACTCTCCTTAATAAATTTGTTAGTGTATGTTACATTTTATCACTATATATTAACATTGTCAAGAATTTTGTAGATACAGCGAAATTTATGTACAAATTTACAGATTAGCAAAAAAGTTTTGAAATTCTGCAAGAACGGTGTTCATATCTTCGTCTGAATAGTGCTTTACATTCCTTGACCGCCATTTGTTGCGGATTTTATGCTGTGACGAAGTAAAGTTTTTCAAGACTTCTTTGTCGGTTTCAAGGCGAATTTGAACCGTTCTTGCAAGCGGTGTTTCGGGTCCTAAGCCTTGAAGAAGTGAGCAGAACTCATTCCAACTCATTTTAGCAAAATCCTTTGAATAAATGCTGACCCCGTACTCCGAGCGAAAGCTTGACACGATTAAATCAAAGTCATCAATCAGGTCGTAGCCGGGGTCTGAGCTTCCCCCTCGTCAGTCAAATCGCCTGTTGCAATTTTGGCAGATTCGCTGATAAGGGCGTTGAAATCGTGCATATTCAGCTTTAACTTTTCAATCTTTTCTCTCTCGGATTCATCAAAAAGAAGATGATACATTTCGATAACATCTTTACTTTTACCGTTGCCGTCCTCAAAAAGTGCCGCAACTTTGAGCATTGAAACTGCGTCATTGTTGATTGCAAGATCAACATTTTTAACTCTGACACTCGGCTTTTCCTCAAAATTAAGCTTGTCTGTAATATCAATTAACTTTGACATAATCGTTCATTCCTTTCGTTTTTTAAGCGGCTGCTGTATATACGGGTTTGCCGTTTGACATAACTTCAAATTCAAGCGGAGCAACACCCGTACTTGCGCCTGCACCGTTTGATGTAACGGATACAACTGCATTTTTAAAGAGGACGGTTGCACCGTTGGGGAAGGTCCACATAAACGAAACTTCTGCCTTTCTGCCGTTTTCAAATGCAAGGGCGGCAATCTGGTCATTGCCTGCGTCACCGATTGTACGCTTGCCCTTTACCGAAATTGTGATTGACTTTGCTGTCATAAGCCTTGACTTCCAGCCCTCGTTTTCAAAGGCTGTCCATTCCTCGACACCGTTGTCAAATGCAACAGAAAATTCTTCGCAGTTAGCAATATTTGTCGTGGCGGATTCTGTTCCTGCCTTGCCAACCGCAAACTGATTTTCATAGCATGGGAATACTCCCGATTCAACTTTTGCCATAAAATTACTTCCTTTCGTAATAAAATTTAACTTCAATGACCTGCTCATACACACCCTTGTCGTCTGTTCCCACATCAACGGGTTCTTCCGTGAGCAGTTCGATTATATAGATTTTGTGTTCCTTAATTTCAACTTTTTTAATGCCGTAAAGCGTTTCGTAAAGTCTGCGTGCAAACTCCTCGGTTTCTCTTGAGTTGTCGGTGTAATGGATAAGCAAAGACACGCTTATTGTATCGTAGGTACTTTCACCGCCGATTGCCCTTGTGGGTGTTCCCGACTGCTTTAATGAATACACACCGATTGACCTGTCCTGCTTGTTGTCAAGCTTGCCGATGTAATAATGCTCGGCTGAGGTAACGCTTTTGAGCCAATCTCTGATGTCCGATAAGTAAATCAAAGTCCTGCTTCCTTTCTGTATAATCTTGCAAATGCCCGACTGCAAAAATTATGTCTTGTACCGCCTTCAAGCCACGGTGTGAGCCATTTTCCGCCGGCGGCAATGTTTTCCTCACGGCTGAAATTATATTCGGGGTGAAAATACAACCTTCTTGCATACGGAGTGCTTGACACAATTTTCACCGTGCCGTTCCGGATCTGAGCGTAATCGACAAAGGTATTTTCGTTCTGAAGGTTACCCGTATCAAACGGCATTACCTGCGTGTTTTTCACCTGTGTAAGAAGTGCATCACCTGTCTGTTCAAGAGCCTGTTGCTTTGCCCTATCAAGCTGTTTTACAACAGGCATATTGAGTTTGATTTTTGATGATACCGAAAATCCCATTAAATCACATCCAATTCCGTAAAATTAACTTTGCCGTCGGGGTTGCGGTGTTTTGTACCCTGTACGATGTTTCGTTTTACGCCGTCAAGGATTACAAAGCCACCGCTTAAAGTGGGGCTGTCGGGGACAATATCGCCGTCAAAAAGCAAGACAGCCGACACCTGAACAATTTTCTGCTCTTTGGTATAGACCGTCTTTGCCTTTGACTGCATATTACACAAGGCAGAGCCACCGTGCAGGGTTGCTGACGGGTACAAGCTGTCGGATGGATACAGATTTTTGCATTCAAACACGGTCAGGGGTGCTCCGTCTTCGGTAACACCCTCACCGTAGATTGTGACCTCGACAGGAGTTTTGCAAAACTGCTTTTTTACAAGTGACGGAAATTTCACGGTTTTCACGCACCTTTCAGATTGCAGGATAACAAAGTCCTGTTGATTTTAGCAACGCATAGAGGGCGGCAGGAATTGCCACTCCGCTGATACACATTAAATTCCAGCTTGCGCCAAATTCCATTGATGTGCCGTTGATTGAATAGCTTTTCAGGTAGGAAGAAATCATATCGGCATTTTCTTCTTCAAAAGCAGTAAGTCTGCCATGCACTCTGCTGATGATTCTCTTCTGCATTTCCGAAAGTTTTTCAAAATCAATGCGGTTAAAAGTCAGAACATCAATGTGTTCGGCAGAGATAATACTGTTTTCATCTCCACCCTGATGTTCAATGTAATCGGCATACATTACGCAACCGCCGTTGTGTCAACATCGGCATAAATGCTGTCAATTTTGCCGTCCTTGCCGTTCGGGAACACGAATGTGTCGGAAAGTGAACGGTTCTGATAGAGCCAGCCGTCACCCTCTGTGTGTGAGCCGGGAGCAAAGAAGTAAATGCTTGAAATCTTCGGAACAGTCTTGCAGGTTTCACCACAGGCAACAAGAACATTGATTTTGTGAGCGCCTGTTGCAGGCTCAAAACCGCCGTCATCGGGGTTAAAGTTGAAGTTATCGTAGAAACGCTCATCGTCAATAACCTCGATGATAGGGCAACCGTCAATCTCGGTCACTCTTGTTTCAATGCCGATACCGCCCTCTGCAATCTGTGTAAGCTCAATCTTACGAGTGAACTCTGTTGACTGTTCAAGGCAGTCCATAATGTGAGATGTCACATAGGCAACAAGTGTGCCTCTTGCCTTGTATCTGCGGAGCTTGCCGGCAGAGAGAATTGTTTTGAGTTTTGAATAAGCGTTCTCCTTAGTCCACTCCGATGTCTTTGTTGAAGAATGATATCCGTCTGTTGCCTGAGCCTTTGTTGCAACCTTTGAGAAGAAAAGTGCGTCTGTTTCGGGAGCAACCTGTGTCTGTTCAAATGTCTTTGAGATGTTCTCAACGCTTGCAGTCGAATTTGTTTCATCGACATCTGCCTTGTCAACGAGGAACTCAATATCACGGTCGTGTTCGCAGGTGAACGGAACATCGGTCTGAACATACTTGCCCTTGTTCCAACCGCCGTTGCGATTGTGGTTCTTAAAGCCTGATGTGCTCATCTGTGTGAAGTGGAAAGTTCTTGCGCCAACCCACTTTACATTTGAAGTGATGAATGGTGATGTAAGTGTGCCCTGAACAAGAATTTCGAGCAGATCAGGGCTGAACTGCTCGGCATAGTTATTTGTGTTTGCCATGATTTTTTCAATCCTTTCTTTGGTTAAATATTAAATCTGTTCCATTTTTTGGTAGGAACATTTGCCTTTGGTTTTGTACCGTCCGATGTACCGTTGCCGTCACCGCCGATTTTCTTAACTCCTGTGCCGTTCTCGGCAGGTTTGCCCTTGAGTGCGGGGATATCGTCAAGCACCTTTTTAACAGCCTCTGTCAGCTTTTCCGCATTGACCTTGCCGTCTGTCACAGCCTTTGAAAAGTCTGCAATTTTAAGCACATACGGAACGGTTGCAATGTCAACGCCCTGTTTTACGGCTTCGAGGGTTGCCGATTGGTTGACTTCTGCCGTGAGCTTTGCGTTGTTTGCAGATTCAACTTCCGACTGCATTTTTGCAAAGTCGGGAGTGTTCTCGGCTTTCTGCTTTTTAAAAGCACCGATAGCCTCTTTCATCTCATCGGCTGACAATCCCTGTTCCTTAAAATATGACTTCAAAACGGTGTCCTCTGTCACGCTCTGTTTGCCTGTAATAAGGCTTGCGAGCTTGTCATAATCAAAGGCAGGAGCGTTTCCCTGCGGTGTTCCCTGCGGTGCAGGTGTCGGTTCATTGGGGGTTGGTGTTGGATTTGGTTCTGCCATTTTTTCATATCCTTTCAGTTTTTCGGGTGTCTCCCGTAATCAGTTCATAGAGTGTCTCTCTGTTTCAGTTTTGCACGGTGTCTCCCGTAGTTTAATGTCTTCGGACAATAAAAAAGCACCTTACATATTCGTAAAGTGCTTAATCTGCTTTTTCTGTTTTTTCTGTTTTAACTGCTTTGGCTCTCGGCCTTTTTGGGAGCGTCAGACTTGACCTCTTCTGCAAAACCGCCGTCAATGAGTTCCTTTGCCCTCTGCTCGGAACATTCAAAAACTTCATTCACAGGTCGGGTTACATAGCCGTTCTGCCTGTCATTAAATGCTGTTGTTACTCTGATTTTCATTCTGTCACCACCTTTTCAATATTTTAAACTGGTCGATTTCGACCGGTTTAAATGCAAAAAGCACCCTATAATCAACATTGCTGTCAATTATAAAATGCTCAATTCGTAATTTTATGCTGTTTTTGTGAATTGCATATAACAAAACCGCCCTTTTTACGGAGCGGTTAGATTATGCCACTATTTTTTAGATATTGCATTTTTTGTTTCTCTCTAAGCTTACTGTAAAGTGCTTCGGCATCTTTAGCTTCTTGTGGAGCATCTTCACGCAAAGTGACATTTAAACCATTTGTTACAAGGTACGGCTTAAACGCATTCCATAGAGATTTTTGTTCTTCAGTTTGTATCAATCTCATACTATCATCACCCTAAAAGTTTGCTGACTCTGTACTCATTATACACTTCATCCATAGCTTTATCTTTTAAGCATTCAAAAGCATACTCACTTATATCCTCTATATTATAACCGTTATTTATCAATTTTTCAACCTTTGGAGCATAAATTTTATTAAGGTAATCGCAATATTCAAAATAATCGTTAATACCTCCGAATTTTGCTCTGTAATTTTTAGTGTCTTGCCAATGAATCAGTTCGTGAAGAATTGTACTCAATCTGTCTTGCGGACAAGCCAAGTTTTCTTGTAAGCCTGACAAATCACTTGTTGAAAAGTATGCTGAATTGACATTTAGAACATTTTGCATTGGCATATATGAAGCAATAGCATTTACTCGCATTTCTTCGGGAGTGACAATACAAATTTCAGGCTTTCCGCTTGTTTCAACCTCTCCGAGCATATCAAACGCTTTTCTCACTTGCATATCAAAATTATGAAGTTCTTTTCGTTTTAGCTTTACCTTATCTGAAATATAAACATTATCACACAATGTATTTGCCTTGTGGGTATCAATTGTAATTGTTTCGCCCTCAATTTTGCGTTCAAAAGTTTTTGATATATCTTCTTCAAAAACAGGTCTGTAATATTTTTGTTCATCAGTCTTCAAAGAAAATTGTTTTGCCTTTTCTTCAAGCGTATTCGCCCTATCGTGCCACTCATCGGCTCGGGTTTGGGCTATTCGTTTATTGTCCTCGTCAAGACTGTATTCGGCACGGCGGTCAAAGCGTTCTGCCTGTCGCTGTGCATACTGCTGTCTTTCTTCAATTCCTCGCTGACGGTCAAGCTCTTTGATTTCATCTTCAGACAACGGTGCGTCCAAATCATCAAGTTCGGGATAATATGTACTTGTGCTGTCCTTACATCTCGGATGAAACAAACCGTTCTTGATTGCGGTTGAGAGAAGCGGATAGTTTCCGTCTGACTTTTTGCCGTTTGAATAAACATCGTCAATAAACACCTTGCCGATATATTTTGCACAATCAGGGCAACCGCCCTGTCTTGAGTTCACAACAACGAGGGATACTCCCCATTCGGCTCGCTTTTCGCCCTCACCACGCAGATAGGCTCTTTTGTTGGCTGTTTTAACCGCCATATCTGCATAATCCGAGAGCGTGTGCCTTGCACCATTTTTGTATTCCACACAATTAAGACCTGCGTTGAGCATATCTTTGCAAGCTATATCAACGGCTTTTTCGTATGTAACCGCACCCGTGTTCATTGCAACCTGTGCGTTAAAAATCGCCTTGCGGTACTTGTCGTTGCTCATACGCAAAACCGCCGTTTCTGCCCTCTTTAAATCGTCTGTGGTCGATTTTATGAGTGCGTCAAGTTTACGGTCATTCACCTTAAAAAACTCGGCTTTGCTGTGTTCTGACGGCTTTTTCGAGGCTTTGAAGCCGTCCTTGACAGCTTCAAGAATTTCTGCCTCCTGACTTGCATTTCCGTCAGCTTTGGCGGTGCGAATCATCTCTTCAACCTTGCTGTTAATGGTTTTGAAACGCTTGCCGAATTTCTTTGCGTTGTGCTTACGGTACTCTTCAAGACTTTTGAGCTGTTCAGCCTGCCATTGTGTCCAGTTGTAACCCTCTTTGGTTTCTTCGGCTCTGTGGCGGCTGAAATTTCTCATCATGCTGTCAATCAGTTCATCTTCGATTTTTTCAAAGGCTTCTCTGATATTGTAATCACTCATTGTTTACCTGTGTATCGTTCTGTTCGGGATTGCTTTCGGTTTTTTCTGCATTATTTTCCGTATTTTCTTCATCATCTGCGTTATTGTCAGGTTCTTCTGTGTCGGTAAGGTCCACATCGTTAAGCTCCGACTTTTCTTCTTCGCCTGCAATGCCCTGCTCTTCCTTAATTCTCTGCACCTCTTCGGCTTTCCAATCCTCCGACTTGCTGTCGCCGTAAAGCTCGTCAACCGAGGTTTCAACTGACATCAAACCGCCCTGTCTTGCTTTTGACACGGTTTCAACCTGACTTTCAAAGCTCGGATTTGCATATTCGCCGAAGTTTACGGATACTTCCAAGCCCTCAACAATACCATTGCCGTTAAGTTCATCGTCTGCATTGAGTACAACTGCAACAAGGCTTTGAAGTGCGTTCTGCGTAATTTACACAAGGTTCTGCCTTGTGTAAAGGGTTGTCTTTTCCTTTTCACGCTGAGCGTCTGCATTATCAAGCTTCTTCGTGTCAATGCCGAGAGTTGACGGCGATATAATGCCCTGTAAGCAGAGGTCGAGGGCAGTAATGTATGAACTCAAATAGCTTTCGTGCTGAATCTGCGGACTTTCGGTGTAAATCCTGTTGCCGTTGCCGTTTTCAGACATATCGTTGCCCACGGTGATAAATCGGTTATCAAACGGATTTGGCGATATCGGCTGACAGGTTTCGGGATTTCTCGGGACAAGGCAATCAGGCACATACTGCTTTGTTCGGCAGGCTCTGAGTGCGTCCATCCACTGTGACCACACTTCATCAAGGCTGTCGAAAGCGTCTGTTTTTATGCCAATAATGCCTGCACCTCTGCCCTTGTGGCACGATTTGCCGTAAAGGACAGGTACAGCCCACATATATGATTCGTCAAATGTAACACCCTTTGAATCAATCCACGAAAGAGCGTCAACCGTGTGCAGGTCAATCTCTTTGCCGTTGTCATCATACAAAGCATAGTGAATATAGCCGTAACCGTATGTTTCTTCAAAACGGTAACGGCGGTGTTTTTGCGTGTAATCGGTGTAAAACTTAACCTCTCGGATTCTGCCACGCACATATGTAAAGTCGATGTTTTCGGCAGGATACCATTCAACAATCGGAACATCTGATACAGCCGTGTCAAAACTGACCTTAAAAGCACCGTCACCAACAACACATAGGTCACGGAGCATTTGCTTAACCGTGTCGGATAGCTTGTTCTGCTTTTCAATGTCTTCCCAACGCTCTGCATAAGCGGTTGAATTTTTACTTGTAACATCTGTGCCGTTGTAGTCGGCAATTACGATATTCACAAGCGTTTCGCAGATGAGTGCCGGCAAGCCCGTGTGTATTTTACGGATTTCAAGCCCCTTTGTGCTTTTTGCCGCCCAAAACATAGTTTTGTTTGTATCAATCTGCCTGTACAGCTCCGCAAGCTGTCTGCTGTTGCCCCAATACCAAATGCGATTGATAAAGCACTCGGTCAGATGATTGCTTGTTTCGGTAACGGTAATTGTTTTGTCGCTTGCAGGAGTAATCTGCAAAAAGTTTTTAATTCCCGATCTGATAGATTCAGCCATTCTGTTAATCAGCCCCATTTATTTCACTTCCAATAATATTTTTAAACGGCAGCCACGCATATTGACCGCTGTTAATGCAATGGTCGTGACCGTCCTCGGGTGTGTTGTCTTTATCCTCTCGCCAGCTGTAAATTTCAAACTCGGCAATCGTGTTTTTACAATGTTCAAGCACAAAATAACAGTCGGTGGCAAGCCAGCCGAGTACAAGATTGATTCGGTCGATAATCTTCGTTTTCTTCCATGCATTTGCAAAGTCATAGACACAGCCGTGCTGTCGCTTATACTTTTGAAATTCGGTAATAGTCGCTTGGTCGGCGCTGTCAATAAAAGCCGTGCGTGCAAAGCCCCATTCATCACGGTTGCGGTCAAGAAAATCAATAAAATTCTTCACCGTGTCACTCGGGGCAATAGGTGTTTGCATTTCAGCGTTGTTATAAACTCTTTCATCAAGCTGAACACACTTGCCGTGATTGGTAATGCCGTAAAATGTCATTGCGATAGTGTCAGGCGACTTCTGCGAATAGGCGGTATCAAGACCTGCGGTGAACTGAACAAAGTGTTCTGACTTGCGGTTACAGTTCAAAAACTCTCCTGCCCACTCTTTTGATTTGATATGTCTTGCCCTCTCAAAATTCGGGAACACAAGACCTGTTGCTCTGCCTCGCAAACCTAAGATTTTATTTTTATAGAGCTTTGTACCTTTCGGTGCAGAGTTCTTTTTCTTTTCAATCTGTTCGGGTGTAAGACTTAAATTGTCGGCAAAAGAAAAGAACCAATACCGCCAATTCGGTACAGGTTCTTCGGTAAGCTCCGCCGTAATCTCGGGAGGAACATCGTTTTCATATTTTTTAAAAGGACGGGAGCGGTTGACAAACTCCTTATACACAGGCAGGCTCGGATCATCGGGATTCAGCGTTGCAAGCATATAGTCATTACGGGTTGACATCTCTCGGATAAACTCGATATCAGCGGTGTTGATTTCGTCAATATAAACGCACCCAAACTGCGCACCGAGAACCATTTCCCACTTATCCCGACTGCTGTAACCGAGAATATAGATAATTTTGTCCTCAAACTTGATATGCGGCAGCTTGTAGTCCTTGTCGCCGTTGCCGCAATAGACAGCGTTGCGGTGCAAGTCGAGAATACCGTTGTCCTGTTGAATTATAGTTTCCTCAGCCTTGCCCGTAGTTTTGGCGGCAATTGCGTGAAGCTTCTTCGGCGACTGCGACACCATTCGCATAAACTTAACGCCTGCTCCGACGGTAGTTTTGCCGGACGCTGTAGTTCCTTCAAGAAATTCAGCCGACACATTTGTTGTGTTGATAAAGTCGATATACTTTTGTGACAACGGGAATTTGTTACTCACTCAGTCCCTCACCGCCCAACTGCCTGAACACATCGGATAGCTTTTCGGACTGCTCAACCTTTGCGTCAACCTTAACGGTGTATTCGCCCGTCATCTTGTTGAGCGTGTCAATCGCCCTGATTCTGTCGGAGGTGTCCTGCCCGTCATTCCTTGCAATGTCGGACAAAGCAACCTGTCTGTCCTTTGCACTCATAATGCGCTCATCTTTGAGCTTATCGGAAAGCTCCTTGATGTATTTTGAAACTCCAACATTCTCCAACAATTCATATGCTCTTGCGTTTGCGTAATTTTCTGAATATCCTGCCTGTATCGCACTCTGAACGGTGTTACCGCTCTGCGCATAATATTCCGCAAACTTCCTCTGTCTTGCATTTAATTTGTCTTTCACGGTATCACCGCCCTTTCTAAAAATAAGCAAAAGAAAAGACAGCACATTTCTGTACTGTCTTTAAACACAGGTTTCCGGAGTTGCACCGGAATCTGTAAAAACTGTTTTCCTATTTAAACTATCCCCTGCGTTTATAATATTATATCAATAAATTTCTAAATATTCAAGTGTTTTCTTTTTCTTTCCCATTTATTCAATAATGCACTTACATATTTCTGTTCTTTATCAGTCAATTGACGATCTCCAATTTCATTATGTTCATAACCCAAATGGGTATGTGGCATCATTCCATTATGAGGTCTACCTTTAACGTCAATTTGTTTTATTCTTTCGCCGTAGTTGTCATAAAAAGTAACACTTTTGATGTTGCTCTGTTTGTCAAGAGTAGCATACACTCTATTTTTTGTCATAGTTTCCATAGGAGCTTTTATCGAAGTATTACCATTCATATGAATTACTTTTATTTCACCAAATTGAGCAACTGTGTGATATTCTGTACCGTACTTCTTTCCCTTATCACTTATACCGCTTGAAGAGCCTCTTCCGCCCATTATTCTGACCTCCTGAATTTTTCCTGAAATGATTTGATGTTGATAATGTTCTCCTCGCATTCTTCGGGGACTCTGCCGTAGAAGATAATTGTTTCAGGCTGTAAGCGTTCAATCATTTCTTTGTAGCCTTTCAAAAACAGTTCTTTGGCAATCTTGTTTTTCTGTGTGCCGACACTTGACACGGCAACAGTACCGCCAATAGGTTCGCCGTCAAAACACCATTCAAAACTCTTTTCATCACTCCAACAAATTGTAGGTATCACCTCAATACCGTAGAGCTGTAAATATGCACCTATCCAATGTTTGCGATAGTGATTATAAATTTGCAACGCTGTCGGATAATCAGTGTAAAGACTGAAATCAGGCGACAATACACAACTGAATTTTTGTAGACTCTCAATATACCTGTCGGGTGTATTCCATAATCTTTGGAACTGGTAATCGTCCAAAAAGAAATGCACACCGCAGTTGTTCTGCTTACTGCTCAAAACTTCATTAAATCCGATAAAGTTGTTTTCTGTAATTTTTGTAGGCTCAATAATCGGGATGTCATATTCTCCTGCACCCTGAAAAATCGTCCTTGTACTGTTTTCGTAACCTGTACCGCATTTGTCTTTATACATCAATTTCACCTCACAACACAAAACCGCCCTCAAACGAGAGCGGTCTGTGCGATTTTTTTAGGGGGACATAAATGCCTATGTCGTTTTGTTGCTTTCTTCAGTTTACATTATATCACCCTGAAACCGAAAAACCGAACAACTTTTACCAATGGTGGCGGTTGCACATAATTCTTATGTTGTCGGGGGTATTGATTCCGCCTGTATCGACTGCAATCTTCGCCCAGCTGTATTTTAAGCCGAGGTGCATAAACAGGCAGTTTTCCACAAAATCGTCCCGTGAGAGGCTGTTCAGTGCCGAGTTTCTGCGGATTTCAAGGTTCTGAATATCACGCTGAATATCGGCAATCTGCACCACCGCATTGCCCACTCTGTCGGATGTCTGACCTGACGGAACAATTCGTTCACCCAGCGTCACCGCCGTGTTGTCCGCCTCAGCCTGAATCCGTGCCATTTTCGCCCTGAGCCGTGAAATCTCTCGGTTGATGTCCTTAATCTCTCTTGCTGTCAATCCGTATCTACCTCGCTTTCAAGCCAATGTTTTGTGCAGTCAATACAACTGCCATTGAATCGCTTTTCCATAGGACAGCCGACATACGGAGTGCCGTACGGGCAACTGAAAAAGCCCATACAACTCCGAGCCATTTCGTCAATTGACATCTGTTTGATTTTTTCAAAGTTTGTCATTGTGTTCACACCTCACCTCAACAATTCATCTGTTGTGATGTTAAATAAATCCGCTACAGCTATTATGGTTTCGATATTAGGCTCAAATTTTCCCTGCTCATAGTAAGATATACTTGTTCTGCTCAAATAGAGCTTTTCACCCAACTCATCTTGCGTTAATCCATTTTTAAGTCTTAACGCTTTTAGCTTTTCCGAGAATGCCATCACTTTTCACCGTCCTCAATAGGAATAGGCTGATTCCAGCACCTATAACAACTAATATACAAGTCACCTTTTTTTGTTTTTGCACAACCCGAAACAGCTCCTAATTTTTTTAGGCAAACCTTTGGTACTCCGTGATCAAGCTCTGCGTTCGGATACTTCTCCAAAAACTCCGTAAGAAATGTCTTTTGCGGATGCTCATCGCTCCACTTCTGGACGATTTCGATTGCCTTTTCGGGATAGAGCATTTCAAAAGCTGTACATGATTGCCCTTTATTGTTATTTATGCTACATAAAGGACAGTTAGAGCAGCCAAGTTTACATAGCCCATTCTTTGCTCTTTTCGTCATTCTTCGTTTTTCAGCGAAATAATTTTCGGTTTTTGAACAATCAATCATTTTCTTCACCTCTCAACGATTTGGCAATTCTTTGTTGGTTCTTGCAGATAAGGTCATTTATGTTGCAGAATAAATAATATGTCAACCCTCTTATCTCTTCTATATCATCTGTGACCATAATGCGATTGAGTTCACCGTCAATCATATCACGGGTGTTATTGATTTCCTGTCTGAGTTTCATTTTCTTCATTCTCCTTCAAAATTAACAACTTTTCCGTTGTCGGTGTAATCTCGTTTGTCAAATTCAAGTTTCAGCTTGTCGATGACAACCCTGTCGATATGCTCCCAAAACACTTCGTCAGTGTCGGAGTGTTCAATTATTTCGGTCATAGACTTTAGTGTCTTTGCACATCTGTCACGACCAAATCCGAAATCCTTATGCAAAGCATACAGCATTGTTTTAAATACTCTGCGTGTGATGTCCTTGTTTTCTTTTTCTCGGATCTGCTCGTATGCGTTTTTGGCAATCCGTTCAGCTTCCTGTTTGAGCTGTTTCGGGATTTTAGGCGGTATTCTCGCTTTCATCGTTTGCTCTCCTTTCTTAAAACGGCAAATCATCAGCCGGTGTAATCGTACTTAATGGGCGTGCTATTCTGCTTGTATTGGGTTCGCTTTGCAATTCTTCAAACCGTTGAAATATTCCACTGAAATTATAATTCAAAACTCCTGTATTCCCGAATTTATTCTTATCGAGTATAACCTCGGTTTCAGAAGGTTTTGACTTTCCACTTTGCTTATCGTTTACATACGGTCTGTGCAAAAGAATTACATAATCACTGTCCTGCTCAAGACCTCCGCTTTCTTTTAAATCTGACATTGTAGGTCTTTCTTTGCCGGCCCTTGTAATCTGCGACAACACTAAAAAGCAACACTTTGTTTCCTTTGCACATTTCTTGAGCTTTTGGCTGATATAGTCAATTCTCTGCCTGTTGTCTGCAAAATTCTTTTGAGATGTAATTATCTGAACAAAGTCGATTATTACAAATTTCGGCTTATTACCGTAAACATACGATACGATTTTTTCGACTTCATAAACATCATCAATTACCGTCAGATTTTTGTAGCTTGCAAGTGTTTTCTTAACTCCTTCAAATTCGTTTTCGTTCAGCTTGTGCTTATGTACTCGGCTGTATTCAATCTCAAGCCTATCAGCTATTAATCGGTCATAAATCATTCGTCCTGACATTTCAAGGCTGAAAAATACAGTTTTGCAGTCAAGGCACGCTTTGAGGACATTAAGTGCAAAAGTCGTTTTACCTGTTGAAGGTCTCGCCCCAATCGTGCCGATTGTCCCCTCGACAAAACCACCGCAGAGCAAACCGTCAAGTCTTTCAAAACCTGTCGGTACGGTTTTAAGTTCAGTAAAAAAATCTTGTAGATACTTTTGTGAGTTATCGGTCGATACTGCCGTTCTGCTCTCGGCTTGTTCGATAATTCCCTTGAGTTCCGGAACGCTTACACTTGAAGATAATGCAAGCGACTGCGTTTGACTTAAAAGCCAATTCTGCGTCGACTGTTCAACGAAGTAATCAACCGTAGCCTCGGCATTTACTTCAAGAGGAGCGTTTTCGCAACCGGTCAATGCGTATGCTTTGGCACCATCAGACAGTTTTCCGAATATTGCAACCTTGTCAGCTTGAGCATCCTCGGAAATTTTTTCAAAAGCCTCAACTGCAAGTCCATCCGTAAAGTCACTTTTCTGTAGCTTCGTCAACAACAGGGAGCGTATGTCATCATAGAGCAGTAACGCTCCGATTATGCTCTGCTGAAATTCATCGCACTTATTCATTTAACTTTCCTGTCTTTATCGCATAGGCTAACAGCTTGCTCTCCCATTCATTCCAGTCAACACCGTTTTTATCCATCTTCTGAACAAACTCATCACACAAATACGCGTCATCAAAGCCTGTGTAATCTTTATAAAAATTTCTGATTTTACTGAACTCGGGTTTCGGAGCAGGTTGCCCCTCAGGCAAACCTGCGGAAGAAACCTTTCGTAAAGTAATATCTTTAGATATTACTTTACTTTTATTTATTTTTATTTGCTTTTTTGGGTTATTTTGGGTTTCCAAATTACCCACTGGTTTTTTTGGGTTATTTTGGGTTATTTTGGGTTTCTTTGGTCTGCCACCTTTCTTGCCGTTTTCTCTGTTACGCTTGATAACGGATATGTATTTCTTTCTGCCTTTGTCAACCCCCGGCTTAAAAGCATTGAATGCAAGTCTTACGGCAGAATCAAGCTGACTTTGGTCAATATCCTGATTTTCTGCATACTCAAACAAGAGTTTAAATAACTTGCCTGCCCGTGTGTCGCTGAGTATATTTACACAATCTTTGAGTGATGTATCTACCATAAAATTTGGCATTACTATGTCTTTATCTTCGTTCACATTTATCCCTCCCATCAATGAGCCTTGCAACCTCTCGGCATTTTTCACAACCATCAACACAAAGTTCGGCATGCCCTAACACCTTTTCAATTTCTCTGTGCCGTCCAAGTATTTCAAGCCACATAACTAACTGTTCGTAAATTTCTTTGTAACCGAGCTGATATTTCTTTAATTCCTCTCTCGTCAGCTTGTCCTGATGATAACGCTCTATACAAACATCAAGTGCATAGTAGTAGAATTTTTCAAAATAATCAGCCGTAGGAGGCAATGACTTCTTGCCCTTAATCAGCTTTTCAATTTCATTAGCCTTGAGCACAGGTTTTCGGCCTCCTTTACACTTCTTAAAATTATGTATTCATAGCCGAGTTTTTCAACAAAAGCCTGAAAGTGTTTTTGCTGTTTGGATTGCCGTCCCGTGGTTGTTTTTATTTCAATGAATACCGTTGTACCGCCGTTTGCGAAAAGCGTTAAATCGGACAATCCCGGCACTCCTATGGCTATCGGTGCGCCGTATCTCGTGAGATATGTGCCGACATTATTTCTAAGAACCAAACCGACTTCCGACAGCTTTACACGGATAGCGTTTTGCAGCATTGTTTCCTCTTTTTGTGCCATTTAAAAAACCTCTTGATTTTGCTTGATAATATGCCCAGCCGGGCTTGTATCCTTTTTGTTTCGCATATTCCTGTAATTCCTTCATATTCTCGCATTCTGAAGGTGTAAGATATTTACTCACTTTGCGTTTGAGTATCATTTCGGGCGTTACTTTAACCAAGTTACCTTCTGCCTGCTTCTTTTCTTTTTGCTCAAAAATAAAGTCACAATGCGGACATATTCTCAGTGACGCAGGAATTACAGAAAAACAATTCGGGCAGGTTTTCACCGGAGCGACGCCCTTTATTTCATTCTTTTTCTTGCCCTCAAGCGACCATTCCCGTTCATCATCAGGTAATCCGAAACGCACCCAATTTTCTGCGTGGTCTATAATGATTGCTTTTTTATGCGGTTTGTAGCGCATACATCGCATAGCTTGCTGAATGTAAAGCGTAAGCGATTTAGTAGGTCTTGCAAGAATTGATACTTCACAATCGGGAACATCGAATCCTTCGCTGATAAGGTCCACATTTGAAAGGACCTTGATTTCGCCGCTACGAAATTTTTCGATTATTTCAGCTCGTTTTTCTTTTGGAGTTTTAGCATCTATGTGAGCAGCTTTAATTCCGTTTGAAATAAATTCATCGCACAACTTTTCTGATTGCACAATTGCCGCACAGTAAGCTATTGCCTGCTTGCCATCGGCGAATTTTTTGTAGTGGCTGACAATATCGCCGTAAACTTTCGGTTTGTCGTAAAAGTTCAAAATATCACCTGTTACAAAATCACCGTTGCGTGTTCTGAACTTCTGATTTTTGATTGCAAGCGGAGGAGCATAATAATCATACGGTGCAAGGCAGTTGTTTCTAATCAACCACCTTGCATTAACGCCGATAATCAGTTTGTCGTTGACATCCGAAAGTCCCGAACCGTCAAGACGGACAGGTGTTGCCGTAACACCGACACGCTTTACATCAGAAAAATAATCATAAATTTTTCTGTATGAATTAGCCTTGCTGTGATGATTTTCGTCTGTGATTATAAGCGATGGCTTTGGCATTTTTTCAAGGCGTCTGCAAACTGTTTGAACCATACCGACTTTGCAAAAATTCATATCTACGCCCCAATTTTTAAAAGTGTTTTCTATCTGTTCACAAAGTTCTTTTCTGTGAACAAGAAAGAGTACATTTTTAGATTGGTAGGTAAACCGTTTCGCAATATCTGCAATGATTACAGACTTACCGCCACCGCACGGCAACACTATACAAGGAGCTTTAAAGCCATTGTTCCAAGAGGCATATAATTCATTGACAAGCTCGTCTTGGTACGGTCTTAACATACCCATCTGTAAAACCTCCCTCTATATATGGGGATTTTTTCAAGAAAAATTGCACACTTTTATGCAATTCCCGAAAAAAATAATTAGAATGGTAGGTCATCGTCTTCATCAAGAGGCATATCGGAAAAGCCATTGCTTTGCTGTGAATTTGCGGTTGAGCCTTTCAGATACTTCGGTTCGGGAATTGTGAAATTTCCATCTTTGAGGTCTGACAAAGTAATCAATGAAAAAGGCTGTGCCGTGAATCCGTGATATCCTTTGTAGTTATATTCCTGCTCTCTGAATACCACGCCGACGCAACAATCCTTGAGTAATGCACCGTCCCATTCCTTTGTAAAGTCAATGTTGAGATGACTGTTGCTTTCACAAATTTTCTTGAGTGCGGTTTTCATTTTGCGTTCGTTGTTCTCATCGTACTCATTGCCTGACGGATACCGAAGTCTGAAAACTCCTTTGAATTTTGCATCGTTCGGAAAAGCCTTTTTATCATTGCCGATATTGTCATAGGTTTCAAATGTGTTTTTGACCTGCCCTTTCTCACGCATATAGCGGTTTGTGAGAATGTAACCTGCATCATCAATAACAGCCGTTTTTGTGGGCATTTTTAAAAGTGACCTTTGAATTTTAGGCACATTGTCAGTCTTTAGGACATAGTCGAATTTCTTTCTGAACGGCAAGAACTTGCGTTCAACATTTATAAGAAATATTTCGTTCTCGCCAAAATTTTTAAGGCTGCGGCTTTTGCCTGAACCTGATTTTCCGTAAATTAAAACAGGCATACCCATAAACTAATCTCCTTTCATTTTTTCGTAAATTCAATCGGACAGCTATCGGGCAATCCGAGTATGTACGGATTGTAAATCATCTTGTTTGTCAGCCTACACCAGTAGCGGTTTAAATCGCTTTCTGAGCGACAAAACGGGCAGTAGTGACATTTTACTTTATCTTCGGGAAAATGGACTGTGAGTGAAATCTCGCCGTCTGTGAAATATGAAACGCCGTTTGGGAACTCTTGTGACATCATTTTTGCCCCCTTGCATTCAGATCTATCTTGTGGCAGATATAGTCGATGAAATCGTAATTCTTAGAGCGTTCGGCCCGGCGATTATCGCGTTCGGATTTATACTCAAGGTATTTTTCGCAGCCGCTGTGACAGCGTTCACTTCTCGTCTGACAGCCATAGCACGGAGCTTTTATTCTTACCATTTCTCAAGCACCACCAATCGTAGAAGAAATACATATCATCGAACACCCAATCTCGAACATTTTGAATTATTTTCAATTCACATTCACTCGGAATAGATTTAGAATCAAATACATTGTTTACAAGATAATCAAATAAGCTTATTATCAACACTTTGTGTTCCGGCTTGTTGCTTTCTCTGCGAAATTCAAAGTTAAAGGCTTCTTGAATAATAAGGTCTTTAGCTTCAAACGCTTCACTCTCGTTGCGGTTGTAGCAATAGACATACCAAATCACGAAAGCGTTGACGTCAGAGTTTGCTACGCTTTTCTTAAAGCAGTCATAACACTTACCGTCGAATAATCTTCCAAAGTCAAAGTCCTCGAGAACTTCTTTTCGTCCGCAGTCCTCGCAGGTGAAAAGCTCTTCAAACTGCCAGTCGTGGCATTTCGGGCATTCTTTCGGCTGTTCGTCATCAACCCATTCATTGTTGCAGTTTTTGCACCAAAATTCCATTTTTTTAACCTTCCTTCTTGATTTTTTAATCAATAAAGGATATAATCAAAGTGGTTATATTGTTTATATCCTTGCTATCCGTTGAGGCTTTGCAGAGCTTCAGCGGATTTTTCTTTTTCAGTTGACATTTGAAACCCCCACACATTCAAAACCGAAGGATTCGGATTCAGGCGTTTCAAGTGCTTTGAGTTTGCGTTTTAGCTCTCGGTTTTCGTGCCTATAACCGCTTGACGCTGTTTTTTCGAGTGCAAGGTCCGTTCTTGCGTTCCTTAGCTCAATGCTGAGATGTCTGTTCTCTGCTCTGAGGTTTTCCACATCTTTGAGCAGTTTTCTGCGTGTCGGGTAGTTTCTTAAATGCCACATTTGTTAATGCTCCTTTATGTATTGTCTGATTTCTTCCTTATCAAATCGCCAAAGCTTTCCGATTTTGTGGGCAGGAAGAACGCCCCTTTGTGCAAGCCGTGTTGTATAATCAACATTAAGTGCAAGCAACCGTGCCACATACGGCACATCAATTATCACCGGCACTTCATCCCAATTGATGATAGGTCTTTCTCTCGGCATATGTACACCTCCTATTTTTCGTTGGTAATTTTGTCTGAAACGATTTCGACTGATTCAACATCAGCAACGCTGAGAGCCAGTTTGAGCAGTACAACCTCGCTGACCGTTCGTGTTATCTGATAGCTTGTAACATACGGAATTTCTGTTCCGTCAATTTCAAGAAGGAACTTGTCCTTTGTGTCAATAAGTTTAAGTTTTGCCATTTTCTCACCTGCTTTCTGTTTTACCTATCTTGATTTCTACACCTAAAGCCGTTAAGAGCCTGTCGGCATTTTCAAGAGAACTGCTCTTTTTGCCTTTTTCCCAATACTGAATAGCTCTTTTAGTAAAGCCCGATTTCTTAGCAAGCTCACTTTGCGAAAAGCCTTTCTGTTTTCTGCTTTTGAGCAATATTTCAGCAAATTCATTGATGTGCATTGATTTCACCAACTTTCTATGATATACTATATGTAGTGATGAACTGCAATTCATTACACTATATAATGAAAGTGAGGTGTAATTATGAGAGAAGACTCAATTGCAAAAATTGCGGCATTGTATGCCAAAGAAATTGCAGTCGCAAAGGCTAACAGTTCTGATGTATCTCCTTGCGAGGCAAGTGGCAAACATATGGCTAAATTCTATACAGAACTTTTTAAAGGCATAAATGAAGCACTTCAAAACTCAGCTCTCAAAGACTAACAAAACCTTGGCGACCTCAGGCAGAACAGCAACTTCTGCTATAGAGGTCGCTTCTCCTTTTGCTACCCTTACGACAAATTCTGATAAAGCATTTATAACCTTATCTCTGTCTTCTTTTTTCATCTTCTCACCTCTTTTCGATATATTGCTTTATTTTCGATATAGAAGGTAACTAATTATCCTTATCTGTTGAGAACTTAAAACTAAAATTGAAGAATTCAAGCTGATTGATTGTATCCTGCAATTCGTCAGCTTGTTTTTTTGCCTTTTTTATAAGGCTTTCAAACTCCTGCAAATTTGTAGCCGATATATTAAGCACTCCTTCATTTGAATAGTTGCCTATCATTTTATTTTTCATTTCTTCACCTCTTTTCAGCTAAGTCCGTTTAATGGGACTGTGATTGTGGTATTATTGATTGTGTTGCAAATATCTTTTGCGAATGTTATAATCGAGCAAAGGAGCTGATTATATGTGGGTAATAATTAGTGGTATTTTAGGCATTGCAGGCTTTTTAATATCTTTAATAAACCTGATTAACTATTTTGTTTCGCACAAAGTGAATTTGGAAATCACAATGCTTGAATACGCATACAAATTAGGCGTGCAGGGAAAGAAAAGACTTTTCATTCATTATAAACTTAACAATAAATCGCAACTGCCTATTTCTGTTACCGACATTCAATTAGTTCTGAACGGCATAGAGTACACCGAAGATTACAACACCCACGAAGTTAATTCTTATCATCACAAGGCAAAAGGTGTTGATGAGTATGTTCCTACATACAATGAACATCTGCCTATCAATCTTGAGTGCCTACATTCTCATTCGGGTTACCTCGTTTTTGTAATTCCTGAAGATAATTCTCCAAATCTCGATAAAGGTCTGACTTTTCAAATTCGCACCAATCGGAATAAGGAAGTACAAAAGAAAGTGTCATTGAATGAGGTGGTAACGCTCCGCTCCACTCTACCTTATCAAAAGTATAAAAATCTTTTTCTAAAGGATAAGGTGGAACATAAGGTGCACTGACAGTCTTGTTGACTGTTGGTGCTTTTTCTATGTTGAATAAATTATTAAAAAATCCCATTTTCTCACCCCCTTAATATAATAGTTGCATTTATGCGACAAACTGACTAAAAAAAATAGCCTGTGCCTCATTACCTGTTAATCCGAGAATTTGTGTGATAGCGTCTGCCTGCTTAATGGTAAAATCCTCACCACCGTTAGAAAGTTTACGATACATCGTACTTTTGTCGATACCGATACTTTCAGCAACCTTTTCAGGGGTTAATCTTTTCTCCTTGATAGCCCCTTTCAGCTTATCAACATTAGTCAATTTTATCACCTCCAGTTTTTATTGTGTTGCATTTCTGCGACAACTATATGATACCACCCTTGTAAGTTATTGTCAATATATTTTTCGCATTTTTGCAAAATTATTTTTATTTTTTCAAAAAGTAGTTGCATTTTTGCAACCGTTATGTTATAATACTGTACAGTAAAGGAACGGTGGCGGCTGTTTCGACTCCCTTGAGAAAGGGGGTGATTGCGTGGAATACATAGCTGTGATAGTAATTTTCACATTTTTTATTGTGTTCACCATAAAGAAATAACCGCCCTGTACTGCAATACAAGACGGTTATAAAAAATAATTAGTTTTTGAATAGCGGAACAGCTAAAGCCGTTCCCTTACTACCATTATAATACAACTTATTTTGCATTATGTCAATAACAATATATTGAAAAAAGGTGTTACTTATGACAATCGGCGAACGCATTAAAAAATTGCGAGAAGAAAAAAATATAACTGTTGATAAACTTGCCGAGCTGATAGGAAAGAACAGAGCTACAATATACAGATATGAAAGCAGCGAGATTGAAAAGTTACCAACAAGCGTATTAGAACCGCTTTGTAAAGCTTTAGGAACTACTCCTGCGTATATTATGGGTTGGGACGATAAAACACCGGAACAAGCAACCCCACTTCCGCAAACAAATGTATTTATGCGACCGGTATATGACAGCATTTCGGCAGGGTTCGGAGTGATAGCTCAGGATGTGCCTGTTGACTATATGCCTACATACATCACTTGCCCCTCAGAACAGGATAAATATATATGGATAAATGTTCACGGCGATTCTATGAGCCCTCTGATTGATGACGGCAGTAAAATTCTTATTAAAAAGCAAACTTCCGTTGACAGCGGTCAGATTGCCGCAGTCCTCGTTGACGATGAAGAGGCTGTTGTTAAAAAGGTCCTTTACAACGATAACACCGTTGAGTTGCATTCAGTCAACCCCTACTATCCCCCACGAGTGTTCAAAAATAACGATGTCACCCGTGTTCAAATCCTCGGTCTTGTAAAAGAAGTAAGTAAGGCTCTGCAGTGAGCCCCATACACCGACAGCCACGATCTGCCGATTAAATAGGATAAATGAAAAAGACCGCCCTAAAATAGGAAATCAATTTCCCATTTTGGGGTGATAAAGCGAAAATGTTTACTCGAGTAAACAAAATAAGTCAGCGAAAATGTCCACTCGAATGGACAAAACAAATTCTGAAAATGTGCAATCGATTGCACAAATTGGAATGATAAAGCGAAAAGCTGTTTTACTGTAACAGTTAAATTTGTAAAAATATATTGATTTTGTGAATTTGTCGGTGTATAATTATATTCAATTCGTAAAAACAGCCTATTTTTACGAATTGCTTTTCTGATATATGCGTATAATTGTTAAATTACGGCATATAATACTTATTGGAGAGGTGATACATTTGGGGTATAAATCTTTAGATAAGCTGTTTTATTCTGACAAAGAAAATTATGAAAAAATTTACAACGAAAGGTATAAAAGCGAATACGCAATACACTTAGATTTTCTGATACACGATAACCCTGCTTTTTTTGTGATGATACCCGAATTTATTACGAAAATTCGTGACATTTATAAAACCGATAAGCAAATCAAAGCTTTAAGGGATTCATTACCCGAAAAAGCAATTGACCATTTCGCTATCAGATGTTTGGTTGATGAAATTGTAAAGACAAATGATATTGAAGGTGTTTACAGCTCAAGAAGAGAAATTAACAGTGTCTTGTCAGAACTGGAAACAAAGAGCCACGGGAAGCGTTTTATGGGGCTTGTGCAAAAATATCTTATGTTGCAAAAAAATGAAACTATGTCCTTTGACACCTGCGAAGATATCCGCAACCTGTACAATGATTTAGTATATTTTGAAATCGAAGAAGATAACCCGTCTGATTTGCCTGACGGTAAAATCTTCAGAAAAGATTCAACAAGCGTCCTCAGTGCAACGCAAAAAGAACTTCACAGAGGAGTTAATCCCGAAGAAAAAATTATAGAGTGTATGAATAAAGCGTTGGCAATACTTAATGACAAAAGCATTGAGTGTGTTTTCAGAATATCAATTTTTCATTACCTCTTTGGTTACATTCATCCTTTCTATGACGGCAACGGAAGAACATCCCGTTTCATCAGCAGTTACTTGTTGTCAAAAGAATTTGAATCAATTATCGGTTACAGAATGTCTTATTCTATTAAAGAGAACATAAACGATTACTACAAGGCATTCAAGGTGTGTAATGACCCGAAAAACAAGGGAGATTTAACTCCTTTTATAATTATGTTTACCGATATTATTGATGATTCGTTGCACAAGTTGGTGTACGCTTTGGAGAAAAGATTAGAGCAACTGACACATTACGGAAAGTGCATTATCTTTCTGCCTAAAGGCGCCGACGAAAAATATAGTGATCTGTATTTTTTGCTTATTCAGGCAAGTTTGTTTTCCGAAAGCGGAATAAGCACAAAGGAACTAATGGATGTTATGAAATTAAGCAGAAGTACAGTTACAAACAGGTTAAACACCCTGTCCGATTACGGTTTAATAATCAAGAAAACTTTAGGCAATATCCGTTGCTACAGTCTCGACATAGATAAAATAGATACAATAATGGAAGAGAAAAATAAATAAAAAAAACCGCCCTGACCTGTTGGCGCAAGTCGGAGCGGAAACCACCACACAGGGTGCAGTGATACTACTAAAAGCAATAATATTGTATCACACTCCCCTGAATTTTTCAAGTTTTGAATATCAGGGGATTTTTGCACCCTTTTTTAAGCAAAAGGAGTGTATAAAATGAAAAAACGCAAAGACGGGCGCTATCAGAAGAACATCTATATCGGACGAGATGAAAACGGTAAACGAAAGTACAAATCCGTATGTGGCACATCACGAAAAGAGGTTGAAACGCTTGCCGCCGAATTAAAACAAAAACTCGGCAAAGGCATAGATATCTCATCTGATGATACATACGGATGTTGGAAAAAACGCTGGCTAACAGTTCAGAGGTCACTGCAAACATCACAGCAATACAAAACGCTTGAACGGTATCTCAAACATTTTACAGAGCTTGAACCTTACAAAATCAACAAGCTGACAATTGCCGACTTTCAGGAAATCGTGTTCGACTTAGCCGCTAAGAACCCAACAACAGGCAAACCCACAGCGAAAAAATCGCTGAAAGAGTTCATCGCAACCGCAAGCCGAGTGTTTGAGTATGCCATTGAAAACCGAGCTATCGACTTCAACCCACTGAAATATGTCAAAATATCAAAGAATGCGGCAAAGAAGAAAGAACGCAGAGCCTTGTCGCCTGAAGAGCAAAAGCTAATAATCAACACTCCGCACAGAGGAAGATTGCCGGCAATGATTATGTTGCTTGCAGGACTGCGAAGAGGTGAATGTCTCGGCTTGCAATGGGCGGATATTGACTTGAAACGCAACAAAATAAATGTTCATCAGACTTTGGTTCTTGACGGAAACAATTCTTACATAAAAGCAGGAGCGAAAACAGAAGCAGGTGTCCGCAAGGTTGATATTCCGACCGTTCTGTCAGACTATCTGAAAAGCCTTGCACCCCACTCCCCATTTGATTATGTAGTCACAACCACCAAAGGCAAACTTATGACAAATTCAGCGTGGCGGAGATTGTGGGAGAGTTACATCAATTGCCTAAACCTCGAAGCATTCAATTCACAGCAAGGCAAAATTGTCGGCATTGCTCCACGCAGTAAATACTGCCCCGACGGTATTCCACAGGTCATAGAACCGTTTACAGCTCATTGTCTTAGACACACCCACGCAACAAATCTTTTCTATTCGGGCTATGATATTCTCTACATTCAACACCAGTTAGGGCATACCAAACCCGAAACCACCTTGAACATTTACACGCATTTAATGCAAGATGATACTGAAGCACCTGCGAAAAAACTTGATGATTTTCTCAATCGTAAAATAAGCTAAAAAATAAATGCAAGGCAAATGTTAGGCAACTGAACTTGAAAAGTCCGATAAACACTAAGTTTTTCACACATTTATTAAGTGGTTTGGGACCAAGATGCCGCAGGTTCAAGTCCTGTCACCTCGACCAAAAAAGGTGGTTTTTTAACCGCCTTTTATTTTTTGCCAAAATTACTTAAAATGCCTTAAAAGTGGCTTAAACACTGGGTTTTTGAGATTTCAAAAATTCAGTTGAGTAATTTTGAATTAAGTTAAAACAAGATAAAATGCAGTCAAACTTACTGTCAAACTTACTGTCATTTTAGTTTGCCTGCCGATTTTCAAAGGAACAAGATAATATATTTTAAAATTTTATTACACCGTAGCACAAAGATTTTTTACTATTAAAATGGCAAGATGTTAAGCAATCAGAACGCTTACCCTTTTGGTAATTATTTATTATTGATTTAACTTAAAGCATTATGTATAATAGTTTTATAACAATAGATTTACAGGGAGTAGTAATGAATACAGTAAATGAAATTAAATATTTTATAACACAAAAGGAAGATAATGGTGCTCTTCTATTAACAGGAAAATGGGGCTGTGGAAAAACTTACTTAGCTAATCAAGTAATCAGCGAGCTTAACCAAGGAAACGATTTTATTGCAGTTTCCATATCATTATTTGGCGTTGATTCAATTGAGTTGCTACATAAAGAAATTAAAAACAAGGTGTTTTTTAGCAGAGGATTTGAAAAGGCACATAAAAAGGGCAAGAATGTATTTTCTAAAATAAAGAATTTTTCAAATAACACAACTGCAATTTTAGGTGAAACTTTTCAAATTGCCAAAAGTATTAACAAGGCTCTTAATATTCGTTGGCAAGATTTTTTTAATGTTGAAAAATACATATACTGTTATAAAACTAATTTTGAAACAACCAATTGCCATAATAAAAACACTGAAAAAGGTAAAAAATTCATCAAAAAAAGATTGGTCTTATTCTTCGATGATTTTGAACGCTCTAAACTTGATAGAATTGAGTTAATGGGTGTAATCAATGAATATTCTGAAAACAGAGGAATAAAAGTAATTATTATTGCAGACGAAGAGAAAATAGCAAGTAATAAAGCTGATAAAAATAATTCCGATACTAACCATCAAATAGATAACACTAACAATACAAACCTCAGTACAACCGATAGCAATTTTAACTATTCTGATTTTAAAGAAAAACTTATATCTCGAACATTAAAAATTGAACCCGATTATAAAACTGTAATAGATACTATCCTAAGTTCTTACCAAGAAATAGTTATAGGCTACAAAGATTTTCTTATAGATAACAAGGATATTATTTATCAGATATATATTGAAAGTGATTCAAATAATTTCCGTTCAGTAAAAGCCTTTATTATAGATTATGAACGATTACATGAAGCTTGGCAAAATTCAAACGTTTCCAGTGAAAATGAACCAAATATGTTTTACAATTTCGGTGCTATGACATTTGGAGTTAAAATGGGTTATTATAAAAAAGGAAAACACGGACTGCTATTATCATCCAGTGACTTAATGCAAAAATTTCTAAAATGGAATAATACATATAATTTTAAAGCTTGTCAGGATTGGATTTTAAACAATGTATGGAGTAAAGAAAATTTTATATCTGAAATTAACAAAACATTCAAAGTACAATCATATACAGCAGATGAAAAATTTATGTATTTTAATCTTTGGGATTTGGAACAAAAGGATATAGAAAACGGTTTACCAAAAGTAATAGAAAATGCTTATAATGGAAAATTAACAAGAGATCAACTTATTAATTTATTACAAAAAATTCATTATTTAAAAATATCCTCACTTTCTTTACCTTGCGATGTTGACTATTCAAAAATTGAAAGTGGTTTTGAAATTAGAAAAAAATGGATACTTGACTTTAAAACAATTGAGCCTAAAAGGCAAACTTTTTCTGAAAAATCTCAAATTGACGAAGAAGCATATTCTTTGTATGAAAACATTGAAAAATTTGATTCAATGATGTATGCTTTAGAACCTAGAATGGAATTTAAAAAATATCTTGAATCAACTGATAGTAAAAACACCTACGATTTTAGACACAAGCCCATAGGATGTTTTGATAAAAATCTCATGGAAATGTTTTGTCAAAAATATTTACAATCAAACAATGCTAGTAAAAGAGGAATGTGTTTTACTTTTCTCGATATAGATTTTCGTGATAATGAATATTCAGATCATGATGTAAAAGAAACAATAGCGAATCTGAGAGAATTACAAAACAGACTAAATAACTCTGAACAAAACAAAAAAGACTGCATTACTGCTGCAATCAATAAATCGTTTTATGATAAAATTGATTCTAAAATTTCAGAAATTGAACAGTTTTATAATTCTATTAAAAACAGCTAATATAAAAAGAGGACTCGGTTTTGGAGCAGTCGAAGCAAGATGTTATTACTGATTTTTTAGTGTTATTTAACATATTATATTTACTTTATAGAACAATAATTTGTACAAAATAACATTAAACAACACATAGTAACACTAACCGAAAGAAGAAATTTCGGATAATTTTTAGAAAATTTTTAGAAAGATTTTAGAGAACGCAACATCTATCAACTTATTGCTTGTACAATAAACCTACACTACATCTTAATACATCAGAAGTGTCTTTATCAATACAGTAAACACTTCTATGTTCAAGTCTTGCCTTTTTAATATCTCTGATTTTCATTAGAATACCTCCTTTAAGTCCTGTATAATCTTTCTTCTTAGGGTTGGGGTTATTGCTATACCTATCAGGTGAGATTCTACTGTCGTTAAAGAAATTTCTTCATCCTTGATTGCTTTTGATAATACCCTTATGTATTTATTATAGTCAGGGTGCTTTACCGCTTCCTCGGCTGATAGGTGAAAAATATTCTTCAAACTCTCATCACCTACAAAACTACATATTGTCATCTTAATACCTCTTTTCTATTTTAAATATGATTGCTTTTCTATTAAAAAGTGTACCACATATAAATCACAACCAGTAAACCTACTACTACTGAACAGATAAATAGTAGTACTCCAATATCCATATACTCTACAACCTTTCCTTTTATTTTATTTTATTATATTATACCATATATTATAATTAAATTGAATACTTTCTTTAGTATAATATTTATTTTTAACATAGAAAAAGAGGGTTCATAAAGAACCCTCTCTTCCCAATAATTATTTTAAGGATTTATACTTGCTGTCGAATTTAATTATCTATACTCGTAGTGACCGCCGTCTTTAACCTTTTCATCATAAGGTTTTACCCATTCTTTCTTATCTACTGTTTTTGTGCCTGTCTGTACATATTCTTTTTCGTGGTGATATGAGCCTCTACCACCATTTTCTCTTAACTCCCAAAGTAAATGGTCATCCATCTGAACAGCGTCTGAGAACTTCTGACCGCAGTCATTGCATACATCATAACCTACCCATCCGTATACTGGCTCTTCCTCTGTACCTACTACTTTCCAATAACCTTCGTGGTGTACTGTTTTGTAGTCATCCACCCATACCTTCTGCTTTGGCTTTTCTGTAGGTGTTTCAGTCTTTGATGACTCGCTCGGCTTAGCTGGCTTCTGGTTATTACTTGAAGAGTTGCTTGGCTTAGCTGGCGTCTGGTTGTTGTTTGAAGAGTTGCTCGGCTTAGACGCTGGCTTCTTGTCGTTATCAGATGTATTTGTTTTTGAAGAGTTGTCTTTCTTTGAAGATGTATTTGACTTAGTATCTTCTTTCTTTTCGGTGTTACCCTTGTTGCTGTTGTTTTTGTTAGATACTGTAGTTTTTACATCGTCAACCTTAACTGTAACTGTCTTACCGTCATCGGTTTTTACTTCTACTTTGCCGTCTTTTACTTCGACTTTCTTACCATTCTTATCAGTGATGTTGCCGTCTTTGTCGACCTTGATTTCACCCTTGTCTACCAAATCTTTAACTGCCTTTGGAACTGTAGTTTTAGGTACAGTTGTTGGAACAGTTGATGTCTGTACGGTTGAAGATATTACTGACGGCTCTGTCGGTTCTTTCTCAGCGTTACAGCCTGCAAGAATGCTTATGCCGACTGCTGATGTGCCTGCAAGTATTGTAGCACCGCAAACAACTGCGATTACCTTGGCTTTTACTGTCGCATTTGCTGTTGCCTTTACGATAGATGAAACTGTTGACTTTGCACCTGTCGCAAAGCCTTTTGTTGCAGATGTTGCAAGTGTCTGTCCGTTCGGGAGCTTGATTGTAATGTTCGGTACTGCAAGGCTCTTTGCCTGCTCTCTGAAAATTGTTGTAAAGAACGGCACAAATACAACACCGTGAAGCTTGTCACCGCTTTTGTTTTCGTAATCTTCAATTGCAGTTTTCATCTTTGCCCTTGAATAATTGAGCCTTGAAAGCACAGTACCCCTTGAACATTCAAAGACTTCTGCGATTTCATCAACAGTCATTTCATTAAAATAGTGCATAATCACTGTCTGATACTGAACATCGGACAGTACTTCCTGCATAATCGAAAGAATAATTTCTCTCTTTGCCTTGTCTGAAATGTATTCTTCGGGAATTGATATACGCTCGTCAACTATTGCCTGATTTTCAAAAATTTCATCGTCCAGTTGGATTTCACCTTTACCTTTCAAATAATTTTTGCACTTATTAACGGCAATTCTGTTAAGCCAACTTCTGATTTGTGATGATTTTTCCAAAGATTGGATTTTTAAAAAAGCCGTTATGTAAGTTTCCTGCATAATGTCCTGTGCGGTTGTTTCGTTCTTTAAAAAGCTGATACAAGTAAACCACACTTCACGCTCTGTAAGCTTGTAGAGCTTTTCAAATGATTTGTTATCTCCCTTCTTAATTTTCTCTACTAAGTGGGAAATGTTCATAAAATAACCTCCTCTCATTTCCTTTCATAATATAGACAATTTAAAACGGCTTTTGATTTTATAAAATCCGAAAAAATTTTAAAATTTTTCAAATTTTTTCGATTTTTTCAAAAAAGCAAATATTTTTCGCATAATTTTGCATAAAACAAAAAGTGCGTAGCTTCAGCTACGCACGAAAAATACATAGCTTTGATTGTTGCGACACAATATTTCACTTATAAGGTGTGAAAAGTAAAGCCTGCATTTTTACCGAAATAAAAACACACACTTAGGTGAACTTAAAATTAAATTTTTGTTTGGCATTTTTATTTTAGCATACAATATGTGAAAATTCAATATTATTTAAATTAACTTTTAAAATTTATGTAAAAGAATTTAACAATATCAATTCCGTACTATCATATTTCTGTTTATCAAACATCCCGTTTACAAGCAAAGGTATATTGTTGTATCATTGTTATTATACAGAATTAAATTTGCATAAAAAAATCAGGCAATCGTTATGACTGCCCGATTTGTTTTTGGAAAATTACAATTTTAATCCTATTTATGCACTGTTTTACACGCACTAACCGTAATCAGAGTGCCATGACTTTTTGAGAGATTTCTGCCGGAGATGACACTGTGCCGACGCACTTGTACTCTTCGGTTTCTTCCTTGGTTTTAAAGCCCCAGCCGTATAGCACAGCGAGGAAGTCCATACCTATTTCTTCCGCACCCTTTGCCTCGATTGTGCTGTCGCCGACAAGGATACTTTCTTCAACGGAAACTCCTGTCTGCTCACACGCCTGCAAAAGCAGATGACTCTTTGTGAGGTTTGTACCGACATCTGTTGCACATACTGCGTCGAAAACATCCGATGCCTCGTAGGTTTCAAGAATATCCGTCGTGAACATTCTGTGCTTTTGAGTTGCTATTGCAAGCTTAAAACCGCTTTTCTTGAGTTCACGAAGAGCGTCATAAATTCCGTCATAGACGGTGAACATCTCTTTTCCTTTCTGGGAATAAAGCTTGCTGTAATTCTTTACGGCATATTCAATTTCGTCATCACTCATATTAAAGAGCGTTTTAAATCCGTATTCAAGCGGTGCGCCGATTACTCCGTAGAGTGCGCTGTGTTCAACAGGCTCATAGCCCATTGCAACTGCTGTTGTATTGAAACAATATAAAATTCCGGGGGCTGTGTCGGCAAGAGTGCCGTCAAAGCCAAAAACAACTAATTTTTTCATAAAACCACCCAATCTGCAAATAGATAAATTCATAAACAATTTTTTACAAAAGTCTTTGTCCTGCAAATATGGAAATACATCTCAAGGGGAATTATACCATTTTACGGAGATAAATACAATACTAATTTTTCCACAAGTATTAATTTGGGAATAAAAGTGCCGAAAAATATGCAATTATTGTTCTTTTGCAAGCATATGCCAATCGAAACAAGTCGAAAACCAGAGCTTTCAACTTACTTTATTTCTTGACAACATCGTGCGTGCGTTATAAAATTGAAGTACATTATATTGAAAGGTTATTTTATTATGACTTCTGCAAAGCATAAAGATCCCGCTGCTAAGCCAAAAGAAAAATATTCGGTACAGCAGGCGCTCACAAACTATTATCTGCTTATTATGTTCACGCTTTTTCCGTTGTTTTTCACGGACGCATATTTTAACATCAGGCATGACAAGTATTACTTTTTCATTATATTGACGGGTATTCTCGTTATTGCGGAATTTCTTATTATTATGACCGCAAGCGTTGATAAACCGCCGGAAGACTCAAAGCTTGAAAAGCCTAAACCAAAGCATTTGTATGAAGAGCTTTCGTTTATGGACTGGGCATTTATTGTATTCCTCGGGATAAATGTCATTTCAACGCTGTTGTCTGCAAACCCTTTGGATGCACTTCTGGGTACTCAGGGACGAAACAACGGTCTTGTGCTTATGGCATTTTACACAGCAGCATATTTTATGATTACAAGGTGCTTTAAATATTTTGAATACATATTCGTTGCGCTTGCGTTCGGTTCAATGATAGTTTATGCACTTGCGGTGCTTAACTCATTCTATATTGATCCTCTCGGTATGTTTACTCTTCTCACCGACCAACAGACTATTACCGACTTCACTTCAACAATCGGCAACAAAAATCTGCTTTCAAGCTACATCTGCATCGCTATGCCTGTTATGATTGCAATGTCGGTTATCACGGAGAAAACCTTGCTCAGGGCAATTTACCTTATTGCAACAGGATTTGGCTTTGCGGCTCTTATGACTGCCGACAGCGATTCCGGCATTCTCGGTATGGCTGTATTTATGATTATTTACCTTATTTGGTTTTCAAACAGTCTTGTAAGACTTAAAAGATTTTTCCTTTCGGCAACTGTTATGCTGTTGTTTGCAAAGCTGCTCAGATTGTTCTCGCTCTGCTTTGACGACAAAAGCAAGGGCTTTGATAAGTTTCAGGAAATTTTCGTTTTCTCAGGCATCGGCTGGATATTGCTTGCAGCTTGTGCCGTTATTACAGGATTTTTGTATCTTATTGATTACAAAAATCCAAACATCACAATTTCAAAAGCCGTGCCGATTGCTCTTGCCGTTGTATTCGGACTTTGTGCTGTTGCCATGATAGGAATTATGGTTTATTTCAGCTGTATTGACACCAAAACCGACCTTGGCAGTTTTGAAAGAATTATCCGCTTTAACGATATATGGGGTACGCACAGAGGCTTTATGTGGATAAGGTCGATATGGATTTTCGGCGACGCTTCATTCATTGAAAAGCTGTTCGGCGTAGGTCCGGATATGTTCTACTCCGCATTCAGTCCGTACTTTGACGACCTTTCAAAATACGGTGACAGCTCAACAAATGCCGCCCATAACGAATATCTAAACTACCTTATCACAATCGGAATTACGGGACTTCTCTCCTATCTTGCCATTGTGTGCGGTACGATTAAGAACGCAGTTAAGTATGCAAAGGAAAATCCGATGCTGATTGCGTGCGTTTCGGCTGTTATCTGCTATGCTGTTCAGTCTGTTGTAAACCTTTATCAGCCGATTACAACTCCGCTGTTTTTCATCTTCATAGCTTTGTGCGAGGCTTTTGTAAGAAACGCCAAGGCTGAAAAATCTGCCGTATAAAGATTATGACTGCGTTTCAATTCGGATAAGAAGATTCTGCATTGACTCGTTGCGGTCACGGCGGTATCGTCCCAGCTCGTAGAGGCTGTCGGGATTTTTAGTGATTATATTGGGCTTTTCCGTACAGGTTAGTGTACACGAAAAGCCCATTTCTTTTATCAGCTTTTCGGTCAGGTCATTTTTTGCACCGAACGGATATACAAAACAGGTCGGTTTTTTCCCTGTTGCATTTTCAAGCAAACCTTGAGCTTTGACAACATCTTCCGTAAGAATAGATTTATATGCTTCGTCACTCTCCCCCGCTTTTTGCAAAACACCCTTTCGTGATTTCAAAGAATGCATATCGTACGAATGATTCTGAATTTCAACATAGCCCGAATCGGACATTTCTTTCATATCGTCAAAAGTTATATGACCGTAGGTCACGGAAATGTCCTTGGTTTCGGTGAATTTTTCGGACACTGACGCAATCGGAGATATGACCGCCTTGCAGTTGTATTTTTCGAGCAAAGGGAGTGCATAATAATAATTATTATAATAGCCGTCGTCAAAAGTCAGCATAATGCATTTTTCGGGCAATGATTTTTTGCCGTAAACATAATCGGTAAGGTCTTTTACAACAACGGTTGTGTAGCCGTTTTCGGCAAGATATTTTAAATCGTTTTCAAAAAGAGTCGGCGAAACAGTGTAGTCATTTTGCAGTTTTTCGTCCTTTAAAAGTGAGTGATACATTATTACGGGCAGTTTTACGCTGTCGTTATCAGCCGTTGTTTCTTTTACTGCACCTGTCATTACCGATATTAAAATTACTGCAGACAGGAAGAGTGCCGTAAAAATGATAATTTTTACTGTTTTGTTTGATTTCACTATATTTCCTCCCAATTCTTTGTGCAAGATTTTTTATCTATAATTCTTTATTGTAAATATAATCAAACATCTGCGTGATAAAATATAGCCAAAGTTAATACTGATTACTGATTTTGGTCAATCGGTACTGACTAATATTGCATAAGGATTTATGAATTATGGCAAAAAGAAATTTCAGCTCAAAACGCAATGCAATTTACAACGCTGTGTGCGGTACGGACACTCATCCGAGCGCACGCTGGGTTTATGATAAATTAAAGCCCGAAATTCCCGACCTTAGTCTTGGCACGGTTTACAGAAACATTGCCCTTTTTAAGGATGAAGGAAAGGTCAGCGTTATATGCAATGTAAACGGTGAGGAGCGTATTGACGGCAACACAGAGCCACACCCCCACTTTGTCTGCAACAAATGCAAAGCAGTTATTGATGTTGAAGACAATCAAAATGCTGATGACCTTGAGTCGCAGCTTGCCGAAGAGGGATTTAAGGTAGAAAACAGATTTGTTATCTACTACGGCATATGTCCTAAATGTTCGGCAGAAGTACACTAATATTTATTACAAAGGAGAAGTAATTATGAAATGGTATTGCACAGTATGCGGTTATGTTTATGAAGGTCCCGAAGCTCCCGAGGCTTGCCCTGTTTGTAAGGCACCGAAGGAAAAATTCAAGCAGATGGACGAGGAGGCATCTTTCGCAACAGTTCACGAGGTTGGCGTTGCTCAGGGCGTAAGCGAAGATATTCTCAAGGATCTCAGAGCTAACTTTGAGGGAGAATGCAGCGAAGTCGGTATGTATCTTGCAATGGCAAGGGTTGCAGACAGAGAAGGCTATCCCGAGGTTTCTGCCGCATTTACAAAGTATGCTTTTGAAGAGGCTGAACACGCTGCCAAGTTTGCAGAGCTTTTAGGCGAAGTTCTTACAGACAGCACAAAGAAGAATCTTCAGATGCGTGTAGATGCAGAAACAGGTGCTTGTGAAGGTAAGTTTGACCTTGCAAAGCGTGCAAAGGCTCAGAACCTTGACGCTATTCATGACACGGTTCACGAGATGGCAAAGGATGAAGCAAGACACGGCGCAGGCTTTAGAGGTCTTCTTAACAGATACTTTAAGTAATCATTAAAAAATAAAAAATCAAAAAAGTCAGCTTGATAATCGTATGACCAACAACTAACCGATTACACAACAGACTTTGAACAGGAGATTTGATAGTATGAAATATGTATGCGATGTTTGCGGATATGTTTACGATCCTGAAATCGGCGATCCCGACAACGGCGTTGATGCAGGCACAGCATGGGAAGATGTACCCGAGGATTGGGTATGCCCTCTCTGTGGTGTAGGCAAGGACGAATTTTCCGCAGAAGAATAATTAACAAATTGGCAATTTGGGAGCAGGCAATGCTTGCTCCCTTTTGTGTGTACGGGAGTAAATTATGAAAAAATTGATTTCGTGGAATGTAAACGGACTTCGTGCCTGTGTTACAAAGGGCTTTGAGAACTTTTTTAAAGATGTTGACGCAGATATTTTCTGTCTTCAGGAAACAAAGCTTCAAGAGGGACAGATTGACCTCTTGCTTGAAGGATATCATCAGTATTGGTGCTATGCCGACAAAAAAGGCTATTCGGGAACGGCTATGTTCACAAAGGAAGAGCCTTTGAATGTATGTTACGGGATCGGCATTGACGAACACGACCATGAGGGCAGAGTTATCACGGCAGAATTTGACAATTGCTTTGTTGTCACCTGCTACACTCCAAACTCGCAAAGCGAGCTGAAAAGGCTTGATTACCGAATGAAATGGGAAGATGATTTCAAGGCATATCTGAAAAAACTTGAAGAAAAAAAGCCGGTTATTATGTGCGGTGATTTGAATGTTGCACACAAAGAAATTGATTTGAAAAATCCGAAAACCAACCGTAAAAATGCAGGCTTTACCGATGAAGAGCGTTCAAAGATGACAGCGTTGCTAGATGACGGATTTATCGACACCTACCGCTATTTCTATCCCGATACAGAGGGCGTGTATTCGTGGTGGTCATACAGATTCAAGGCTCGTGAAAAAAATGCGGGCTGGCGTATTGACTATTTTATCGTTTCAAAAGCTCTTGAAAGCAAGCTTGACGGTGCAAAAATCCATACCGAAATTTTAGGTTCTGACCATTGCCCCGTTGAACTGACGATTGACATTTAAAAAGCAGAGCTTATTGAACACTCCGCTTTCATATGTTTTTTGTACAAAAAACAGGATACCAATCGGTACCCTGACAGTTGACATATTTTTATTATTGTGTTAATATACAAGTAACGAAACAGCTTTAGCTGTTTCGCAAGTTTGAGCAATAAAAAAATTAAAGATTAACCGCTCTGTTCACGACACAGGGCGGTTATTTCTTTATAGTAAACACAAAAGGTTGTTACCATTTGTAGGCAACAACCCTTTTTTTAGAATCAATAGTATTCTGCTTTACCGCAACCCGAACATTTTCTGCCGATTGTTTTAGTCTCATAATGGCTTTTCTCCGGAACAGTAACTGTTTTAGTGCCTACCTGAACCTGCACCCATTCATTACGATAAGAACCTTTGCCGCCATGTTCGAGCTCATAAATCATATGTTCTTCACGAACTGCATCATCTGTAACATCCTTATTACAATCATTACACAAAGTTCTGTCGTGTTCTTCATACACTGGTTCCTCGTAGGTATATGCTTTCTTGTCAACAACTTTTACCTTTTCGGTAATGTTTGTCCAACTGTGTGTATGCTGAGGCTTAGGAGTCGGCTTTGAAGATTCATTCTTAGATGAGTCAGGTTTTGAAC